>Ga0187771_10001053_pt1 | contig 18088 bp, 18 predicted proteins | sample 0116_SJ02_MP15_1_FD_133139 | JGI IMG/M metagenome (GOLD analysis project Ga0187771, IMG submission 133139) | Tropical peat soil microbial communities from peatlands in Department of Meta, Colombia - 0116_SJ02_MP15_10_MG | ecosystem: Environmental > Terrestrial > Soil > Wetlands > Peat | place...
TAACCAGCTCCTGGATCTTCATGGCGTGTGGTCCGAGCGCTGCCTGAGTTCCCACCGCTCCCGTCATCTTCCCAACTAACACACGTTTTTTGCACTCTTCCAGTCGCTGAATGTATCTCAGGGCCTCGTATTTCCAAACGGCAAACTTGAAGCCGAGAGTAATCGGCAGAGCATGCTGGCCGTGAGTCCTGCCCATCATCAGAGTTTCTTTGTACCGGAGAGCCTTCTGCGCCAAGATTTCATCCAAAGCCTGTAGCCTCTGCCCTATCAGCTCAAGAGCGTCTTTCAACTGGAGCGCGGTGGCAGTGTCGACGACATCGTAGCTCGTAGCACCTAGGTGAACGTAGGCGCCGCTTGGTCCGCTGGCTTCTGCTAGCGCCCTGACCAACGCGGCCACGTCGTGTTTTATTTCACGTTCGATCTCCTTTATTCGGCTCAGTTTGACCTGTTCCAGAAGCGCTGAGGCCATGATCTTCTCAGAGTCCCTCTTCGGTATATCTCCGACCTGCGCGTGTGCCCAGGCTAATGCTGCCTCAACGTCAAGCATCCTTTGAACACGCGTCTCCTCCTCGAAAATCCGTCTCATCTCAGGAGTCCCATAACGGCCGGTATCGATCGGTGTGACAGGCAAGCAGTCCGCCTCACACCAGAATAGGCACGTTCGAGATTAATGTTTTACCATGGAGAGAAGAATGCAAGCGGCCCCTAAAATTGACAATGCGACCGTTGACCGACGCCGCCTAGAAAGCCATACTCTAATTACTGAGACCGCGCAGATGTAATGCCTGCGACCCGTATCGAACAGAGGTTCCGAGGTCATGGGCGCGCTAACTGCAGTCTTAAACAAGAGGGGAGCCGACGCCACTGAGACAGCTATTACAATGCTGGCCGCTCTGTCACCTGCCAAGACGGACAATTTCGGCGTAGCCTCGCCTTCAAAGGCCAAGATAGAGAGCACGGTCGATGCGCTGCGGAACTTTCATCTCAACTCAGACATAATCGTTGGATACAGGTTTTCAAGGATTCTCCAATCAGACAGACCGCAGCCGACGCGTCTGAAGCGCGCCGCGATGGTTTTCGACGGAAGAATCTACCCTTCAAATGACACTTCTTTTCATGAGACTCTTTCCGCCAAACCAGCGCGTGACCTTGTTGAAGTCGCTGGAAGGTTCATCAGGAAGTCATGCGGCGAATACGCATTCGTTCTTGCTGACGTAGGCAGGGTCATAGCTGGCCGAGACCCAATGGGTGCACGCCCACTCTACTACGGTGAAAACGATGAACTGGCTGCACTAGCGTCCGAGCGCGAAGCGCTATGGAGGATAGGAGTGAACAACGACTATTCTTTTCCCCCCGGAAACGTCGCCGTATTCAGTCAGACAGGCTCAACGTTGAAACCCATCAAGATCCTTTCCTGTTCAGAGTCCAAGTCGATCACCATGGAAGAAGCTGCAAGGAAACTGGAGAAGCTCCTCAGGCATTCTGTCAAGCAGAGAGTCTCAGGCCTTGATGAGGTGGCGATAGGATTCTCAGGCGGCCTGGACAGCTGCGTGGTAGCAAGGTTAGCCCAAGAAGCCATAGGCAACGTACGGTTAGTCCACGTCAGCCTTGAAGACCAAGAGGAAACCGAGCACGCGAGAAACGCCGCTGACACGCTGAAATTGCCCATTCATGTATGCGTGTTCAAGGAGGAAGACGTGATGAAAGATCTGCCAATGGTCTTACGGATCATCGAAGAGGATGACCCGGTCAAAACAGCGATAGGTATTCCAATGTACTGGGCTGCGTGGCAAGCGTCCCGAATGGGCTTCAACATAATGCTGGCCGGGCAGGGCGCTGATGAACTCTTCGGCGGCTACAGGAGATACGTGGACGACTATCTCCTACGCGGTGAAGAAGCCGTGAGCAAGAGGATATTCCAGGATGTCACAAGATTGTGTGAGAACAACTTGGAAAGAGATTCCAAGATCTGCGGTTTCCACGGCGTGGAGCTGCGCCTTCCCTTCGCCACTGTCGAAGTGGCAGAGTTTGCTCTGAGCTTGCCGATCAACCTGAAGATAGACCCGGAGAAGGCCGACGCGAGAAAACTTGTGCTTAGGAAGACGGCAGAAAATATGGGGCTTGCTGAATCAATTGTTCGGAGGCCGAAGAAGGCTGTGCAGTACGCGACCGGAGTGAACAAGACCCTTAAGAAGTTGGCCAAACGACAAGGCTCCGTAAAGGCCTTCTTGCAGAAAGAATTCAGAAAAGTGCTTGCAGAGGCTACTTAAGATGAGCAGGACAGCCGTGGTGCTCTCTCCTCTATTCAAAAAACACGATCCTGGTAGAGGGCATCCGGAATCTCCTAGACGCGTGACCATGATCGCTAAGGAGCTTGAGAGCTTAAGAGAAAGGTTCAGCGATCGTTTAGCGTTCATACCCCCAGAGAAGGCAAGCCTGGAAGATGTTGAACTGGTCCATGCCGCTGAATACATCGACCTTGTCAGAGCCGTCTGCAGAGCGGGCGGCGGCTTCCTGGACTATCAGGACACCGTAGCCTCTCCGGACACGTTTGAAGTCGCGCTCTACGCGGTCGGCGGTACGGTTAAGGCGGTCGATCTCGTTATGAACAGGAGTTTTGAGAACGCCTTCGCCATAGTCAGGCCTCCTGGGCATCACGCTGAAAAGTTCCGTGCATTGGGGTTCTGTGTCTTCAACAACGTTGCCGTCGCCGCTCAATACTTGACCGAGAAACTCGGCCTGAGCAGAGTGCTCGTGCTGGACGTGGATGCCCATCATGGAAATGGAACGCAGCAGAGATTCTACGACACGAGCCGGGTCCTCTACATCAGTCTACACGAGGACCCGACCGAGTTTCCTGGAACAGGTTTCACACGCGAAATTGGAACTGGAGAAGGTCTGGGCTATAACGCTAATGTTTGTTTCCCGTATGGTACCCGCGATCACGCGTACTTGAGGGCAATTGAAGAGATTGCAATGCCAATAGCGAGCCAGTACGAACCAGAGTTCATACTCGTCTCAGCCGGTTTTGATGGCCACCATTTAGATCCCGTGGGAAACCTTTCTCTCTCATCCTCATGCATCGGCCAGGTCTTCGAGACCATTGTCGAGTTGGCCCTAACGATGTGTCAGAAAAGGCTTGTATGTGTTCTAGAGGGAGGCTACAACCTGAGCACTGTGGGATGTTTGGCAGCGTCGGCATTAGCGAGGATGATGGGAATTCCACTGAGAGCGAAGGACAGGGCGCCAGCGATCAAGAGAAGCAGGGATTCTGAAGGTGAAAAGTCTGTGGAGAAAGCAAAGAAGGCTCTGCGACGCTTTTGGGATTTGGGTTAGAATTATTGGAAGAACAGCGTGAAGGTTCGCGTGTCACTCTATGACTTGGATGGCACTTTCTGGGCATTGGACTTCACACGCTCGGCACACTAGGCATTCGTCAGGCTTGGCGGCGACCGATTTGCCGTCTTTCACTTCGTACACGCCCACGGGACATGTGCCAACGCATGTTGCGCAGCCAGTGCATTTGTTGTTATCAACAACTATCTTTACCAAACTCTTTTCCCCTTTTGCTCCAGATTTTCTTCCAGACCTTCGGCTGGAATAAAAGTGTTTAGGTGACCTATCGAACTTCCTCACGTAGTCTAAGAAGGATTCCTGTTATATTCGTCTCGGCCTTTTCCCTTCTTCGTTGGTATTCCGCCAAGCGGTTACGGTAGGCCTCTAATGACAGCTCCCCTCTGTTGTGTAGAGACTCAGCGTTTTTGACGCTGGTTCTTGCTTCTCCTATTTCGGCCTCTGCGACCTCAAGTTGGAGCATCGACTCTGAGTACTTGCCGCCTAACGCGCGTATCCTCTCTTTGGAGGTTGCCAAACTCCTCAACGCGGTGTCGCGTCTCGCCTCCAAGGTTCTCTTCATCACTTTGTACCTGCGCCTCGGAATCCTGCCCTTCTCCACCCTCGTTTCCAAAGATTCCAATTCCGTTTCTATCCTCCTCTTCTCCTCGTACGTTTCGACGAAGGACTTGAAGATTTCCGGGCTGACCCTCGCCCCCACGGCGGGTACCGGAGCGGGACCCCCAGGTTTCTGTTGGAGCCGCTGAACCACGGCAAAACCCATGCATCCGACGATTGTAGCTGCCAAAACCCACAGCGTAGGAAGAAGAGATGCCCAAACCGTGTTGTAATCGTACGTGATTCCAACGCTGGCCTCGTTCAAGACTATGACGTTCTTCTGGTCAAGCGTCACTGCCTCCTGATATAAGCCTTCGGAGAGATCAGAGACGCTTCCCGCTGAGTTGCTGTTTACAGTCGTGACCTTGGCCCCCGCGGGGAAAATAATGGTTATCAACGTTTCGTTAATGTAGTAGTCTTCATATTGGAGCATAGAAAAGTTCAACGTGAAACTGGTAGAGCTTTTTGCAGCAAGGTTGCTGGGCAGAGAGTACGTTATGACGAGGCTGCCGAACGTGTCATTCATGATGCTCGTGGAGAAAGTAACGTTGTAAGAGTTTGTGGAAGCGCTATTCTGAGTCAGCTGGAGTGACCTCCCAGCCTCATCTGTCGCCGTCGGGTTGGAAGCGTTAGGCGGCAGAAAAACCTGGAAAAGCCCCAGTTGGGTCGGCGCTTTGTTCAGAATATTGTAAGTGTCGACGCCTGCGCTTTGACCAAGCTGGGACACGGTTATGGTGCGCCGCAACGTTATATCGGATATCGGTATCGTCTCACCCGACGACTGGAAATTCAGGCTCGCCGGAAAATACGTGAATTCTGGCAAGTCTGCTCGTCCGTAGCTGAGACTGGTTATGTTTCCGCCCGTGATGACCGCGCCCTCAGGAATGACGATTGAAACGTTGCAGAAGTCAGCCACTGTCGTTAGACTCGGATACGCAGGAAAATCCAGCGAATAGAGACTCGTATTCTGCGCGTTCTGTGTGAGGAGACTGTTTGAAAGAACGAATCCCACCGTGAATATTTTGGGTGTCTGCAGTGCGCCCGCGAAACTCACATTCACGCCGTAGAAACCGACTCTTCTGCCAAGCGGTACGTTCAGGGTGACGGGGAACGTTTCCTTGTCATAGAAGGCAACGCACTTGATGAGGTTACTGCCATACTTTGCAGGGAATCCCATGAGAAAATAGTTCAGGCTTCCATTGAAGTTCAACTGTAGCGTGTCGTTGATGAAAACGTATCCGTTGTAGAGGACTTCCACTGTATGAAAAACGTGTCCTATACTGTAGTTTTCTTCAGCTTGGGCTGGTCTAATGTAGACTGGAGCTGAGATGGCAAGTATGGCGGCGATGGTTAGGACACTGATCAGCAGAGCGGTTTTTTTCATTTGATGTTCCTCGGTCTGACATTGGACGTTTGCAGGCTGTCTATCTACTGATCACTCATTTATTTACTTTTACGAGTGGACAGGCGCGGAGTTCTACGTGAATTCATCTCTCCGTGGTTGCACAGCATCGTCGAGCAAGCACGAGTCTACGGCTCGCCGTGTCTGAGGTAGTAATCGTGTTCTTTCTTCGGTCCGAAGCTTCTCACGCCGTTGACTCTTAACTGTTTTCTAAGCTTGGCGGCGTATTGTTTTTCGACCTCGCCTCTCTTTTCCATGTATGATATTATCTCCTGCGCTTGTTCATTCGTGTCGCAGCGTCTGATGAAATCTATTATGTCGGGCATGTAGTGAGAAAATCGCTTTGATGATGCGTTTTCTCCGGCCGACGGGTCCGTTCTCACTGAGTTTATTGAGACCCTGTTGTCGTCAAGGTCCAGTTCCTTGGCGAGGTTTGGGAACATCTTTCTCATCGTTTCCTTGTCGAACGCCATTATTACAGTCTCGACCGGTGTAGAATCCCATGGTTTCTTTGGGAGAAGCGATATTTAAACATCAGTTATGATGTGTCGCTCTATACTCGCGTGGCTCGTGATGTTGAACGCTTGAGCGGCAAACAGAAGCTTGTGAATCGGCAACTCTAGATTTCAGCGGCTCGCCTTGCTAGTCTGTCTCTTCGGAGTCAATGTTTGGAGGTGCGCTCGTATATTTCCAGCGTTTTCTGCGCTATTTTGTCCCATGTGAACTCGTTCAGCACCCTGCGTCTGCCGTTTTTGCCGAGCCACTTGATCTTGTCGGGGTTTTCCAGCGTGCTGTTGACGCCCCAGGCGATGTCTGACGGGTTGTTCGGGTCTACGTGGTAGCCGCATTGTTCTTCGCCGCAGCAGACGACTATTTCGCGCATTCCGCTCACGCCGCCCGCTCCGACGACGACGGGCCGCTCCATGCTCATGGCTTCGAGTGCTACGATTCCGAAGGGTTCGTAGAGGCTTGGGAAGACTGCGACGTCGCATGCTGCGTAGTGTAGAATGCGTTCCTCTTCAGGTATGAAGTCGAAGCGTAGTTTGACGTAATCCTGCATTTTCGTGGCTTTTACGAGGTTTGTCAAGTATTCTTGCAGGTCGCCTAGCCCCACGATGACTAGTTTTGCCTTTGGGTTCTTCTGCAGTACGTAAGGCATGGCCATTATGAGCTTGTCGACGCCCTTGACGCCGACTAGCCGGCCCAAGAAGAGGATCATGTGCTCATCTTCTTTGATGTCATAGCATGATCTGAGCTTCTTTACTTGGTCAGCCCGAACGGCGTCGGGGCTGTATTTTTGGGCGTCGACGCCGTTGTAGCAGACCTGGATCTTTTCTTTTGGAAACCCGAGCCGTATGAGTTCATCCTTCATAGCGTAAGAGACGGTGACGATAACGTCGGCGGCCAATGCGCAGTGAAGTTCTATGTTGCTCACCACTTCAGAGCCGTTTCCCAGCGTCCTTCCCTTCTCGGTCGAGTGTACGTGAAAGGCCAACGGGAGCCCGACTTCTTTCTTAACGGTTATTCCTCCGATTGCCGAGAGCCAATCGTGGGCGACGACAACGTCGTATTTTATGCCCTCTTTTCTGATGAGTTCGTTGACAAGCTTCGAAGCGCTGAGATAGTTGTAGACGAGAATCTTCGAGAAAAGAGTGACACCGCTTCCCCATCCCCACTTTTTGATGCTCTCAGTGACGACGTCTGGGAGAGAATCTGAGATGTCGATGAGTAACGGACGATGAATCTCTATGCCCCTCCAGATCTCTCTAGTTGGAAGACTGCCGACATCATCGTTCATGGTGAAGATTGTGATGTCGTTGTCCATCAAAACAAACTTACGAGTTATCTCGGCAGCGTAGGTTCCTAAGCCCCCTACGATCTTCGGAGGATACTCCCAGACTAGCACTGCCATCTTCAATAGGCCACACCTCTCGCCCTTCTCGGTGGCCTATGGTTTACAAGATCAATGTTTATTTACTTTCCGAAGTGTGCGTCATGATTTGGCTGCCTGAACGGTGAAGCGACTTCGAAGGTATCCTTCATCCCCTGTCTCGCGCAGGTCTATGTCGATTATTCTAAAGTCTTTGAAGAGGCTTTGAAGCTCCTCTCGATCAGTGTAGTGATGAAGGATGCCCCTCTCGTGGCCTTCAGTCTCTGCGAACGTTTCAGCCTCGATCTTGACACCCTTAGCGTAGCTGTGAGTTCTCTTGGAGAGAAAATCGACGAGGACAGCGCCGTCTTTCTTGAGCACCCTGTGGATTTCCGTGAGTGTCTGTTGTATTCCTTGAACTCTCTGATGGTAAATGGCTCTGGTGCATGTGACAGCATCAAAAGACGAGTCGACGAAAGGGAGGTTGTTCATGGCTAGTCTCACGAGTGCAGCCGTCAAACCAAGTTCTACGAGTTTCTTCCGCGTCATCTTCAGACCCATCCGTGAAAGGTCTGCTCCCGCTGCCGCTAACCCTTGCTGAGCCAAGTAGACCACGTGTCTTCCGGCGCCGCACGCCAAGTCCAACGTCAAGTTCTTTCTTCTTCGACGCAGAAGACCGGTGAAGTCAACCACGGTCTGGTCTGGTTCTTCAGGGCTGTACACTCTCTCTGGCAGTATCCTATCCCACTCGGTCAATGATCCTTTCTCCAGGCAGAGACAAGCTCGCATAATTGTTGGAGGTGTCCAGAAAAAAGCTTTGGCTCTAGACCGGATGGGTTCAGAAGCAAGACGCGTCTTTGTCAGAACGTTAGCATGGAAAACTTGAAAAGCCTGTTACACCGTAAGGTAGGCGTTAGGAGTACAGTGAGCATGAGTGTTTCACCTGTTAAGCGACTCATCCTCGAAACGATGTGGGTGCTCGACAAGCCAGCGAAGGCCACGGAGATAGCGAGGGATACTGGAGTCAACTTTCCTTCAGTCATGATGCACATAATAGGTCTGACTCGCCTGGGTTTTGCAGTATCATCTGAGAAGGGTCTGTACATGATAACCGACAAAGGTAAGAAGAGTCTTGGTTTGCCGGAAATAGATAAGGAAAAAGCGGCTCAAATTCTAGCCTATTTACCCGTGGAAAAATCGTTCCACTTTTACGCTGACGTCGGAAAGCCGTTGGAGGTCAATGCGGCGAGCCTTCAGGATTTCTGCGAAAAGATTGCGAAGGTGAACGCAAGCGCAATCGAGTTTCACACTAGCCGCGGTGACTTTGAAGCTTGGTTCAACATGCTGGGCGACGTTGAACTGGCCCGTAAGACGCTACTCATCAAGGAGCAGAAGAAGGCCGGAGATGAACTGCGGAACAAGCTTCTCGACACCGTCAAGAGCCGTTACGAGGAACTGGCAAAGATTAGGAACCAGCCTTCTACCTGAAGATAATCCTGCTCCAATAGTACTACGCGCTTCGAAAACGTCACCCGAGCTTACCGAATACTTGCCGCCTAGTAGTCTCTAAGTTGCACGCGTGTTCCTGAACTAACTTGGAATGGCGTCTCTGCTTCGCTTCCTGATGTGGAAGGCAGTTTCCTGAGAGCTCATTTGTTTCCTTCACGTTCATGGCAGACTCGTTACGTAACTGTATCGGCGTTTCGCGCGGCTGGACTGAGAGGGTGACGATAGCCCTGGACGGTCTCAGAGCGCTGCGTGTTCTCCGATCAAGATTTTACTCGTCGGTAATTGGGCGACAGACTCATTTTGTCAGATAGCTGTGGGCGAGGAAGCTGTGTGCGTCTCATAAGTCCCGCTATGTTGGCAGTGCCTATTTGGACCGATCCTTGGCTTCCACACTTCTGCGTCGAACTAGTGTTTGAATCTGTTCATGTTGAACCGGAATTTTCCATGTTGGACTGACCTAGTAGTATAAGTCCCGACACTCCCACAAAAAAAGGTGCATTTATCCTCTAAATGCTTGTTTTTCAGAGTGCTCCAGTCTTTCCGAGCTCGTTTTTGTCTCTGTTGATAAGTCCTTTCAGACGCTCTGTGCCCAAGGGTTTGCAGTTCTCTCTTTTTTTCCCTGGGTTCCAGCCACGCGAGCAGGGAGTATCGAAGTCGCCACCGCTTACAGGCCGCCGCTCTGCATTTCGGTGTTGGAGAACGGGTATGAAGATTATGACTAGGCGTATACTCTTCCCCGCCGATTTGTCGTTCGTCTTGTGGAAGTCAGAATAACGAGGAGGCCTAGGAGCGAAGCCAGAGTGTCCCCTTGCTGACTGCTTAAGCTTGGCCCTTCATACCCTGAAGGGAGAAGGGGAATGAGCAAGAAGATTGATGCTCACGGTAGACAAGCAAGACGTTTGGACGGCCTTCACAGAGGCGCGTCGTCAGTTCTTCCGGTTGCCGAGTTTGAAGCTTTTTTTGATGCTTCCCTGTCTTTTCTGAGGAGTTTTCTGAGTTCTTCTTCTTGTTCTGCCGTCATCTTGAGGCCTAGTTTTTCTTCCAGAAAAATTGCTACTAATCGAACTGCCAGGTAGGCCTCTGCCGAAGTCTTGGTTTTTTTCTTCAGCAGGTCCAGCACTTTCTTTGAAACTCTCAAGGATTTCTCGAAGTTAACTGAGACTTTGCTAGCGGGCTCCGCTTTCTTCGAGGCCATTCGGTTCTCCTCGCGACGAGCGCTAGTCATTACGTCGACTAGAACTTCTAAGGTTTTGCGTCCGAGCGAGGTCAACCGCAACGCGCGCTGCCTGAATGCATCTGACTATTAGTGGCTTGAAAATCTAGGGCAACATCTTGGGAGCACCGTCGAGGCTTCCCAGGTTGCCCCATGCGTTCCGATGCGGCTTACGTTGCTATTGCAAAAACATTAAGCCGTGAAGCATTATTATTGGGTCGGCGGAGGCATCCACAGGTGCCTGATTTAAGGGTGATATCAGCGAAGGTCCCTGACGCAGTCTACAAGGAGATGCTTCTTCGAGTGCCCGAGGGCGAGAGGAGCGATTTCATCCGTGATGCTATCCTGGAGAAACTACAGAAGACTCCCAAGCCTGATAAGATCTTGGAGCTAGAGCAGAGGTTGAGTAGGATAGAGAGAGAATTTTCAGAGGTGAAAAAGTACCTGGCAGATCTGGAGCTGCTCACGTATCATGGAGAAAAAACCGATCCTCACGCGTTCTGCATGGATGAGATAGACCGCAAGCTGATAGACTATCTCCTGCACTACAGGGGCGGGACAACACCCGAGCTAGCGACTTATCTCGAAACGAACAGGTGGCTAGTCCTGAACAGGCTGAGAAGAATGCAGAAGGCTTCGAAGGATCAGCTTGGGAAGTCAATCATATATTTCTATGCGGGCGAGAAGGCTGGGAAGAAGAAGGCTTGGTGGATCAGCGATGAACTGGCAGAAGCGTAGGCTGACACTTCCCACAGGCGAGCGTTGACCCTGGCGATCGTCTTGCACCGTAACCATTAATTCAGGTCCCCGCCTAAGTCTCATTTGCCGACGGGCCCGTAGCCCAGTACGGATTAAGGCGCCGAACACTCGAGTGTGCGTAGGCCTCCGGGCACGTTTCAGATGGAAGAAAGCCGGAGAACCGGGGTTCAAATCCCCGCGGGCCCGCCAAGATTAAACAGGTTCAAACATCAACCTAGAATTTTGGAGACTAAGCATACTCGTCAGCCTCTTTGGAGAAGTCTACTCGAAATGACGCTAAAACCCCGATTGTAAAGGCAAGACTGAATGACTCAAACCATCATTCAGATTTGCTGCCAAAACCTTAGAAATTCTTGCTTAGAATACCCAGTAGTATGAAAGTTATGGACACTAGGAATTTGCTTTCAATCCGACATGTATCTTAATAGCTACGATTTTTGTAGATTGTTTTGGATGCGCATTCAATGGCGTCTCTCTCAAAGCATCGCTTAAGAGTGCAAGATTATCTAGATCTCAAAGAAGAACTTCGTTCTAGAATTATTAGGCTTGTTCCAGAGATTGTTCGCTCTGCATATTTCTATGGCAGCATTGTCACTGGTGACGTTTCACCTGGATTGAGCGACCCTGACGTTTACGTGGTCCTGAAGACTGAAAACAGCGAGCTACGCACGCACCTGCTTAGGAGCCTTTTTCGTGAATTGTGGGATTTGACTGTCCATCCGATCTATAATCGAGTTTGGGGAGTTCACTGGATACACTTCGACACGGACGCTAACGTGAACAGAACGCTCAGTAAACCTTTGGCACTCTTAACATTCTTGCACAGAAGTGAATTCATAGCAGGAAGCAAACTCGTCTTTCCGAAACCTGACTACGACGATATTTTGAAGTGGATGCGCGAATTCATGGCTCCTGCCGACGAGAGAAAGCAACTCGAGGAGTGGCTACTCTCCCCGAGAGTCGTGCAGGGTCCGAAAGGGCTTTTTTATCTTCTCGACTCGACTATTTTCCATCTCGGCGCCTGGGTTGCTATAGCAAGCCAAAAGTTCCCCAGAACACACTCTGAATCATACAGATGGCTCATCGACGCCGTGCCCACGAGCAGAGACTTCGTAGAAAAAATTGCTAGGATAAGAGAAAACTGGTATGAAAACGAGGATTTTGAGAGGATTCTGGATGTCTATTTGGAGGGCATAGAGAGAATTCCCGAGATTGAGAATCAACTTGTAAAACGATTAACAAACAGCAAGATCGCAAGGAAGTCCTGACTTTTCATTCTGACAATTCCTCAGAATCGCTCACCGAATAATGATTCCTCAAACAACCGTCTACAGAATATGCCCGCTCATGGATTATTCCAGCTTTGAAGCGTTGTTTTTAGGTCTTAGTTGGGTTAACCACTTTCAAGTGAAGCGAAAATGTTTGAGGACGTGTTCGCCGCTGCTTCGTCAATGCTCCTTGTCATATTCTTGTCCGTCTTTGTCATGATAATTATCAGCGGTGCGCGGTGGACGCGCCACAGATAGAAGGGAGAGACAAAGATGAAGCTGGGCGATAGAGCTGAGTACAGGAGAAAGAGATTTTCTCAGAGCACACTGGCAGAATTCGACGATAAGGTCCTGAGACAGTACAGTAGCGCCGACGACCGCATGTTCGACCGTCAAAAACGGAATTCGACTCTTAAGAACAGGAAATTCAGACCCCCATCTGGCACACTTCTCGAAGCGATTTACGAAGAACTGAAAAACAAAGAGGACCGCGAAAAACAAGGACACTCATACTTCAAGATGTTCTCTCGATTTCGGCAAGATCGAGCCAAGAAGCAGTTCATTGGACCTGGATAGGACTGCAAAATCTCCTTTGAAAGATTTCTCACGCGCACGTTCAGAGTTTCTCGAGTGAACGTTGGAATTGGGAAACTTCAACTTCGTCAGATGGCGCAGAAATGAACGTCGTTGATGAAAGATGAATTAATAGGTAAAATCGGACAAACCCGATCTGAAACACTCCACACGCTGATTATGAGTTGGATATCGAAAAAAAGCCACCTTACGACGGAAGGTGGAAAACGTGAAGAAGAGTAAAATCAAACGAGAGCCTGCCGAGGAAATGAACCTCTTAGAGAAGATGCTCGATAGTCTCGTTGATGTGCCAAAGAGAAAAGGCATCTTGACACGAAGGAAATATGAAAAGCGAATCATAGAAAAAGTGAAAATCAAATAATTGACTAAAGAAGAGGGTTCTAGCAGTAGCATGGTCAAAAAAGAGGAAATACGTGTAGGAGAAATTCTTGCAATTGTGATTGTTGAAGGATACCTACTTAGGTGGAACTATTCCCCTTAATGCAAAGTCTTCCTCGAATTTTATAATTCCATCCCTCGATGCTATTGAACTCAAGCATACGCTTATAATTACGATTGAAAGCTTCTTCATACTTCCCTTTTTCAATCTCAGCAATGGCTATGATAGATATACCCTCCTTATCATGCTTTGTAGCAGCTACAAGCGGTTTTTCAAAAGATGCGCTGGGGAATTTCTTCATGACTTCAAAGTATTTTTTCGTAACCTCAGGGCTCTTGATAGCTGGATACCACGCAGTTACCATCATTAACACCACGCCTCTCACCTCCTTTGACTCACTGTTAAACTTCCGGTTCATGTTGTCATTGGTGTGGGAATTTATGATTTTCCATTTAGTCACATTTCAGTAAATAGCCCTGCCACGATTAGGATAACTACATTCGTGAAAGAATCTTTGGGTAACTTAGGTTAACAGTACCTGCGAATACTCATCGGTTTATCCCAGGCCGCTGTGCATCCCTGCTTAATTGCTTTGCACAGAAGAAATACAGTGGCATCGGCAAGAGTGAAACTAGGCCCAAAACTCTGAAGTAGGATCCGTAATCGGAGTTGCTTACGAAGAGATCCGTGGGAATCAGGTTCATGACTCTGCCCATCATGAGGCCGACCTCCATCATGACTAGGATGCTGGCGTGGTATTCTCTCCCGAAAGAGTCGCCGTAGTAGGCGAACCAGGAAAGCGAGAAGGCGCTTGCAAGGCCAGAGAGCAGAGATAGAAGAACTATCCGTGATGTTCGACGCTGATGCGAGGGCAAAATACCATATAGCGTATAAGATTGAGCTTACTATCGCGAATTTGACGCGTGATCCTTTGACGTCTGACAACCTGTTTATCGTTATGTTCAGCAGCGTGATTATTGCGGAGCTGGCTGCCAATGCGAGGCCCATTGAAATGATCGTCGAAGAGATGTTGAGCACGAAAAAGGGGTAGGCAAGCCAGTATGATTCGGAGAACCCTATTAGGGCAAAGGTGAGCATGAAAATCTTGAACGCTCTGTTGTTCGGCATCAGAAACTTCTGGCCTTCTGACTTGTAGCGTATTTTCAGGGATAGAACCAACGATGCCAGAAAGAGGATTATCGAAGCTGCGAAGAGGTAGACGAAACCGTACTCTTGAGCGATGAAGCCTCCGACGGCTGGTCCAACTATGCTGGCTATGCCGGGTATTGCTACGGACATTAGGCTTATCATCAGTGCACGTTCTTTACTCTCGCTCAGCCTAAACTGCAGCAGGTTGAAGCTCGGCCAGAACACGGCTAAGCTTGTGCCGTAGGCTAGGCCCAAGATGACGGGGTTTTTGATGTATATCAAGGCCACGTAGAAAAGCAGGGTCAGCAGAACGCCTAAGCTGATCAGCCTCTCAAAGTGCTTCGTGATTCTGATGGAGAACGATGGGATGACCCCGATCGCAACGAAGGTGAAGAACAGTATGACTATTATTTCTGGAACACTCATTCCCAAAGTTTGATGGAAGTATATGGGTAGAAACGTTCCCGACAACGATGTGGTGAAGAAAAAGATCGCTACTGTAACGGCTAGGATACGAGTCGAGTTTCTATCGACGGACATGAGAAATTGATCCGTAAATAGCTGAGACTACTATTATACGTTCACTTTCTTGACGCCTCGCCATCCGACAACGCATAAAACGTTCTGAGCGCGGAGCCTGTTCAAATGGGCAAAGCGACAAACCTCTCTATGATCTCTCTGTTTCTGACCTCAGGGTGGAACAAGACGCCGTAAATGCTCCTCTTCCTGTGTTTCACGGCCTGAACGCATCTTTCCGACCTTGCCAAGACTTCAAATTCCCCAGATGGCCGGAGTGCGAGGCTGTGAAGCTGATAAGCATCGAACGATGCTGAGAACAGCGCGTTCCTCTTCACAGTTTCGATTCGCGCCATTCCTATCTCGACGCATCTTTTCAGAGAAGAACCAAAAACAAGACCGATTGTCTGCATACCAGCACAGATCCCCAGGATCGGTTTCCCGCACCCGCGTACCCAGCTGAAACATTCGGCTCTGTTCATAACTTGCTCATCTCTCAACGCATTACCCGACAATATTACACGCGAATACTTGTCTACGTCTGTGTCTCCGAGCTCAGAATAGTGTTTGATCAAATACGTCTCGAAGTTCTTGACAACTGAAGCTATGGGATAGACAAACTCGTAGGTTCCAAGGGATTCCTTCTTGAAGTTCATGTCCACTATTAGAATCATTTTTCCGCCAGCCTAGCTTTCGAAACGTTGAAAACTGCGCTGGTTCCGTCGTCTTCGATGGAAGAGTGCGTCACGCTGATCTTCTTCTTAAACACAGGCGCGTCCAAGACCATTGTTTCTATCTCGCCGCCCTCGCCCGAAGGGCTTATTCCATACTCTTCTTGAAGCGCCACCAGACGCCTCGTCAGAGCGGCGTCTATCTTTTTTCCCAGCCACGACTTATCTAGCGGATAGGCGAAGACTCCTACGATGATGACTTCGAAGCCCCTTTCTACGATCTCATTCAACAGTTCTCGCTGATCCATCTTCCACAAGGGATTGAAGCACCAGAGACCGAGTTGAAAGCATATTCTTTGAACTCTTGAAGCCTGATAGGTCGATTCTACGGCGCCTGTGACGACTCCTTCGATCCTAAACTCTTTCCTAGCTTGCCTTATCGCCTGCTTTAGATCTTCAAGCTCTTCTTCTTTCTTTCCCTGAGTGAACCTCCGAATGAGGGGCAGGTCCATCGCCCTCGCTTGAAGCTTGGTCAAGCCTACGTTCGGAGTGTGGAACATATAGCTCTCTCTGTTCTCGGAGATTATAGTAATGAGGCAGACGACCTCTTCAATCTTCATCGCCTTTAGAAGGGCCAGCGTTGAATCCTTCCCGCCCGAAAAAAGCACGCCGAGTTTCATGAAATATTCTAGTTTCCAGCGCTTTTATTAAGCGTCCTCACATGCTACCGTGATTCGCGGCATGGTGCCGAGAATAGAGGTCATCGCCTAACCGGAACTATTTCGATCCAGTATCCGTCTGGGTCTTCGATGAAGTAGATGCCCATCGCCCTGTTCTCATAGCATATGCATTTCATCTTCTCATGAAGCTCATGCGCTTTTTCGAAGTCGTCGGTGGTGAGTGCGAGATGAAACTCGTTGTCGCCCAAGTTATACGGTTCCTTCCTTTCGGCTAACCAGGTCAACTCGAGCCTGTGAGGGCTCACACCGTCGCCTAGAAAGACGAGCTTGAAACTCTTGTCGGGCGCTTCGTACCTGTGAACCTCTTTCAGGTTCAGGGCTTCCTTGTAAAAGGCGACGCTCTTGTCCAAGTCTAGAACGTTGAAGTTGTTGTGCGCAAACCTGAAATTCAACCGTCATCCCCTTCATACTTTTCTTAACTTTTGCCCTTCCCGTCAGAAGTATGGCTGATTATCCATGAAGCTTCCTATAAGTCTTGAGCACACGCCGATAATAGCCCCTACTGTGCCTGTTCTGCGGCTTCCAGCCACTGAGAACTCGTGCTTCGGACCGAGCGCTGGAGACCATTGCACGTTTTGGCTCTCGCCCCATTTACAAATGGCCGAGAATTGCATATAAACGTGCAGTTAATCTTAAATATGGCAAGTATTATAGCGTGATTTCGTTCATCTGGTGCCATATGCGTGTTGGTTGTCTCAAACATCAACGTCGCAAGAAACATGTCCGTGATGAAACCAACAGTATTCTTGAGAACCTCGATTAAAGACTTCATCGTTAACCTCAACAACGATTATCGCTACTTGAAGACGGGATACTATGTTTCGATGCACGCGGAGGTCCTGGGAAACAGGGTGATTCCGCCGAGCGAGAGCATAATCGACGCCAACAGAACGCCGATACTGCTGCTAAAAGCATCCAAAGCCGGAATTCCAACGCTACCCTACTTGGTGACGGATTCTGTGAAGAGGATAATGTCAGAGTTCCGCTTTCCAGTAGTCGTCTTCGCCGTTAACCCGTTCTGCTACGACGGCTTCAAGATCGCAAAGAACAAAAGCGCGCTGTACAGAGCTCTTAAGAGTCTAGGGATGAACTACAAGTTCGCAGTCTGCGTGCAGCCTCTCAAGGGGGAGATGGTCTCATTCAAATCATTCTTCGGAAAATGCGAACAGGACAACGAGCTGAGAATGATTTCTGAGAGAGTGTACGAGACCTTCAAAGTTCCAATCTGCAAACTGCACGTCCAACGCGTCGGCCAAGAGGCTTTTCTGTGCGGACTCCAACCCTTGAAGAAGGAGGAAATCACGGCGAATGATTTGAGAATAGTCTCTGAAGAAGTAGGTCACATGTCACGTTTGGGTGAAGGCTTGGTTGGCTAGGATAGCCTGCTTCGTAGAAGGATACAATTTTAGCGATCCGAAAGAGCAAGAGGCACTTGAGAACTTCAAGCAGGCCGCCGCGAGATTAGGACACGATTTCGACTTCATGTTCAGAAAAGACTTATCCGCGATCCCAAAGTACGACGCGGTCTTCATTCGAGCGACGACAGACCCTCTTTTCACGGCCTACATAGTGTCCAGAACCGCGTCTGAACTCGGCTTGAGAGTGGTCGACGATCCAAAGTCAATCCAGATCTGCGCGAACAAGATCCATCAGTACGCCCTGTTTGAAAGGTACGGCGTGCCGCACATACCTACGCTCTTCATCAACAAAGAAGACTTTCATCATAGGCAGATACTGAGCATCTTCCGCGAGTTCGGAAAGCCAGTTGTCATAAAAGCTCCGTACACGAGCTTCTCCAGGTACGTTGAGAAAGTGGCATGCGAGACAAGCTTCCGTGAGGTTGCAACCCGGTTCTTCAGAAAATCAGACGTTCTGACCGTGCAGAAGTTTATGCCCACTGCGTTCGACTGGCGAGTGGGAGTCTTGAATGATGAGGTTCTGTACGTGTGCAAGTACATGATCCCTAAGGGCAGGTGGAAACACGGCGCCAAGCTCAGGGGAAAACCAACGGTCATCTGGGGCAGAACGTTCTCGATGAAAAGAGAAAACGCTCCAGCACGGCTGAAA
>Ga0187771_10001054_pt1 | contig 18084 bp, 19 predicted proteins | sample 0116_SJ02_MP15_1_FD_133139 | JGI IMG/M metagenome (GOLD analysis project Ga0187771, IMG submission 133139) | Tropical peat soil microbial communities from peatlands in Department of Meta, Colombia - 0116_SJ02_MP15_10_MG | ecosystem: Environmental > Terrestrial > Soil > Wetlands > Peat | place...
CTGGGTCCGTAACTGGAATGGTTTTTTTCTGTTCTTCCTGAGCGCGCTGTTGCAGGGTTTCACCGGCTATTTGCTTATCCGCTATCCTCATGCAGGTACGGTAGGCCTCACCATGGTTCTCGCCTCTTTGTTTATCGTAGGAGGATTGTTTCAGACTGTCGGCGCCGGCCTATTAAGGTTCCCCAGCTGGCTTTGGGCGATGCTCTCCGGCGTAATCTCGCTGGCTCTGGGCATCTTCGTACTCTACAGAATGCAGGATGCTAGTGTATTTTTCCTCGGGTTGGTCGTCGGCGTGGACTTCGTCGTGGACGGCATTTCGTTTGTCGCATTTGCGACAGGATTGCACAAACTTCCCAAGATTGCTGTTTACAAGCCGAAAGCTGCGTGAGTCCACAGCAAGTTGCAGAAACGGAGAAGCTCGTGGAGAACATTTTGGTTGTGGTCTTCGATAATGCGAAAGGAGCAGACGGCGGATTTAGCGTTCTCAACGAACTTGATTGTGACGGAATTATCACCCTTCACGCCGGAGCGGTCATTGACAAGAATGCCAATGGAACAGCAAGTGTGAAGGATACACAGGGCAGCTTTCCAGCTCACGCGATCGCGGGACCTGCGCTTGGTAGCCTTATCGGATTGCTGGGAGGGATGGTGGGGTTTGGTGTGGGCGCCACCATCGGAGGTATTGCGGGCGTCATCCGTGACCTTCATGCCTCTGCCGCGAATAGCCGTTTCGTCGAGGACGTCTCAGCGGTATTGGAACCGCATAAGTTCGCAGTCGTTGCTGATGTGAGTGAGGGAAAGACCACTCCTGTTGACGTCCGCATGAAGGCCCTTGGTGGCATCCTGTTTCGGACGGACAAGCAAAACTTCGAGTACGAATTGCGTGCACAAGAGATAACAGAAATCAGAGCGCGCATCGATCAACTGAAAGGCGAGGAGGAAAAGGCGATGGCGGATCAAAAGTCTAACATCCAAGCACAGATTGATACTCTCAGCGGAAAGCTACAGGCGGCAGAGTCCGAGGCAGAGCAGCGGGCCCAGCAAATCAAGCGCGAGGCGGAAGCCAAGGTACAGGTGCTGCAAAAGAAAGCGGCTAAAGCTCAGGGCGAAGCGAAGGCAAAAATCAATGCACAAATAGACGAACTGCGCAAGAAAGCCGATGCTTCAGTCGCAAGGCTGAAGAGTGCCACGAGTGGAAATTCGAAGGAAACGGGTATCAAGCAACAGAAAGCGGGATAGACCCCGATGTAGCCGCCATTGCCGCCCTGCGGTGGTGCCGAAGCTTGTTGAGTACTACGATCGGTGAACTTCCTCAAAGCAATCGCGGAAAACGGCGTACTGATGGCCATCCTAGGGCATGGCCTGGTTGGTCTCTCGTTAGTTTGGGACAAAGTGCTTCTAGGGCGGCGTACCGCAACGAACGTGGCCTCCTACGTTTTTTGGATGGGAGCCATGAGCATTCTCGCACTTGCCCTGTTGCCGTTTGGCTTCGAAACGCCGAAGGCAAGTGTGGCGATCACCGCGTTTGGCGCCGGAGTACTCGACCTTATTGCCACCTACTTCTACTATGCAGCGCTCAAAGCGGGCGAGGCATCGGAAGAGCTTGCTGTCATGGGTGGGTTTACCCCAGTAGCTACCGCGCTGATCTCAGTGCCTCTCCTCAAACAGGCTATCGATGGACAATTAATGGGATTCATTCTACTGACACTCGGCGGCTTCATTATGTTCTTTGCCGAGAAGAGCCCGAAGGAGAAGATGCTGCCGCGGGTACTGATCGCGTCGACTGCGTTTGGATTGGCGGACGTGCTTCAGAAGATCGCATTCAACAACTCGAACTTCGTTACCGGGTACATATTCTTCACGATGGGTACGTTCGCTGGATCGATGGCGATGTTGATTCCCCCATCCTGGCGCAAACAGATCCTCGAGCGATCCAGGGAGGCACCGCCCAAACGAAAGCTGTGGTACATGGTGAACCGGTTCTTGGCCGGCGTAGGCGCGTTCCTGGTCGTGTATGCAATCAGCCGAACCAGCCCGGCCATCGTCGAGGCAATCTCAGGCGTGCGTTATGCCGTCATTTTTGTTGCCTCGCTCGCATTCACTTTTATGCGGCCGGACTTGCTCAAGGAGAATTTCGCCGGCTGGGTGCTGACGGCAAAACTAACAGCCACGGGGCTGGTAATCGCCGGTCTTGCCGTAATTGGACTGAGGGGCGGGCACACCGTTACGTCATCGACGATGCGAACGCCTGCGACTTCCGGGTTCAGGTGCTCAGTTTCGAGTATCGCTGTTGTTGGCGTAAGAAGCACTCCTCAGGACATCGAACCTTCCACGACGCCTTTGCCGGTGCAATGCAAACCCCATTCAACCAGACTTGCGACTTCGAGAACTTCGTAGCAGAGGGCCAAAGGACTCAACGACAAGCGCCCTATCGCGCCGGTGCTGGCTGTGGGGTCGCCTGCGGCGCCGGCGTCGAGAAATCCACTTTCGGCACCTGCCGCGCTCCCTCTGCGGCGGCAAAATAAGCTTCGTTCCGCTGGAATCCTGCCCAACGCGCAAAAATATTGTTAGGAAACTGCTGAACGTATGTGTTGTAGTCCTGCAAAGTGTCGTTATAGCGCTTGCGCTCTACCGCGATGCGGTTCTCGGTTCCGGCGAGTTCGTCTTGCAGCCGTAGAAAGTTCTCGTTCGACTTCAGCTGTGGATAGTTCTCCACGATCGCTAACAACCGTCCCAGAGCGCCATCCAGCTGCTGGTTGGCCGCGATCTTCTCCTGCGGAGTTCCCGCCGAAAGTAGGGCTGATCGCGCCTTGGCGACCTCCCCGAAAACAATTTGCTCCTGTTTCGCGTACCCTTTTACGGTTTCGACCAGGTTCGGCATCAGGTCGGCTCTGCGCTGCAACACCACGTCAACTTGCGACCAGGCGGATTTTACCGCCTCATTCTTCTGCACGAGAGTGTTGCGCACGCTGATATATTGCCCAACAATGATCAGCGCGATCAGCGCCAGTACGGCCACGACTACGAGGGAAGATTTCATAAACGCCTCCAGAAAAACAGCTTCTTAATCTTACGAGTGACCCGATACGTCCGGCTCGCCGATCGCATCGACCGCCGAGATCACTTTTTCTATTGCCACAAGGTATACGCTCAAAAGGTCGCCTGCGTTGAGGTTCTTGAGCTTCGCCTTGTTCTCGCGCGCATCTAACACCTGCTCGATCGCCGAAGGGTCGAATCCGATTCGTGATGCAAGCTGTGCCACCGCATCACGCCTCGTCAGTGGTGCACTCTCTCCCAGAGCAATCAACGCATGCCGGAACAACGTCGCAAATGATGCCACTGACCGCACCATCAGTTCCCGCAGCCTGCGCTCCTTGTCGCCTGCCAGTAGCACGTGCTGGCGCAGCAAAATCAGCTTTTCTCGCAGTTCGTATTCAACTTGTAATCGATGGAGCCGCATGGGAATTTGGAGTTTGCCGATCACGTCATCGCCCCACAACACTCGATGGTGCTGGACCATATCGACGAACTCAATAGTGAAAACATCCGTAGAGCGCCCCAATTCCTCCCGTGTCATAAACAGCGGCGGCGGCTGCTTCTGCCGATCCCACCATTGCACCACAGGAGCGAGGCTCCGCAGCTTCGGATAGGAACTGTCGCGCAGCACGCAAAACAGATTCACATTCGAAAATGCCGGATTGTAATCACCCGAAGCCGCCGAACCATAGAGAATGACGCTTTCCAGATTCGTGCCTGCGGCGGCTCGCATCTTTTCTACGAACTGCTTGATTTTGTCTTCTGGAATCATTGCCTTCTCGCTTTTGCTACCAACTGCTGCTTGCCCCGCCACCGCCCGAACTGCCACCGCCGAAGCCGCCAAAGCCACCCCCACCTCCAAAGCCACCCCCACCACCTCCACGCCGACCGCCTCCGATCATCTGTGAAAAGAAAATCCAAAACAACAGTCGTCGCAAGGGGGGTGTCAAAAGCACAATAAACCCGACAATCACTATGGCCAAAATTGCGCCCGTTGATAACCCCTGCTCTGGCTCAGATGGCCCTTCAGTCGGTTCCTGCGGATGCCCAGTAATCTGTACGCCCGCGTCCTCGGCGATCACCGACGCGACCCGGTTCGTCACCAGCAGTAGAGCCTTGTTGTAATCTCCGCTCCGCATGAGCGGAGCAGCCTCGCGCTGGAAGCTTCCCACCCTTCCATCCGGCAGGATGGGCTCCAGTCCGTAGCCAACCTCAATGCGCGACCGCCGGTCCTGAATTACATAGAGAATCAAGACGCCGCGATTGCTCGTCTTGTCTCCAATTCCCCATTTCTTGAACAGATCAACCGCAAAGCTTTCGATGTCCACCCCGTCGAGACTATGGATAGTCACCAATGCGATTTGCGCATGCGCCTTCTCGTCCACCTGCCGCGCAATGTCTTCGATCTGGGCCTTTGTCGCTGGATCGAGAACTTGTGCGAAGTCGTTGACGTATCCGGTCGCGTGCAACTCAGAAACAGACTCCGCACAAGCACTCGCCGCCCAAGCCAGGACCACGATCGCCAGCCCAGCCAGCCTCCTACGCGTCTTCATCATCGTCAATATTCGCACATGCGCGAGACACTCATGTTAAACCGAGACACTCATGTTAAAACATCGAGATCGAAACTGGGCATTTCGTAGGCCAGATAAAGCATCCCGGCGGCCAACGAGAATGGAGTCGATCGTTCAGATAAAGTCCTTCCTGCCGTGCGCTGCTAATCGAACGCCACGGTTTGGAGGTAACACGGATCAACCTAAACCATGGATGCTGTCCGCGCTGTGGGCAACAAGTTGCTGGCGTATGGGACAGTGACGGAGGAGACCTTTAGGGGAAGGCTGTTCAGACTACCCCTCAACCTCGGCTAACACGGAGCTTTTTCATCGTCACAATGGCGGAATAGCGTCTGTGAGAAATGCGAAAAAACTAACGTCTGGTGTAGTCCGCTGATTCGATAGGAGATAGACGAAAGGTTCGTTCCCTCCCATGGGAACGGCACATGCAGATCAGACTAAGGAGTTGAGATCTCGACGGGTCGGCGCCTGCGCCGCTCGGAAAAGGAAGATTTATGCTGCTTAGTGAGGCTCCCGCTCAAATTACTTTGAAGAACATTCTCGTAGCTACTGACTTTTCTCCAGGTTCGGATACCGCCCTAAGATCCGTTTTGCCTATCGCCGAGAAATTTCATTCGACCGTTCACATATTGCATGTGATACATGCAGCAGCGTTCGGCTCGGTGTCCCTAGAACCAGAAACACAGCGCCAGCTTCGCGAAAATGCACGGCAACAACTGCATACCTTGGAGACTGTAGTTGGCGTTGTCCCCCACCGGACGTGGCTCCGCGAAGGGGATATATGGAAGGTTATCGAGGACCTCGTGCGATCAGAGCAGGTTGATCTTATAGTTGTTGGGTGCAGCGGAAAATCGGATGTCAAGAAGTTTTTCCTCGGGTCCGTGGCCGACGAGATCCTCCGGAGCGCCACGTGCCCAGTCTTGGCCGTAGGGCCGCATGTACGTTCTGAAAGCGATCCCGAGCGCTTAACCCAACTGCTTTACGTCACCAGCCTCTGGGAGGAATCGCATTCTGGTCTGCACCTTGCGATCTCCCTAGCGGTTCGAAACAGAGCACGCCTCATGGTTCTGCATGTTGTCGAGCAGGACGAACGCAATGGGGCGGATCGCGAATGGCTCAAGAGCTATCGCGGAATCCTTCGAAACCTGCTACCCGCTTCTGCAGGCGACTTAGCAGCGGAGCCCGTATTGCGAGTCGAGGTCACAAGACGTGCTTCGGCACGCATCCTTCAAGTCGCCGATGAGATCAGCGCCAACATGATCGTAATGGATCTGCGGCCTGAAGAAGCGTGGGCCACCCATCTGCGCGACAAGGTTTACGAGATTATCAGTGGGGCTAACTGTCCTGTGCTGACATTGCGAACCGTCCGCGAGCAACAAGAAGACCAGCATTAGTAAACGGTAAGGAGCACAGGCGAAACAGAGGCGGAGCGTGAGCTTGTTGCTCAAGTTTCATTCGCAAAATCGATTGGTGATGGAAAATTGCGCCAACTTATTTGCCCTGGTCTTTGCAACGGCAAGAAAGCCCGGGACGTTCTGACCCCTAGAACCGCTCGCTCGGCTTCTTGGCGTTCCTCTGGAAGCGACCCTGCATGCATGCATGCATCCGGTCCACATCCGAGATCCAACTTAAGCTTGATGCACCCGAGAAGAGTTCAAGCGATCCGTCACCGACTCGACGGTCAGGGTGGAATAGAATTTGCATTCTGCGAGAATGTTATGAATCACTTCAGACACTGCACGACGGCTCGCTTGGGACGCTGGTTGCCTTCGGATCCGAAACATCTCAACGACTGGTTAAAGAAGGCGGTTGACGCCGCCGAGCAAAAGCAAGCTCCCTTTCATCCCGTGGTCGAAGAATTTCGCACCATGATCGAAAACGACCCCGAGATGTACATGTACTTCACGCAGATGTTTGAACAGCAAGCGTCCTTTCCTGCGCCTCCCGGCAGCGGGGACATCAAGCTGAAGAACTACCATCAGATGCTCGTGGTCATCAACCACATATTGACCTCAGCTCCTGAGTTCAACACTACCGCGATGGTGGGATGCCCGATCAACGCCATCTTCGATTTCCCGATGATTACACGAGCGGGACTGGCGGCGTTCCTGTCTCCGAAAGTGAACGCCATATTAAAGAAGATACTGAACGTGTGGGCTCAGTATCTTGACTCGCCTGCCTCTCGCTCGGTCTTGAACACCTCAGAGAGTGGCTGGTTATGCCCCGCGGCATTAAAGGCGCTGCAGATGGACGATTTCATTCACAATCCCCAAGCTCCCTATTTCGACTTCAAGTCCTGGAATGACTCTTTATCCGGCGTTTCAAGCCCGGCGTGCGGCCCATCGCCGAACCGACAACAACAATGCAATTGTCAACGCCTGTGAATCCGCCCCCTTTGCGATCCGAACAAACGTTAAGGAACATGACAAGTTTTGGCTCAAGTCGCAACCTTATTCCTTGAAGCACCTGCTCGATGGGTTGTTTGTCGAAGAATTTGTGGACGGCAACGTGTACCAGGCATTCCTCAGTCCCGAAAACTACCATCGTTGGCACAGTCTGGTCTCCGGCACGATTAAGAAGATTCATAAAGTGGAAGGCACATATTACGCCGAAGCCCCATCCGAAGGCTTCGACCCGGCAGGGCCGAACAATTCGCAGGGCTACATCGCACATACTGCTACCAGGGCTCTCATCTTCATAGAAGCGGATGGGCCGATCGGTCTGATGTGCCTCGTTCCGGTTGGAATGGCGGAGGTGTCTTCATGCTTAGTGACTGTAGAAGAAGGCAGCAAAGTGAAAAAGGGAGACCAGGTCGGCTATTTCCAATTTGGCGGATCTACCCACTGTCTTGTCTTCAGGAAAGGCGTGGTTTGCCAATTTGCCGCACAGGCAATACCACAGGGCCCCAACGGAGCAAATTCAACAGTTGTCAAGGTGAACTCCCTTCTGGCGATCGCGAATCGGCAACTGAGAGGCGGAGTTTGATCGCGATTTGACTCAGAACCCCGCCAAGCGAATGTTTACTAGCGTCGAATCTCCCGCACTTCGCCGCCGCGCGCCATTAACACCACGCTGGCCAGGTTGATGAACAGGCCATGATCGACCACGCCAGGCATGGCATCGAGAGTTCGCGCCAGCGCGGGTGGGTCGGGGATCTGGCCGAAGCTGCAATCAAGAATATGGTTGCCTTGGTCGGTCACAAAGGGATTTCCGCCAGCGTCTAGCCGCAACTTCGGCGTGGCCCCGAGCTCGGCAATTCGCTTGGCTACGAGCAATTGCGCGAATGGCACTACCTCCACCGGCAAGGGAAACTTGCCCAGCACCTTCACCTGCTTGCTGGCATCCGCCACAATGACCAACTGCCGCGAGGCCGAGGCCACAATCTTCTCCCGCAGCAGCGCCCCGCCGCCGCCCTTGATAAGCTGAAGCTGAGGATCGAATTCGTCGGCACCGTCGATGGTCACGTCGATCTGCTGCACGTCGTCGAACGTGATCAGAGGAATGCCCAAGCTGGCGGCCAGTTCCCGCGTGCCGGACGAAGTAGGGATGCCGCGAATCTTCAGCCCGGACTGTACCCGGTCGGCAAGGAAGCGTACCGCATAGGCGGCGGTCGAACCCGTGCCCAGCCCCACCACATTTCCTGCTTGAACAAATCTCAGGCTGGCGCGCGCGGCCGCTTCCTTCTCGAGATCTTTTTCCTGATTGGCGGCCATGAGTGTGCGGACTTACTGTAGCGCGTTTTGGCCGTCAAGGCCAACTTGCAGGTCGAGCCTCGGGTTCATCGGCAACGTTTCGGTTCTGTCCCGGCGAGCTGCGCGATGGCACGGGCAACTACCTCGACCGCGGCCTCCACTTCCGGCGATACGCCCGCGCCCACCGTGAATTGCCTTCCTTCGATTCCATAAATCTGGATTTTGCTCGGCAGCCTGCCTAAAGCGCGGGCTAATTCAATCGCCTCGCCAACACCCAGGCCGTGACTGGAGGCAGAGGAGGTGCTGCAGGCCTTCAGATTTCGGCCGTCCCAAGCATGTACCGTGCCCGGACGCTTGCCTGTCACCACCGCGTCCACCAGCACCACAGAGTCGGCGCTGCCCCAAGCCTCCATGAGTTCGGTGGCTTCGCCATCGAGCATTTCTACTGCGATTCCCCATTCGCGCAGTCGGTCGGCTACCAGCAACCCGGCCGCGTCATCTCCGCGGTGACGATTTCCGCAGCACAGAATTTGCATGGGGAGAGTATTCTACTCGCGCTCAATCACCACTTTCAAAAAGTGGGTGGCGCAGGAAATGCAAGGATCGTAGTTGCGCACAGCCTGTTCGCATTTCCAGGTGGCTTCCTCCAACGGCCAAGTCGCGAGTTGCGTGGCATACTCGCGCAGGTCGTCCTCGATCCGCTTTTGGTTTTGCGACGTGGGAGGGACAATCTTAGCCGTTACAATCAGTCCATTTTCGTCGAGCTCATAGCGATGATAGAGGATGCCGCGTGGCGCTTCGGTGATGGCTTGGCCTGTTCCGGCAGAATTGGGCGCTTCCACGCGGGCAGCGGCCGGCGGCTCATACTCGCGGATAACGCGCAGCGCCTCGGCGCAGGCGAACACTAGTTCCACTGCGCGCACCACAATGCTCTTGAACGGATTGCGGACCGGCGGTTTCAAGCCGACATCCAGCGCAGCTTGTCTCGCTTCCTCCGCCAGTTTGTCGAAATTGAGGTTGAACCTCGCCAGCGGCCCCACCAGGTACGACCCGCGCCCGCGCAGTACGGACTGGAGCGCATTGGAATGTTTGGCGTGCAATTCGGCAAAGTGTTCTTCGTACGCTTCCGCGTCAATGTCCAACCCGCGGTTCGACACCAACCGCCCTTCGTTGAACGGATACTCCTCAGGATGGCGCAGCGCCACAAATTCGTAATCCGGTTCGAAGTTGGGGAATTCCAGTGTGGCCGTCCAACGCACCGTTTCCAGCGAGGCCTCCAGCGCCCACTCCAGATCTTCAACCAGCTCGCGCAGCCGGGATTTTGTGGGTACTTTGTGGAACCCGCCCACCGCTGCTGATATGGGATGGATCTCGCGCCCGCCCATGAGCTGCACAATACGGTTCCCGATTTTCTTCAGCCGCAGCGCCTTTTCCACTACCGCCCGATGGTCTTTGGCCATGCCAATCACATCCTGGTAGCCAAGAAAATCGGGAGCATGCAGCATGTAAACATGCAGGGCGTGGCTTTCAATCCACTCGCCGCAATAAAACAATCGGCGCAGTAGCCGCACGGCTGGGTCGATACGGATTCCCAGCGCGCGTTCCATGGCGTGGATCGCGCTCATCTGGTAGGCAATGGGACAAATGCCGCAAATCCGCGACGTAATGTCCGGCGCCTCGGAAAAATGCCGCCCGCGCATGAACGCTTCAAACATGCGCGGCGGTTCGTAAATCTTGAACTTGACGTCGGCTACCTGCTCGCCGGCGTACTTGATGTACAACGCTCCTTCGCCTTCCACGCGAGCCAGCGTGTTCACTCGAATCGTCTTGCCGGCGCTTGTGGTCATCTTCTTTCGCACTCCTCGCTGGCTTTGCGGAACTGCCACGCCCAGGCATTGAATCCCCGGAACGCGCGGGAAATCTGCACGTCGCTTTGGCCCAGAATGCGGAACTGCCCGGTTAACGACTCCGTGTTCGGGGTTTCCATCGGGCCATAACAGCCATAGCAGCCCCGGTCGTAGCTCGGACACAGAGCCCCGCAGCCGGCCTGCGTTACCGGACCCAGGCAGGCAATCCCGCGCGCCACGGAAATGCACACATTCGCCTTGCGCTTGCACTCCATGCAGACGCTATAGGTCGGAACGTTAGGCTTGCGACCGGCAAGCGTGGCGCTAATCAGCTCAACCAATTGCTGCTTGTTGATGGGGCAGCCACGCAGTTCGAAATCCACCGGCACATGCTCAGCAATGGGCGTCGACAGCTTCAACGTGCTGATGTACTGCGGCGTCGCGTACACCACGCGGATGAACTCATCCACATCCTGCCAGTTGCGCAGTGCCTGAATCCCGCCGGCTGTCGCGCACGCCCCAATCGTAATCAATGTCTTGCAATGCCGCCGTACGTCCTGGATCCGCTGCGCATCATGGTGGGTGGTGATCGAGCCTTCCACCAGCCCAATGTCGTAGGGCCCCTTCACCATGGCGCGTGAGGCTTCGGGGAAATAGGCGATGTCCACCGCCCCCACAACGGCCAACAACTCATCTTCCGCATCCAGCAAGCTGAGTTGGCAGCCGTCGCAGGAGGCGAACTTGAACACCCCGATTTTCGGCTTGCGCTGTGCTTTAGAGCTCATGCTTCTCCAGCAACGGCCGGAGCTGTTCATAGGTGAACACCGGTCCGTCCTTGCAAATGAAGTGCGGCCCCCACTGGCAATGTCCGCAGAAGCCCACCGCGCACTTCATGTTCCGTTCCATCGACAGATAGACATCACTCCGCGAAAATCCGTGGGCCAGCAGCTCGCGCGTGACAAAGCGCATCATGATTTCCGGCCCGCACACCATAGCTACCGAACGATCCGCTTGCAACCGCGCGTACTTGAACAAGGTCGTGACCACACCCACGTGGCCGCGCCAACTCAAGCCGCCGTAGTCTACCGTGACCAGGATCTGCGTTTCCCGCTGCCGAGCCCAGGCCGCCAGTTCTTTGCGGTAGAGAAGATCCTGAGGACTGCGCGATCCGTACAACACCACTAGCCGCCCGTACTGGTCCCGGTTTTTCAGCACTTCGTAAATAACAGGCCGCAGCGGCGCCAGCCCGATTCCTCCTGCCACAATGACTATGTCCCGTCCTCGGGCCGCCTGCACCGGCCAACCCGTTCCAAACGGGCCGCGTACTCCCACTCCGTCGCCCACTTTCCGGCTGATCAGTGAGTGCGTCGCTTCTCCCACCGAGCGCACCGTATACACCAGTTTGCCTGAGGCCGAGGGATCGCCACTGATGGAAATCGGCAACTCGCCTACTCCAAACACCCAAAGCATGCTGAACTGTCCCGGCTGGAATGAGCTGGTGCCGAAACCGTTCTCGGCGCCGAGCGTCAGCGTAAACGTATCCGGCGTCTCCTTGGAGACTTGCCGTACCACGTACATGCCCGGAATCATAGGGTCGGTCTGGGCAGCAGTGCTCATGCTCGTTTCTTCGTCGAGTACACATCCAGCAACTGAAAGCGGGTCGCTTCCAGCCGCCGTTCGATGATGTGGGCAAATCGTTTCAGCATCTCGTAGCCGAGGTCGTGGTTTTCCTCACACTTGCCCCGCAGGCATTTCCCGTCCAACGCCAGAGCGCGGGTGTCCTCCACGGCACGGGCAAAGAACTTCCATTCAAAGGGAGGCAATAGCCAGGACCATCCCAGAATTTCTCCCACTCCAAGCGTTTCCACAATAATCGGCTTGTGTTGCGGGGCAAACAACTCCAGCGCCACCTTGCCGCTGCGGATCAGGTAGAACTCGTTGGCTTCGGCGCCTTCCTTGAAGATGTAGGCCCCCGCGTCGAAGCGCACATTGGAAGCGCATCCGGTCACCAGGTTCAGAAAACTCTGATCCAGACCGGCAAAGAATGGCTGCTCGGCGATAATGCGCTCAAGTGTTTCCATGACTCCCTCCCTCCCGTATCGCTCGGACCTCTTCGGTGATGTCGATTCCCACCGGGCACCAGGTGATGCATCGGCCGCAGCCTACGCAGCCGGAGCTGCCAAATTGGTCGATCCACGCCGCCAGCTTGTGAGTCATCCACTGCCGGTAGCGAGCCTTGCTGGAAGTGCGCACGCTGCCGCCATGGATGTATGAAAAAGCCTGCGTAAAACACGAATCCCAGCGCCGCCATCGCTCGGCGTGCTCGCCGGTCACGTCGCTCACATCTTCAACGTTAGTGCAGAAACAGGTTGGACAGACCATGGTGCAATTCGCACACGTCAGGCAGCGGGTCGCGACCTGCTCCCAACGGGGATGCTCGAAGTTTTGATACAGCAGCTCTTTGATGCCGTTGTTGTCAATACTCCGCACCTGCTGCTTGGCCGCGGCCTCCACAGCGTCTGTAGCCTTCTTCTGATCGGCGTCGCTAGCGGGAGACGTCTCCAATCCAGCCAGTACCTCTACGCCTCGGTCGCTTCCAGCTTCCACTACAAACCGGTGACCCTCCGGTCCCACCAGTTCCGTCAGCGACAAGTCGAATCCGCTTTCTGCCCGCGGCCCCGTCCCCATCGAGGCGCAAAAGCACGTCTCCGCCGACTGCGTGCACTGCACCACGATAATGAACACACCCTCGCGGCGCCCGCCATAGATGGAGTCGCGGTACTCGCCCCCGAGCAACACCTTGTCCTGGATGCCGATCGCCTTCAACTCGCACGCCCGCACTCCCAGAAACGCGGAGGGACGCTTGGGTTTCTTCTCGTTATTGATGATGCGGAAAGTCCCCTCTTGCCGTTCGGCCGACCACAGACGTACCTCGGCTGGGTGTAGGTACTTTTTCCAGCTTTGCGGACCAACCACAAAGCCGAACACTGCCTCGTCTTCGCGGCGCTTCAGGCGGTACTGTCCTGGTTTCTGTTCGTCGGTCCAGCCAACAGGCAATTCGCTGGCGGATTCGATGCGGTCATATATGATCGCGCCATCGCGGACGGTGGGTCCCAGAACTTCGTAGCCACGGCTGGCGAGGGATTCAATCAGCTTGCCGAGCTGGCTTGCTCCCATCACTGCGTTTTGGGTACGCCGTGAATTCATGGGTGGGGATGCCTGTATTGTAGCCAAGTATCTAAATTATCGCCACACAATCAGCACAGGAAGTGCAGCGAGCACACGAAATTGTGATACCCGGCACGGCTGGCTGTGCAAAATTAGGACAGTCTCGTGTGGCCTCTGGCTTAGGGAACTCCTCAACAGGCCGGGGGACTCTGGTTGGTTGTCGAGTACGTGCGCTCATTGACCATCCCACCGGGTTACAAACTCAACTCCTTGCCTTTCGTCTCCGGCAGCGCCAGCGTGGCCACGATCATAATCAGGTATGCTCCGGCAGCGAAAACCGCAATGGCAGGTCCTAACGACAGTCGCGAGCTCAGGAATCCAACCAGAGTCGGGAATAGCGCTCCCAACCCGCGGCCTGCGTTGTAGCTGAAGCCTTGACCGCTGCCGCGCAACCGGCTGGGAAACAGCTCCGTAAAGAATGCGCCCAGAGGGCTGAATGCTCCTGAGGCAAAGAAGCCGAGCGGGAATCCGAGCACCAGCATGCCAGAATTGCCGATAGGCAAGAATGTGTAAGCCACCACCGTCACCACACAGCACGCCGCGTACAACGCCAGCGTTTTCTTTCGTCCCAACCGGTCCGTCAAATATGCGCTGTAAAGGTAGCCGGCAAACGAACCCCCGATGATCACGCCCAGGTATCCGCCCGTGTTGATTACGGAAAGGCCTCTGCTGCTTTTCAAGTACGTCGGCAGCCACGTGGTGATGGCGTAATAGCCGCCTTGGACCCCGATAGCCAGCAGCGAGCAAAAAAGGGTAGTCCGCAGAAGAGACGACGAAAAAATCTCCCACAGGCTCGAATGGCCGGTCTGGCCTGCCTTCTGGCGCATCTCGCGATACACCGCAGGCTCCGGCACGTATCGCTGGATGTAAAACACCAGCAGCGCCGGTAGAATGCCAATCCAAAACAGCGCCCGCCACGCGAAAGCCGGCGGCAGCCACGTAAACAAAGCGGTGTACAAAAGCGCTGTGATTCCCCAACCCACCGCCCAGCCGCTTTGCACCGTCCCGACGGCCTTGCCGCGATGCTCCGAACGTATCGCTTCGCCCATCAGCACCGAACCGACCGCCCACTCACCGCCAAAACCCAGGCCCTGCAGCGCTCTCGCGATCAGCAGTTGCCAGAACGAGTGTGTGAACCCGCTCAGAAATGTAAACACCGCAAACCAGGCGATAGTGACTTGCAATATTTTGACCCGCCCGAAGCGGTCGGCCAGCACACCGGCCATCCAACCTCCCAAGGCCGAGACCACCAGCGTCGCTGTGCCCAGCAGCCCGGCTTGGCCTTGGCTGATATGCCAAGCGTCGATGAGGCTGGGAATCACAAAGCTGTACACCATCGCATTCATGCCGTCGAGAGCCCAGCCTCCGAAGGTGGCCACCAAAGTGTTTCGCTCCACCGATGAAAGTTGGGTGATCCAGCCTGCTTGCGGCAGCCTGCCCGTCGGTCTCGCTCCCATTGGCTCGCGTCGATACATGATGTCTCTCTTCTACTACACAAGCAGGGTCCTCGGGAAAGCGTGGCTCGTCACCGCTCGCCGCTCACCGACGCTTGTGACCTTCCGCACAGCACGAACCGTGTGCGCGGGTCTTGAATATTGGGTTAGGGCAAATTATGTGTCGGCGGAGCACTCCGCCCGCGAGGAGATAATCATGGGTACTGATGTTTTGGACAAGAAGGCCGACCTGGCCGGGCCAGGAATCGGCGATTACAAAGAACTGGAAAAGATCCTGCCGCACGATTACCGCTCCCTGCTAAATCCCAAGGACACGCAGCAGGCTCTCTTCCACGTCAAACGCTACATCGAAGACAACCTCTGCAAGGAACTCAACCTGTTCATGGTGGAAGTTCCACTCATTGTCGATGTAGAGAGCGGCGTAAACGACATGCTGGACCGCGATGGCTCGCGCACTCCGATCCAGTTTCATATTTCCAACGACCGCAACCTGCATCCCATCGATGCGCAAGTCGTGCAGGCCGCGACCAAATGGAAACGGGTCGCCTTGAAGCAGTTTGAATGTAAGACAGGTGAAGGCATCTGCACCGATATGCGCGCCGTGCGCAAAGACTATTTCCTCGACCACGACCACTCCGCATACGTCGATCAATGGGACTGGGAGCGCGTGATGACGGAAGAGCAGCGCAACCTGGATTTCCTGAAGGGCATTGTGCGGAAGATTTGGAAGGTCCTGGTCGGCGCCGAAAAGTATGCCCAGGAAATGTTTCCGCAATTGAAAGATTTCCGCTATCCCGACCTGCCCGAAACGCTGGAATTCTTCCAAGCGGAAGAAATTCTGGAGATGTTCCCCGACCTGCCGCGCAAACAGCGGGAAACGCAGATTCTGCAAAAGCACCCCGCGGTTTTCATCATTGGAATCGGCTGGCCTCTCAAAGACGGCTACCCGCACGAAATGCGCGCGGCCGACTACGACGACTGGGTGACCGACACCCACGACCAGACCGGCAAGGACACGCACGGACTCAACGGCGACATTTTGGTCTGGAACCACGTGACCAAGCGGCGCCATGAGCTGACGTCGATGGGCATCCGCGTGACGCCGGAGACGCTAAAGAAGCAGTTGACGATGTCCAATCAACTCGACTTCATGAAGCTGCCCTATCACAAGGCGATCCTGAACCATGAGATTCCACTGTCGATCGGCGGCGGGATCGGCCAGTCCAGAACGCTGATGCTGTTGCTGCGGAAGGCACACCTGGGTGAAGTCAGCGTCACCGTGTGGCCGAAGATTTTGAAAGAAATGTGCGCGAAGAAAAACATCTTCGTGCTGGAGTAGAGACGAAGTTAGTGGAGGACGGGCGTCCCCACCCGTCTTCACTTGATGTAGGCGCGAGCGTCCCGCTCGTGCGGGGTACCCTGTCGCGCTCTGTGCGCTAGGGTGGGGCTTTCGACTGTCATCCTGAGGAAGTGCGGGCTTTCGCGAAGCGAAAGCCTGCCGACGAAGGATCTATGCAGCCTCTCACGCCGAGACCGCCGCTTGCTCGGGAGGCAACCTATAGCCAATTTTTGAACAGCGCTTGGTGAAGGCACCCCACCATTCATCGGAAACTTTATCGTCCTTCCTGAGCTTTACAGCGAGTTCGTTGGGATTGGGCAGGAAGATGTACCCATATTTTCTTGCTCCGTTGGGCTTGACCTTGACGAAGCCCAGCTCTTGGAGGATGTCTATGCGTTCCCTCCAGCGGCGAACGCTAAGGCCGGACGCGTATGCGATACCGTCCTCGTCGTCAACCTCGATGAACTTACAGTCTGGCGTCCGGAACCAAAGCTCGGAATAGACGCGAGAGACGTTCTTGCCCTTCTCTGCCAGTTGTTCTAAGGGCGTCAGCATAAGGCCGAGCGTCCGTGGAACTGTGCTGAAACCATCGTGTACGTTTCGGTCGTAGATTTCGTTTGCGGAGCCTGGAAACAGCTGGTCTCGAAGCTGCTCCCGCTTGATCTCCGCCGGGTGTTTCTGTTTGGCCCTGCCTAGGATCATGTGTTCTACCTCACTTCCGGGCTTGATCGCTCCGAAGTGCGCGCCCCTCGGAGCTCGTTGAATCCTGCTTGCCGCCACAAAGGGTAATCCAGGTGTCAACTGCTGCTATAATACTCCTAACTTGTAGATATGCAAGGATTTAATTGCGGCGCTCGGAGAGCGCTAGGCCGTCGAAGGCAGCTGAGAGAGCCAGCGGCCCTCGCCCGTTGGCGCCAGGGGTTTGTGGCGAGCTGCGCAAATCCGCGGGATGGTCGTTGACTCCAAAAGGAGTTGCCCGGCGGGCCCGTGCTCCTGGTGCTCATGTGCTCACCGTGCTCGCGGGTCCTCCAATGTGCTCGTAGTAGGCGTGCTCCCTAGGCCCCCCGGACCGCACCAGAGCGGCGCCCACCTCACAAACAATCGGGGCGGCCTGCGCCGCCCCGCAAACATCAAAATCCGCGGGCAGGAATGCCCGCCCCACACAATAAAAAGCGGCCGGAAAGTGGTGGCCGCGCGACAGCCGAATGCCTGCCCTGAGGTTGTCGAAGGGGCAGCTGCCCAAATGAATTCTGCCGAAAGCTGATAGCTGACGGCTGCTCTTATGTTCCTTCCGACCACCCCGCCAGGTACTCTTCCTGCTCTGGCGTTAGCCGGTCGATCTTGATTCCCATGGACTCGAGCTTCAGTTTTGCTACCCGCTGGTCTAGTTCGGCGGGAACCTTGTAAACCCGCTTCTCCAGCGTCTTGGCGTTCTTCACCATGTACTCGACCGAAAGCGATTGGTCGGCAAAACTCATATCCATCACCGACGCCGGATGCCCCTCGGCCGCAGCCAGATTGATGAGGCGGCCTTCGCCCAGCAGGTTGATCTTGCGCCCGTCTTTCAGCGAGTACTCCTCCACGAAATTGCGTGTGGTGCGCTTGGAAGAGGATATTTTTTCGAGAGCCGGAATGTCGATTTCCACGTTGAAGTGGCCCGAGTTGGAAATGATCGCCCCGTCTTTCATCGCCTCAAAATGTTCTTTGGCCAGCACGTTCTTGTTGCCGGTCACGGTGCAGAACACGTCGCCGATTTTGGCGGCTTCGTGCATCGACATGACGCGAAAGCCGTCCATCACTGCTTCCAGCGCTTTGGTAGGGTCAATCTCGGTCACAATCACCTCGGCGCCTGCGCCGCGCGCCCGGCTGGCCAGACCGCGACCGCACCAGCCGTAGCCGGCCACAACAAACTTC
>Ga0187771_10001056_pt1 | contig 18077 bp, 14 predicted proteins | sample 0116_SJ02_MP15_1_FD_133139 | JGI IMG/M metagenome (GOLD analysis project Ga0187771, IMG submission 133139) | Tropical peat soil microbial communities from peatlands in Department of Meta, Colombia - 0116_SJ02_MP15_10_MG | ecosystem: Environmental > Terrestrial > Soil > Wetlands > Peat | place...
CGCGGTCTTCGTCTTTATGTTTGCAGTGTCGAGCGTTGGCTTGATCGTGGGAGGCGTCGGTGTAATGAACATCATGCTGGTGTCGGTTACGGAACGGACGCGCGAGATCGGCGTGCGCAAAGCCATCGGCGCTCGCAAAGGCGACACCCTGCTGCAATTCACGCTGGAAGCCATCACCTTGACGGCGATGGGCGGTGTGCTCGGAGTGCTGCTTGGCGCTTTGATCACCTGGACGATCCCGGCTATCTGGAGCGCCTTGCCCGCCCGCATGTCGTTGTTCTGGGCAAGCTTCGGCTTTGGCTCAGCCGCGGTTGAAGGATTGCTGTTCGGGATTTATCCGGCGTGGAAGGCCGCTAACCTCGATCCCATTGAATCTCTGCGCTACGAATAGCTAAGGCTTAGCTCTCTAGGATTCACTCACATCGCTCAAAGCTCTCGGTCAGCTCGACCCCGGATTTTCGCAGCTCGTCCATAAACGCCACTGGGTCCACAGCCCCAGGCAGGAAGTGCACGCCGGGCGCAACGTTCTTGCCTTGCGAAATCATACGAGCGACCGTCGCTAAAGCGAGTCCGTTCATCCAGTATTCGTGGCCGGCGTTGAACGTGAGGCGAGCCTTCAGCGCGACGCCCCGCGCTGCCGAACGGCCAACAACATGAACCGTCACAAATCCGGCGACAGGCAAGCGGTTTCGTCGAAACATTCCCCGGAGCAAACGAATGCCTGACTCCTCGGAGAGAGGCAAAAGGGCGATCATGATAAACGCAGCGGCGTTGCGGAACCCCGACAGGTACGCGTAACTGAAGAAGTCACAGTCGGTGAGTTGACGGCCGACCTCGCCGAGTTCCGGCATCGTGAACAGGCTGCAGCGGCGAAGGCCGATCGGATCGCCCAAGTCCACTTTGCGGGATGCCTCGGTCGTTTTGGCGTGAACCCAGTTTCCTTTGCAGAAATATCCGGGCTTGGAAAAACCAGTCTGGCGGATGTACGAGACGCCATCCCGCAGCGCACTTTCTGACCATTCGCCAGAATCAGCCGAGTATACCTGCACAGATTCGATCGAGTCCATTTTCGACTTTGCCTGCGCATAGGCGTAGACAGGAAGAAGCTCGGTAATTCCGGGCGTCCACCCAGCCGAAACGACGAACGACAACCCCAAAGCCGCGATCTCCTCGGCATGGGGCAGCATGCGTTCCTTAACGACCGCCATGCCTGCTGCATCGATGTAGTGGCAGTGCCTATGGAACGCTGCCTGGGCGATGCGATCCTTCAACACTATGACGGGCCCGGCAGTGTTCACGATGATCGAGCAACGGCTGCAAAACTCGTCCAACGACCGGGGGGCAAGGACGTCAAGGCGCACGGCTGAGATCCCGCCACCGAATTCTGCCGCTGCGGCATTTCCTTTGGCCAGGTCCCGCCCGCCGATCAGGATCTCTCCGACGCCGGACTTCACGAGTTCCGATACAACGGCTCTTCCCGTTGCGCCATAACCGCCAACAACGCCGAAAGTAACCGCTTTACTCAAGGCTCATTCCCTGCTATGACCACGACTTCGTGCCAAAAGCACTGCGGGAGCGACGTCGACGCCGCTCCCGCCACACCCAAGCACCCACCGACCGCTCTCCGATCCGCCTGAGGAAAGGCGCGGCCCGCGCGGACTACTGCTTCTCTACAACTTTCCTGATCCGGGCGAACGCCCAGTCAATTTCCTCACGAGTGATGACGAGAGGCGGCGCGATTCGGATGACCCGGTCGTGTGTCTCCTTGCAGAGAATTCCTTCATTCTTCAGCGCTTCGCAGTACGGTCTGGCGGCACTGTGAAGTTCAATTCCAATCCACAGTCCTTTTCCGCGAACTTCCTTGACGTCCGGTGCGCGCAAGGTCTGCAGCAACCCCAGGAAATACGCTCCCAGCTCCGCCGAGCGCTCGACCATTTTTTCTTCCTTCAGCACGCGTAGCGCTGTACGGGCAATCGCGCATCCCAGCGGGTTTCCTCCGAACGTGCTGCCATGATCGCCAGGCTTGTAGACACCCAAAATCTCTTTCGACGCCAGAATGGCAGACACGGGATAGAACCCTCCTGCCAGCGCTTTGCCGACGATCAGGACATCCGGCGTGATTTCCTCGTGCATATAGGCAAAAAGCTTGCCGGTGCGGCCCAGGCCAGATTGGATTTCGTCCGTCATCAGCAGAACGCGGTTCTGGCGGCACAGCTCCGCTGCCGTTTTCAAGAACCCCGCCGGTGGAATTACGATCCCGGCTTCGCCTTGGATCGGTTCCACCAGAAACGCGCAGGTGTTCGGCGTAATCGCTTCACGCAGTGCTTTAGTGTCGCCAAAGGGAATGATCTTAAAGCCCGGCGTGAAAGGCCCGAACCCATCGCGATACTGCTCGTCGGTCGAAAAACTGACAACCGTTACGGTGCGGCCGTGAAAATTATTCGCGCACACAATGATCTCGGCTTTGCCGTCAGGAATGCCTTTGACTTTGTAACCCCACTTGCGCGCCGTCTTCACCGCGGTTTCAACGGCTTCAGCGCCGGAGTTCATGGGCAGCGCCATATCGAAGCCGGTGAGTTCGTGAAGCTCTTTGTAAAGCAGAGCGAGTTGTTCATTGCGGAACGCCCGCGACGTAAGCGTAACCTTGTGAGCCTGTTCCTCCAGGGTCTTCAGGATTGCCGGATGGCAATGTCCCTGATTCAACGCCGAGTAGGCGGCAAGGCAATCGAGGTAGCGTTTTCCCTCGACGTCATAAACCCACACCCCTTGTGCGCGCTCGATCACTACGTCGAGCGGATGATAGTTGTGGGCTCCGTAAAGATCCTCCAGTTCTACAAAATCCTGGGTGCGCATCGAACGTTCCATTACCGCCATGAAAGCTCCTTTTCTTGCCTTCTACTTGGCATTGTCATTCCGAGCAGAGCGAGGAATCCCTATTCCCGGGACGGGCCACTGGTAGCGATAGGGATGCTTCGCTCCCCACCCCAGCAAGCCAAAACCGGGCTTGCCGGGGGCCCCGGTCGCTCAGCATGACAAATTACTGCTATTTACCGGCATTGACCCTGGCCGACTAACTGACTCCTAACTACTAACTCCCGACTACTCTCTATCTAACAACATGGTCAACAGCGCCATCCGCACAAACAGACCATTTCTTGCCTGGCGGAAATACAAAGCTCTGGGATCGTCATCCACCGACTTATCCAATTCCACTGTGCGCGGCAGCGGATGCAGGATGAGCGCATCCGGTTTCATACGCTGCACCAGCGCAGAATCAATGGCGAAATGCCGCAAGCTGGCCACATCGCGAACTCGTTCCGGCCGGATCCGCGTCTGATAGACCACATCGACTTCGCTCACGATGCGGTTGATATCGGCCTCTACTTCGTAATGGACGCCGTGCTCATCCAGATATTCCAGAATGTCCGGCTTCATTTGAAGTTCTGGAGGACTCACAAAAAACATCTTGATGCGTTCGAACTTGGCCAGCAGGTAAGCCAGGGAGCGAGCTGTACGGCCCTTGTCCAGTTCGCCGATCATGGCCACGCTTAAGCCGTTCAGCGGGCGTTCCCGGTAAATCGTGTACAAATCCAGCAGGGCCTGGGTGGGATGCTGGCCGCCGTTGCCATCGCCCGCATTCACCACTGGAACTGGAGAGATCTCGGCCGCCCGTTTCGCGCCACCTTCTTCGTGATGGCGAATGACGATCACATCGGCGTAGCCTCCGATGATTCGGATTGAATCTTCCACCTGTTCGCCTTCGATCTCAGAGGAAAACGCGGAAGCGTGTTCTGTGGCCAGCACGCGGCCGCCCAGCCGGTGCATCGCCGCTTCGAAGGAAAATCGGGTGCGAGTGGAAGGCTCATAGAACAAGGTCGCCATGATCCGGTTCTGATAATCGAGCGATCCGCCGCGTGCCACCACGTGTTCCATGCCGCGCGAGCGATCAAACAACTCCATCAGCAGCGGCACCGTGAACTGCTGCGACTCGACCAGATGGCGCAATTTCCCTTCAAAGGGCTCGCGGCGATAGCCCGCTGCCGGCTTGCCCAGCGACGTACTCGACAGTGCCATGGTCATCGCCCTCCTACAGAAATCTTGATGGACCCAGTTTTCTCTCTGTCTGCGGCCGCGCGTTCGGGGTATATATGTGTGCCTCCCGCGCCCGCTACCGCTCGCCTTAGATTATCGCAGGAAGTGATGATACATTCTTTCCCGCCGTTGCCAAGAAACCGCAACGCCGATTCGACTTTCGGCCCCATGTTTCCGGCAGGGAAGTGGCCCGCAGCCAAATGCTCCCTAAGCTCGTCTGCATGAACTGCGGTCAGCGGCCTCTGCGTGGGTTTCTTGTAGTCCAAATAAACGAAATCTGTGTCTGTGGAGATCACAAACAGGTCAACGCCCAGCCGCGAAGCCAGCAAAGCGGAAGCACGATCTTTGTCAATGACGGCTTCTACGCCGCGAAGCCTGCCATTCTGCCAGGCTACCGGAATGCCTCCGCCACCACAGGCCACGACCAGAACGCCGCGTTCGACCAGGTCGCGAATCACTTCCAGTTCAACAATTTCCTTCGGTTCGGGCGAAGGCACGACTCGCCGATAACCGCGCGCGGCATCTTCCACAATCTCCCATCCGAACTGGCGTTGGCGTTCTTCCGCATCGGCCAACGAATAAAACGGACCGATCGGCTTGGTGGGATGGCTCATGGCCGGATCATCGAGTGAAACTACGCACTGCGTGACTACCGTTACCGCCGGAACCTGTAAGCCCACCAGCTGCAACTCGGTTTGCAGCGACTGCTGCAGAATATAGCCAATTTCCCCTTGTGTGGAAGCGTCACAAACATCCAGCGGATGTCCAGGCACCTGGCTGGCGCCTCTTTCGGATCGCAGCAATGCGGCTCCCACTTGCGGACCATTGCCATGGGTCAGCACCATGCGATGACCGTCGCGAATCAATCCGGCAATCTCTGCTGCGGTGCGACGCGCGTTGGCTAGCTGCTCCGCGATTGTGCCCTTTTCCCCAGCGCGGATCAGCGAATTTCCACCAACGGCCAATAGGATCGTCTTCATAAATCAGTTGTCAGTGCTCAGTTGTCAGTTTCCGGTGCAGTCATCGGAAAGGACATGGCTTGCCAAGTTCAGGCAGGATAGCCGTGCCCCCTGATTGGCAACTGATGACTGACCACTGACAACTGGCCGCTATACGTGTACCGTTTCCTGCAACTCGGCCAAACCCGGCAGCTTCACGAACTCGTCCTTCATCAGTTCCAGCATGATGGCTTTCTGCGCGTGCAACCGGTTCTCTGCCTGCTGAAACACCAAGGATCGCGGCGAATCAATCACCTCATCCGTCACTTCCATGCCGCGATGCGCAGGCAAGCAGTGCAGAAAGATCGCGTCTGGTTTGGCAAGGCCGAAGGCCGCGCCATTCACCTGGTAAGGTTGAAAGAGGCGGGTGCGTTTTTCGGCTTCCGCCTCTTGTCCCATGCTGGCCCAAACATCGGTGTAAACTACGTCGGCTCCAGACATCGCCTGGCGCAGGTCATTCGTTATGGTACAGGAGCCCCCGGTTTGCTTGCAGCGCTCTTGGGCCCAGCGCACAGCGTCCGCCTTGGGCTCGTACCCCTCCGGAGTCGCCACCCAAACGTTCGCGCCAAGCTGCGCGCCAGCGAACATCAGGGAGTGCGCCACGTTATTGCCATCGCCGGCGAAAGCGACTTTCAACTTCTCCAGATTCCCTTTTGCCTCCCACATGGTCAGGTAATCCGCCATCGCCTGGCAGGGATGGCTATAGTCAGTCAGGCCGTTGATGATCGGAATGCTGGCGTACTCCGCCATCTGCTCAACGATTTCGTGAGCAAACGTGCGGATCATGATGCCCTGCACCATGCGCTCTAGGTTCTTGGCTACGTCGTACACGGACTCCCGCTTGCCCAAGTTGATCTCGGCGGGCGACAAATAGATTGAGAATCCGCCCAATTGCTGGATGCCCACATCAAAGCTGACCCGGGTTCGCAGCGACGGTTTCTCGAAGATCATCGCCAGCGTCTTGCGCTTCAGGGAATCGTTATACGTAGTCGGATGAGTTTTCATCTGCCTGCCCAGAATCAGCAGGTACTGAATTTCAGCCGGCGAAAAATCCCTGATGGAAAGAAAATCCTTCTTCTTCATTATTTGATTGCCCCCGACAGCAAAGGCGTGTGTTCGTGGGTAAACTCCTCCAGCGCCTCGGCCAGCCCTGGCTTGGTGAGTTCTTCGACTTCGTAGGTGACCCGCAGGTTCGGCTTGTCAATCTTGATCACGCGATTGAGGTCAATGGGAGTGGCAATGACCACCAAATCGCACGGCGTCCGCCTGATGGTTTCCTCCAATTCATGCCGCTGCATGGCGCTATAGCCCATGGCTGGCAGCAAGTTGGTGAGGTGCTTGTAACGCTCGAACGTGCTGCGAATCGAGCCCACCGCATAGGGCCTCGGGTCGACCAATTCCGCCGCTTCACAGTGCCGCGCCGCCACCACACCTGCCCCGTAAGGCATCTCACCGTGGGTAAGCGTCGGGCCGTCTTCGACGACCAAAACTCGCTTTCCTTTGACCGCCTCCGGTTTCGCCACTGAAACCCGCGACGCCATCTCTACCACCTTCGCCTTCGGATTATTCAATTTGATGTTCTGCCGAACCCTCTCCACATTGTTATGTTCTGCGGTGTCGACTTTGTTGATCACGATCACGTCAGCCCGCCGCAGGTTAACTTCGCCCGGGAAATAAGTCAGCTCGTGGCCGGCCCGGTGCGGATCGGCTACAACAATCTCAAGGTCAGAAGCATAGAATGGCGTATCGTTATTGCCGCCGTCCCAGAGAATGGCGTCGGCTTCCTTCTCGGCCTGCCGCAGGATTTTTTCGTAATCCACTCCCGCGTACACCACCGTTCCCACGGCGATGTGTGGCTCGTACTCTTCCCTCTCTTCAATCGTGCACTGCTGGATCTCCAAATCTTCCATGGTGGCGAATCTTTGCACTGCCTGGCTGGCCAGATCTCCGTAGGGCATGGGATGGCGCACCACCACCGGCTTCCACCCCGCAGCGCGCAACTGCGCCGCAACCAGCCGAGAAACCGGGCTTTTCCCGCACCCGGTCCGCACCGCGCAGACCGATACCACCGGCGCGATCGACTTGATCTGTGTGTGTTCGGTTCCGAGCAGCCAAAAATCGGCGCCGGCCGCCACACTCCGCGATGCTAGGTGCATGAGCGTCACATGCGACACATCGCTGTAGGAAAAAACCACAACATCGATGCGATGCTCAGCGATCAGCTTCTCCAGATCCTTCTCCTCAAGAATCGGAATGCCGTCGGGATAAAACGGCCCGGAAAGTTCGCGGGGATAACGCCGGCCGGCGATATCTGGAATCTGTGTAGCAGTGAATGCCGCCACTTGAAATTGCGGATTATTGCGGAACACAACGTTGAAATTATGAAAATCCCGGCCAGCAGCGCCGAGAATCAAGACCCTTCGCATAGAAACCCCCATTTTTGAGCTGACTTACTTACGTATTCTTGCGCTCCCTTTGGCTCACCGGCAGTGCTAAAAGTCACACGGAGGTGTGATGTGTAAGTATAAACTGCCAGCAACTACCATGCTGTCACGCAGATACGGGAGGTGACAACAGCGACAGCAGTCGATGTTGTCCACTCCGAGCGGAGCGAGAACTTGCCCTGAGCCCGCCGAAGGGAATCCCCATGGCCGGCGGAATGCATGGCTCGGGTTGTTACAGAAATTAAGTAAGCGTCGTTTTTCATGTAGGTAGAATCTCGCTCGCAAAACCTATCAGATCCTACGTTCGTCGCTCCCCGCTAGGCGCGGCACTTCCGTAACTCCACCTTCCGGCTATCCTCCGGCTATCCTTTAATCCACCCTCCCTTTGAGCGTCGAACCGGTGCCGCGGGAGCGCTACGCCCTGCCGCATGAGGTGCAGAAATGTCAGATAAAATCGGTCGTTTCGAAATCCAGAGCGAAATCCATCATTCCGACCGGGTCACCATCTACAAAGCTATTGATTCTGAATCAGAGAACGCCAAGCCGATCGTTCTGAAAACGCTCCGGCTTGAGCCGTTCGGCGAACAGGCGCCCACTCTGGTGGAAAGTCTTCTGCAAGAATCACAGGCCGGCAAGCTCCTCAAGAGCCAGAACATCGGTTTCCTCCACGATGCTGGCGAAATCGACGGCCTGTTCTGTGCCCAGATGGAATATGTGGAAGGCAACAGCATTGCCACCATGCTGGAGCGCAAAGAAGGGTTCTCCATATGGGATGTGATGGACATCATCCGTCAGGCCTGCCTGGGTTTGGACTGTGCCAGCTCCAAGAACCTGCCTCACTACACGCTGGAGCCGGCCAAAATCATGGTCGCGTGGGATGGCACGGTCAAAGTGCTGAGTGTCGGCATCTCGACCATGAGTGCCTGGACTGCGCAAGCCCAAGGTGCGCCACCCGAACTCCTGTACTACATGTCGCCAGAACAACTGGCTGGCGATCCTCTCGATGGTCGGTCGAACATTTTCTCTTTGGGCGCGATTATTTATGAAATGGCAACCGAGCGGAAGGCATTCGGTGGCGACGATGCCGCTGGCGTGCGGCAAGCCATCCTGGAAATGGCTCCAGTCCCTCCCGACCAGGTAAATTGCAAGCTGCATCCGGTGTTGAGTCACGTCATCATGAAGGCGCTCGCCAAGAACCCGGATGATCGTTTCGCCTCCGGCCAGGAATTGGTCAAGGAACTCGACCGCTGCCGTGAAAGCGCGAACAAGGCTTCTGCCAAAGCGGCGCCAACCCCGGCCAAGAAGGCCGCACCCAGCACGCCGGCAGCTAAGACCGTGCAGGCGGAGAAATTCATAGGTGCCAGCTCAACCCCGGCGGAGCCCGCGCCAGCTGCAAAATTCACGACAGAACCAGCCGTTCGGCCAGCTTCGCCGAGCGCGTCATCCCCGGCCGAAGAAACGCCGCAGGTTCATCGCGCAGCGAAAGCCGCTGCTGCAAGCACTGCGGGAAGTTCGCCTGTCGCCGGCGATCAAATCGTTGAGTGGCAAACAGCGCCCAGCCCGCAGATTTCCTCTCCGCCCGCACAAGAACCCGAGCTGATATCTGCGTTCGTTGCCGAGGAACCGGCCGTCCAGCCGAAAATCGCGGTCGACCCCTTGATGGCAGGCGAAAGCCAGACGGGTGATGCCAAGCACGTCAGTTTTTCCGAAATCGACGAATTGCCTCCGCTCAAGGAGGTACGGATTGCGCCTCCTTCACCGCCTCCGCCACCTGCGCAGCCTGATCCGGTCATGCAGGCCATGATTACCAAGAAAACGGAGTCGGAAAAGCCGAAGATTCAAGTGAGCGAGGTAGCCAGGAAGGCCCTGCAAGAAATCAAGAAGACTCCACCGCGGTTGTTCTTGTACTCGATCTCGGCAGCCGTCGCGGTCATTTTGGTGATCGTTGCTGCCATGGCGTACCATTTCCACGCGGAAAGTTCTGCGGACGAAAATCCCCCGACCCCAGTCCCCGCCGCGACGGCTCCGGCAAACGAGACGGCTGCAACGGCAGCGCCAGTCCAGCCCGCAGCGCCGGTTCAGCCAGCGCCCGAACCTCCAGCTCAGGCAGCACCGGCGCCACCGCCCGCGGAAGAAACCGTAGTCGTGTCGGAGAAGCCTAAGGCCGCTGCCAAGAAAAAAGCCAAATCGCCCGCGCCCCAGGTTGTGCCAGTTGTGACTAGAGGGCAACTCAACGTCACTTCCACGCCCGCAGGCGCGCAGATTCAGATCGACGGCCGGAGCGACCCGGCATGGCTAACGCCCTATGATCTGACCGCGCTCCAGCCTGGCCAGCACAGCGTGAGCATCAGCAAGCCAGGATTCGCCGCCGACTCCCGCACCATAGAGGTTGCTTCGGGAAGCAAGTCTTTTCTCAGCGTGCAGCTGGCTCCCTTGACTGCCACGGTTTCGATCAGCAGTGATCCGGCGGGTGCCGAGGTCTGGATGGACGGCAAGGACATGGGCAAGGCCACGCCGGCACAGTTTACCGTGGACAAAGCAGGCACCCACAGCTTCGTTCTCAAGAAGCAGGGCTATCTTGACGAGACCGCCTCCGCCAATCTGCAGATTGGACAGATTTCTCACCTTTCGCCTGCCCTGCGCGCTCTGGGCAACGCCGATGACATCAAGCTGGGCGGCGGCAAGTTCAAGAAATTCCTGGGCGGCGGCACCGATACCACAGGCATGGGTGCGATCACTGTTAAGACTCAGCCCAAAGGCGCGCAGATCGCCGTGAACAACCGCATGTTAGACAAGAATTCGCCGCTCGAGTTCTACCTGAATCCCGGCAATTATGTGCTGGAAATCAGCCTGTCTGGTTTTAAGAGCGTTCAGCGTGTGGTTACTGTAGAAAAAGGCGGCAAAGTGGTGATCGAAGAAACGCTCGACCGCGAATAGAAAACAGACGCCGAAGCTTGCCCTGAGCGAAGGGCGTAGGTGTTGTCCCGTTCAGCGGACTCCATAGTTCCGGACCATCACTCTTATCGGTGATGAGGGTCACAGAGTCTCCGGTCGCGATCCATTACAACCGAAGCCACATATGTGAGGATCCCTTGGCACACGCGTTTCAGAAGCCTTCGCATCTAGACCTTTGGCTGGCATTGCAAGCACTTGGGCCAAACCCGGTGGACTGCAGTCAAAAAACGCTGTTCCGCTGCGGAGAGCCTTGCCGTGGGCTTTACATGGTGGAAGAGGGCAGCGTAAGCCTGCGTCTCTCGCCGCAAGCGGGCTTGGTACCGGCGTTTGAAACCGTTGGGACCGGAGCAGTACTGGGTCTGGCCGAGACCATGACCGGCGCAGAGCACAAGCTAACCGCCGAGGCTTCGGAAGGCGCGCGCATCAGCCACATCGACCGCACGTCATTTATGGATCGGCTGCAACAAAACCACCAGCTATGCCTGCAGATCGTCGAGTTGCTCAGCGAGGACCTGCACAGTCTTTACCACCGTTTTCTCGCAATGGCGCCGGTATCCGGGCCGATCATCAAATCGGGCCCACATCTGCCCCACTGACCACCCACACGGAGTCAGGGACGCTCCGTTGGCCTTCCTCATCAGCCCGGGACGGCAGAATCCATTAAGATAGGCCCTTAATGATCGCGCTTACCGCCAGGCGACTCTATACACCGCTGCGCTCGCTCGATCGCCCGCTGGTGCTGGTCGAGGATGGCCGCATCGCCGAGATCAGGTCGCACGAAGCCCGGGAAGTTCCTGCGCGCGCACGGCTGATTGACTACGCAGACGCGATCCTCGCCCCGGGATTTGTTGACATCCACATTCACGGCGGAGCTGGTCATGATGTGATGGAAGCCGATCCAGCCGCTCTGCCGGCAGTTGAGTCCCTGATCGCAAGACATGGCGTTACTGCGTATCTTCCTACCACTGTCAGCGCGCCACTCGATCACATACTCGCTGCCCTGGACCGACTTGCCGCAGCGGTTGAGCAAGGAAGTGAAGACCAGCGCAATCGACGGGCGCGCCCGCTCGGCATTCATCTCGAAGGACCGTTCATCAGTCATGCGAGGTGCGGCGTCCACCCGCCCGAGTACTTGCTGGCGCCATCGCGCGGGCTGTTTGAGCGCTTCTGGCAGGCGGCCCGTGGGCAGATCAAGATGATGACGATTGCCCCGGAACTGGACGGCGCAACTGAAGTCATCGCCGAAGCAGCCCGGCGTGGCGTTTGCGTCAGCCTGGGTCACTCAGACGCCGATACAAAATGGGCGCGGGCCGGCGTGGCTGCAGGGGCGCGCCACGCCACACACGCATTCAATGCCATGCGGCCGCTTGACCATCGCGAGCTGGGCATCGTCGGCGAGATGCTCACGAACGCGCAGCTTACTGCTGACATCATTGCCGACGGCATCCATGTGCATCCCCTGTTGGTCGGGCTGTTTCTGAAAGCTAAAGGCGCAGAGGGAGCAGTATTGATCACGGATGCGACCGCGGCTACCGGAATGCCCGATGGGCGCTACCGGCTGGGCTCGTTCGAGGTTGAGGTCAAGGACGGCAGATGTGAAGTCGAAGGCAAATTAGCGGGTAGCATGCTCAGCATGGATCGCGCCGTGCGCAATGTGATGCAATTCGCGGATTGGGGTCTGCAAGCTGCTCTGCGCCTGGCCACTCTAAACCCTGCGCGGGTGGCCGGTTTGCAGGGAAGAGGGGAGATCGAGCCTGGTTGCGCAGCTGACCTTGTGGTGCTGACCGCCGACGGACAAGTGAAAGCCACCATCATCGGCGGGGCACTGTGAAAGACGAAGCGTCTTCAGTTGTCAGGGACGTTTTGGCAGAAGACTAAGCAGAAGAACCGCGAAAAGCTGGGAATGAGCATGCGCGTCAACCAAGCGCATAGGCTAGCTCTTTGCGTCAGTACTCTTCGACTCGGAACTCTTGGCCTGATCGGAGTTAGAACTGCTATTCATACTGTCCTTCAGAGCGCGAATGCCCTCTCCGATTCCTTTGCCCAACTCCGGCAGCTTCTTGGGGCCGAACACCAGCAGGGCAATAAAGAATATGACCAGCAAATGCATCGGCTGAAACAAGCCTTCAAACATAACAACCTCCAGGGAAAGAGAAGTGCTGTCACCATTCTAACCCTAATCCGCTGGAAATACTCGATTTTGGACCTCGGCCAGACGATACCATACCAACCCTTCTGCAGGGCATGTACCAAGGTGCCGTCGGCAAGACTTAACTCCCGTCATTAGAATTGGTTACGGATAGGATCAGTTTTCCAGCAGGAGTGCGTCATGAATCTCACGCAGGCGACTGGAACCGCGCCGGCGAAGCAAGTAGCGCCGCCCCCGGTTCAGCCCAGCCATACTCAGCAAGTTTCTCCTTCCGCGGCCAAAGCAGCGCCAGCTTCCGCGGCTACGCCTACGCCCAAGCGCACAGGTTACGGCCTGCCTTGCGCAAAATGCCGGACTTATTATGCGTCGGACTTGAAGGTTTGCCCGATATGCAAGAGCGCAGAACGGGTGACGCCGATCGCCCGCCCGGTGCGCAATGCCGCCGCAACCACCGAGCAGAAGCTTCCCGATCCAGCGGCGCTCGAAGAAGAGCGCGAGCGTTTCTTGCGGGAGTTCCATGCCAAAATGCTGGCTTCGCACTCGGCGCCAGTTGCAGTGGCAGGGACGCGATGTGTCCGCAGCGAAAACCATCCCACGGTCGACGAAGCGCCAGCCGTGTGCCAGAGTTGTTACGACCAGGTGCAGGAAAAAGCCGATCTGCTCGAAGCCGCGCTGCACATTGACTTAAAGGAAGCGACCCAGATTGTATACGACGCGGTCTGGGCGGACACTTCCGATCCCAACCTGACATATCAGAATGCCGCCTCGGCGTTGCTGGCGGAGTTGCGCAGACGCTCGGGAGTGACCCCGACGTTCCGGGCGCAACCACCGCTGCTCGACTGATTCAGTTTGTTCCTAACCGAAACGCAGAACGCCAAACGCGCTGGGCACGTGGAAGTTCGGCTCCGGCGTGTTCGTGGGTTGCCAAGCAAGATAGTGGCGCGGTTCCTGCTGCCCTTCCACGCGATAGAAGTTCGCCCGCCAGATTGCGCCGGGACCAACGTTCGGACTGAGGGACGCCATTGGAATGGCTAACTCTGCCGTCCATTGCAGCCGGGTTTCATCCACAAAGACCGAGCGCCGCATACCGCTATTCAAATCCGTGCGGCCGCCGGGGAAGATGTCAAGGTCAATCCACATGCCGTTCGGGCTCACCTCAAACTCTTTGTACCAGCGCTCGCGCGCGGCATCCGGCTGTAGAAGAGCTTCCGCCACATCACGCTCCCACAAGCCATCGCGGCGGCCATTGGGGTCCGCATCTTCGAAGACATGCAACTCGCGGTAACGGCATTCAAACCGCAGAAACAGAGTCTGTGCAGACCACAACGCTTGCACTTGAGTGCGCAACCCAGGGTCTGCATGCAAGCCCTGCCAGTCGGCGCAAAACGAAATGGGAACAGCTTGCTGCCATTCGTCGGCGGGATGCTCCGCCGACAGCGCAATTTCGTGCGTCAGATGTTTGGCGACTATCTCGTCCATCGGGAACCCGCTGCCTTTCCCTTCGTGTACTCTTGTATCCCCGTGGTTACGAAAGAAGCTCCACAGTGGCATTAGAGGAATCTGCCTTCTGGCAACTCCCAGAGTAACCTGAAAACTTGCTTTGACCGCAAGAACCGGATGGCCCAGCAAATTCACTTGCCCTAAGCTTTTCACATGACGACAAGCAATGCGATACTCAATCTGCCCGAAGTTTCCGACATGGCGCCTGATGCAAACCACGAGCAATGGCAAGCAGTCCTGGCGCGTGACTCCAGTCAGGACGGGAAATTCGTGTTTGCCGTTTCCTCTACGGGTGTTTACTGCCGGCCTTCATGCCCATCAAAGCGGCCGCGGCGTGAGAACGTAAGCTTCTTTCGTCAGCCGGATGAGGCCGAAGCCGCCGGTTATCGCGCCTGCCTGCGCTGCCGGCCGAGATCGGCGGGCGGAAACGGCCCGGGGTCGATAGTGCGAGCCATGTGCCGCTATATCGAGCAGAACCTGGATGAGCCGGTCACGCTGGCTCGCCTGAGCCAGGAGTTTCACCTCAGCCCATTTCACTTGCAGCGACGGTTCAAAGCGGTGTTGGGAATCACTCCGCGCGCCTATGCAGATTCCTGCCGCATGAAGCAACTCAAGAGCAATTTGCGAGCCGGTCACTCGGTCACGCGCGCTATGTACGACGCGGGCTTCAGTTCCAGCAGCCGCTTATATGAGCGCACCGCTTCGCAGCTGGGCATGACGCCGGACAAATACCGGCGGGGTGCGATTGCCGCGCCCATCCGCTACACATTCACCGATTCTCCCCTGGGCCGGATGTTGGTGGCGGCTACGGAAAAAGGCATTTGTGCCATCCAATTCGCCGATTCGGACGATGAACTGGAACATGGCTTGCGCCACGAGTTTCCTTTCGCCATCCGCCGTCGCGACGATAAAGCAATGCACAGCTGGAAACAACATTTGTTGCGGCATTTGCAAGGCAAAGGTCTTGACAAGTCGCTCCCGCTCGACATTCAAGCAACTGCATTCCAGCGGAAGGTTTGGTCGTATCTGCAGTCGATTCCGTTTGGCGCAACACGATCCTACGCCGCCGTGGCGAAAGGGATCGGAAGGCCGACCGCAACCCGGGCCGTAGCCAGAGCGTGCGCGACGAACCCAGTAGCTGTCGCGATTCCGTGCCATCGCGTAGTGAGCGCGTCCGGCGAAGTGGGCGGTTACCGTTGGGGAATTGAGCGCAAGAAGACTCTGCTGGAGATTGAACGCGAACGGGCTAGCCATTGAATTCTTACGAAGCTTCGGGTTTGTGGTGGGCTATGCTGGCCTCGACCTACCCCCTGCAGCCACTAGATAGAGCGGTGTTCCCCTTTTCTTAGCGTCAGGCGCAACCAGATTGGCAGGCCTGACAGTCTGATCTTCTCGATTGCATGCTGTCCAGCGAAACTTGTCCGCTCCACAACCGCGGCCAGGTCTCCGGTGCTGTAAGCCATGTTCAGAGCTTTCCTGAGTGCCAGTGGCCCGAAGAGTCTGCGGGTCCAATCGAGCTGACGAAGGTTGGTTCGCAACGCTCGCCGAAACTCTTCCCGGTTTGCATCGGAGTAGATCTCAAAAAGGTACGCACACTGCCCGTCCTTTAGGATGCGCCATATCTCCTCGAGCGAATCCTCGGGGTGGTCCCGAAGATAGAAGCTCCCAACACATGTAACCAGATCGAAGAATCCCGTCTCGTATTCCGTCCGTCGAATGCTCCCCTGGCGAAGATCTACTCGGACGCCTCGCAAATTCCGCTGGGCCTGCTCGATCATTGCACTGGAGATATCCAGACCATACAGCTCGATCTGCGGATTCAAGCGGCGACACTCGACAAGCAGCGTGCCCGGACCTGTGCCGACGTCCAAGAGGCGTCCCGATCCCATTCTGCTCACGAGGTACTGGGCAACCTCCCTTACCCTGGCCTCTATCGGCTCAGCCCGCAGGAACCAATCGTACAAACGAGCGCCAAAACGGGGCATGCGAACAAACTGGGACTCACCGCGACCTTCCATTCGAACTCCCCTTGAACCTCATCTCCTGACCAGTTCCGGCGACTGGCCGATAGTTTCCCCCTCTAGGCGAAACTCTGATCGGGCAGCGGTGCTTTTTTGTTGTGAGAACAGCGTCCACTTGGATCAGCCTGTTTGATCGTCAGTGTTGCATCCCGACGTACACCTTCCGCGCCCGGTTCAGCAAGTCGAGCACGGACGTTTTTTCTGCCTCCGTGTTCCAATCCTGGTTCTTGCTGGCGTTCTCGATGAGCCGGTCGACCCATGCGACGAAGTAGGCAGCGTCTTCGGCGGACTTCGGTTTCGAGCCTTCCACGTTGACGTAAATCGGGCTGGTGGTGGCGTACGGATAGGCATCGAGAACCGGGAACTCGGCTTTATCGCTCCAGGCGCGCAGCAGACACCATCCGCTCTGCGAAACCGTGATCGTATCTGCAACATCTGCCCTTGTACTGTCGCCAGCCAACTTCAGATCGCGCACTGGGTGCCCATTACAGACGATCTCCAAGTGATCCACCGGAACAATGGCGCGCAACGAAGCGGTGAACGGAACCTTGTTTTCGCCGCTCGCGAGCTTCAACTCTCCGCCAACGTCTTGTCCCCCGAGCGTGAATCGCAGAAGCGGGCCGTTAGTGGCGAAGGTGTGGCCTTGCTTCAACGAAGTCAGCCACTGCTGGATATCAAGCGGACCTTTCGCAACTTCGACGTACACTCGATTCAATCCAACCGGGCCGCGCAAGGATGCAAAGTTCGCCATGGCGTCAGTCCCAGCCGCGGTCGGCAAGTGAAAGCCGCAGTTCAGCAGCTTGTACCAGACTTCAGCGGTCGATTTGTGATCACTGAAGCCGACCACTTCGATGTAATCCACTTTGCCCAAAGCCACGTCAACCGGCAGCTCGTCGGTAATCGACGGATCCTTGACGGGGTCCGGAAAGGAATCGAATGGGTGTACATAGCCAACAAGTGCCTGCTGCGCGTGAGCCATGTCTGCAACGTCCGCGTTGGCGGGGAACAGACTGGCTGCGGCGGTGCCGGGATATGCGGCATAACCGGGCAATAAGAAATGTTGCGTGAGATTCAGCAAGCCGAGATGCCCCCAATAGCTGGTGTGAAATTCCTGACCGTGAAATAACAAAACAGAATCTGTCGATGCAGCATCGCGATGGCCACCATCGTAGGTGGGAAAGTAGGCAAAATCAGGAATGCGCTGTTCCTTGTTTACGATGAGATCCTCGATGATCGAAAGGTTCTCCGCCTCTGCCTGCGCCACTAAATTCTCGGGCGTGTTGCGATAAGTTCCTCCGTAATTCATATGCACATGCACATCACCGCTCACCCAGTGAGAATGAGCACCTGCCGGGATGTCGAGGGCTTGCAACTGAATGGTTACATCCGCCCGCTGATTGGCAGCGATCGGCACCGCCCGCTTCTCGAAGCGATATTCGAAACCTTTCATCACCTCGACGCTGACATCGCCCGCAGGTACATCCAGCAGAACATTTCCATTGGCATGAAAATAGTGCGTTTCGAATGCACGCTCCGAGCGGACGAAGCTGTCGTCGGCGTGCATCCACGCGAATGTTGGTGCGTAGGCCCGGCCATCCGCATCCGTAACCGAGATTCGAAACGGCGTTTGCTTACCGGAGGAGTCCAGCACCGTAACCGAAATGCGGCCCATCGGTTTGAGATACTGCACGGTGAACGTGTGCAGGGCGGAAATCGCTCCGCCAGGAATTTCCTGTGTCATCAGGCAAGTGTTCAGGCAACCGTTGGAGATGAAGACAATGCGTTTCCCATCGGGCGACCAGCGGGGATTAACGGTATCGAAGCCACCACGAAAACTGAGAGGACCGGAACCTTCGTTGTATGTCAAGGGGAACGCATCTCCGCCCTGCGACGGCATGATCCAGAGCTGGTGCCAGGA
>Ga0187771_10001057_pt1 | contig 18077 bp, 15 predicted proteins | sample 0116_SJ02_MP15_1_FD_133139 | JGI IMG/M metagenome (GOLD analysis project Ga0187771, IMG submission 133139) | Tropical peat soil microbial communities from peatlands in Department of Meta, Colombia - 0116_SJ02_MP15_10_MG | ecosystem: Environmental > Terrestrial > Soil > Wetlands > Peat | place...
TGGCCACCTGATCGACTCGGGAAGCAGCGGGGGCATGCGAACCGAGCTGTTTCACATTGCGCAACCCGACAAGTTGCGGGTTTACGTGAACGTGCCCGAAACCTATGCGCCTGCGGCCAAGTCCGGCCTTCAGGCGGATTTGATGCTGTCAGAATTTCCCGGCCGCCGTTTTCCCGGCACGCTTGTCCGGACAGCGGACGCTATCGATCAAACGACTCGTACTCTGCTGGTCGAAATTCGGGTAGACAACCCGACTGGGACGTTATTCTCTGGCGCCTATGCCGAAGTGCATCTCAAGTTGCCGAGCGCGGTTTCCTCTTTCATTCTTCCCGTCAATACGCTGATCTTCCGCTCCGAGGGTCTCCAGGTGGCGACGATTGCTGACGGCCAGCGTGCCGAACTCAACCCGATTACGATCAGCCACGATTACGGTACTGAGGTCGAGGTCGTTTCCGGGCTGAGCGGCGATGAATCCATCATCGTGAATCCGCCGGATTCCATCGTCTCGGGACAGCAGGTTCGGGTTGTGAATCCCTCTACGGCTGAGCCTCGACCTGCGGGATCTCCGGCGAAATCGGAGCGCTGATGCGACGGCTCGCCGACCTCAGACATCGTCTTTTCCCCGTAAGCATTGTCGCTGCGCTGTCACTACTGGCCGGATGTGCGGTCGGGCCACGTTACTCGCGCCCACCCGCGCCGGCTCCTACTGACTTCAAAGAAACGCCTCCGGACTGGAAGCAGGCGCAGCCCTCAAATCAGGTGCTCCGCGGCAATTGGTGGGAAATCTATCAAGACTCAGAACTCAACGCACTGGAAGAAAAAATCAACGTTTCAAACCAGAGCCTGAAAGCTGCACAGGCGCAGTTCGATCAGGCGCGCGCGTGGCTTCGCTATTATCGGGCAGACTTGTACCCGACAGTCAACGTGGGCGCATCGGCGACACGCGAACGCTTCTCTCGTAACCGGCCGCTCGCCACCTCCACTACCAGTGGGACGACAAATGATCTCATTCTTCACGCGGACATGGCCTATGAGCCAGACGTGTGGGGCCGCGTGCGAAGCAATGTTGCTGCATACCGGGCAAATGCTCAATCCAGCTTCGCCGATCTCGAATCCGTCAGCCTGAGCCTGCACGCTGAGTTGGCGACCGATTACTTTCAGGCCCGCGAATTGGACGGCGAAGCCCAGTTGCTTGACTCCACCGTGGGCAGCTATGAGAAAGCATTGGAGCTGACACAAAGCCGTTATCAAGGGGGAGTAGCTTCGGCTGTAGACGTTGCCCAGGCGCAAACCCAACTCGAAACCGCTCGCGCCCAGGACATCGATGTCAAGGCTGCCCGAACGCAATTCGAGCATGCTATCGCCGTACTGATCGGAGAGCTGGCGTCAACGTACAGCTTGCCCATCGCCGCATTGAGCGCCACACCCCCTGTCATTCCGCCGGGTCTGCCGTCGCAGCTTATCGAGCGACGACCGGATATCGCTGCATCGGAACGAGAGATGGCAGCGGCGAATGCAAACATTGGGGTCGCGCGGGCCGTATATTTTCCCTTGTTCAGCTTTCCTCCGAGCGCCGGCTTCGAAGGTACGAAAGTCACGAACTGGCTGACCGGTCCGAGCGGGTTCGCGTCCGTGGGAATTTCCACCATGGTTACGGCCTTCGATGTCGGACGCCGTCGTGCGGCCACGGATCAAGCTCGCGCCGCTTACAACCAGGCCGTGGCCAACTATCAGCAGACGGTGTTAACTGCTTATCAGGAAGTAGAAGACAATCTGGCCGAATTGCGCCTCCTGGAGCAGGAAGCCGCGACCCAGGCGGCAGCCGTCGCGGCCGCCGAACGTTCGCTCGCTCTATCGCAGAACCGCTATCAAGGTGGGGTCACGAGCTATCTGGAAGTGACTACCGCCCAAACGGTGGCGCTGGCTGATGAGCGCGCCGCCGTCCAGATCGCTGGCCGTCGCATGGTGGACAGCGTTCTGCTGATCAAGGCCCTCGGCGGGGGCTTTGACGCCGCAAGCTTATCGAATTTGAATCTGACCGCGCGGAGCGAATCCGCGGCCGCGCCGCCTTCCGGCTCCAGCCGATAACACCGAACTGGCGTCAGGTGCCAGGTCTGGTGTAAGAGCGCTGAGGTCGAGGTGGAAGCTGAGACCTGTCACCCGAGCTTATCTCTGTGTCGCTTTGCGCTTGCGAAATCCGTGCAGGATGATGGCGCTGCTGATAGAGAAAGCCCCAATCGCTCCGAGCGGCATCAGCTGCGCGATAGCCGGACTCAAATGAAGAACACCAGAGAATAGGGCGGCCAGCGCGAATAAAATCCCGAGCGCATTCAGCCACACGGGTGTGTGCAAGGGACGAGCCTGTTCCTGATTATAAAAGCGTAATTGCAGAAGTACGGCTGCCAAACCGATTGCAGCGACGATCATCACCGCAATTGGACTGTAGAAAGCATTCGGCTTGGTGTAGATCACAACCAGCGCCAGCAATCCGCAGAGCGCACCGGAGGCGATCACCGTCCAGCGGCGGGATTTTCCTGGATTCAGGGCAGAGCCTTCCGGCATGACTGCTCATTGTAGCCAGAGTGAGCCGGGGTTGCGAGTCTTGGGTAGTGCCGGGGTTTGATTGTCATCCCGAGCAAGCCTCTTTTGCGCCGCGAGGAATCTGGGCGAGCCGCGCGAAGCCTCGGCGCATTGTGCGAGGCAATAATCGCGCGTTTGGCTCGCTTCCTTATCGAACTGTGCCACCACGGGAGTCCTGGTTATCGGGCGGGGACGCCCGTCGGCCATGCAATCACGAGGGCACCCACTCGGCGCTGCGGACGGCGCCCCGGGTCACGGCATACAAGACGAGTTCCACCCGGCTGGACACGCCGACTTTGTCGAAGATGCGAAAGAGATATTTCTTGATGGTGTGTTCGCTTAGGCCGAGTTCGCGGGCCACATCGCGGTTGCTCAGGCCATCTGCAACCAGGGCCACAACCTGCTCCTCGCGCGGGGTGAGCAACTTGCGACCGTCGCTATTGACGACGCGAAGCGATGGCACTTGCGTGATCGTCTCAACCAGGTACTCCAACTGCTCATTGCTTGCCCACAACTGTCCCTGGTGTACGCACTGGATGCATTTGCAAAGCAGGCGGAAAGGCGAATCAGAAAAACAGAACAGGCCGCGCACGCCCGCACGGAAGGCGTCGATGACGGTATTGCGGTCTGAACTCTCGATCAGCAGGATTTTGGCGATCTTCGGATGAGACAGGTGCAGATTGCGGACGAAAGTCAGGCCGTGCTTGGCATTCAGCAGGGCGACATCAACGGGATTATCCACGATGGACCCGAGAATCGCGCTAGCTTTTGACTCACACCAGCTAACTTTGAATTCGGAGCGGCGACGCAGAGCCGATGCCAGAAGCTGGCTCTGCATGTGATTAGTGTCGGCCACAAGAACCCCAATAGCCTTTGAAGGCAGCACGGACGGCGGTCGCATAACACCTCAGGGGGAGACATTAGCTTCAACCGTGAAGAATAACGAGATGTCCCATTCAGGTCTGTGACTTTTCGACACGGCAACGAGGACAATTTGTGTGGAAAAAGAGAACAGTGCAGTGGAGCCCTTCCCGTTTCTGAACTTTGGCTATTCGCTTCAAAACATGCATGAAAGCCTGGTATGGAATCTGCGGCAAGCCTAACGAAGGTTGGCGGAGAAGGGTCGCGCTCAGCCCACATGGGCGGACTGCACCAAAGTAGTATCCCGGCGCCGGCAGAACCTGGGTGCCTGCTCCACTTTGGAGGACAACACTTTCCATGTCTTGTTACCTTTGGCTCAGGCGAATAAGCTCCGAGACTGAAGTAAGCTTGCATCTCGCTTGCTCAAATGAGGTAAGTCGTGCACGAGAGGACGAAGATGAGACGCACGTTGATGTATTTCATTCCAGTCCTCGTCAGTTGCATGGTGCAGTTTATGGTGGTCGCTGTCGCTCAACCACAGCCGTCGGAGACAACGGGTGAGCAGGTTGGTGCCACGGCGAACACGACACCCGGAGCAGCGGACGGTACATCGGGTCCAGCCTTGACGGGGGTGCGCCGTCCGCTCTACCGGTTACGCTCCAGCGACATAGTCGAGATTGACATAACTTTCTCGCCTCAATTCAACCAGATACTTACCGTCCAGCCCGACGGATTTCTTCCTTTAAAGGGCGTGCAACAGCTGTATGCCGAGAACCTGACGGTTCCGGAATTGCAGAAAGCGATTCGCCATGCGTATGCAGGTATTTTGCACGATCCCGAGGTCACGGTCGTGCTCAAGGATTTTGACAAGCCGTACTTCATCGCCGCCGGAGAGGTCGGCCATCCGGGCAAATATGAGCTTCGCGCCGACACTACCGTGACGGAAGCCGTTGCCATCGCCGGAGGATTTACCCCCCGGGCCAAGCACTCGCAGATTGTGCTTTTCCGGCGGATTTCCGATGAGACCGTCGAATCTCATCTGTTGAACGTCAAATCTATGCTCAAGTCCCGCAGTTTGGGCGAGGACGTTCACCTTCGCCCCGGCGACGTTCTGTTTGTTCCGCAAAACCTGATTTCCAAAATTCGCCAGTTTCTACCGGCCTCCAGTCTCAGCCTTTACGCAAACCCAACAGGATTCTAAGGAGGCAAAGGTCGGCAAACCACGTTTTCTTTCCATCAGAGCGATGAACAAGCTCAGGTCCCTTATGCCGGAAGAACTTAGATCAATTTCGAGAGCGCCACTGCAGCCCTCCCCAACCGTGCGCGACCTCGCAGCAGTGCTCTTCCGGCAGAAATGTGTTGCGCTGACCACGTTGGTTCTGGTTTTTTTGGCCGTATTGATCTACGGGTCGGTTTTTCCTCCATACCAGGCAGAGATGAAGATCCTGCTACGGCACAGCCGAGTTGATCCCGTGGTGGCGGCGATTCCCAGCCAACCCGAATTTGAACGCCAGGCCGTGACCGAGGAGGAAGTGAACTCCGAGACAGAACTGTTACAGGACGAGGAAATCCTGCGGACAGTAATTCAGAGAGCCGGCTTGATTTCCGAGGGGCGCTCATGGTTTTGGAACCTCGTGGGCGATAACCCAGACCGCCAGTTGGCTCGGGCTGTGCGGCGGATCGGCAAAAGACTGACCATCGAACCGGCGCACAAGGCGGCGCTGATTACCGCTACTTACAACTCGTCGGACCGCGAAGAGGGCGCAAAATTGTTGCGTGCCTTGGGCACCGCGTACGTCGAGCGCCATCATCAGGTACACAATCCGTCTGGATCATTCGGCTTCTTCGACCAACAGGTCATGCAGTCCCGGAGCGGTCTGGAAGCAGCGGAGCTTCACTTAATGGAATTCACCCGGGATCAAGGAGTAGTTGCTGCCACACAGGAGCGGGATTTTGTCCTCCAGAAGCTTGGGGAAACTGAGGCTGACGTCGGGCAGACCAAAGTAGCGCTCGCTCAGAACGCGGAGCGCATCCGGGTACTGCAGCTGAAGTTGAATCTGCTGCCGGAACGCACGCTGAGTTTGATTCGCAATCTGGACAATCCGCAACTGCTGGAGTCGCTGAAATCCCGCTTACTGGAACTGCAATTGAAGCGCACTGAGTTGCTCACGCAGTACGAGCCTTCTTATCGTCTTGTCCAGGAGGTAGACGAAGAGATTGCGGCAGCGCAGGCAACGATAGCCACTGAGGAGCAATCTCCGATGCGTGACCAAACCAGCGAGCTCGAGCCTAATCACGAATGGGCAAAATCGGAGCTGATAAAGGCCCAGGTTGAGGCCAGCACTCTGGACGCTCACGAAAAGGCAGAAGCTTCCTTGCTGGCGGATTACCGTGAACGGGCCCACCAACTCGGAAACCGCGCCATCGAGCAAGAACGCCTGGTGAATGAATTGAAAGCCGCCGAGGAGAAGTACCTTTTGTATGTGAACAAACGTGAGGAGTCGAGAATTGGAGATGCCCTCGACCAAGGCGGCATTTTGAACGTTGCTATTGCCGAACAACCAATAGCTCCGGTGTTGCCGAAGCTTTCTGCGGCGGGTTTCGGCTTGATCGGCCTGGCTTTGGCGGGAACGCTCGGCGTAGGAATGGCTTTCGTGGCCGATTATCTCAGTCCCAGTTTCCGCACTCCCCATGAAATCAGCGTGTATCTGGGCGGGCCTGTGTTGGCATCGCTGCCGCCCAGGACTTTAGTAGAAGCCGAACTTTTCGGACAAAACAGGCGGACATGAGCACTCTTGTCGAGTTGATACCGCGCACCTGGGAAGAGGATGTCAGCGAAGGCATCGCGGTTGAAGTGTCGCGGGAGGAGCCGTCGGCGGCAAGAGCGGGGGACTGGAGTCTCGCGTCATTTGCCGAGGATCAGATCAGGGGCCTGGTACAGCAGATCTTCTTGAGCCACCGGAAGCATGCGCGCCAAATCGTCTTCAGCGCTGTCGACGAGGACACCGACGTCTCCTCGCTGTGCATGTCATTGGGGGAAGCTCTAGTCCGCCAGGATTCCGGAAGCACGTGTGTAGTTGAAGCACTTCCCCGCTGTGCGGCGAAAGATGCTCCTGCCGCCGACGAGGTTGTTCCTTCAAATGACCAGAAGAGATTCGGCGTTCTGCGGGATGCTTCTCAGCAACTTTCCAGCCGCTTGTGGTTCATGCCAAGAAGTGTCCTGTTGGACGGCAACGACGGTAAATTTTCGCCACTGTGGCTGCGCGGCCGCCTGGCCGAGTTACGGCTGGAATTCGATTACACCGTGTTGCAAGGGCCGGCAGCCGGAGTGCATAGCGAAGCGGCGCTATTGGGAAGTCTTTGTGATGGCCTGGTGCTGGTGGTCCGGGCGAATTCGACACGTCGCGTGTCGGCACAACACGCAAAGCAAATGTTGCATGCGGCGAATGCCCGCCTGCTGGGAATAGTTCTCAGCGAGCGGACTTTCCCAATACCTGAGGCGATCTACAAGAGATTGTAGCCGTGCTTGTGAAAAAACTGAGCAAAAGCTGCATGGGACTCAATTTGCGGAGCTTTGCTCCGGGCTTAGTCGAGACGTGACCGAAGTACGACACTCCATCTCATCGAACCTGGCCACGTGGTATGCGATTCAAACCCGTTACCGTTTCGAGCGAAAAGTAACAACGCAACTTCAATACCAAGGTTGGCAGACATTTCTTCCCCAGTTCAAAACAATCCACCGCTGGAGCGACCGGCAGAAACGTGTGGAAACCCCACTTTTCCCGGGCTATACGTTCGTTCGGCTTAATCCGTCCTCTCTCATCGAGAAGCGATTCTTGAAAAACGAAGGCATTATCGGGTTGATCACCTTCGGCGGAACGCCCGTTCCGGTTCCAGACCGCCAAATCGATGATTTGCGCAGACTCTTATCTCAGGACGTCCCGTGTTCCTTGCACCCTTTCCTTGAAGTTGGACAGAAGGTGCGGATTCGCGGAGGTTGTCTTGATGGCCTCGAAGGAATCCTGGAAGAGGCTGGGAATAAGAATCTTGTCATCTCCATCAATTCAATTCAGCGAGCGGTCGCGATAAGAATTGAAGGATACGAGCTGCAACTGATCTAAATGCTCCCAGGCGTAACAACTAAAGCCGCATCTCCTGGCCGCCGGGTCTTGTTTCCCGCACGCATGATCCCGGGAATGTTGCCGGGAGTCCCGGAACTTAGACGAAAGAAAATATCCTCTGCCTTCCTGAAGCACATCCCAGAATGGGATCGTTTGCATGACGCATCCGGGCAAGAGCGAGCTACCCTCTGGCAAACATTTTCACAAATCATGCTCCCTGCGCCCGCCACTGCCAGCCAGCGATTGGGTCTGGCCACACAGGTTGCGGCTGACTTCTTCTTCATCGCGGCCAGTCTTGGACTGACTGAGTTTCTGTTTGCGCTCCTGAGCTCTGCTCCGGGCCCGGGTTTGGTGTCATTCTCCTCTTTAACGAGCTTTCTGTTGCTCTATGGATCTCTGTTCACATTGTTTGGCTACTCGGAGCGTTTGTATCACGCGGAAACCGCCCGACAGCCTCAACGGCAGGTCGTTGTATTGGCCAAGGTGACGCTCTGGTCCACCGTATTGGTAGGGGTTGGATGTGCGAGCGCCGGGATCGCCGCATTTCCGATTGCTGTACTTGCGGCCTCGGTTCCACTTAACTTCGCTCTTATGTTCGCCTACCGTCGCGCGAAGCAGAGCATTCTGGCACGCAGAGGAAGCGGAAATGGTCGACGGAATGTTCTGATCGTTGGTGCCGGACCCATTGGCCGCAGGCTGGCCCAGACATTGGAACAGGGCCAGTGCGGAGGCCGGTTCTTACGTGGGTTCCTCGATCAGCGGAGCTTTGCGGCAGATGTACTCGGACCGGTCGAGGAACTGGCCACAATTGCACGGAGGGAATTTATTGAAGAGATCATCCTCGCAGTTCCACAAGGCAGTAATGTCGCGCGAGAAGCCATCTGGGAAGCCCGGCGCAATCGCATCGATGTGAAGCTGGTGCCTGATTTGTTGGGAGCCGACCCGACCCACGTCACACTCGAAAAATACGGTGACATTCCTGTTTTAACTCTGCGCGAAGAGCACATTCCACATTTTGGGCTTCTACTTAAGCGGGTTGTTGATGTGTTGCTGTCTGCTGGCGCCCTGGTTCTCGCAGCACCGCTGCTGGCTGGCATCGCCCTTGCCATCAAGCTGGATTCACCGGGCGCGGTGTTTTATTGCGCTCCAAGACTCGGCCTCAAGGGGCAGCGCTTTCTCTGCTACAAGTTCCGCACCATGGTGAAAGATGCCGACAGGCTAAAGGAGAAACTGCGGGAACGCAACGAACGTCAGGGTGCCTTCTTCAAGATGACTGATGATCCTCGCATTACTTGTGTGGGTAGAGTTCTGCGCCGGTACAGTTTGGACGAATTGCCGCAGCTCTGGAATGTGCTGCGAGGCGAGATGAGCTTGGTGGGACCGAGACCGCATCCGCTGGACGACGTCCAGCGATACCACCTGGAGGACCTTCAGCGCCTTGAAGTGCCTCCGGGCCTCACGGGTTTATGGCAAGTGACCGCTCGCCAAGATCCGTCATTTGAGCGCAGCGTGGCCCTGGACCGCGAGTACATCGGGCGCTGGTCGCTCGGAATGGACTTCTGGATCCTGCGAAAAACCGTGGGCGCGGTTCTACGCGGAGAAGGAGCGTAGCGACCATGTCCGCGTATGAGCAAACACTGCCCACACTAAGATGGCAGTTGCTTGCCGCCAGCATCAAGGCTGCTTTGCGTCCGCTGCAAGCTTTGATGGCAGCGCCATCGCTTTTGTATATCGCAACTATGGCCCTGATGTTGTTTCACCCCCCGGATGCACCGGTTCACTCCTACGACCGATTTGCTTTCTGCATTCTCGTGTGGATAGCGCTTTTGCGGACATGTGTGCTCCAGGAACCGTTTCGATGGGGAGGGCCGGTCACATTGCCATTGATGGTCTTGCTCGTGCTGGCCTTCAGCCAGGCGGTGGCGCAACCATATAAAGCCGAAACCTGGAGTCTGTTTGCCGCCAAGTGGCTCCTACCGTTTGTCCTGTTTCACGTGGCCGCGCGTGTCTTTGATAATCCCGAGGCGCTGAATAGATTCGAGATCTTTGCAGTGCTGGTCCTGGCCTACCTGAGCCTTACTTCCATTTTCTTCATGGTCGGCGCCAACAATCTCATCTATCCACGTTTCATTTTGGACGAGGGACTGGGAATTCATGCCGATCGTGCGCGTGGACCCTTTCTGCAAGCCGTCGCTAACGGAGTCGCACTGAATCTGCTCGGACTGATCGCTCTGGACTCATTCCGCCGCCGGCGCCTGCGAGGAGTACTGGCGGCGCTTCTGGTGATCGGATTACCGCTCGCGATTATGGCGACCAAGACGCGAGCAGTGTGGCTTTCATTTGCGGCTTCAATCGCGGCCTTACCCTTTTTCTCTTCAAATCGCCGCCTGCGGAAAAGCTGTGTTGGCCTCATCCTTTGTGGCGCTCTCGCACTGTTAGTGACATACAGCTTCAGTGACCATCACCGATCACTCAGCGAACGCCTGGAAGAAAACGGACCAGTAAAGTTCCGCATGGCTGTTTATCAGGCCGGCTGGCAGATGTTCCTCAGCAAACCACTGGTAGGGTGGGGCGCGAAAGACATGCAGAACGAGCTCTCGCGAAGAATCAGCGGCTTCCGTGACGAACGCTACGCTTTTCATAACACCTACCTTGAGATTCTTGTTCAGTACGGCACGATCGGACTGGCGGTTTATGTCTGGGTTGTAATCGATCTCTTCCGAGTCGGCCGAAGGCGCCCAGGCGCTTATCCGGCGGGCTGCTTCCTGGATCAAGATTTCCGCTCCCTGTGGCCGCTCATCCTGCTTGTGTACCTGGTCAACGCCAGCTTTGTAGTTATGAACTATCAGTTTGTGAATGGATTGCTTTTTAGCCTCGCCGGGATGCTGAATGGCCAGAATCAGCGGAACGAATTGAATGTCGCCTGAATTGTGTACTTCCCTGTCCCCAGCTCCCGCTTCAGATGCGGTGTGTTCGATTTCTGCTTGCGAAGCTGATGATCCCTTCTCTGCCGAGAACATGCGGGGTGGCGTATATCTCGCCGGACGGTATGGGCTCGGCATGATCGTAAGCCTGGGGAACATGCTGGTCATGACGTGGTGGATTGGGCCCCATGCCTATGGGCTATTTGTCACTGCGATGGGCATAGTAACGTTCCTCGCAGCGGTGACGCGAGGGGGAGTGGATACGTATCTGGTACGAAGCCAGATACCTCCGGACAGCCGAACCTATGGAACCGCTGCCACGCTGATTCTCAGCGCCTCCATCGCATTGGGAACGACGGCGGCGGTCGCAACCCCTCTGCTGATCCGCTGGTATGGCAACGCAGAATTCGTTGGCCCATACCTGGTGCTCTTGCTCACAGTCCCAATCGCCGGTCTTACGGGAGTGCCCATGGCGAAACTGGAGCGCGCTCTGGATTTTCGGAGCATCGCGGCGATCGAACTGGCAGGACAGGCCGCCGGATTGCTGGTGGCAACGCTGCTGGCTTGGTCGCGAGCCGGTGTGTGGGCGCCGGTAATGGGACAAATTGCATCGCAGGCGTTTACGTTGGTGGCATCAGGTCTCTCGGCATCCATAGCGCTCTGCTTGCGGCTTGATCGTGAACGTGCGAGAGAAATGTTGTCGTTCGGCATAGGCCTCACAGCATCGCTCCGCACATGGCAATTGCGCACCTTGGTCAATCCCTTGCTCGTAGGGCGGTTCGCCGGTGCGGAGGCAGTCGCGTTTGTCGCGCTTGCATTGCGGATCGCGGAGGCTCTCGGCACGATCCGTCTGGCCGCGGGGCGCATGACCATCGCCGCATTGGGGCGGCTGCAAGGAAAACAGGAGCAATTCCGAAAAACACTGGAACGAGCCCTTTACTTGCAGGTCATCACCTTGGGACCGTTATTATGCAGTTTCGCCTTGCTGGGCCCGGTGGTTCTTCCCCGCGTCGCGGGCGCTCGTTGGATGCCGAGCCTGATGATCTACCCGTTTGTGGCGGCGGGCGTTTTGGTGAACTCTGTGTACAACCTGCAAGCTTCAGCCCTGTTTGTGATCGGGAAGCAATGGATCGTGATGCAAGCTTACACGGTTCACGTCGTGCTTCTAGCCCTGACTACGCTGGTTCTGCTTCCGCGATTTGGCATCGTCGGCTACGGGTGGGCGGAAGTGATAGCCTGCGGATCGTATTTCGCGATTCACTCAGGCCTGAGACGCTGCGTGGCGATTTCTTACCGCCAACTCGCTCCTTCCCTCGCAGTGTTCATGCCCTGTCTTTTTCTGATCCCTGTCTCCGGCCTCGTGCTGCGCATTGTTCGCTAGCTGATAAGGCTCGAAATGCCGACCATTGCTTATCTGACAAATGTTTTCCCATCTCCCGTAGAACCGTATGTAACGGACGAGATAGGTGAACTCCGAAGCCGCGGAATTACGGTAATTCCCTGCAGTGCCAGGTGTACCAGTCCCGGACGCAGCGCCGACTTGCGGCCATGGGCCGGGCAAACTCTTTCCCTTGAACCGTTGCGTCCTGGGTTGCTGGTCCGCGCCGTATTCCTGTGCGTCGGGAAGTTCGGAAGGTTAAAGCATTTTGTTCGCCGGGCGCTTTCACGCAAAACATCCACTGAACGGCGACTGCGAGCACTTCTGCACACCTTCCTGGGAATCTACTATGCCGCGATGCTGAAGCGGCATCGTATCGAGCACATACACGTACATCACGGCTACTTCGGATCTTGGATTGCGATGGTCGCCGCCCATCTGCTCGATATTCCCTTCAGCATGACGCTGCACGGATCAGACTTGCTGATTCACGCTGCCTACCTCGACATCAAACTCAGGCACTGCCAGTTTTGCGTGACCATCTCGGAGTTCAACCGTCGGCACATTCTCAAAAATTATCCCCTGACCGATTCGGCAAAGATTTTCGTGCGGCGCACGGGTGTCGATTGTGGCCTCCATTCCGCGCCTCCCCCAAAGTCAAACGGCTCGCCATTCCAGTTGCTCGCTGTTGGTCGACTGCACCCAGTCAAAGATCATGCATTCCTCGTGAAGGCCTGTTCCTTATTAAAGGGCCGCGGGCTGAGATTTGTGTGCTCCATTGCAGGCGAAGGTCTGGAGCGCACCTCGCTCGAAAAATTGATTTGTGATCTCCAACTAGAAAAAGAAGTCCGGCTGCTTGGAGAGCTGTCCTGTCACGAACTTAACGATCGGTACGAAAAAGCCGATCTGGTTGTGCTCACCAGCCGCAGCGAAGGCATTCCGCTGGCGCTTATGGAAGCGATGGCTCGCGGCAAGGTTGTGCTCGCCCCGGCGATAACAGGAATTCCAGAGCTGGTTGAAGATGGAACGACAGGATTCCTCTACCGCGCAGGTTCGGTGGAGGAGTTCGTGGCGCGAGTTGAACTGATCAGCGGCGCGCGATCCGCTCTGGCCGCGCTGCGCCGTGCCGCGCGCCAGCACGTAGTTCAGCACTTCAATCGCGAGAAGAATATCGCAGCTTTCTGCGATTTGCTCGTCTCACATCTGCAGGCTCAGCCTGCGCGTGGTTCGCATACCAAGGTAGGTCATTTCTATGAAGATTCTCTTCTGCAATAAATACAACTATCCCTTTAGTGGCACCGAAGTTTACTTGTTTGAACTCATGGACCTGCTGCGCTCCCAGGGCCACGAAGTCGCGCTCTTTTCCATGCAGGATTCCCGCGGTGAAAGAACCCCGTATGACCAGTACTTCGTCCCACACGTCGACTTCAAGGAAACGCAGGCGGGAACATTCGCCCGTGCCCGATTGGCCGCGCACGCCATCTATTCCAGTGATGCCCGCCATCGTCTTCGACAGATGATGAGCGCGTTCCGCCCGGACATCGCGCACGTTCGCAATATCTATCACCATCTTTCACCTTCGATTTTGTGGGAGCTGAAGGCGCAGCAAATACCGGTCCTCTATCACCTCAACGATTTCAAGGTCTTGTGCCCCACCTATAACTTGGTTGCAAATGGCGCCGCCTGTGAGCGTCCGTGCACCGGAAGGTTCTGGAAAGTTCTGACCGAACGCTGTTACAGCGGCTCTACAGCAGCTTCATTAGTGTTAACAACGGAAGCCTACGTCCACCATTGGGCTGGTACTTACCGCAAGTGTGTCGATCACTTTCTTGTCCCAAGTCAGTTCGCCAAAGAGCTGCTTGTGGAGAATGGCTTTGATGCCGGCAGGATTACCGTGCTTCCTCATTTTCAGGTTCTGCCCCAGTCTGTGCCGCCAATAGCGCCGGATGCGCCGATCCTCTACTTCGGCCGTTTGTCACGCGAGAAAGGAGTAGCGGATCTTATTCGTGCCATGAAGCCGCTTCCCAAGATTCGTCTGCAAATCGCGGGCGCCGGCCCGCAGCGTGCCGAGCTTGAGCAGCTGGCGAATTCTCTCAGGCTGCAAAATGTGGAATTCGTCGGCCATTTGGGCCGCGACGAGTTGGAACGTGTGGTTGCCTCGGCCCGGTTTACTGTCTTGCCCTCGCGCGCTTACGAAACTTTAGGAAAAAGCATTCTCGAGTCGTACGCATGGGCGCGTCCGGTGATCGCCTCGGATCTCGGTTCCCGCCGCGAACTGGTTCGCGAACACGAAAGCGGACTGTTGTTTCAAGCGGGCAATGTTGAGCAACTGACCGGCGCTATCTCGTACTTAGCTGAACGGCCCGAGCTGGCGGCGGAAATGGGATTAGCCGGTCGCCGCCTGGTGGAGAGCTATCACTCGCCGCAGGTCCACTACCAAGAGCTGATCGGCCTATACGAACGGCTGATCGTTCCGCAGCGCGCGACACCAATCGGAGCAGCGACACCCTTCCCCATTCGGGTAGCTTTCATCGGTGGTCGGGGAGTGATTTCGAAGTACAGCGGAATCGAGTCGTACTACGAAGAGGTCGGCCAACGTCTCGCCGGAATGGGATACGATCTGACGGTTTACTGCCGAACGTATTTCACTCCCAAAATATCAGCACACAATGGCATGCGGCTGGTGCGCTTGCCCACGATCCGCTCCAAGCACCTGGAGACGGTGCTCCACACCCTTCTCAGCACCATTCACGTGATGTTCCGAGGTTGCGACATCGTGCACTATCACGCTCTAGGGCCTGCGCTGTTTTCCTTCTTTCCGCGTCTGGTCGGAAAAAAGACCGTGGTGACGGTGCAGGGACTGGATTGGCAAAGAAAGAAATGGGGACGCCTGGCTTCGTTCACCCTCCGTTTGGGAGAGATCGCGTCGGCTTGCCTCCCCAACAACACCATGGTCGTATCAAGAAACCTGCAGTCGTACTACCGCTTGCAATATGGCGCGGAAACTCGATACGTTCCCAACGGTGCTCTGATCAGGAAACGTAGTGCTGCTTCGAAGATCCTTGAATGGGGCCTGGCGCCGGACAACTACATCCTTTTCCTGGGCCGATTTTCACCCGAAAAGAATTGCCACCTGTTGATTGGCGCTTACGAACAACTTGAGACTCCGCTGAAACTCGTGCTCGCTGGTGGCTCGAGCCACACCAGCCCATACGTGAGGCAGTTGCGCGCGCACGCAAGCGACCGCATTGTCTTTCTGGATTGGGTGTCTGGCGAGGAATTGACGGACTTATTGACCAACGCCGCTCTTTTTGTCCTTCCCTCTGATCTGGAAGGGCTCTCGCTCGCCTTGCTGGATGCAATGGGCTCCGGGGTCTGCGCGTTGACCAGCGACATCCCCGAGAACCGGGAAGTCATTCAAGACGCAGGCTTTACCTTCCGTGCTGGTGATGTCGATGACATGGCGCGTATGTTGGCGCTGCTTGCTTCGGACCCCGAAACCCGCGCGGCGGCCGGCAGAATGGAGAAGCAAGTTATCCAATCGCGTTATTTATGGCCACATATTGCAGGCCAAATCAGCGCCATCTACCAGGAACTCATGGGAAGGAAAGGAGCTGTCTGCGATCTGGTGGCCTCAGTGTCGCCCGAATCAAAAGCCGAGCAGACAGAGCGCGTAGTTTAGCCGCGCAGGCAGGTCTCCGTGGATTCTGCGAGCTCGTTCCCGACCTTCGACGATTTAAGCTCGTCCGGCTCGCATTTGTGGGAAACTAGCCACGATGCGAGTCACCATCTTCGGTGCAACCGGTCTGCTGGGCAAGGCGCTGATTCCAGAATGGACCCAGGATGAAGTGATTGGATTGGGCTCGAAAGATGTCGATATCCGAGAGGTTGCGCTAATCCGCAGCGCCGTCGAGCGAACGTGTCCTGATTGGATCGTTAACGCAGCCGCGTACACCGACGTTGACGGTTGCGAGAGCAATCGCGAACTGGCATTTGCAGTAAACCACCGCGGCGCCGTGAATGTGGCCGAGGTGGCCAAGGCTTTTGGCTCGCGTTTGCTCTTCCTCAGCACCGATTACGTTTTCGACGGCCTCGCAACGGCGCCATACGAGACCGATCATCCACGAGCGCCTCGGAGTGTGTACGGCAAATCCAAGGCGCAGGCAGAAGAGGAGATCGGCAAGCGGTTTCCCGATGCCTGTATCGTCCGTACTTCATGGTTGTTCGGCGTGGGTGGGAAGTGCTTTCCGGACACGATTCTTAAGCTGGCCGCCAGCCGGTCAGAAATTGATGTTGTCGATGACCAGCGCGGATCACCAACGCATGCTCCTGACTTGGCACACGCCATCATTTCGCTCTGCCGTGCGGGCGCGAGGGGCATCGTTCACGCCACGAACAGCGGCGACTGCACGTGGTTCGAATTTGCCCGCGAAATCGTGAAAGGCGCGGGACTGAACACAATCATCCGGTCGACTACCAGCGACAAATTCGTGCGGCCGGCAGAGCGGCCAAAATACTCTGTGCTGTCTCCCAGAAGTTTGAGGGAGTACGCCATCACCATGCCGCATTGGAAGGCTGCACTAGGGAACTACCTGGCGGCGAGGCATGCCACTCCCCCGGTGGGGTACGCCACACAAAAACACCCGTCCTGAGTGCAGGAATTCGGCGCAATCCGCAATACCTGATTTCGCTACACCAGCTGAACGTGCGGCGGCTGTTCGACCTCGCCCAGCGTGAGGATTTCCTCTTTGATCTTGAAGCCGCGCTTTCTGGCCTCTTTCACAAACGCTTCGCCCGGCACCGCGAGTTCCAGCGGGACCGAGCCGGCTGGAATTTCGCCTTTCGCCATCATCGCCGCCACGATGGACATGTGCCATCCGGTGGTTCGTTGCATGGCACTGAAGCCAGTCTTCTCATCGTAATAATCGATCACTTCGACCGTGGCTTCTGTCTTGCGTCCATTTTTCTTACCAATGGCGCGCACCCGAACGATGCAGACGTCGCGCACGTTGTCATCGCGCACTTGCGGTTCAAATAGTGTATGAAAAAGCTTGCGCGGAACAACTTCGACTCCATCAACCGCCACGGGCTTCGGGTCGAAAAGTCCCAGATCAGAGAATGCCTTCAATTGCGCGAATGTCCCCGGATAGCGCAGCACTTTGAGTTGATAGGTCTTAAGCTTTCCTCGGAAGGTCCACGGCGCGGTGGAAACTCCACCGGCGATTAAGAAGGCTTCCAGGTTGCCAACCCGCGGAACGTCAAGCATCTCAAGTTCCGTGAAGCAGGGTGCATGAAAGAGTTCGCCATCGCGCAGAATCGTCATGCCGCCGAAATATTCGTTCGTCAGGCCTTCGATGCTGAAGGTCAGGGCGTAATTCCACGGCGGTTTCGGTTTCTGCGGTAGGCCGCCATCATACATGTAGACGTGTTCGGCCTCGCCTACCAGGCCCATCGCGAAAACCGCGAGTGTGTTGCCCATCCCCGGACCCATACCGCAGTCGGGCACGATGCAAACGCCCGCTCGGGTCGCCTCGCGATCCAGCGCATGTTGTTGCCGCACAATGTCGGTATTCCCCCCCAGGTCGCAGAACGAAACCCCGGTCTCGATCGCCGCCCGCGTTAACGCCAGGTTGTAAAAATAAGGAACGGCACTCAGAGCGACGTTGTAATGCTTCAGAGTGCGTCGAACTGCATCTTCATCACAGACGTCCAGTGTGATCGCATCCGCAATCTTGTCGTGAACCAACTCGTTCACCCGATCGGCGGCATGTTTTGCCAGCTCAGCGTCCACATCCGCGAAAGTTACCCGAGACGCTTGCCCAAAGACCGCCAGATCATATCCGGAAGCAATTCCCTGCCTCCCTGCTCCGAGAATGACATATGAGTACGCCATAGCTTCACCTCTGTTTGTTTTGCGCAACTGGGTTCATTCTGTCCGTTCCTTCCGAGATTCGCCGTGACCTAAGTCACGCGGGTGAGTGTTTCGGAGATAACTGTGGGGCTACGCTTGGTCCTTCACCGTCCAGTGTCTCTCGGACGTGCTTACGAGGGGTTTGTTGCTTCCAGTTCGGAAACGATCTGGTTCGCCGAGAAACGGATCAACTATGGAATATTAACGTCGAGAAAAAGCGATGTAAGTGCTTAATACTCAATATATTATAAGGCGATCAAAGATAATGGCTATGGCTGCTTGGTATGTCGGTAATTTCCCAA
>Ga0187771_10001058_pt1 | contig 18069 bp, 24 predicted proteins | sample 0116_SJ02_MP15_1_FD_133139 | JGI IMG/M metagenome (GOLD analysis project Ga0187771, IMG submission 133139) | Tropical peat soil microbial communities from peatlands in Department of Meta, Colombia - 0116_SJ02_MP15_10_MG | ecosystem: Environmental > Terrestrial > Soil > Wetlands > Peat | place...
TCCGATAGAAAGGCCACGGCCATCGCCAGAGAAGTCGCCAGGACCGTCAACAGTGCGATGCAGGCCGTGGAGGTGGTCGAGTATGCCGGCCCAAAGTTCGCCATGCAGCTCAAGGGCCAATACACCCAGACCGCGAGGAAGTTCGCCACCAGGCCTCTCCTTTCGCGAGGTTCCCTCAGGACCCTCTCCTTCATCGCCTTCTTCCAGCCGATTTCCGCGGCCGAACTTGTGCTCAGGCGGAGCTCCACCGTCTATCAGCACCTCAGGGAGCTAGAGGAAGTGGGTTTCGTTGTCGGAGAGAGACAGGGGAGGAGCAAGAACTACAGGACGACGGCCAGGTTCGCCGATTACTTCGGGCTAAGCACCGAGGTAACCACGATGAAGAGGCAGCTGGAGAGCAGGACTCTGACGCTCCGCTAAATCAAAAGGCTTAACATCTCGCCAAGGAGTGCGCCCCAGAAAGGTACAGCGTTTTGACTCGACCCATCGAAAACCTGGTCAAGAGGAGGCCCACCGGCGGGAGGTCGAGGCCCCACAGAGGCAGGAGGGCCTACGAAAGGGACGGCTATGCCATCGAGCCTCTGGTAGGTGCTGCAACTCGGAGAGCGATTCGGAGGCGAGGGGGGCACGTTACCTCTGGCGCCATCACCGCAGACTTCGCCAACGTTACCGACGGCTCAGGGAAGGCGAAGAAGTTGAAGATAGTAAGGGTGAAGAGCAGCCCTGCCAACAGGGACTACCAGAGGAGGGGCGTCATAACGAAGGGTGCCGTCCTTGAGACGGAGGCGGGGGAGGCTGTCGTTACCTCAAGGCCGACGGCAGACGGCGTGGTCAACGCGGTGCTGACCTCCAAGAAATGAAAGACTACGACAGACAAGTGTTCTGGCTGGACTACTTCGACTCGGAGCTGAAGCGCAGCGAGGGGCGAAGGGTTCCCCTAAGCACAGCCACTCGAGCTCCTGTCCTCACCGAGCTGGGGGAGGCATGCCGACGGCTGAACCTTCAGCCGCAGCCCCAGGCCGCTCGCTACCCGTCCCGTCCGCTCAGGGAATCGGGTTATGTCTCCGTGACGAAGTCGGGCCCAAAACGCGTTCTGCTCATTAGGATCGCAAGGGAACTCTCCGTCGTCCGCGGTTTGGGGCAGAGGCGACAGCCACAGACCCAGTCCGGACGAAAAAAATGACAGAAACTTCGCGAAGGTTTAAAGGCAGGATGACCCGCCTTCGCCTTTCTTGTTTCAAGTCGGCGTCCTCATGCATCAGGCAAAGAGCGGCCGACTGATCGTGAAGCTTTCCAGGGAGGTCAGGCCCGGCATGTTTCTCTATGACGAAGGCAATCGAAAGCTCGGAAAGGTGATTGAGCTCATCGGACCGGTCAAGTCCCCCTACGCCTCTGTCGCTGTAGTAAGCAGCAGGCTAGGAAAAGCCGGGGACCCGGCTTTCGTGGAGGGGTAGAGGAGACGAGTCTCTGGAACGCAAGCAGGGACGACGGTTTCAGGACTTCGTGCCCCGTCTGCGGCAATCGCCTGATTGGCGATTCCGAGAAGGGGGAGCAGGTCTGTCCTACCTGCGGTTACGTCACGGTCGCTCCGGCCGACTCCGGTCCAGAATGGAAGGCCATGGATCTGGAGGAGAAGAACAGGCGGGTGAGGGTTGGTTCTCCTACTACGCTCGCGTTGCACGACTTCGGGCTGTCCACCGAGATCAGCAGGACCATGCGCGACTCCCACGGTAAGTATCTCGACCCAGCAATGAGGGCGACCGTGGAGAAGATGAGGAAGTGGCAGAGCAGGACCAGGACAATCAACAGTGAGGAGAGGGGGCTCTCCAACGTGCTGTCGAAGATATCAGAGCTCTGCGAGTCGCTGAACCTCCCGGACAACGTCGCCGAGACTGCGGCCCAAATCTACAGGACCTCTGCCAAGATGAAGGTCGCCAAGAGCAAGTCAATCCTTGGGATGACAGCGGCGACTGTCTACCTCGCCTGCAGGAAGTGCGGAGTGTCTCGGACGCTGAAGGAAGTCGCCAGGGCGGCCGGGATGGAAAAGGGAAGCGTCGCACGCTACTTCAGGCTTGTCCTGAAGGAGGTCGAGAAGGATTACGTTCCCCCTCCGTCGGTCGAGAAGTACATCTCGAAGCTCATCAACATGGCCAAGATTGATCCCAGGGTCGAACACCTCGCACTCACCCTCTCGCGTAAGACAAGCGACTCTAAGATTTCGAGCGGGAAGGCGCCCGCAGGCCTGGCGGCTGCCTACGTGTACCTCTCGTCTGTCATGGTCGGCGAGCATCTCCCCCAACGGGAGGTCGCCGAGTTCGCCGAAGTCACAGAGGTGACTGTGAGGAACAGGTGCAGGGAGATTCTGGACAACTTCGTAATCAGACAGGAGTTCATGCCAGCGAAATGAAGCAGCCAAAGAAGAAGGCCGCCAAGCAGCCCAAGCCCGCGAAAAGGCAGGGCAGGGTACCCAAGAAGCAGACTGAACCTCCTCAGCCCGTGGAGAGGACCGAGGAGGAACTCGTCGACCTTACCTCCAGGGTGTACAAGCTTGTAGTCGAAAGGGGGCGAGAAGGCGTTCTACAGAGCGAAATCTGGAAAGAACTGGGGCTCACGAGCAGGGACGGGTCAAGACTGGCCATCAGACTGGAGAGGCGCGGACTCATTGGGAGGGTGAAGGTCCTTGAGGAGGGCAGGTGGACCTACAAGCTCACGCCCCTCAGGTTCCCGACGGACATGGCGTCCATAGAGAAGGCACCCTGCATCGTCTGCCAGTACGAGTCAAAGTGCTCGGTAGACGGCGAAGTGAGCCCCTACATCTGTCCGTGGCTAGGTCCCTGGGTCATAGAGGAGGCAAGAGCGGCCCGGGCCCCGATGGCTGAGCCGAGCGCCGTGCCTGCTAGGTAGGGCGCCGGGAATTGGCTGAAAAAGGGAAGTTTCGTTCCCTAGTGGAGGCAGCCAAGAAGGCGCGCCGCAACGCCTACTCTCCATACTCGGGTGTGGAGATAGGAGCGGCAGTAATCACTTCCGACGGCAAGATCTTCTCTGGTGCCAACATAGAGAACGCCTCCTACGGACTTGCCTGTTGCGCCGAAAGGACGGCCATCTTCAAAGCAGTCTCTGAGGGGAATAGGGACATAGTGGCCATGGCAATAGTGGGGAAGTCCGAGGACTTCACGAAGCCCTGCGGGGCGTGCAGGCAGGTGATGGTCGAGTTCAACCCGAAGATGAAGGTCCTTAGGAGGGGACTCGACGGGTTCGCCGAGGACGGAACAGCTGGGTCACTCCTTCCCGCGCACTTCAAGCCGCAAGAGCTCTCGGAGAAATGAGGCTCAACGAGGCGAGGAAGGACCTCTACAGGCGCCTTGCGAAGGAGCAGGGGTACAAGAGCCGAGCAGCCTTCAAGCTCATTGAGGCCAACGAGAGGTACGGGTTCCTCTGTGCGGGGGGGAAAGTAGCCGACTTCGGCGCCGCCCCGGGCGGGTGGCTTCAGGTGGTTTCAGAGATCGTCGGGCCCAGGGGACGCGTGGTCGGTGTCGATCTCAGCCCCATCAGACTGAAGGAGAAGAACATAGTCGCCATTAGGATGGACGTGCACGACCAGGGGGTCGCAGCAAAGGTGAGGGAAGCTCTAGGCGGCCCTGCCGACGTCATCCTTTCTGATCTCGCTCCTTCGGTAACCGGGGTCTGGGAGCTCGACCAGACGCGCCAGGTGGACCTCACGCTTAGGGTCCTTGAACTCTCGCGCGAGTTGCTAAAGGATGAGGGGAGCGCCTTTTGCAAGCTCTTCGAGGGAGAGAGATCTCAGGAGGTCAGAGACAGTTTCCGCCGTATGTTCGAATCTGTGCGCGTGGTGAAGCCGGCGGCAAGCAGGAACGCAAGTTCCGAACTTTACTACTTCTGCGAAGGCCTCAGGAAGGGCTAGACCGGGCCCCCTCCCGCCCCCAGCCCGTGGTCGTCCTCCCGCCCTCCCTAGAAAGCCCAGCCGTCTCCGAGACCGCCTGGACGAGTTCTGCATACGCAGCATTTGTCTTGAGCCCCGTCTTCTCGAATGGCGTCCTCATTGCAGAGTGACCAATCTCCCTGAGGGCCCGGTAGATCTCCAACTCGGGAACGGTGGCTATGCCCAGGGTCGAACAGATTTCGTCCACGCTGAAGCTCCATGGAGGGAAGCCGTCCACGCCGGACAGGGCCTCGAAGGTCTCCGAGGCCTCCGGCAGTTCCAACTTCCGGGCCACTGCGCCGGCTCTTCGCATCAAGTCCGCGTCGGTAAGGGGACCGACCCATACAGGACCAGCCAACCTGGCTTTCTTGCCGCACCTCTCGCAGGGAGCCCTCGGTTCGGCGGACGCGGTTACGTGTCCGCACGAAGGGCACCAGGAAATGTGGCCCAGTTTGCTCAGCGCGAAGTCTCCCCTGGTGGCTCCTGTTTCAATCGAGAAATAGAGCCTCACGTAGTGCCTTGTTGAATGGGCTGCGACTGGGTGCGCCCCCGTGTCCAGGGACGCCGCCCCCCTTGCAACCGCCCCCGCAAGGAGCCTGATTGCAGTCTCATGGTTGAAGTAGTTGTTGAGCGAGGTAGCGCCATAGCGCCTTCTCGCCACCTTTGGGTAGACACCGCACAGAACAGCGGTGTCGGTGGCGGTCACGGAGAGGATGCCGCCATCCGAAGTGGCGCTGATTGCTCCGAGGAGCTGTCCCACTGGTGTTCCGAAGGGGTCGACGTCCACGAAGTCGAACCTCTTGTCCCTGCCGTACCTCGTATAGAGGTAGGAAGAGGTTTCGGATTGTTCAAACTCGCACTTCCCCATTACCCTGTTGAGCGCCGCGGCTTTCCGAGCGATCCCAAGCGCTTGCCTGTTGAAATCCACGAGTGCGACTTGGTCGATCCTGCCCACTTCGTTGGCTACACGGATGCCCCTGGCTCCAACTCCCGTCATCGAGTCGCAGAAGCTCGACCCGCCCGCGGCTGTTGTCAAGCAGACGCTGACGTCCCTGTTGAGCGCCGCTGCGGGGTTGAAGAACACGGGATAGGTCGGTGGAGGGTCTACTGCAAGGCTGACTGCCGGCACGACGAGCTTCGTCCTTCCCTCGACGTGTTCAACGAGTTTCACGCGAGTCTCGCACTGCACTTGGCCATGCACTGTTAAACGATTTCCCTGCTCTGCTGCTAGTCCCTGGTACCTTCATGTAGCCCCGGCAAAGTTCCGGTGGTAATTCCACCGGACATGAGGCCACGCACCAGCAGCTTGCACTTAAACCGACCCGACGCGGCTCTCCACGGTTCTGCGAATTTGGAGGGGCTTGGCCGGATTTGAACCGGCGATTTTGGCGGGATTGGTGAGGTGCGCTGTCAGGGGGATTTTATTCTACGTGGGCAGGGTCACGTAGAACGTCAGGGGAAAAGTTAGTGATGTAGTGTTCACAAAGAACCCGGCGCTGAGACCACCGTGTTGAGTAAACCACGGGGGGGCAACCGGGAAGAGTGTGTATGTCAGGACGTAGACAGGCGTTGTAATGGAGTTGTATGCATTCTGGTGCCACGCAGTCAAGTTGAAACCGGGGTGAATGACTTGAGTTCGGTCAGGAAACGTAATGGATACCCCAACGCCCGGGTCTGCAATATAGCCTGTCATCTCCACGACGACAGTCTTGCCTGTCAAGTTGAGTAGAGTGCCATTGCTGAGCCTCACCGACCCGGCATAGGTATAGTTGCTCGGGTTGGAGTAGGTTGGACTCGTCCACGCTAGGATAGTGAAAGTCACTCCGTGGAAAAAGAGGCGGCTCCCGTTGTCCAACATCGAAACGGTCTCGTAATAGTATCTCATTCCGCCGATTGAAACAGTGCCGGCCGACAGGTTGCGACTAGTGGCTGCAAGTTGCTCCTGTTGGTAGATGGCAACGCCTGCCAGAGCGACGACTGCGATTAGCAAGATTGCCGCAACTAGGCGCTAGTTCCTTGACCTGGGCATTTCTTGTTCCGGCGGTCCGGCGGTGTTCAATCACGCCACGCGAAGGGTTGTTGGCTAGGTTGGATATACATCTGCTCTTGGGAACTGCCTTAACGATTTTGGCGAAGTTGGACAGGCTAGGGCAAGGCAGGTTGAATAGATGCCGAGGCAGGTGGACATCCAAATTGGGTGGCATTACTATACTGTGCCGTCTCAGCACCAGTGGCCGTCCCACTATAACCCCCGACACCATTGATAGCAGGCACCCATCGGACTTCCTGTCCATAATACATGCCAAATCCAAACGCCCAGCAACTCAGAGACTCCCAGTTCGGATATGTAGGAAGGGGTTTGAAAAGAATCGAACCATAGACGGTGGTGGGCGAATAGACTACTGGGGCAAAGACGAAGAAAGCAACCGCCACAACAACGGCGGCCCCTATCAGTGCCTTCGTTCTTCGTCTCATGCCACAGAGGGTATCCTCATGGGGTGTAAAGTTCTACTCATGAGAACGGCCTAGCGATTTTGGTGGGGGTTGTTCGCTCTACCGTAGTGGATGAAGTGGCCGTATACCTTCACGTCAGACGGAATGCCTCACAGCAACTAATCGGCCTTATCCCCATATAGCCCGAATGGTTACCAAGAACACAGCTAGAGCAATAAACGCGAGGAGGGAAAGAAATCCAATGCTAAGGACGATAACGCCTACAGGCGCCAGAATCAGATAAGCAGGAGTCGAAATCCCTCCGAGCAAGCCAAGGATAATTGCAAACACTCCAAGGGACACTCCAAAATACCTCACGCGTCTTATCACACTCATTGGAGTCGTTCCGTTCTGGGCACTCTGACGTATATACAAATTACGGCACGGGATTCGTCCATCCGAAGCACAAGAAGAGAACGGGGGACGCAAGGGCGAAAGCCTGGTGATGCGTCAGGAGTGAGGGTCGGTCTGATTTGAACTGGCGATTCTGGCGGGGTTGGACGCTCGAGACCTTGTCATTCCTTACCTATGACCGCGGCGACTGGAATGGGATTCGGTTCGGCTCTTGTTCTTTGATGAATCTGAGACCTGATGATCGGAGCGACCTTGTCAACCAAGCGGTATCCCCTTTCCCCCCGGCCTTGGATCTCGAACGTCTCCACGATCCCTCCATCCTTCAGCCGCCTCATCTGCCAGCTGAGTGCCTGAGAAGAGATGTGTAGGATGCTGGCAAGTCTCATGTGGGTAAGAAGCTCATTCCCAGAAAGAGCCACGAGAATCTTCCCGGTTGTTCCCTGCCGTAGGAGAGAAATCACTATGCGGTCTCCTTCCTGGTATCTTCCGGCCCCGAAAAAGCGCCTGTAGCGCCCGCTTCTGCGCTCTTCGACTTCTCCGTCTTTCGTCAGCACCCAGGTGTGGTACTGAACCACTCCCATGGCCAACCCCATGTCCTCGCTGATTTCACGAAGGTATACGCCAGGGTTAGTAAGGATGAAAGCCATGATTTCCCCCCTCGTAGTAGTGTTGGCGGAGATATACTGCCCGTCTGCGAAAATCCAGGCCCCCGACGGATTGGCTAGCAGTGACAGGGGAGTGGCGGCACCAGACTGTTGCGATGACACGGGGGAGTGATGTTGCTGAGGAAGAGAAGCCGAAACCAGCAATGACGTATCTAGAAGCATCACCGTCAGAATCAGCGCCGCAGCAATCTTGATGCGCTTCGTACCGCTGGCCAGCAGTCGCAACAGGGAGTCCTCTGTTATTTAGCGGTGCTCCCAGGTTCCGAGCCTGATGTAAGCAATCGTACCAGAAGCAATAAACGCAATTTTGGCTCAACAGACTCCATGCGCAGGATTCAGGTCACAGGGATTGCGCTTGCCCTCGTCCTCATCGGCGTCACCATTGCTGTGTTTGCGATTCCCTCTATGTTGAGCGGACCCGTATGCAGCGGGGGCGTCTACGATGCCAAAATCAGCAGCCCGATATCGGTGGACCTCGGCCAGCCGTTTTACAACCTGACGTTCACCAAGAACGGGGTTCAAGAGACCGGCCTCTACTACGGCTTCATGTCAGGCTCGATGTCGTGGATTAAGGCCGACACGCCTTCGAGCGCGGTTTTCATGAACTGGTGGGACTATGGCAAGGAGATCGTCGGGTGCACAGGAAGGAGCTCGGTCATCTCCAATCCGTCCGTGAGATTCGTCGCGATGGGGTTTTCGAGCGGGCGTCAACCGTTGCGAGACTCCGAACAGGCGCTCACTGATGTCGGGACCGCGCTCTTCACGGCGAACGCCACATTGGCCCACTCCATAGCAGGCAAATACGGGGCCAGTTATCTGCTGATCACCGTAGAAGACGGCGGAGAGAAGGCACCCTACATCCTCACGTACCTCGGGCTGAAGCCGAGCGACTATTTCATCTCGAATTCGACCGGCGTGACCAATCCCCCAGGGGGGTTCTCTTCTGGGAGCTGGACTGCGCTGGGCCAACAGACAGTCGTATACAGGCTCCTAGACGGCTTGAGCGTCTCCGGGTTCGTCCAGGTGTATTCTGATGGGAGTGTCGAGATATTCAGCGTCAGTTGAGGCGACTTGAATTTCCCAACCAGAGGTGTTTCTTACAGGCTCGTCTCCCTCCTGGCTCTTCTCCTGCTCGAGGCGCCGCTCTCCTGGGTTGGCTTGATTTGCCATGAAGGAGGGCATGGGTTAGTTGCCCTGGCCCAGGGCGGGACGTTCTCCGGTATTCTCCTCACCCAAACTGGAAGCTATGCTATAGCTATCGATAGCTCCTACCTGATGTCAATCGGGGGATGGATGGGGGACTACGCCCTTGCGATCGCTGCCATCTTGCTTTACTTGAAGATCAGGCCGAAGAGTTTCCTCGGGAGGTCCGTCCTGGTAGTGTTGATTGTCCAGAATCTCATCAACGAGCCACCATACATCGCAAGCCTTCAGGGTGACTCCATAGGCACCATGGATTTCCTGGAAGCAGCAGGCATTGGCAGGTTGCCCTCGATTGCTATCCTAGAAATCGCAGCGCTGGTGCTCGGGTTGGTCGGCATCTACAGCGCATGGAGGATCTTCCGAAGTTATCTTTCAGGCCTCTTCAAGTGGATTGGAGGTCGGAGAGCGGGGTGGGCTTCCCTTCTCTTCGTGGGCGGCAGCGCGGCCCTAGACTGGTTCGCGAATCTGGTTCCAGGCGAGTCCGCGCTTACGAACAACCTGCTCTTTCAGCTCGTAGCTTCCATAGGCTTCCTCGCTGTCTTCTCTTTTCTTGCAGTTCCACCGAAACCTGTAGGAACCCCAGGAACCCCTGTAATCCCGGACAGGGGTCCCGCAATTGCGACCATCGCCTTCATATTTCTTCTCTTCGTTGAGGCACAGATCGTCTTCTTCGTCGTCCTGCCTATTACAATACCATTCCCGTGAAACCAATGACCACAACGCCCTTTTCCAAAAGTAGAATCTCTCACAGTTCGGCAGTGGAGCCATCATGCAGCGGCTGATACTAGACGCTGTTACCAAATCTTACGGTTCCGATCAAGTCCTCAAGAACGCTTCTCTAAGGATAGCCAGTGCTGACTTCATTTCAGTTGTGGGGCCTTCGGGGTCAGGGAAGACCACCCTTCTCGGGATTATGGGGGGCCTCGAAAGGCCAACAACAGGCCGAGTGGAATTCGACGGCGAAGACCTCACGGCATTTGACGACCGGAAGCTGTCGGAATACCGGAACAGGAAGGTCGGGTTCATCCACCAGATGTTCAACCTGATACCGTTTCTGACCGCTTCAGAGAATGTTATGGTCCCGATGGTGATAGGTGGTAGGCAAGCCCACTTCGTCTCCTCCAGAGCGACAGAGCTTCTCGGCTTCGTGGGGATGAAAGGCAAGGCCACCATGCTACCGCGGCAGCTGAGCGGCGGAGAGCAGCAGCGGGTGGCTGTCGCGAGGGCGCTAAGTAACGAGCCCGAAATCATTCTCGCCGACGAGCCCACGGCCAACCTCGACGAGAAGAACGAACGTGTGATCATAGAATACTTGCAGCGGCTGGTGCAGTCCGGAAAGGCAGTAGTTCTGGCAACGCACGACGCTGCCCTCGCTCAACGGGCGGCAAGGATGTGCACGATAGAGGAGGGAATCCTCAACGAGATTTGAGGGCTGGTACCTGAGGCAGCGCTTCTCGAAGAAGAAGGTGCTGTCAGTCGGCCTACTGGTGGTTGTTCTGTCAGTAACGATGCTATCGGCAGGCCCGACCCTGTACTACTTCTACATCGCAAATCGCGAAGGGAATACGATTAGGACATGGAACAACCTCGTCCTGGTCAGTTTCGGTCTCCAGCCCCTGAACCAGAGTGAACTGGCAGACCTGGGGGGCTTGCCCAGCGTCCAGCGCGTCATCCCGATGGTAGTGGACCAGATCTCGATATCGACGAAAGGACGAGCCGTAGGTGAAGTCGTCTACTTTGTTTCGACGGACGATGCTCCCGAGCTTTTCAGCCTGCTCGGCTTCAATCAGTCAACTACGCCGTCTCCGACCGACTGGCTCTACCTCGGGCATACCGCCGCCGGCGACGCCGGGGTTCCCATCGGCAGTTCGACTCAGGTCATGGTAACCGGCATCGGCACTATGACGGCTATGGGAGCAGGAACTACCTACTCGGACTCCGATTTCAACACCTTTGGCGACATCCAAGCCTTCTGGGCCAGCGCCACGCAGACAACGAAGCCGGGTGAATACAACGGCCTGCTCATTGCCGCCTCGAACACTAGCGCGGCCAACGCTCTGGGGCCCATTCTGACGGCCGCCCACCCCGGGTGGCAAGCCAGCACCCCCAGCGAGGTAGACAGCGCGAGATCGTCGGCGCCTTTAGGCCAGTTGCAGTTCGCGCTCTTTCTCGGCCTCATTTCCTGGATATTCGGATTGGTCATGCTCGGAACATATGTGGGAAGGGAAGTGTCGGCGCAGAGCAAGGAACTAGTGACGCTAATGGCCCTTGGAGCTCCGAAGAGCACTCTGACCCGGTGCCTGTCCTGTTATCTGCTTATTCTGACAACGGCCGGTTGCCTCGCGGGATTAGCCCTGAGCCTGTGTGTGGTTACGCCGGCCTATGAGATATTGAGCTTCGGATACACACTGACGAAGGCTTACTCTACAATTGCTTACACGGTTGGAGTTACGCTTGCTCCGGTGTTGGCTCTCGACATCGCAATCGTTTTGGTTCTCCAGAGGAACTTGAACAGACTGGAGATGATGAGCTTTCTTAGAGCTGAAGTTTGATGCCCATTCTTCGAGACACCGCACCGGCTCGACGGGCGGCGAAGATGTACACCGTTGAGGAGGGAATACCTGTATGCGATTTGAGACCTGGTATCTGAGGCGGCACGTATCGAAGCGGAGGTGGGTCACCCTCGGTTTGCTGCTGGTGGTCGTTGCAATCTCGATGCTGTCGGCCGGGCCCACGTCGATCTACTTCGGCGTCAGCGCACACGTCGCGAAGGATGTTGCTCTCTTTGCTAGCTTGGTCATGGTCGCGTTGCCTCAGCCCATAAACCAGAGCGATGTCAGCGCCGTCTCCCAGTTGAATGGCGTGCGAAACGTCATCCCGGCTGCGCTCACCGGAGCGCGCATATCGGCAAACGGCGTGACCACGAGCGATTCCATCTACTTCGTATCGAGCAGCGACGCACCCACCCTCTTCAGCGTATTCCAACTCAACCCGACCTCGATAACCTCGCAGAGCGGCTGGCTCTATTTCGGAGCCGGCATCGCCCAGATGTCTGGCGTCCCCGCGAGCGGTACTGCGCCGGTCGAGGTCCGCGGGCTCGGCAACATGACCGCAACCTCTGCGAGGGCGGTCCAGTCCGACTCGGACTGGTACATCTTCGGAGACCTACAGACTTACTGGGCGAGCGGCGGCTTTGCCGTAAAGCCAGGGCAGTACAACTACCTCTTCATTGCGACGACCAATTCGACCGCGGCTGATGGGGTGGCGGCAACGCTGGCAAGCACGCACCCCGGCTGGAGCACCTTCACATCGAGCGACATCAACGCGAGCTCTGCGGCCGCGAACGCTTACCAAATCAACCTCATGTTGGCGTTCACCTCTATATCGTGGGTATTCGGATTCTTGGTCTTCATCATCTACATCGAACGCGAAGTCTCCTCGCGCAGCAAGGAGCTTGTGACCTTCGCGGCCCTGGGCGCCTCTAGGGGTCAACTCGTCAGGAGTATGTCATACTATCTGCTGCTTCTTACAACCGTCGGGAGCATTCTTGGTCTGGTCCTTTGCTTGGGCGTGCTCCTTCCTTGGTCCATGGCACAGATCTACGGGTTTGCGTATTATCAGGCGGCATCGACCATAGTCTTCACGGCTCTGATAGTAATGATATCAGTGGTGGTTTTCGACGCGATCATCGTGGCAATCATGCGGTGGCGGCTGGGCAAATTGGACGTGATGAGCTTCCTGCGGTCGGAAGTGTGACCCCCGCCATGCCCTCGCTGGCGAGGATATGGGCCGTCGCAAGGTACGAGCTGACATGTATCCTTGTGCATTGGTACAAGCTGCTCCGTTCATCCTCGGGCGCAGGCATGGGCTGAAGGCCTGTTCTCGCCTTCCAGGAGAACGACGCCCAAACCCGCTAAGCGTAATATCTGGTGTCGATTGAAGCGCAAGAGACAATGGCGGACCTGCAAGCCGAACCACCCCATTCAAGGAGAGTCATCGTCGTGGTCGCAGTCATCGTCGTAGTGATAGTCTTGACGGTGGCCTCTCTGGCCGTGTATCTGCAAGCCGGAAATGAGTCTAGAACTACGTCTGTCTCGACCCTTGTTAGAACGATCACCACAACTGTCACCTACCCATGTCCCGCCTCACTCGCGACGCAAACGGGCACGAGCACCAAGAGCAGTACTGGCAACAATACCAGCAATGGGGGTCTGAATTTCGGCCCTCTGCTGGGCAACTTCTCGGCCATGACGGTGGTTCTCTACGGCAATGGTTCCAACGGAAAATCGTTCACGTCGTCTAGTATGGCCGTTCTTAACAGGAGCCTAACTTCCTCAGGTCCCATTTACGAGGTAAACGTGACCACTAAGTCAATCGAGCGTCAAGTTACTGTATCCGGGACGCAGAACACGATGACGACAATCGTAAGCCCAGGCAACATCACGACAGTTGGGTCCCTACTGGCTGATGTCGCTAGGAACGGAAGCGTGGTTTCGACGATAGGATCCAGCGGAAACCTATCGGCTCCCCCCCTACCACTGGTGTTCTTCGCACCTCTGTTCCTGCAGAACTACTCTTCCTCTGGCAGTCGTGCAGTAAGCACCTCAACCATCACGGTTGGAACTACGAGGATGACCGTTGCCAACTGGGAACCTCCCACTCTGGTGGAAGTCATGGTCCAGGATGGATGTAATAGCGCGCCTGCGACAATTATGATCCTGACCATTTCTCACCAGGAGGTTCAGGCTGGCCAGGTGCCAGGGACTAACTTCCCCCTTGTTACACGATACTCCCAGGTATACTCTATACAATCGAACTCTTCCACCTCCTCTTCATCAGAATTCAGCGTGATCGAGGAGGTCACGGGGTTCACTGTCGCTTAAATGATAGGGACAGCGGCAGCATACCTTTGTGAGGATTAACTCGGAACGGGCGTATTCTATCGAACAGAGTCTATTCCGAGCTTATTTTCCTTAGCCCGGCTAGGGCTGATGCCACCTAGGGGCATTCAAGACGAATTCTATCTTGCGACGACTTGGCCACAGGGGGTGGTGGGTTGGCCGGATTTGAACCGTCAGTTTTGGGGGGTTTGGATAGGCTCCGCTTCTAGTCTTTCCACTTTAGTGGTTACACGGCCAAAGAATAGGGCAGGAAGGAGATGGGATAACACCTGTTCAGCGGTGCATGGGCGTCTGACTCCTCTAGTGCTTATCTGCACCCAATGGCCCTCTTCTTTCAGGAAGACCTGCTCCCTACCGCTTGGCGTTATGAAGCGTATCTTGCACTCGTCGTTTCTCATATGTCAATAATCACCAGTGTGACTAGATTTACGTTTGCACTCTAGTCCGGCCTAGCAGATTTTGGTGGGGGCCGGACATCTAACCAGTTCCATTGGGGTAGAAGGTGCTACGGTAGAAACCTACGCTGCTCAGATTGAATCCGCCATTAGGGTTCAAGTTGACGGTGGCTCGAATGAATGGGACGCTCACCCATGACCCGCCGTTGGCACAGTAGGTCGGCAGGGGCATGAACCAGAAGAACCAAGCGGCAGGATAGTAGATTGTTGTGGCATAAGACACTACCCCATTCGGCATGGGCGTCCCATTAACGTAGGCTGTTCCGCCAGTTGTCTCCTCATAGGCACTCACCAGAGTGTAGTTCGTTCCACCTTCCAATTGAACAAATGCCTTTTGACTTCTGATTTGGTCTGCTACTGCTACGGCTTCAGGGGAGAAGGCACAACGGGAAACTGTCGCAGATTCCTTCGCTCCATATCCGTAACTGCCTATGAAAGCCAGTCCCGCTACGAGCATTACGACTATCGAGAAGAGGGCGTACTCACTGTCCACAGTTCTTCAGGATTCACAAGGAAGTGCATGCCCGATATACGTCTAGTCTTCAGAACGGCCCAGCGATTTTGGTGGGATTGGAGTCGGGATTCCCTGACATCTACGCAGGCTGCCCAGAACCTTTCGCTTTGCTATCGAAGTATCTGTCTGCCTTGTTGAGCGTTCGTAGGATTCTCAGAAGGATGTAGACAACCACGCCCAAAACTACTACAACGAATGCACCGAGTATCAGCCACTGTAGCGGATCATCAAAAGCCACAACCATGGTTGAAGACTCGACTTGATTTACGCCTTTTCGTGAGAACGGCCTAGCGATTTAGGTGGGGTAAATGTCGAAGTAGCAGTGATGGTGCGCTGGCTCGCACTACCCGCTAGAAATCCTACTCCTGCTCCTGCAAGTAGAGCGACAACCAACAGCACGGAATTGAAGGAACTGGCGTTCTGTCGGCAAATCGTCATTTGGGAGAGGTTCGGCGAATAGCGCCCCCCTCCTACCCGCTCGACAATCAAAACGGACCCAGATTCCGGAACGTGTTAAAACGACGAAACAACCCCCGAAAAATACCCCGTACCTTCATGTACCTCCCCCTCGCTGGGCGGCGGGCTTGGGAATCTGGCTCGTCACGGGCTCCCCGGGGGTCGGAAAGTCCACTCTGGTGTCGAAGGTTGTCCTGAAGCTGAAGAGCGCTGGAATCATAGTCGGAGGTTGCACCACCTCTGAAAAGAGAGCGGGGGGCGCAAGGATCGGATTTGAGATTCGCGACCTCTCGTCAGGAATGACAGGGGAGCTGGCTTCAGCCACGTCCAAGGTTGGTCCCCGTGTTGGGAGGTACAGAGTGAACCTCACGGACCTGGCGAATATCGGCGGGGCGGCGCTCGAGGCGGCCTCATCTCATTCCGAACTAATCCTGGTGGACGAGGTGGGTCCCATGGAGCTGGTGAGCCCGGAGTTCAGGAAGGGAGTCCGCAGGTGCATCGACTCGGGGAAACCCATGCTCGCGGTGGTCCACGAGCGCCTCGAGGACGACCTCTTGAATGAACTCAGGGTCAAGGCCGAGGCCATCATAACGCTGACCGTGGAGAACAGGGAGACGGCCGCGGACGGGCTCGCAGAAACTCTTCTAGAGGCAGCGGGGGGTCCCAAGGTCTGAGGAGGGGATACCAATAGGGCGCAACCTCAGGCTCCTGGGGGGCATTGATGAGGCCGGCAGAGGATGCCTCCTAGGACCCCTGGTGGTGGCAGGGGTCTCCGTCACGGCGGGCGGTGCAATGAAATTCAGAGAGATAGGGGTCAGAGATTCAAAGAAACTCTCGCCTTCCAAGCGGGAGGCCCTCTACCCCCAAATACTACGAATCGCCCAGAAAGTCCACTGGGTCGGCATCACCCCGGACGAGATAGACGAGGTCGTGGTCAAGGGGAAGAGGCTGAGGAAGCTCAATTACTTGGAGGCGGTCTATTTCGCCAAGGTGATTGACGCGCTGGGCGCCCCGAAGGTGACTGTGGACGCCTCTGATGTTATCCCCGAGCGATTCAGAGACGACATAGTCGCCAACCTGGGAAATCGCTGCGAGGTGACCGCCCTCCATAAGGCCGACAGGAATTTCCCTGTGGTTTCAGCCGCTTCCATCATTGCGAAGGTGGAGCGGGATAGGGCCGTCGCGCGGTTGAGGGAGGAGCACGGGGACTTCGGCTCCGGCTACCCCTCAGACCCCATGACACGGGCGTTCTTCATAGACAGGATGGGGAGGGGAGAGCCGCTCCCAGTATATGTGCGCAAGAGCTGGAAGACTTGGATGAACCTAGAGCAGACCCTGATGGACTGCTTCTAACGGGAAGCACTCACTAGCACGTGATCCTTCTCGAAAGGTCTCAGGTCTACGATTCGCTCGACCTTGAACCCCGCCTTTTCGAGTTTCCGCTTCTCTTCCTCGTAGACTTTTTCAGGGTCCTTCAGCACGTCGATGCTTCTCGCCTTCACAGAGAGCAACAGCCTCCCATTCTTCTTTAGTAGCCTTGAACAGTTTGTCATGGCTATCTCTGTCTGGTCAGGCTGCGCTATGTCGCAGTAAACCACGTCTACCTCGCTGATCGAGTACTTCGAGGGGTCCCTCGCGTCCGCCACGAAGGGGATGACGTTCCGCCGCTCCCTCGCCACGCGTTCGACGAACTCCCTGGCGACCCTCGGTGCGAACTCGACCCCGACTACGAGGCCGCTAGGCCCGACGATGTCAGAGACATGGGAAGCGGTGGTGCCTGTCGACGCCCCAAGGTAGAGGACCCTGTCCCCCTCCCTGATTACTTCCTCAGGCATTCCCTTCAGAATGGCGGCGGCGAGCTTGCTCCGGAAAGGGTCCCAGGTCCTGTACTCCACTCCGTCTCTGATGATGAGCTCCTCGTTGTAGACGCGCTTCCCTGGCACAAGGTTCCTTGTCAAGAGTGCCACCCGGCCGTTCCTTTCCTCTCTCAGGAGGGCCTTCATCTTCGCTTGAACTTGCCGCGCCTGGGGCGCTCTTCCCTTTGGGGACGGTCCCGCTGCTCGGGCTTCCGCTGGGGGGGCTCCTTGTATCTCTCCTTGATGCTTTCAAGCCTCTTGTCCAGCCCTGCCTTGATCGAAGCGTCTTCGGACCCTCTGTAATAGTCGACCCGGGCGGCGATTGCGATCTTGTTGGCGAGGGTCCTCGCAATCTTTCCCCGCTGCCACTTCGGGGCGGTATGAACCGCCTGGTGTTGAAAGAGTATTCCGTGCTTCGGCGGCCTTGCACCGGTCCTCAGCGCCCTGAAGAGCGCCTTCTCTGCGCCGAGGATTTGGATTGTGCTCGCAGGCAGGATTGCCAGCCTGTCAAGACCTCCTGCTTTTGCCATGAGGCGAGCGCCGATTGTTGCACCTGCAACGTCTGCAACGTTCGGGGCGACCTTCTTCATCTGGGACTCGACATATCCGTTCAGTCCGTCCCTCAACGAGCCAAGCTGGACGGCCAGCGACGCGAGAGACTTCACCCTTCCGAGGTCCCCATCCGATATAGTCCCACCCTTCGACCTGTCGCGGGCTGACAGGATGGCCTCGATCTTCTTGTCCGTGAATCCTCTGCCGGAGAGGTTCTCATTCGTGAACGATTCCCTCGGCCCGACCTCCGAGATGAGCTTGCAGAGCACAACATTGTCCTGGACCAGGGGTGGCAGCTCGGGGAAGTGCAGCCCGTACCACTCCGAAGCGCGGGTCGCGGTTATGTTCAGGTACTTGTCGGTGTCGTCCAGCGCTTGGATGGCCTGAACTAGGTGGAGGTCCGGCCTTGATGAAGCCTCGCGAATCGCCTCTTCTGCCGCAGCGATGCTCTTCTGCCTCAGGGCTTCTAGATCCTGGATATCCATGTGACCTTCTGCCAACAGAGTTCAGACGCGCTCCCACCCCTCTCGATTAAAGGGTTTCAGGTGTGTTACATTTGCAGCTACGTGAGTGTGTGCGGTTTTCTGACAGATTAGTCTGCTAAGATGCCCGTTGCTGCTGTGCAGGTTATGGGGAAGGGGGGTCTTGCAAGCGTGCAAACTGAAAGGCAGAGATGGCGA
>Ga0187771_10001059_pt1 | contig 18054 bp, 22 predicted proteins | sample 0116_SJ02_MP15_1_FD_133139 | JGI IMG/M metagenome (GOLD analysis project Ga0187771, IMG submission 133139) | Tropical peat soil microbial communities from peatlands in Department of Meta, Colombia - 0116_SJ02_MP15_10_MG | ecosystem: Environmental > Terrestrial > Soil > Wetlands > Peat | place...
GCGCGGACTTCATCCAGAAGTACTTTGATGTCGAATGGCCTGGCAGGCACCGTTTCCACCTGATGGTGAATTCCGGAATGGGCGATGATGTGGCGGTCAATGTCATCCTCGATGCCGTCGCGCGATACACAAAGCAGCGGAATGGACGGACAACTTCTAGTTAAGGGAGGAGTTGCGATGGCTCGCAATTGTGGGACGGAGCGCTTGGCATTCTCAATCCTTGCCCTCCTGGCTCTGCTCCTGGGATCTCCCACGACAAACTTGGCGCAGTCGCAAAGCCCCTTTCTGGGGAGCGTGCCCACCGGCCAGCCGACCGGGACCGTACTGGAGCTTTCTCTCAAGGAGGCATTCGAGCGCGCGTTGAAATACAACCTGGGGGCGGTCGAAAGCAGCCAGGACACGCGAGCGGCCCACGCCGCGCGACTGCGCAGCTTGAACGCCCTGCTGCCCAATCTGTCGGCCCGCGTGAGCAGCACTGTGGAGCAAATTAATCTCAAATCTTTGGGATTTAACCTGCATTTTCCCGGAATCAACATTCCCACCGTCGTCGGGCCCTTCGGCGTGCAGGACGCCCGCGCTTATTTGTCGCAGGAAATCTTCAATTGGTCAGACATTAAGAGTCTGAAGTCGGCCTCTGAATCCGAGCGAGCAGCGCAATTCACTTTCAAAAGCGACCGTGAATTGGTCGTATTCACTACCGGCAACGCCTACCTTCTGGTCATTTCGGATGATGCGACTGTGGAGTCGACGCGCGCCCAACTCCTGACCGCACAGACGCTTTACCAGAACTCGGTCGACCAAAACAAGGAAGGTGTTATCGCGAGCATTGATCTCCTTCGCGCCCGTGTGGAGTTGCAAACACAACAACAACGCCTGATCGCCGCCGAAAACCAACTTGCGATCGACAAGCTGACATTGGCGCGAGTGATTGGCCTCCCCAACGGCCAGGAGTTCCGGCTGTCGGACACGATTCCTTACGCTCCGCTCGGAGACGTCACATTGGGCCAGGCGCTGAAACAGGCACGCCTGAACCGGCCCGACTATCTCAGTGCGCAAGCGCGGGTTCGTGCGGCGGAGCAGGCGTGCCGGGCCGCTGCCGCCGAGAATTATCCCTGGTTGTCAGCGGATACGAATTATGGGGACATCGGCAATCCGAATTTCGGGAGTTCGCACGGTACATTCTCATTTGCGGTCACGTTGAATGCGCCGATCTTTCAAGGGAGCCGAGTGCGGGCAGACAAGTTACAGGCGGACGCAGCGCTAAAGCAACGCCAAGCGGAACTCGCCGATTTGGACGGCAAGATCGACGACCAGGTGCGAACGGCTTTCTTCAACCTTAAGTCCTCCGCCGAACTGGTTTCCGTGGCCCAGAGCAATATCGACCTTGCCAACCAGACGGTGGCGCAAGCGCAGGACCGTTTCAAAGCGGGTATTGCGGACAATCTCGAGGTCGTCCAGGCGCAGGAGTCTGTGGCCTCGGCGAATCAATCCTACATCGCCAGTTTGTATGCCTTGAATCTGGCAAAGATCTCTCTCGCCCAGGCGATGGGCGTGGCGGAACAATCGGCCCTTCACTACTTGGGAGTGAGGTAATCATGGCGACCACAACAACACAAAACCCTGAAACTAGGACTCAGGAGGACGTGGGACTGGGAGGGACAGGAGTTGGATCGGGCCGGCCTCCCGCACGTCGCGCTAAGGCGCGCAAGCCGATGCTGCTTGGAGCGATCGGCCTTGCCGTTGTCGTGACGTCGGTCCTGGTGTATCGGCACTTCGCGGCTTGGGAGTCCACCGATGATGCCCAGATCGACGGCTATATCTACCCGGTCAGCCCGCGCGTCTCGGGCTTTGTGACTCGAGTTACGGTAGACGACAACCAGTACGTCGAGGCCGGCACCGTGTTGGTAGAGCTTGATCCTGAGGACTACAAAGTTGCCCTCGCCACTGCACGAGCAACCCTGGTCAACGATCAGGCCAGCGCCGCGGCTCTCGTGACCAATGTCCCTCTCACTTCGGTAAACACGTCAAGCCAACTCTCCGGCGCTCGAGCGGATGTGGAGAATGCGCAGGCGGGGCTGGCTGGCGCCCAGCGGGAATTTGACGGCGCTCAGGCGTCGCTTCGGCAGGCGGAGGCTAATGATTTGAAGGCTCAAGATGACGTCAATAGGTACAAGCCGCTGGCTGCAAAAGATGAGATCCCGCAGCAGCGCTACGTCCAAGCCGTGGACACGCAGAAGGCAACTGCCGCCGCGATCGAAGCCGCCCGAGCTTCTGCCGCCGCCGCGGAACAGGCGGTTGAACAGGCTCGCGCAAGACTGACTCAAGCCGAGGCGCAGTTGCAATACGCCGAGACGCGGCCACAACAGATATCCGTGCAACGCTCCCGAGCTCAAGCCGCAGAGGCGGAGACTGAGCGCGCAACCGCGGCATTCGTGCAAGCACAACTGAACTTGGAATATACGACCATTGTGGCCCCGGTCAGTGGCATCGTGGGACAGAGATCGGTCCAGCTAGGCCAAAACGTCACGCCGGGGCAGCAACTGATGACCATCGTGCCATTGGACAGCCAAAACATCTGGGTCACTGCCAACTTCAAAGAAACGCAACTGAAGTACATGCGCCCCGGCCAGCCCGTGAAGATTTCCGTCGACACCTACGGGCGCACCTATGACGGCCACGTTCTTAACATCGCCGGAGCCAGCGGCGCGCGCTTCAGTTTGCTACCGCCCGAAAACGCCACGGGAAACTACGTCAAGGTCGTGCAGAGAATCCCTGTCAAAATCGCATTCGATAAGGGCCAGGATCCCGAGCACCTGCTTAGGCCGGGAATGTCGGTGGAACCTAACGTAATGCTTAGATGAGCGCACGTTATGCCCAAGGTCATCCTATGCGACGGTTTAAGTATCGAGAACGGTCACCTGAAGGGGGCGGGCGGCTCTCAACCCTCGAATCTTGGGAAGGATTCCTGATAAGTTGAACGGAAGTAGTGACGGACAGGGCTTGGTTTTGAACTCCAGAAGCTTAGGAGCACCCTCATGGCGATCTTGCCAGATAACGGGATGGTTCACCTTGGTAGCCCTTACTCGGTTCCAGACACGGTGAAGCGGCTAGAGTCGGTCCTGGCAGCCCGCGGACTCACCGTGTTTGCCCATATCGATCACAGCGGCGAGGCAGACCATATCGGCTTGAAGATGCGCCCAACCCAAGTGATCATTTTTGGGAGCCCCCAATCGGGCACTCCCCTGATGGTAGCCTCCCCAACCCTGGCAATTGATCTGCCTCTCAAGGCGCTCGTGTGGGAGGATGCCAACGGTAAAGTCTGGCTTTCCTATAACAGCCCTGAGTATCTCAAGACGCGACACAACATTCCTGACAACTTGGTTAAGAACATCGCTGGTGCCGGGGCACTACTCGAGAAAGCACTGCAATAACTTCATGCTGAGCTGCCTCTGGCGTCTCCTGAGGATGCATGGTGGAGCTCACGGTGACAGGTCATCAGCCGGCGCCCGAGTTCGCGCCACAATTGAAGTGGCAGACGAGAAGACGCCAGCTCGCGCGCTGGGGCTTTCCGAAACGCGCTGCGCCACCCGGCTGGCACTCACGCCGCTCACCCCGGGCAGGACGATTCCAAAAACTCCCGACGCAAACCGATAGATTGAATACCCACCTCGCAACTTGTGCGTCAACGCTTTTGCGGCGTACTCGGAAGCTGCTTGGATTTCCACTTCGTCCAGAAGGTCAGGGCTAGGCGTGAGGCCTGCAACCCTAGCGAACTGGGGCAGACTGCGAAGGAGAGGGGCATTGTCCAGCCGGCATTTCCTCTTTTGTGAGAGAAGCTTCCATCCTGGCCACCCTCTCCTCGATACTGGCAAGAGAGCTCGACAGTCCTTCCTGAGCGTCACTCCGGCGGAATATTGGATTGTTCACCCACCAATCCATGCCCATTTCCTTTGCCTTGTCGACCGAGCAAATGACCAAGCGGAGCTGGATAGATAGGAGCTCGATATCCACCAATTTCACTCGGATATCGCCTGCAATGACGATTCCTTTATCTAGTACACGTTCCAGCACATCCGACAACGTGGAGGTTTCAACCGCGTGCGACAAACTGCGTTGCTGCGCCATGAGATCTCCTTATGAGAGAACCCTCCCGAGGGGGCCGAGGTCCAGATTCAGGTCATCTTCTTCCAAACCGAATTCCTTCCGGAGTCGTTCGATTTCTTGAGCTTGCTTCATCAGGGTCAATCCGAGCCTTTCAATCTGCGCGTCGGTCAGTGAGCCAGCCTCGATGCGACGGATGGCTTGCCGTTCGAGCAATTCGTGGAGGAGCTTGACCAGCGTCAGCACCAATTGCCCGAGCCCGTTCTTGCGAGTATCCGAGTCAAGGTCCAGGCGGGCGCGTTGCTGTTGCAGCCTGCCTGCATACTGTGGCGCTCGGTCGCGCCTTGTGGCATGCAATGGCATCACCCTGGCGAATTCGTCCAAGACCTCAGACTCAACTCGCGCCCGTCCCAGCAGATCCATTGCCCTTCTCCTTCGCGATTCCAGCGCCTGCGCCCAATCCCACCGGCACCCGGTAAGTGGCCTGTCGCGCGGTCTCGATCGAGGTGAGCACAATTTGCAGGCCCAAGTAGACGAGGTCGATATCCGCCACTGAAATGGTGGCTTCCCCGGCTATCACCGCGCCTTTGTTGAGCACTCGGTCGAGCACCTCACACAAGGAGACCCGCTCGCTGTCATCCAGCGCGAGTTCTGGAATCCGCGCGGCATTCGTAACCAGGTTCCCTTCACGAGACATAGGCCGTTGATTCCACAGGGGCAACATGCCAGAGCCCCTGCCCCAGCTCTTCGAGCCGGCGCAGGCCCCGGACCTCGCCATCACGATAGACCCTGGCAACCTCGCGGGGGGCAAAACGGCGCTCAAACTTCTCGCGCACTAGCGATTCCCTGCGACACAGGGCCGAACACAAGCCACAATCACTCGGGGGTGTGAGGAGATTGAGAAACAATCCGGCAATGCCGATGTGTAGGCGCTCGCAGGCCATAACCAAGTCGATCGTTTCCTCGAACGCCATGTCCGTGGGGATGCTGACGGCATAGAGCGCGGTACCAGCGGGATGACTCAGCAACCCGCGCAGTTTCTTCAGATTCTTCGACATGGTTACCAGCTCTTGAGAAAACTTCGCCAGTCGGAACACTTGCCGGTATTTCAAGAAGAGATCAAAGAAAACTTTCAGCCACTGGTCGAGGATCTCCGGAAGCTCCAGCAACCGAACCAAGTGTCCTGTCGCGGCGGAATCGAGAACCAGAAGGTCATAGTTCCCCGAGGCGAGCAGGTTCATCACGCGCGTCAGTGCCATGACCTCATCTAACCCGGGTGGGGAAAGATCCAGAATCCTCTCCAGCACTTCCCGGTCGAAGCTCAAATCGAAATTCCCCGACACCGACTGGAGAAATCGCTCCATGTCAGCAGCGTAGTGCTTCTTGAGAGCTGCAAAATCCGCCTCCGAATCGATCTCCATCGCTGCCAGGCCGGGAACGATGGTCTTCGGCCGGGAATCGAGTGGCGTCTCTAGGCAGGTTGACAGCGCGTGTGCGGGCCCGCTGGAAAGCAGCAGAATATTCTTTCCGGAACCGATCCTCGCTAATCGAAGAGCCGTGGCGCAAGCCAGCGTGGTCTTCCCAACGCCCCCCTTGCCCGCAAAAATCAACAGCGTAACCCCTTGCGGAGGATCTTTAGCGGGGCATTCAACCTTGAGGATTGGCTCACTTCGCGCTTTGCGTGCCACGGGCGGAGCCTCGGTGATGGGAATGACATGATGCCAGAATAATTCCAGAGGCTGACTACCACGTACTTCCTCGGGAAAAATCGGAATTCCCCAAACCGCAAACTTGGATAAGAGGCCCCCGGACAGCTTCCGCAACTCCCGAATTTGGCGGAGCCGCTCGTCCTGGCAAACGGGACAGCGATTGTTGGGATAGAGCCTGTTGACCACGATATCGGTTATCGGCAATTGGAGACGACTTACTTCCTTGACGACCGCGACCGTCTCGCGAATGCTCATGGCTTCAGCCAGCATCACCGGAACAAACCGGCATCGCTCAGGGTCGCGGAGTAGTTCTTCCATGTGTTTTAACGAATGGCTCAGTCCTTCGAGAAAGGCATCCAGTTTGTCGCGTTCGCGGGAGCGGGAGAAAACCCACTTCATGTAGCGGTGCTTAGCGAGCAGGGTTTCCAACATGGTAAGCCAACGGCGAAGGAATTCCGGCATCGCAAGCAGGCGGAGGGTGTGTCCGCTGGGGGCGGTATCCACAATGATCCGATCGAAGCTTCGTTGCTCCATCCATGCGGAGATCTCCAGAAACGCCATCAGCTCATCCATGCCCGGCAAGGAGAGGTCCAGAAAGCGCGTAACCTCTTCGTCATCGAGGAAAGTTCCCCGCGCGGCGATCTCCCGGAGTTCGTCGTGGTGTTTCTGTTTAAAGACCGTGAGGTACTGGCGAGCATCCAGCTCGTCCACTCTCAGATTGTCGGGGGGAATCAAATCCCCTAGGCTATCAGCGAGAGAGTGAGCGGGGTCCGTGGAGACGAGAAGAATCGATAACTCCGGCGCGTGCTTGGCCCATTGGAGCGCCGTCGCAGCGGCGCAGGTCGTCTTTCCGACGCCGCCCTTGCCCCCGAAGACGAGCAATGGCAGGCCGCGGGATTCCAAAAACGATGGGACGGGCATGTTCTCGGCGCACCGGATACGCCCCTCACGCAATCTTCCGCTCGAGGCTGGGGAACTGCTCCTTCACTTCGCCCTCGCTCGCCTCCAGGCCCCCCTTGCGTCTTTGAGATTTGTCCAAGCGCTCGAGCAAGATCTTTTCCTCCTGCGCAAACACTTGTTCGGAGATCCGGCCGGTCTCTAATCTCATGTAAAGATCGCGGAGTTCCGCGCTGATGTTTTCAGCTTCCGAAGCAAGCTCTTCCTGGGCGGCATTGTGAATCTCGCGAAAGATCCAAAACACACTGCGGACGGGAAACAACAGAATATCGTCAACAAGCAGCATGCTGTCCTCAGCTCCGCCCGAGCCTAAAGCTTCAAGTCGATCTCGACGAAGTTATGCGGCGCCCACGGGCCGTTGAAGTCGAAGGCGAAGTTGTTGTCAAACCGCGAGGCGGCTTCGAAGACGTCTTTCTCGAACTGTCCGATTGCCCCCCGCTCCACCAAGCAAGCGAGATTCATCACCTCGCGTTCGTTGCGGCACTTTTTCCGTTCAATCTCCGAACAGTGCGGCGCCAGGACCGCCTCCACTCGGTTGGCGCAGGTCTCGCGCTCCTCATCCAGCAGACGGTCGAACGTCCTCCCCACTTCGATCTTCTGCTCCTGGGTTGGCTCGCGGTGGCCCCCCAGCAACTGGTCGCGGGCAAGCCTCAATTCGGGATGCGTATTCACGAAATACTCGAAGATGTTGGGCACATCCCAGGTGACGCGCAGACCCATTTCCACTCTGCCCGCCACGCGGCGAAGTTGTTCCAATAGCTCATGCTGGTTGCGCGTGAGCATATTTCGAACGGCCTGCACGCTGTCCGCAACGATCCCAAAGGAAGTGGGAAGTGGCGTGGTCTCCGCCATCAGTTTCTTGAGGACGCCCTGGTGCGCGGCAAGGTTGACGCGTTCCGGGCGTATCTTCTCCCCGGACAAGTCGCTTACCACCGCCGCCACGCGCCCGACTGGAATCGAATACACCTTTCGTCCATCGATTCCGAAGTCTCCATAGACCCGCCCCAGCGTATCGCCGATGATCGCGTAAATGTACGTTTTCGTGAGGGGTACGGGGGTACTTGCCCTTTCAACTGACTTCGTCGCGGTGGTATTGCTCACGCTCACTGATTGTTCTCCCTGTAGAGGTCCTTTCGCGCCGAGCTCTTTCGCTCCTCTGCCATGGTTGACCTCCAGGGATATACATCGTCACTTTCTCGACCATTCTTTACTCGCTGTCGGAGCCCACGGCTTTTTCTCAAATACGCGTCGCGCTCGCTACACAGCGTGCACGGGTTCCTCGTTAAGTTTCCTCATAGCCCTCCGGGCGGTCCTCCTGGCCCGGATTACCAGTATGACTCCCACCAGGTGCGCGGCCACATAGTAAATGGGTCGCCAGGGCACGAAGAGAAGCACGAGCAAGAGCGCAAGGAGAGGAAAGCCCCAGCAAGCAAGTGCCGTGCCCACAGCGACCTGCATCGCTTGCCGGAATTCCTTTTCGCTTTCCAAGATCATTTCATCATCTTCCCTGCGCCGACCGCAACCGGTCAGGCTGGCCGACTCCTTAGGCTTCACCCAGCTTCCCCTCGTTCTAGTACCTGATCCGAAACGCGCCGGCGGTGCGCCGGGGCGTGAGCCTCAATCCAGTTCCAGACAGATCGAGACGGCCGCCCTTGTTTCTTTCGGCCAGGCGCTCCAGGAGTGCGGCCTCTTCTTGCTCGATTTCGCGCAACCGCGTATCGAGTTCCGCCAGCCGTCGGGTCGCCGTGGTTCTTTCGGCAGCGCGCCGACCCTTTTCGATTTCCAAGCACACGATCTGCATATGTGCCCGGTGAGGAACGAAAAGGCGATCGACCCGGCCCGCCAAAGTTCGAAGCGTTCGCAGACCCCTCACAGGAATTGGCATCGGCCCTTCCCCCTTTTCACGCCGTGGCGGCCCGGTGGTGCTCCTTGTGCCGCTTCGGATGGTTTCCACAGACTTTCGCGATGGCCTCCTCTACCTTCTGCAGCATGAGAGACTGGCCATCATGCGTAACCTTGGCCGTATCCGTCTTGAGAACGTCGCGGCAGACCCAGCCGAAGACGGGATCCTCAATCCGAGCCTGACTATGGCGATGGGAAAGGATCTTGGCGATGGCGATACAGGCCCTAATCGTGGGCCGATGGTTGTGAACGCCCACACTGCGCAGTTCCCTGACAATATCCACGATCCTTTCCGCATCAACTCGGGCAATTCCCGACTTCGCCTTGGTGATCTGAATCTCCGTTTCGCGATCAAAGTGCCCGAGGCTTATGGTGATCAGCCGGTCCATGAGGGCATCCTGGGTCTTATGGACACCGGCATACTCTTCCGGATTTGAGGTCAGGATGGCGCGGAAGTTCTCGTGCACGCGCAAGTGCCCTTCGCCGTTTCGGCGTTGGCTGGGCAGGTTCAGAATCCTGCCCTCCAAAATGCTGAGGAGCACATTGTTTGCTTCCGGCCTGGAACGGTTGAATTCGTCGTAAATGAGCGTGTATCCATGCAAGCACGCCGTAGTGAGCCGCTGGTCCTCCCAGAGCGTGCTCATGCTCTCTTCGCTTTTCATCACGGAGTGGATGTAATTATCGACCAGCCTGAATTTGCGGTACCCGGAGTCCTTGCCGATCAGGTCGGAACTGCCAAATTCATCGTCGCCGTGCAGGAGGACGACGGGCCGGTCGAGCTGGGCCGCAAGGTGGAGGGCTAAGGTCGTCTTCCCGGTTCCTGCCGGGCCGGCAAAGTGCACTGCGTATCCCACACTCAGGTAGCTCAAGCCCCGCTCCGTTAAGGCCTGAATTTCCGGGGTCAGGACAAATTCCTCGCTCGGCTCCGGAATAACATTGTTTTCCTGAGCCGGGGTTACTTCGCTGGTTACTGAGACAATCTTCGTATCCTCGCCATTCATTCGTGTTTTCCTCGTGCTGGAACTCTTCAGCGCGGCGAGCCCCTCGGCAGTCGAAGGGCAGGAAGCTTAGGTCTTGCGTTTCTTTCGGAGGGGCTTGTGTCCGGCGACCGAGCTACGCGCACGGCTGCCTCCTGGCTGCCTCTGGGTGGCCTCTGCATCCGCTAGCGTTCCAAAATCGACATCCGCATTCAACTCCTCCGCTGCCCCGACCGGTGGTACCCCCGCAGCGAGCCAGGCTTTTCGGATACCTCGCAGGTCCGAGCGAACTTCGCCAAGCAAACCTCGGACCGCGTGCTTCAAATCCGAAATGGAACCACATCGATCCGCCTTCGCCCTCCTCGAACTGGCGGCAAAACCCTTGGCAAAGCTGGCGAGTTCATGCGAGGTTTGGCTCCGCCGCCCTCTGGCGCCTCGTTCCAAATCCTGTCTCAACTCCTGCCGCGCGCTGCGCAAAGCCAGGATCTCGTCGCGCAACTGCGTCAATCCGTGGGTCAGCACGCCCATAACAATTCTCCTTTCTGTTTGAGAGTCCGGCGGCCGCCTGACAGCGAACCCGGCCCGCATGCTTAGCCCTGGTCTGTCTCACGAGGCGAGCCGGCTTCAGGCATGAGAGCCAAGTCCGAGGCGGGCCCAGGCCCGATGCGCGCCGGCAAGGTCGGTCCTCATTTCCCTTCGCCGTTCACCCACCCCTCGTCTGAGTTCCTTCATGAACCCCAGACGGTCTTCTCTCCCACGTTCTGCCGCTCGTGCCTGCGCAGCCGCCAGGTCTGTGCGCAATTCAAAAACATCCGTCTGAAGGTCTCTGTTGCCCTCCGCGAGCGCCTTTCTGAAGGCACGGAAGTGTTCGTGTAAGGACTGGATTTCGCCTGACAATCGCGTCATATCCTCCAACAATTTGCCCATTGTGGCCCTCCTTGGACTTGCTCGGCTTCCCCCTTCGATTCCATCTGCAAAGTGGAGGGCCATCGCCGGGCCCCCCACTTCGCAGCGGTCGGTCTCCAGCCAGGGACTAGGCCGGAGCCGCAGCAGTGGCTGTCAGACCGATAGCCTCGGCATACTTCAGGTAGGTCTCGACCGAAGCGATCACGACGCGCGCCTCGACCGACAGCAACTCGATCCCTACCAGCGACACCTTTGCCCAGGCATCAATCACGATTCCCTTGTCGAGAATCCGATCGACAACTTCCGCCAGGCTTGAGGAGTCGGTCGACTTTTGGACCTTTGCCATGGCCTTTCTCCTTCCGGGTATGATCTCTACCCATTACTCGGATTGGGCATGTCTCATGTTGGCAAGACGTGCTCGCTTCTCCCTTAGGCAGGACACGTGCCGTACCAAATAGCTATTGACCGGCCTCCGAGAGTGGTTGATCCCTAAGGAGGAACGCCCAGTCTCCGGAAGGCCGGTTGGGGGCGAAGTCGGCAATTAGGGAATTCCCGCTATGGAACGCTTGCGTCGATTTTAGGGAATGTAATGCCCAAGCAAAGACTACTAACTATCAGCATTAAGGAGCTCTAACATAATCGATTCCTCGGAAGGAAATGCAGCGACTCGCGCCTAAAGTTGAAAAGTTCTCGAAGCCAAACCGCTCTTACATATTGCAGGGCCAAGCCTGGACAGTTTGCACGCCTTTTCCTAGGCCTTCCCAGAAAAGTACTTCGCCGCACTCTCCACGGTGCGAAAACGGCTATCTACTCTAAGGAGCGCGCTGGATGCTGGCTAACGAATCGACGAAGTTGTAAGGTGGCCAGGGACCGCTGACAAGCATCTTGAGAGAAAACCGGGAGCAGAGTTGTCGGGCGACCTGGCGAAACGACTCGAGGCTACCGCGAGGCACCAGGAAGTAAGCGAGGAGCGGGTGGCCACTTCTCGAATCAGGCACGGCCACCTTATGGTGAACATAGACGCCGGCCAGACGATTACAGAGGTCCGCAACTAACCTGCGCTGGTCCAGGTCTGCCTGGTCCAGGCGGAGAAAATATTGACGCCTTGCCTCGAGGTAAGCGGCGCCGGTCATCGTCGCAGGAGAAATGGTTGGAAAAGGTTGCGCTTCCCTCTCCGACCCTGACGCCCTTGGGAGAACCTGAATGCCCATCTCCACTACCCCTGCCAGTTCGCGAAGGAGTGTTTCATATTCCTCCCGACGTTTTTCAAGGAGGCGGACGACCTCCGCTTGGTCTGTGATTTGGCATCCGTACCTCATGGGGATCACGCTCGTCGAACCATGGAAGGCTTCAACTACCCTCTCATAAGCCACGGTTTGCAAAGCGTCAGGAGCTAAAGGCGATTCGGAGAGCTCCGAGAGCGCAGCGCTCAGACCATCGTGCGCCACCACGAACACCGGCTTTCCTCCCACGCCCGGAGGAATCCGGAGATCCGGCTCCACCGAGCTTCCAAAGATGCAGTAGAGCAGATAACTCACACAGCCTCTTCCAGCACCAGAGGGGGTACGAACCGATAAGGAGGCCACGGTCCAGACAGCTCAAGAGTAAGCCCTCTCATCGCGTGATGAGCGTTCAGCTCGCCGATCTGCGCGCGAAATGCCGTGGTGGCACTTCTGGGGAGCAGAAAGGCCCAGTTCAACACAAGCTCCACGTTACTCTCAGCGGTTTCGCGGAACACCACCGGGCATTCACAGAATCTCGATGCCTGCCGAGCGAGGTCGCTGGCCAGTTGCCGGCACGTTTCCTTCAGCCAAAGGCCCAATTCCCGTTCTGTGGCCGCTCGCGTCCGCTGCTCCTCGAAGTAGCGCCTCCCTGGGGGGAGCGTGGCGAGCTGCTCCTCTCGCCCCGCCAAGGCGGCCGAGGCCAGCTCCTGCGCCGCCTCTCGCCGGCGGAGCAGGCCCTTGACCGACCATTCGTCTTGCCCAGATACCTGCTCGAGAAAGCGCAAAATGGTTTGGTGATGCAGATGGAGAAATTCCGCCAGACTTTCCGGTGACGTGAAAAGAGTCCCAAAACGGGCCGGCAGCACGGGGGAATCGCGCATGACCCGCTCCACCACTGCCTCATGGTAAAGGGCGCGTGGCCCCATCCAAGCCAAGTCCTGCATTCGGCGCTCGGCTTCCTGACCGCAGAAATCCTCCTCGGGAATTTCACTCACCACAGCACAGACATCCGGGCAGTGGCGAAACAGATGTGGCGCGCCCCAACCCTCGGCCCCGACACCTTCCATCTCACTCACCCGTTCAGGCCGTGCAAAGCAAAACAGGTAAAGCGCCATCTGGCCCTTCCTTGTTAGGGTTCACTATTCCTTCTCCGAATCTCCCCCAGCGCTGCATCCAGGTCAGCAGGCTCGATGGTCACCGCGACTTGTTTCTTTGCGCCTGCCTGAACGGCTCGTCGCACAGCGGCGCGAGCCGCGTCGGTGCAAACCGAATGGATCTCGGCGCCACTCAGCCCGGCGCTTCGGGACACAAGATCCTGCAGGCCCATCCCTTTTCTGAGCGGCTTGCCTTCCAGATGGATCGCAAAGATTTGGGCGCGCCCGTCTTCATCGGGAAGCGGGATGTCCACCCACTCATCAAACCGGCCCGGCCGAAGAATGGCAGGATCGAGCAGGTCGGCCCGATTCGTCGCGCCGAGGACCAACACTCCCTTCAGCTCTTCCACTCCATCGAGCTCGGCGAGAAACTGGCTCAATACACGCTCGGCAACGTGAGCGTCGGCCGTGCCGGCGCTTCGACTGGGCACCAGCGCATCAATCTCATCAAAGAATACGATGCAGGGGGCGGCCTGACGCGCTTTGCGAAACACTTCCCGCACCGCTCGCTCAGATTCGCCCACATACTTGGAAAGCAGTTCCGGCCCCTTCACGGAAATGAAATTCACGTGCGTCTCGCTGGCAAGGGCTTTGGCCAGGAGGGTTTTCCCGCAGCCGGGGGAGCCCGACAACAGGATGCCCTTCGGCGGTTTGATCCCAGCCTGGGTGAAGAGCTGGGGGTGCTGGAGAGGCCACTCGACGGCCTCCACGAGTCGCTGCTTGATGCCCGCCAGACCGCCTACGTCCTTCCAACTCACATTGGGAACCTCGACAAATACTTCGCGCAAAGCGGAGGGCTCGATGTCACGCAGGGCGTCCAGAAAATCCTCCATGTTCACCTCGAGCTTTCCCAGTTGGTCGTAAGGAATTTGCGCCAAGCCGAAGTCCACGTCGGGCATGATGCGCCGCAGGCAAATCATCGCGGCTTCCCGGCAGAGCGCCTCCAGGTCGGCGCCCACAAAGCCATGCGTGATCTCTGCCAGGTGATTCAGGTCCACTTTCTCGGCCAACGGCATTCCCCGGCTATGAACCTCCAGAATCTCGCGGCGTCCGTTACGGTCAGGAATGGGGATCCCGATTTCGCGGTCGAACCTTCCGGGACGCCGCAACGCGGGATCGAGCACATTGGGAAGGTTCGTCGCCGCGATCACGATGACCTTCCGCCGCTTCGCCAAGCCATCCATGAGTGCCAGGAGTTGGGCGACCACGCGCTTCTCCACCTCGCCCACCACCTGCTCGCGGCGCGGCGCGATGGCGTCGAGCTCATCCAGAAAGATAATGCTGGGCGCTTTACGGCTCCCCTCCTCGAAAATCTTCCGCAAGTGAGCTTCGCTCTCTCCGTAAAATTTGTGAATAATCTCCGGCCCGCTGACGGCATAGAAGTTCGCCTGGGTCTCATGAGCAATGGCCCGGGCGATCAGCGTCTTGCCGCACCCGGGCGGTCCGTGCAGCAGGACTCCTTTCGGCGCATCGATCCCCAGCCGTTCAAAAACCTCGGGATATCGCAAAGGTAGTTCGATCATTTCCCTGATGCGCTGAAGCTGGGGCTTCAGGCCGCCGATATCCTCGTAGGAAATCTCGCGGGCAGCCCCTTCCTCGGATTGGCTCGCCTTCGAAATCACCAACTGAGTTGTGGGGTTGATGAGTACAGGGCCGCGCGGCGACGTGCTCTCCACCTTGAAATCGGCCCAGCGCGTTCCAAAAAGGATGACCCGCAGGCGGTTGTCGGCCAGGATTGGCAGGCCATCCAGGCGGCTGCCGATGTAGTCCAGATCGCGCTCGGAAGGAGTGAGATGCACGGGGACCAGCACCACGCGCTCCGCCGGTGAGCAGCCGACCTTGCTTACCTGCACGAATTCATCCAACCCCGTCCCGGCATTCTCGCGGGTGATTCCATCCAATTGGACCCTGGATTGGCCGCGGAGGTCCTTATAGGCGGGCATCGCTTTGCACACGGTCCGGCCTTTACCCGTCACCTCGACGACGTCGCCCACCTCCACCTGCAGTTCCGCAAGGTCCTCCGGCCCCATGCGGGCATAAGCGTGGGCCACGTCCTTGCTGAGAGCTTCGCTGACCTTGAGCTTGAGTGAATTCACGTCAGCCTACTTCGGAAACTTGATTTCCAGAATCCCGTTGTTGCACACGACCTGCATCTTTTCCTTGGCAACGCTGCGCGGGAGGAGAACCTCTTTCCGATACTTCTTTTCGCCTCGTGCCGCGGAGATGGTCAGGACGTCGTCCTTGAGGTCAATCTGGATGTCGCCCTTCGCAATGCCGGGCAGCTCCGCCAGCACCAGCAGGTGTTCGTCTTCCTCGAAAACATCGACCATAGGCTCGCGCACCTCCTGAACCTCGGTTCGCCCCGATTTCGCGTCTCGGCGAATGTTTCCAAACGGCTCGATGCGGGGCCCTTCGTCGCCCAACCCCACCTTTACGCTGAATCCGTACACGCCCTTAAGCTCTCTTCCGGGCCCGCGTATTTCGCCGGTTTTCGAGAGCTCTTGTCCCGTTTCAGCCAATTCACCCAGCTTCTCCACCAAGTCTGCCAGCCCTTTCAGAATTCCACCCACCCCACCTTCCGCCCCGCCGCGCGGGATGCTGCTATTCCCTTTTTCCGTCATCACGCACCTCGTCTCTTTAATCGGCCAAAATGCCGTATCGCCTGAGCTTGGAATGCATGGTCTTGTAATCGATATGAAGCAAGCGCGCCGCTTTTGCCTTGTTGCCTCCCGTTCTCCGGAGCACGCGCGAGAGGATTTCCCTCTCCATGGCGACGATCTTGCGTTGCGTGATTTCTTTCAAGGGAAGCTCCGCCAGCAACGATTCCGGCGTTTCCGGGTCACCTGCCAGGCCGGAGGGAGACGGTTGGGAGGCTTCGCGCCTGAGTCCCAGGTGCTGCTCAGTAATCGTTTCGTCCGCCAGGAGAACCGCCTTGCGAATTACCGAGCGCAGTTCGCGAACGTTCCCCGGCCAGTGATAGGTGAGCAAGGCATCGATGACGGGCTGCTCGAAACCCTTCACTTGCTTATGCAGCTCCACGCTGGTGAGGTCCACGAATCGCTTGGCGAGATACAGAATATCTTCCGGACGGTCGCGCAGGGGGGGGACCCAGATGGTGAACTCGTTCAACCGAAAGTAGACATCGCTGCGGAAGGAACCCTCTTCCCCCAAGCGGTGCAAGTCCTGGTTACTGGCCGCCAGAACCCGCACGTCCACGCCGACCGGTTGCGAGCCACCGACACGATAGAGTCTTTTTTCTTGAAGCACCCGGAGTAGTTTCGCCTGCGAGCCCAACGGCAGGTTCGTGACCTCGTCCAGGAAGAGCGTCCCGCCCCGCGCCATCTCGAATTTGCCGATCCTTTGCTTGTCCGCGCCGGTGTACGCTCCCTTTTCGTGCCCAAACAGCTCGCTTTCCAGGAGCGTCTCCGGGATAGCCCCGCAATCCACGGCCATGAAGGGCGCCGCGCATCGGGGACTGAGTTGATGGATGGCCTGCGCCACCAGTTCCTTTCCCGAGCCGGTCTCTCCGTAAATCAGGACGCTGAAGTTGGTCGTCGCCACCCTCGTAACATCGGAAATCAGCCGCTTGATGCTATCGCTCGGCCCCATGAATTCCCGGAGGGAGCTGTCGCCCTGAAGCTGGCACGATAGGCTTCGGACCTTGCGCTTGAGAGCGCCCTCGTTCAGCGCCCGGAAGACGACACGCAGGATGTCGCGATGCCGAAACGGTTTGGCGAGGTAATCGTGTGCGCCGGCTTGCATCGCCGCCACCGCGCCTTTAACTTCCGGGTATCCCGTGATCAGAACGACCGGAAGAGCCTCGTCCAGGGATTTCGCGGATTTCATCACCTGCATGCCATCCATGTCGGGGAGTCTTAGATCCACGACCAGTGCGTCCGGATGTTCCGAGCGGACTTTCTCCAGGGCCTCTTTCCCCGTGCGCGCCACCACCGGCATCAGCCCCTCATGGAGCATGTACTCGGACAGGACCACGCACACGTTCTCGTCACCGTCCACAATGAGAATCTTGCTCCCCTCGGGATTCATGACCTTCTCTCTCCATGATTAAGAGCTTGAACAATCGGATAAACTACCCGCAAGTCCTTATCGAGCCACCGGCGTACGGAGTGGAGCATCCCAAGGAACAAAAGGCCCGTCTCCCCCGCGCAGAGCGTTTCGTTGATGCGCCGAGCGATGTATTGGTCCCGGCGCTTGAGAAGGGAGTCCTTCAAGGCCCTCCGGCGTGCCTTGCCTTGCAGGCCGGGCTCCGGCCTGCCGGAAGCGAACTCTTCCTTGATGAACTGATATTCTTCCACAAGCAGCTCGGAGGACTCCGTGCCCATGATCGTCGCTCCCCGGTCGTTCAAGCGAAGGAGCAGGTTATGGTTCCGACTCCCGGCGTTTGCCAGCTCCCTCACGATCTCCATCTCGCGCCCGCAAACCGGCAGTCCGTCCTGATAGACACGAAGCCGTTTGTAGGGCAGGGAAAGTTCATCAAGGATGTGTTCGATCCGGACCCACAGTCGGCTGACCTGATTCACGTTGTGTTCCCAGCCTTTCTTGCCCAACTTCTTGATCTTCAGGCGCGCGATGGATCCGCTCAACGCCCCCATATCGGCTTGGGTGTGGATGATCGGAATGTAGATGAGAGTCCTTTGGGCAGATTCGGGGTTGTCGGGTCCGGCGGAGTCTCTCCCGGCTTTTCCGCTCCTGGGGGGTATGGAATCCATTCTACGGACCTGCCGCTACAGAAGTAGAGCAGCCGGCTTACCGGTTTAGAGTCGAACTCGACGCCACTCGAGATGACGGCCTAAGTGGGGGGATTTTCAGGAAAGCGGAAAATCGCGATACATCTTACTTAGATATAGAAGGATCGAAGGCTCTCCTCTTAACATGAATATGAACGCCGCTCTCCCCTGGAACTACTCCGACCGTCACATCCCTTGCAGCCCTGTTTTCAACCCGATGAGCTGCCTATTCCTAGCTGGGAATGCGCGACCAAAAGGCGCACCCAGGTCAAAAGTTGCCTCTTTCGATTCACCTTAATTTATCGGCCCCTCAGCCAGGAACCTTAAGTGCTACCCCAGAATCATCCATAGTCAGGAATCTGATGAATCTTCGCTCA
>Ga0187771_10001060_pt1 | contig 18053 bp, 19 predicted proteins | sample 0116_SJ02_MP15_1_FD_133139 | JGI IMG/M metagenome (GOLD analysis project Ga0187771, IMG submission 133139) | Tropical peat soil microbial communities from peatlands in Department of Meta, Colombia - 0116_SJ02_MP15_10_MG | ecosystem: Environmental > Terrestrial > Soil > Wetlands > Peat | place...
ATGCAGGATCGATGTCAACATGGCTGATCAGCCTGCATCTGGCGATATCTATCTGACGGTGACGGGCACGTCGGCCGAGGCAGGAGATGACGGCGAGGTCGGTCGCGGCAATAGAGTGAATGGATTAATTACGCCGTGCCGTCCCATGACGCTTGAAGCGGCCGCGGGAAAAAACCCGATCAGCCATATCGGCAAGGTCTATAATGTCCTGGCGCGACAGGTTGCCGAGTGGGTCGTTGCTGAGATCGACGACATTGCGTACGCCGAGTGCTTGATCGTGGGCCAAATTGGCGCTCCCATCGCGAGCCCAACTACTGTAGCTATGAATGTCGTTATGCAGGACGGCCGCCAAGCGCAGGAGCTGCGTAACCGAATCGAAGCGATTGCCGCGGATCGGTTCGCACGTATCCCGGCGCTGGTTGACGATCTTGTGACTGGCGCGATCGAGCTGTTCTAGCCGTCTCTGCGCTTTGCCGATCTTGCCTCTGCGCGAGCGGCGGCGAATTCAACGTGTAGAATTGTGGACTGCGCCTTGATTTGAATCAAAGCCAACACTTTCCGAACAGGTGGAGCTGAGGCCTTGCCAAGGTCCGGCGCGAAAGTCCAAACAGCGGCGTGGAGGTGGTCAAGTGATTATCGGTCCAAAGTTTAAAGACAGGCGACATCGGTCATATGACGAAAGCGCAGATGAGCCGCACGGCCTGATCGACATCGAAGCAACCGATATCGAAATGGAACATCCGATCGATGATACCGAGCCGGTGGAGCAGGTCGGAGAAGAGCAAACGTTGACGCCGCCGATGTTCGAGGAATGACACGAGCTGCTTACCCGCTGAGGCTTTGCCGGGATCAGCGCTGACGAGCATGATCGGCTTGAAATGTCTTGCTCGTCTGACGCATCTTGACGTTCAGTGCAGCGAGGTCCCGGACCTTACCTGGTCTTGGGAAGCACGAAAGAAGGGACATGCCGGAACAAGGGCAGAGCACAACAGCCGGTGATGTTGTTGTTGCGACCAAGGCGTTGACGCGGAAGTTTGGGGACTTCACCGCGGTAGATAGTGTTTCGCTCGAGGTGATGCAGGGCGAGATATTCGGCTTGATTGGTCCGAACGGAGCGGGCAAGAGCACTCTGATCAAGATGTTGACGACCTTGCTACCGCCGACCTCCGGATCGGCGACGATCGCCGGCTTTGATGTCATTCTTCAGGCCGCTGAGGTTCGGCGCCACATCGGGTATGTGCCGCAAATGCTCTCGGCAGACGGTTCGCTGACAGGCTTTGAGAACTTGCTGCTGTCGGCAAGGCTCTACGGCGTGCCACGCCAGGAGCGTCGCGAACGTATCGAGCGCGCGCTCGCACATATGGGCCTCGCCGAAGTCGCTCATCATCTCGCCAGTCAGTATTCAGGAGGCATGCTGCGACGCCTCGAGATTGCGCAAAGCCTGTTGCATCGTCCGCCGGTTCTTTTCCTCGACGAGCCAACCGTAGGACTTGATCCGGCGGCACGAGAGGCGGTCTGGGAGCGAGTGCTTGAATTGCGGGACCGGTTTCGACGCACCATGATCGTCACGTCGCATCATCTTGATGAGATCAACGAGTTTTGTGATCGCATTGCCTTGATCGACCGCGGTCGAATCGCCGTCGTCGGCAGTCCCGCCGAGTTGAAGTCAGCCGTCGGGCCTGACGCTACCCTCGATGACGTCTTTATGCGGTTGACCGGCGCGGCAAGCGAAACTGAGGCAAAGGGCAGCTATGGAGAAGTCAGACGTGCCAGGCGAGCCGAGAGCAAGCACGGTTGACGCGTTCGCCGGCAGATATTTGACGCAAGTGTTCGCCGTGGCGGCGGCGGAGGTTCAAAAGCTCTATCATGACCCGATAGAACTGCTGACCCGCGCGGTGCAGCCTGTTTTGTGGCTGATGCTGTTCGGCGAGGTGATGGCGCGCGTTCGCGGGGTTGCCCCGGGCAATATTCCCTATCTCGACTTTCTCGCCGCCGGAATTCTTGCCCAAAGCGCACTCTTTGTAGCGATTTTCTACGGCATTTCCGCAATCTGGGAACGCGATCTCGGCGTCCTGCAGCGCTACCTCGTCAGTCCGGCGCCACGGTCGGCGCTCGCCGCCGGCAAGGCGCTGTCGGCGGGTGTTCGCGGGTTGTCGCAGACGCTCATCGTCTATCTGCTTGCGCTATTGCTGGGCGTCGGCGTGAGCCTCGATCCCATCCACATTTTGGGAGTCGCGGCGATCATCGTGCTGGGTTCAGCGCTGTTCTCGACGCTTTCGCTGATCATCGCTTGCATTGTGAAAACGCGCGAACGATTCATGGGTATCGGTCAGGTAATCACCATGCCGATCTTCTTCGCCAGCAATGCGATCTACCCATTGTCGCTGATGCCGAGCTGGCTACGAGCCGTTTCCCACATCAATCCGCTCACCTATGAGGTCGACGCCCTTCGCGCTTTGATGCTGGTGAACGTCGGATCGGAATACGGCGTGATATTCGATGGCTGCATATTGGCCGCAGTGGCGATCGTGCTGATCGCGATCGCATCGAAAATGTATGCGCGCATGGCTTATTGAAAAGAATGGCATGCTAGTTGAGTGGATTTGACATTCGCTACCCATCGCCGCAGACGCTCAAAGCGAATGTCAAATCCAAAACTCCACTAGATACTTATATTTGCTAGTGATCTTTTGATTCTAACATTTGCAAAAGTGCCTGCCGAGAAGGGATGCAAATGTTAGAATCGAATACTAACGGCGCGGTCGTTGGCCTTTGTCGCAGGTCGCTCGTGAAAGACTGGAACACGATTGTCACGATCTATCAGCACGGTTTCAGGCGGGCGATTCGCGCCTTACAGGCGATTGGCCCGACGGACCGTACCGCTTACTATAATGTGTTGGTCATGAAGAGCGATGATCCGGTAGCAGCACTCGAAACCGTTCAACGTCTGACCGAGGAACGCCCGGCGCTTTACGACGCGATTGCTCGCGTTGCACCGGCCCAATTCATGTTCGACTTTCAGTCATCGCAAGAATTCACGAAGCTCGCAGAATCCTTCTTACTTGGATTCGTTCCGAAGTTGGTTGGTCGTTCGTTTCATGTGCGGCTGCATCGTCGTGGATCGAAGCTCGATCTGCGGACCTCGGAAGCCGAACACGTTTTTGACGACTTTATCGTCGCGGCGACGGTGAAGTTGGGGGCTCCCGCGCGGATCACATTCGCCGAGCCGGACGCAGTGATCGTGATCGATACCGTCGATGATCGTGCGGGAGTTGCGATGTGGACCCGCGAAGATCTTCTGCGCCACCGCTTGTTGCGTCCGGATTAGGCTATTGCTTGGGCAGGAAGCGATGCCGGATCTGGTATGGATCTCGATCAAGTCCCGAACAGCGGTATATCTGCTGCATCCAAGGGTCGCTGCGACCGCCGCCAATAAATATCCCGGGAGCCCGCTCTTCCCGATACCCAGCCTCGCGCGCCACTGCAAGCTACCAAGAGAAACAAGATTAGATGGTTTTGACGCTGAATGACCGATTGCGCTTGAGGCATCGTCACTACCGACATTAGTCCTGATGGCGGCGCGACCAGTTTCGTGGCAGTGCTAATTGGGTAGTTGACCTCAAGGCCTTGTTGCAGGTGTTGTTGATTCGGGCCGCAGTTGAGGTAAGCCCCATCTGCAACGCGAAGCGACCTTCGTGAAGCGACTCTCCTGAACGTTGACGCGTGCCTCTATAGAAGGCTCTTGCCAGAAGTACGTGTGCCCTCCAGTCGGATTTCTCCGAGTGCGTCCACAACCCCATCCGCGCCCTGTTTAAGCAGGTCAGCCGCGCGCGCAGCGGGCGCGACGCCGATGATGAGGCCGAAACCCCCGGCGCGAGCCGCTTCGACGCCAGCTGTCGCATCCTCGAAGACTGCGGTATGAACTGGAGGAACCTGGAGACGGCGCGCGGCTTCTAGGAACATGTCCGGAGCCGGTTTACCCATCAGACCGAGCCGGTCGAGATCAACTCCGTCGACACGCGCGTCGAAGAGCGCGGTCAGACCGGCAGTGCGCAGGATTTCCGCACAGTGATGGCTGGACGAGGCTACGGCGATGCGCAGGCCGCGCCCGCGAGCTTCTTGAAGAAGGGCCACGACGGAGGCTGACACATGTACACCTTCGTGCGTCAGAAGCTCCACAAAATACTGATCTTTGCGGCCGCCGAGCCCATGAGCCGTTTCCAGTTCTGCTGGATCTCCAGGTGCTCCCGTTTCCATATCAATGCCGCGGGCGGCAAGAAAGCCTAGTACTCCTGCAATGCGCGATTTCCCATCGACATAGTGTCGATAGTCGCTCTCGAGATCGAAGGGCACAAACGCTGCGCCTGTCTGCGCCGCACGTTGGCTCAAAAACGCGTCAAACAGTTGTTTCCACGCCTGGGCATGAATCGATGCCGTCTGCGTGATCACGCCGTCAAGATCGAAGATGAGCGCCTCGAAGCGCCTCACATCTATGATGACCATGGCCAGTATCGTTGATCGCTGTCACGATCCACACGGAGCACGATCATAGGACAAGCAGTGTCGCAGATGACGCGTTGCATCGTCCGGGCGCGACCGGGTTTCAGGGCGCCGCGCCAGCCCAGAACGATGAGGTCGCTCTGCCGTGCGAAGTCGATAATGGCTGCGCTGGCCTCTCCTCGCGCGACAGCTAGACGCATTTCGGTACCGTTCCTTGCGCCCCCAACCGCGCAGAGTCGTGCAAGAAATTCCTGAGCCCATGCCGGCCACTCGTGCTGGGGCTGATCGACATAGTGCGGCGAAACCAACGTCCCCGGCTCAGGTGGCGTATCAGCTCCCGGCGTCGCAACGTGCAGCACGACGAGCTCCGCTGCAGCCTTTAATGCGAGCTCCGTCGCGGGACCTATCGTCGCAGCGCTCGTTGGGGTACCGTCATGTGGGACGAGCATCCGTCGCAGGGCCCACCTCTTAGCACCTCGCGCAGGAGGCACGAGGACCACGGGGCAGGGCGCTGTACTGAGAACTGCTGCTGCCACGCTGCCAAGCGCGCGCCACGGGAGATCGGTTCGAATCTGCGGGCACATCACGATCATGGCCGCATGGCGCTCTCTGGCTGTTTCAACGATGGCCGTCGCCGCTTCGCCTTGCCGGTGCTCGATGATGAGCCCCGGCACTTCATCAGCGGCGAGCTTCATGCGCCCAACGAGGCCGGCTGGCGTCAAGAGTTCATCGCTGACATGAAGAAGCGCAACCGCAGCATGTAGCAACTCACCAAAGCCTCGCGCCACCGGTATCGCCGCGGTCGCTTGAATTGAACCGTCGAGAGGAACGAGCACAGTCTTGGCGAATGTCATTGTCGAACCTCTTGCCAACTGGCCCAGCCCGACCCATTGCCCTGCAACACTAAGCGTTGGCCGCCGCGAACACGACACGCGGGTCCATCGAGCACAGCGAGGGTCAATTCGGCACCCTCGTCGACGGCCACTTCAATCCGTCTCGGATCGGCTTCTAAGCGCAGACGCAGCAAGCGGCCTCGCCAATGCACCGGGAATGCCATTTTGGTCCAGCCCGCAAGCAGGTGCGGGTCAATCACAATGCCATTCTCGCGCACGCGCAGGCCTGCAACTCCGAACACTGTTGCCTGCCAGAGGCCTCCAAGAGCGCCCAAATGCACGCCACCGGCGGCATTGCCCATGTTGTTCGCCAAATCGATCTCAGCTGCTTGGCGGAAATAGGTTTGCGCCAGAGTTAGATCACCGAGCCTAGCGGCAACGAGGGAGTAAAGGGCGGGACTCAACGAACTGCCATGCGCGGTGCGAGGCTCGTAATAGCGAAAATTAGCCTCGTGCACCGCGACCGGCCATTTGTCCCACAGCAGGGCACTCAGTGCCACCACGTCAGCCTGCTTGATAGCTTTGGAGCGACGGATGCGCTCCGGCCCGAGATACATATCAACCGGCGTCGCACGACCCCGCTGTACACCGACATCGACTTCTTCGAGCTTTAAGTACCCTGCAAACTGCTCGAAGAGCTTGGTTGCAGGATCGAAACCGGTTACCAGCGCTTCCGCCCCCGTACGCCAGCTCCTAGGTTCCCGCTCCGCAACGTGGAGCCGCGCCAATAGCTGTTGCCAATCGGCGGACGGCGTTCGCTGGAAGATGTCCACAACATCGGCCGCACACTCCAAGTTAAAGGCGGCCATCGCGTTGGTATATGCATTGTCATCGACGAGTTCGTGGTACTCGTCTGGACCGATCACCTGCCGAATATGGGCGCGACCATCAAGCTCGACTTGTGCCCGACTAGCCCAGAATCTGGCCGTCTCCACGAGGATCTCTGCACCTGCTTCTAGCATGAAGGCGTCATCGCCAGTTGCCTGCCAGTACTGCCAAACGGCATACGCAATGTCGGCGCTAATGTGATGCTCTCGCTCTCCTGTATGGATGGTTATGACCTTGCCATCCGGCATGACCGCGTGCTGGGGAGTGGTCTCATCACCATTATCAGCAGATTCCCACGCATACAGGGCTCCTCCATAGCCGTGCTCCTTGGCTTTGCGGCGCGCTGCATCCAGGGTGTGATAGCGATACTTAAGAAGAGCTCGTGCCGTCGGAGGGTCGGTGAAAACATAAAACGGCAGCATGTAGATCTCTGTGTCCCAGAACACGTGTCCCCGGTACGCTTCTCCCGTCAGACCACGCGCGCCGATCGAAGCATGCTCGTCAGCTGGGTTAGCCGCCGCGATCAGGTGATAGATCGCGAACCGAAGTGCGTTTTGCGCTTCCTCGTCGCCAACAATCTGAACTTCGGCGTTTTCCCATCGACGCTGCCATGCATCGACATGTGCCGCCGCCGCGGTACGAAAGCCACGCGCGCATATCGAGGAGAGGTAATTCCGCGCCGCCGTTGCAGGGTTTGCGACATCCCGTGAGGTAAAGATGGTGAAGATGTTGTCGAGGCAGATGGTCTCGCCGAGCTTTACCTCCCATGACCACCGCTTCTTGCAACCGTCTGGTCCGATCTCACGATGTGGTAGCACCGAGGCAGCAAGAGACTTCACCTCGGATGCCTTGGCGATCCCGACCTCCTTGCCAGGCAAACGCATCAGCAAGACGTCGGACTCGACGATAACCTGTTCGACGTCGGTGTGCGCCGCATCTGAAGAACGAGTGTGTGTGGTGACGTTGATTCTCCCTGCATAGTTCTCAGCCGTTATCGCAACCGATTGTAGGAGGACATGCCGATCGGCAAGAGAGGCCAGCTCGAGATACGTCAATCGAGTGATGCGACCGCTCGGGTCCTGGTGGCGCCATTCCCTCCACAGAGCGCCCTGGCGAAGGTCAAGTCGTCGCCGATGCGTGAGCGCACGACCTGCTTCAAGCGACAATTGCTCTTGCTCCACCGTCACATCGACGCGCAGCAAACGCGGGAGCACGGCGAGCCTCGGCCCGAGGGCCCCGTCCGCGACATAGAGTCCGGCCACGAAGGTCGAAGGATGCGAGTACCTGGTGCCCTCCGCTATGGAAGCCCTCATGCCCAGGTATCCATTGCTTATGGCAAAGAGCGATTCAATCTCGCGCTCTCGCGCCGGATTCAAGCCATCTTCGACCAACAGCCAGCTCGGATCGGCAGTCGGTGCAAGCAGCAAGTCGCGCTCATGGGTCAGGCACTCAGGTACCGCCATCTGACCTGCTTTGTCCAAGAACTACGAACTAAAAAAAGCTCATGCCTTCCCTGACATCAGAGCATTGATCTTGATCAACATCGCCAGGCGACAGCACAAATTGAGCCACATCAAAGCCAGTTGCCCCGTCGACGCTAATTTTATCCTATTCGTTTCGGGTATCGTTGCCGATGCGTATCGCTCAGATCGCCCCTCTTCATGAACGGGTACCACCTAAGCTCTATGGTGGCACGGAACGAGTCGTTTCATTTCTGACTGAAGAGCTCGTGCGCCAAGGGCACGATGTTACACTGTTTGCCAGTGGCGATTCGCTGACATCGGCCAAGCTCGTGCGTTGCTGCGACATGGCGCTCCGCTTCAATCCCGCGGTGCGCGACGCGTTACCCTACCACGTGATGATGTTGGACGAAGTCCGCCGCAGGATCGACCAGTTCGACATTCTTCACTTCCACGTCGATATCATTCACGCTGCATTGGTACACGATTTCGCCGATCGGACGCTAACCACTTTGCACGGCCGCTTGGATCTGCCTGATCTTGCGCCTTTCTACGCGGCCTTCCGGGACCTCCCGCTTGCGGCGATCTCCAATGACCAGCGAGGATACTTGCGTAATGCAAACTGGCTTGGCACCGTCTACCACGGCCTTCCGCGGGACTCCCTCCCGTTTCGTCCGAAACCCGATGGCTACCTAGCATTCCTCGGTCGAATCTCACCCGAGAAGCGTCCCGATTGTGCGATAGAGATTGCAGCAAAGAGCCGGATGCCGCTCAAGATCGCGGCAAAGGTGGACCGAGCGGATCAAGCATATTGGGAGACGGAGATCCGCCCGATGGTCGAGGGAAATCCCGATGTCGAATTCATCGGGGAGATCGGCGAAAGCGACAAGGTACGCTTTCTGGGCGGGGCCACCGCCCTGTTGTTTCCGATCGACTGGCCTGAGCCATTTGGGCTGGTCATGATCGAGGCAATGGCGTGTGGTACGCCCGTAATTGCATATCGCCGCGGCTCTGTTCCGGAGATCATTGAGCAGAACGTCTCAGGCTTGCTCGTAACGACCGTCGAGGAAGCCGTTGCCGCGGTTTGGCGCATCGGAGACCTGGACCGAGTGAGGGTTCGCAACGAATTTGAGCGTCGCTTCACCGCCGAACGAATGGCGTGCGACTATGTCGGCATATACCAGCAGCTTCTCGCTCCGCGCAGTCGACCAGCGAAGCCTGCAATGCTGAATGGAGCGCATAGCGGTTGGCAAGCCTTGCGGCAACGGCCGAGCCCCGAACTCATAGGCAGTAATGGTGAGGCGTAATTTCGTTAGCCGTCAGAAGCCGCCGGATAGAAGCGGTTCATCGTAACGTACCTGAGTAGGAGGCTAGAATGCACTTTTTCTCAAAATACGTCAGTATGGACTTTCCGGAGGCGGTCGCGATAACAAAGGAGGTCCTCAAACGTCATGAATTCTTCATCCTGGCCGAAATCGACATGCACAAAGTCTTAAGAAGGCATCTCTCTGTCGATTTGCGTCCCTACGTTATTCTTAGCACGTGTAGCCTGCCGTTAGCTCACCGGGCCATCAAGGCCGACGACGCGATCGGCTCACTGCTGCTTTGCGATCTTGTCATTCAGGAGCATAGCGACGGTTGCGTTGAAATCGCCGTCGCGGATCCAGCCTGCACAATCGGAACGATCAACCATGTTGTGATGATCTCGATCGCTCAAGAGCTACAGTCAATGGTACGGACGTTAATGGATGACGTCGAGACGACAACCAGGCTTCCTCGGGCGGCATAGTGCCGTCTCCGATCAAAATCTATTTCGCAGCTCGGAGATTGGAACCAAATATATTCTGATCGGCGATAGATTGAGTGTGAGATCGTCCGATTGACGGCTGCCGACATAACAGCGCGGATTGACGCTGAGAAAGGACCGGGTCATGTCCAAAGCTAGCGTAAAGCGGTCAAGGCACGAGGTCGATTCCAAAGAGGAAAGACGGCAGTACCTGGAGGACGCACTCCAGGAAGGATTGGAGGAAACGTTTCCTGCCTCTGATGCGGTGGCTGTGACTGAACCTGCATCGACGCCATGCGACGAAAAACACGACCGGACGTGAGGAGCGATGCCGATTGCATGGAGTTTTTGCGGTGGGCGCTACCGCAATTGGGGCTGCGTTGGTCCGGTTTCCGCAAGGTCCGTCGCCAGGTCTGCAAAAGGATCAGGCGGCGAATGGGTGATATCGGGATTGCAGACCTCGTTAGCTATCGCGCACTTCTCAAGGCCGGTTCGGCAGAGTGGCATGCTCTCGACGAATGTTGCCACATAACTATCTCCCGCTTCTTCCGCGATATCCACGTGTTCGAAATGTTGCGCACACGTGTGCTCCCCGATATCGCATCGCGCGCCAAACGCGAGGGGCGAGATGCGCGGATTTGGTCTGCCGGCTGCGCTTCTGGGGAGGAAGTCTATACGCTTAAGCTCCTCTGGGATCTTGAAATTGCGAGTACCTGTCCGGATGTCGCCGTTTCGCTGACCGCCACCGATATCGACGCGACCATGCTCGCACGCGCACGGCGGGCATGCTTCGAGGCGACCAGCCTGCACGAGTTGCCGCGACATTTGGTTACACAAGCTTTCGATCGAGCCGGTGATCTCTATTGTATGAAGCCGCTTCATCGCGAAGGAATCAATTTCCTGCACCAGGACCTGCGAACGCACTCGCCAACTTATTGCTTTGACCTCATCCTTTGCCGCTATGTTGCGTTCACGTATTTTTCGCTGCCACTGCAGAAGCAGGTTTTAGGACGCATCGTAGACCGGCTTTTGCCGAGGGGTTATCTCGCGATCGGTACCCATGAGAAGCTCCCGAATGACGACCCGAGATTGAGCCGGCTGACGGACACATCACAGCTGTTTCAGAAAGCAGAGTTGTCCGATGGTCGGGACGCCCAAAACGTTGGGGCGGTTAAATCTAATTGCAGCGGTCGGCATGAGCAATCCGCTTCGGCTTTTTCACCCATCGCGCCTGCTCGTTTGGACGAACTCCGATGGGCCAAGGATTTCAGAGCAAGGGAGTAGCCGATGCCCGCCTACATGATTGGATATGATTTGCACCCGTCGGAAATGGAAAAGTATGGCGACCTCTATACGGCGCTCGAAGCGATCGGTAGTAGTGGCTACTGGGATTGCCTTGACTCAACATGGTTGATCATTACGGAGAAAACGGCAACGCAAATAAAAGACGTGCTCAAACAGTATCTAAGAGACGGCGACCGGCTTCTTGTCATGCGCTGTGGTGAGGGAGCCGCTTGGCATGGGTTCAAGGACGATTGTCAGACCTGGCTTGAGGATAATCTCCAGCAGGCAAATGCCGTAAGATGAGCGTGCCGTCAGCTCCAAGACCGGACGCTTCACGGGGCGGACGTTGGAGAGGACGAGCTCCCCAGTTTCCAATAGGCACACAAATCATGAACTGTTGTTCGCCATAGCTGCGAGCCCCTTCCGCCGAAGCGTAATACGAAGCCCGGGTGATAGGTAATCCGGACGGGTACACCCTGAAATCGGAACACTTTCCTGCGAGCGCGATCAATGGTCATCGAAGCGCCGAACAGCCATGCTGCCGACTTGCCCAGCGCAATGATGAGCTTTGGCCGAACACCGGCGATATCGGCAAGCACGATAGGCCCGTAGTCCCGAAGCTCCTTGCCGGTTGGTTTCCGATTGCGGAGCCCGCGCTTCGCGGATCGTCGGATCGGACGGAACGGGAGCGCGTGGGCGAGGCGGATTTGTGATTCATTCATGCCAGCTTCGTGTATCATGTCTCGCAGCGCTGTCCCCGCGCGACCCACGAACGGTCGACCTGCCTCCGCTTCCTGACGCCCAGGGGCCTCGCCAACGAGATAGACGCGGGGCGCCAGGCTGCCTTCCGGCATGACAACCCTAGCATCGAATCGTCGCCGGTCCGGAGACCGAGGTCGAATCTGGCTACCTTGCGACCGGCGCACGAGGTCTCCATTTCTTGTCGATTTGGCTTTAAACAAACATCGTTGAAATCATGGCAGGGTTGATCGGCATCGGTCATCGGCGATCACAGGGCCCAGATCAGACAATTAGGTCGGCAAGCACGTTGATTTAAGTCAAAGGTTTTTCTGCGCAGTGGGTTTGATGCTCATCTTCAGTCAGGGAAACGCCATGTCCTATGCAACGTTGATGGTTTACGTCAATGTCGATCATGCTTCGAGAGCGCTTTTCAACGTGGCAGCGGACCTCGCAGACAGATTCTCGGCAAAGCTGATCGGGTTATCCGCTCTTGCGGTTGTGCCGCCAGTTGTGGCCGAGGGAGTGGTGATCGTTGACCATGCATCGGAACTTGAACTTGCGCAGATGAGGAAGAGTCTCGCGGAGGCGGGTGAAAGATTCCGTGCAGCTGCCGGAATCATACGCGACACGGAGTGGCGATCGGCGCTAGAAATCCCAACCGATGCATTAATCCGCGAATCGCGATGTGCCGATTTGATCGTGATGCAGAAGAGCGACCCCTCGATAGATTTCTACAGGGCGCCTGACCCCGGAACGGCAATCATGGGAACGGGGCGCCCCTTCCTCGTGGTACCTGGCGGGCTGAAAACCCTTGTGGCGGAGCATGTTCTGATTGGATGGCAGGACACGCGCGAAGCACGTCGGGCGGTCTGGGACGCGCTACCATTCCTGCGTCAGGCCAAGCGCGTCACAGTCATCGAGATCTGCGAGGGTGATCAAAAGGAAGCCGCGCACCATCAGGTCAATGATGTCGTGCTCTATTTGGCGCGCCACAAAGTGAAGGCCGAAGGTCGGGTCGAAACGCGGCTAACGGGTTCTGGTGCCCATCAGATTATGGGGTTCGCGGAGGACGAAGGGGCTGACCTGCTTGTAACCGGAGCGTACGGTCACAGCCAGCTTAACGAGTGGGTTTTCGGTGGAATGACCCATGATCTGCTCACATCGAGCGCGATCTGCTGTCTTATGTCTCACTGAGGGCTGTCTAGTACCGCCGATCTGAAGTCCCTGCACCACAAGCGGCGAATTCGATCAGGGACTTCAGATCGACAAAGCGGTACTAGAATCAATAAGTTTGCTAGTGTCCATGACTTTCCGAAGTTCGTGAAGGTGGGTGCGGCGATGGAGCACGAACTTCGGAAAGTGGGCACTAGTCACGATATCGCGGTAGCTGCAGGCTTCAACTCCCGGCCCGACGCGGTGACTAGGTTTTGCTTGTCGTGCCGGGCGGGAGTCCGAGTTCCTGGAGTGTACGCAGGAAGGTGATGGCGTCTTCGCGGCTCAATATTCCGACGACCTGGTGAGCCCGGACAACGGGCATTTGGTTTACTCCGTTCCGATCCAGGTTCTGGAGGGCGGACCAGAGCTCCGCGTCTGGATCGATGCATTTCAACTGTTCAAAGGGAAGCATGACCTCAGCGGTGCTTGTCGTCGCCCATTTTTGTCGCGGCACCTCGTTGACTCGATGCAAGGTTATCATGCCAAGGGTCTTGTCTCCCCGACTTACGAGAAAAAACCGTTGCCCGCTGCCGAGGATCTGCTCGTCGACCAATTGCTGGAGCATCAGATTTTCCGGGACGACGGCATAACGCGTACTCATGGCTTGCGCGACGCGGTAGCCAGTCAGCAGGCCGCGAAGCGTAACCTGCTGTATCTGGACGGAAGCAGCATTGTCGAGGAACCAGCCTATGAGTGCAATCCAAAGGCCGCCACCAAAGTTGCCCGTGAACATTTGGAATGTGCCTGTAAAGATAAACAGGAAGGCAAATAACCGGCCGACGTTTGCGGCGATGACGGTCGACCGGGTCATGTTCCCCGTGATTGCCCACACAACGGCTCGGAAGACCCGGCCGCCATCCAGCGGATACCCGGGTATCAGGTTGAACAGCACCAGAGCGGTATTGATGTAGGCCAGATATTTGGTCAGGCCCAGCAGCGGCTCCACGCCGGAAACCGCCGGTTGTAACGCATAGAAGAATACCGCGAGCGCGAGACTGACAATCGGGCCTGCAATTGCGACTAGGAGCTCAGCGATGGCGCTTGGCGGCTCCGCCCCGATCTGAGCGATCCCTCCGAAGAGGAAAAGTGTGATACTGCGCACCGGAATGTTATACCGCAGCGCTATCACCGAATGTCCGAGTTCGTGAAGTAGCACGCTGACAAAGAGCATAATGGCCGTCACCGCGCCCGTTAGCCAGTAGGTCAACGGTGACCAATTCTTGAATTCATCGGGATAATAGCTACTCGCGAGCATCCAGGTGAGCAGCGCGAAAATCACAAACCAGGAGTAGTCCAGACCGATCTCAATCCCGAGGATCTTGCCCAAGGGGATGTTATGCCGGTTCATGGGTGTTTCTTTCTCACTCATATTCGCCTACAGCAGCGAGCTGCAGTCAGCAGTCCTGACCCAGGTCCTTTTGGCGTTGATCCATGTCAACCCCGATTGAGAATTCGGAGCTTTAGTGGGCGGCAAGGACCACCTATTTGGCGGCGGTTTGTAGGCCAGCAACAGTAAGAGCGAGAGAGTGTCATGGCAATCTGCGAAACCTGCGGGAATGATTACGACAAGACCTTTCAAGTGGTTCAGAACGGTAAGTCTCATATCTTTGACAGCTTCGAATGCGCGATCCACGCGCTGGCACCGACGTGCGCGCATTGCGGGACTCGCATCGTCGGTCACGGCCTCGAAAAGGCGGGCACCTTCTTCTGCTGCGAACATTGCGCCGAACGCGAAGGCGTGCGCGGTCTACGCGACCGGATGTGATGAGTGTCCCCTTATTGCGAGGCGTAGGGAAGAAGGTGGGACGGCCGATGGCAGCAAGGTCGAAGATGGAGTCCGATGCGGAGAAGCTTATGGCAGGATCGGCAGCTCGTACGGTGACCCTCCGTCTTACAGACGAGCATCTGCGGAAAATCGTCGAGTACAATCTCCTAAGGCAGGATGAGATCAGCGATCCGGTCAAGCTCGGCCGGGTGTTGCAAAAATCGCTGGACGCCGCCCTAGGGCTTCCGGATCTGCCATGGCACGACTGGGATGAGTGGGGCAAGGGGCTGACGTGACCGTGACTTGTGCTTCGGTCTATCTTGTTTGCGAGCGTGTCGATAATCAATACAACCGCGCCTTGCAGGGGCGCTCGATCAAAGCGAGTATGTGATGGCCAAACGAACCAAACGCGCGGCAGCGGCGAAGACGAAGGCAACGGCTTCTAAGAAGGACGCCAAGAAAACGAAAACGTCAAAGAAGCACGCGGCTAAGCGCCCACTCAAGACCAAAGCAAAACGGCGGAAAACAAGCGCCAAGTCGGGGCGTTCCGCCGCAAAATCGGCTAGGAAGAAGTCGGCTCCGAGACGACGGGGAACGCCGAGCCGACCAGAGACACCGCAGCCCGAAATGACAATTGGCGAAATTGCCCAGACCGAAACGACGATTGTCGACGTAATCGAGGAGCCGGTTCCGGGTGTATTCGTCGTGACGGAATTCGTTGAAACGAACGCTGAACCCGAGCCAACGGAGTCGCTCAACATTGATCGGACAACCGATCCGGAGTCGGAAGAGCGTTAGCGATTGAATTACCTGCGCTCTCCCGCGTGACGCATGCAGAAGACACGTTCTGTGGAGCGACTTAGGCTTACTCGGTGTGGCCCAAAGGTGGAGGAATTGAGCCAGGTCAAAGCGCTCCGAATGCCGCTTGGCATCAATTGTGACGTAGCCGGTGAGGCCAACGCCTCTGGTTGAGCAACCTGTCGGTCGGCGACTGAGCGAGAACGCTATGGGACAACCAGCGGGTAACGGCGCCTTCTGATCCTTCTATTGCCGGCCCAGCTTGGGGAGGTGTCATCATGGATAGGCCTTCGATTGCAGCAGGGTCGGCCGGCACGCCGGCCGCGATCTTGCCGGTAGTTGGTCCCGAGCCGGCACCGATCTCGCTGCATATCAATGGATCGATTGAAACGCTCGTCCTGGCGCCGCACATTACGCTGGCCCAGGTCTTGCGCGACCTCCTTGGGCTCACCGGAACAAAGATCGGCTGCGACCGCGGTACCTGCTCGGCATGTACCGTGTGGCTGGACGGAAATCCGGTCGCCTCTTGCATGATCCTGGCAGTCGATATCGCCGGCCGATCAATCACGACGATCGAAGGTCTAGCCGATGGGGGCACCCTGCATCGCGTGCAGGCCGCATTCATTGAACACGACGCGATGCAGTGTGGCTTCTGTACTCCCGGGATGGCCATGAGTTGCGCTGCTCTTGTCGAGCATAACTCGCATCCGTCGCCGGATGACGTAAGAGCTGCGATCAGCGGCCACCTTTGCCGCTGCGGAACATATCAGAAGGTCATCGAGGCGACGCTCGCTGCGGCGGAAGAGCGCAAGGTGTGATTGCCATGCCAGTCAGCGGCACCAGAACGGAGAAGCTTGCTTTCGGTATGCCGGATGTTTCGCTCGGCGAGATCAATCGGGAAATTCCATCGAACGAGCCATCAGCACTGGCGACAAACGCCGAGCTTTCGGTCATTGGAAAACGGGTGCCACGCGTTGGCGGGCACGCGATGGTGACCGGTGCAGCCCGATATACGGTGGATGTCAAGTTGCCTGGGATGCTGTTCGCCCGCATCCTTCGATGCCCTCATCCACATGCGAAAGTGCGTTCCATCGATACCAGCGGTGCCGAGCGCTATCCTGGCGTGCGAGCCGTTCACGTGATGAGCGAGCGCAGCGCGCCCGATCCCGTCCATAGCCTGCCAACGTTACGATACGCCGGAGCGAGCATTGCCGCAGTCGCGGCGACGAGCCGAGCTGCTGCGGATGCTGCGATCCGTTTGATCAATGTAGACTATGAGGTCCTGCCGTTTGTCGTCGATATGGAAGCGGCTCGTCGGCCGGGAGCACCTCATGTATTCGAAAGCGATGGTCCACGCAGCCAAGGGGGGATCCAAAACGACGCAGCAAACGTGCGTGGGCCAACGATAGCGAGCCTTTATGGCGGTCCGCGAGGTGATGTCGCACAGGGCTTTCGGGATGCCGAAGTGGTGGTCGAAGGCGAGTTCCGCACGCAAGTGCAGACCCATTGCTGCCTCGAGCCGCATGCTATCGTGGCGGATTGGCAAAGTGATCGATTGACGGTCTACACCTCGACGCAGGCGACTACGAACGTGCGCAATGAACTCGCTGATGCATTCGGTCTTCCCCGGCAGAAAGTCCGGGTGATCAGCGAGTATATGGGTGGTGGGTTCGGCTCGAAGCTAGGTATCGGCGATTACAGTCATCTCGCCGTAGAGCTGTCGCGTAAGGCGGGTGCGCCGGTTTCCCTGGTTTTCGACCGGTCCGAGGAGCAGCAGGCAAGTGGCAATCGTCCAGGTACTTGGCAGCGGCTACGTATCGGAGCTCTCCGCGACGGCCAGCTAACCGCCGTTTCGCTGCTGTCGTACGGGACTGCCGGGATAGCCTCGGGAGCTGGTGTCGGCAATATCGCGCAGGCGATGTACCGGTGTCCAAATTTCGAAATGGCTCAGTACGACGTTTTCACTAACGCTGGGCCCGCGAGCCCGATGCGCGCGCCCGGCAATGTGCAAGGCGCTTTTGCCCTCGAACAGTTAATGGACGATCTGGCGGAGAAGCTCGATCTTGATCCGCTGGTCTTGCGCGACCGGATCGATCCGAGCGCAGTTCGCCGGAAAGAGCGACAGTTGGGCGCGGCACGAATTGGATGGAGCCGGCGCCGTGCTGCTGGGGCGGATGCGGGTCCCGTCAAGCGGGGCATCGGTATGGCGCAATCGTTTTGGCCTGGCATCGTTCAGGCCAACGCCTCATGTGAGCTGCGATTGCAGCGAGACGGTATCGTCGAGTTGCGTTCAAGCGTACAGGATATCGGCACAGGCGTCCGCACGGTTTTGGCGCAAGTCGTTGCCGAGGAACTCGGACTGCGACCGGAAGATATCGTTATTCGTATTGGCGACACGGATTTCCCGGAGGGACCGAGCTCGGGCGGCAGCAAGGCGACAGGCTCGATTACGCCGTCGGCTCGCAAGGCAGCCTATCAGGTTCGGCAGGCGCTCTTTGCAATCGTCGCGCCAGTCCTTGGCGTTCGAGCTGATGAGCTCGTGACGCGCGAGAACCGCATTTTCCTGCACAGCGACCCATCGTTCGGGATGGGATTTCGGCAGGCGGCGGGTCTCATGGCCGAGGACCATATCAGCGTCAGGGCCGAGCGAGGCGACAACTACGGCGGTTTCGGAATTACCGGCCCCATGAGCATAGCGCGTGAGGACCTCGGCGGCGTCCAGTTCATCGAAGTCGCTGTCGATACCGAGACTGGCGTGGTGCGGGTCGAGCGCGCAGTTGCAG
>Ga0187771_10001061_pt1 | contig 18044 bp, 20 predicted proteins | sample 0116_SJ02_MP15_1_FD_133139 | JGI IMG/M metagenome (GOLD analysis project Ga0187771, IMG submission 133139) | Tropical peat soil microbial communities from peatlands in Department of Meta, Colombia - 0116_SJ02_MP15_10_MG | ecosystem: Environmental > Terrestrial > Soil > Wetlands > Peat | place...
CCTCCCTACCTTCCCCGACTTGGCAAGCTTCGCTAGTCCTGCTATGGAGGCTGCGCTTGCGGGCTCCACGAATATCCCTTCAAACCTTGCGAGGAGCCGCTGTGCCTCGAGGATCTCCTGGTCGGTGACGGCCGTCGCGGTTCCATTTGACTCCCTTATCGCTTTCAAAGCGCGCTTCCAGTTAACCGGCGATCCAATCCTTATGGCGGTGGCGATGGTGTCCGGGTTCCCCTCGGGCTTGATTTCATCGGTGCCCTGGCTGATGGCCTTGGCAATAGGCGAAGCCCCCACGGCTTGAACGCCCGTCATCATTGGGGTGGAGGTTGCCAAGCCCAGCTGCATGAGCTCCTTGAACCCCTTGTAGTAGGCGGTGATGTTCCCGGCATTTCCAACGGGAAGCACGAGCCTGTCGGGGAGCTCCCCCTCGAGCTGATCTCTGATCTCGAATGCGGCAGTCTTCTGCCCCTCTATCCTGAAGGGGTTGATGGAGTTCAGGAGGTAGATGTCATGATGCGCCCGGCAGACCTGAAGGACGAGATCCATGGCGGCGTCGAAGTTCCCGTCTATCTGGACTATCTGGGCGCCATAGGCTATCGCCTGGGCCAGCTTCCCATGGGCTATTTTCCCGGCGGGAATCAGCACAACACAGCGAATCCCTGCCTTTGCCGCATATGCGGACAGGGATGCCGATGTGTTCCCAGTCGAAGCACAGATGACAGTCTTCACCCCCCGCTCGACGGCCCTGGTTACCCCGACGGTCATCCCCCGATCCTTGAAAGAGCCCGTCGGGTTTTCTCCTTCGTTTTTGACATAGAGGGTGCCGAGCTGGAGCTGGTCGGCGAGGCGATCGCATCTGTGAAGGTGGGTACCTCCCTCCTCAAGGGACACGACGCGTGAAGTACCTTGGACGGGGAGGGCCTCCCTGTACCTCCAGACTGAAAGCGGCCGGCGGCGCCAGGCCCTCTCCAGTTCCTGCCCCTTCGCGGCATCTAGGTCGATGGCGATCTCAAGAGGGTCGCCGCAGCGGCTGCACACATAGGCCGAAGAGGACGGGTCCTCCCTGTTCCCGCATGTGATGCATCTTATGATCAACTATGGTCCCTCCGACTTGACAACTTGAGCTCCAAGTGCCGGCCGGGTGGATAACGCCCTGCACAGAATGCCTTGACGTTCGAAGGCATCCACTCCGGTCCTCGAAACGTCGAGCTCCTGCTTCCTAGTGGCCACCAGGGCGATGAGCGAAGGGCCGGCGCCGCTGAGGGCCACACCCTTTGCGCCTGAGCTAATGATCTCCTCCTTGGCCTGTAGCAGCCCAGGGTAGAGGCGGGCCCTCGCGCCCTCCACCACGGCGTCTGACATGCCCTTGCCCATTAGGTCGATATCGCCGAGGGCGACCCCCGCCGCGAACGTGGCCGCCCTTCCGACGTTGTAGACGAGTTGCGAAAGATCGAGCTTGGCGGGAAGGACTGCGCGCATCGTCGCCGTGTCCTTCTTCTTGATGTCAGGCATAAAGACGACGAACTCCACCTTGCGTGGGCAGGTAAGCCGGACGACGTCCAGCGGGTCATAGGACCTGACGATGGTGAAGTTGCCAAGGATGGAGGGAGCGACGTTGTCGGCATGGGGTGCCCCAGCCGAGGCGACTTCTCCCTTAGCCGCGGCCGCCACGAGTTCAAGAGGAGAAAGCCCAAGCTCCAGAAGCTCGTTCAATGCCACGGCCGTGGCAGCGGCGCTGGCGGCGCTGCTCCCCAACCCCCACCCTGGCTCTACCCCCTTTCTTATCGAGACTTCAAGGCCACTCCCAGTTCCCGTCAGCGAAAGGAGCTCCCTGGCGACGATTCCAGCAGTGTTCCGGACGGGGTCGAGTGGTATGGAGCTCGAGCCGAGGCCACTGACCCTAAGGCGGACTCCCTTACTCGGTGAAATGGAGACTCGGACTGAGTCATGAAGGCAGTCCAGCGCCACCCCGAAGACATCAAAGCCCGAGCCAAGGTTGGCTGAGGTGGCGGGTGCGAGGACCGTAACTGACGATTTCATGCTTTCTCTTCCTGCCGCGCAGCCGCAAGCCTCCCTTCGCTATCGCTCGAGATATACCGACCCGTTGAGATCTTAGGCAAACAACCACTCCTCCTGACCAACAAATGTGAAACAGACTGACAACCAAACGCAAGAAGACAAGCGGCGGCGATTATCTTACAGAGTTTGGCTGCCTTCTGGTCCATCAGCCAGACGTAGTCGTGGTTGACTCCGATCCTGTCCTTTGGGTGCAGCAGACTTCAGTCAAACTCTTCAGCTAATCGAGTCTGCTTGTTGCGATATAAATCTTGTCTTAGCCCAGGACGTAGGTCCTCTACAGTAAAGCTTCATAACCCCCCTGGATAGAATAGAATGCGTCACATCATTCGATCGCGTGTGGCCCCGACGGACCTGCTAGGGTGCTGCCTGGCCGAAGGTAGAGCCTGTTGAAGAGCGGTCTTCCGATGCCGTAGGCCAAGAGGATCCCCGAAATCTCATCCGCAACGTAATGCTGCTTTATGAAAAGCGTCGAGAGTATCACCCCCACGGCGATGACGAGTGAAAGGAGGGCCACAGAGCGGGCTAGCCGCCCCAGGTGTACTTTGGAGTACCTATACCAGGCATAGAAGCAGATGGTCGAGACGGCAGCGTGAAGGCTTGGAAAACAGTTGAAGGGGGTATCGGAGGCGAAGATGTCGTAGACCTGGGTCGCCCAGAAGTTCCCCGAGATCGGGTGGGCGAGCAACTCCACGCGATACCAATAGGTCGAGACGGGGAAGATGGCATAGACGACCAGGGCGACGGCGTTGATGGCCACAAGAGACCACCCCAGGGCGTACCCGCCCTTGTATTCGACGAACGCAAAGTAAAGCATGGTCAGGACGACCATCGGATAGAACAGGTATTCGTAGAATATGACCATCTGCGGAACGAAGGGAATGGAGTCCTCAAGACCGCCTGTGAGGAAGTCGAGTCGGAAGCCGGTCCCGACGGGGTAGAGGTGCCCTGTCCACCCGTAGCCAATCGTGTTGAGGACGACGTAAAACAGGACAAGCATCAGGAAGACGCTCCCCAGTACGTAAGTCACGTAGGATGAGGCGTTGGTGCGCCTCCCCCGAAAGAAGGCCCTCGCCACCGCGCCTTCAAGCCTGTCATGAAGGTTCAGGATAACCATTCGCTCCCACCTGCGTCAGCAAGTGCCCATGGCTAGAGCACGTATATCAGGAGTCTCTTCCACCTTTGAACCAAGCCCGCAGAGCCTAGTCGACCTCGGTCTTCAGGAATGAGAGCTTGAGCTGAAGCACCCCCTTCAGGTTCCTCAGGCTTCGCTCTAGGCCCTTGATCTCCCCGTAGCGTCCCCTGAGGACGACTATCTTGAGGCAACGTTTCGCATCCATGTGAATGTGAATGGAGGAGGTGATGATCCTCATGCTGTGGTGCTCCAGGTCCGTAAGCGCGGCATCGATGCCTCTGGCCTCGTGGTCATACAATATGAGGAGGGAGCCCGTGATTGTGCTGTCCTCCTTGAGGGTCTGGGCTTGCTCGGTTATGAAGTCCCGCAGGGTCGCCTGGATGGCCTTAGAGCGATCCGTGAAGCCCGCCCTGTTGGCGGTTTCGTCAAACTTGGCCAGGAGGCCAGGGGGTAGCGAGAAGCTTATCCTCGTAACGCCTTCGTCCGAGTGAGACAATGCTGTTCGGTATTACTCTAAGGCGGAGGGGGTTAATAAAGTATTACCGAGAGATAATATTTTAATACCGCAAAGCCAATCCTTAGGCACGTGCATGTACCGGACGGGTACCTCGGACCCTCGACCTGCGCTCTCTTCTTCGCCATCATGATTCCCATTTGGATCGTGGCTTCGAGAAAGGTCGAGAAGAGCCTCAAGACCCGGCAGATACCACTCCTTGCCTTTGGAACGGCCTTCGCCTTCATCATAATGATGTTCAACTTTCCTGCGCCGGGCGGCACGACGGGCCACGCAGTCGGCACGGCGATCATCTCCCTTACGTTGGGGCCGTGGTGCGCGGTTCTTGGTGTGACGGGGGCGCTGCTCATCCAGTGCCTGCTCTTTGGGGATGGCGGCGTGACGACCTTCGCTGCAAACTGCTTTAACATGGCCGTGGTAATGTCTTTCGTAAGCTATCTCGTCTATAGGATCCTGAGCGCGCGTGCTCCGCTGCTGTCCCGGCGTCGGTGGCTATCCGCAGCTGTCGCCGGGTACATCGGCTTGAATGCAGCTGCTTTCACTTGCGCGGTTGAGCTTGGCGTCCAGCCCATCCTCTACAAGATGGCGAATGGCCAACCCCTGTACGCCCCTTATCCTCTCAGCATAACGATCCCCGCCATGCTGATATCTCACGGCTTCATCTTCGGCATCGTAGAAGCCGTGGCTACGGGTTTCCTTGTCTCGTACGTATTGCGCACCGACCCAAGCCTGTTGTCGGCCTCGCTAGCTCGGGCCATACCTGACCTAAATGCTTCCGCACCAGTCGTCGCGAGCGCGCCATCAGGAGAGAGCTCAGGGCATCCGTTCAGGAAACCATGGTACCTTCTGGCGGTCTTGGTCGTCTTGGTCCCTCTAGGCCTATTGGCTCCGGGGGAGGCTTTCGCGGAGTATACAGCCACGGAGCTAGAGTCCCTCGTAGGCTTCGCTCCTGCCGGGCTCAAAGGCCTTCAGGGCATCTACACTGCTCCCATGAAAGGCTACAGCCTGCCGGGCCTGACCAGCTTCACATCGCTCAGCTTGGCGTACATTCTCGCCGCTATGATCGGCGTCTCCGTGCTGGGGTTCGGGATCTTCGCCTGGTACCGTATACGTGTGCAGAGTGAGGCACCTGACGATCCCTGATTGGATGAAGGAAGACTCTGCGACGGAGCCCCCAGCTTGTGACCTGAAGGGTAGAGCTAGGCGGGGGCCTATCGAAAGAGCCTTGGGAGCCTTCGAGGGATTTTTCGACGAATCCAGTTTCGCCGAGGCATACTTCAGGAGGAGAGGCTTCCTCCAGTCCGTCGACCCAAGGTTCAAGCTGGTGGGTACGCTCTTCCTTGTCGTATGCGTCGTTTTCGTGACGCAGCCCGTGTGGATAGTCTGCGTGATCTGCTTCTCGATTCTCTTGGCGGCGGCCTCCAAAGTTAGGGTTGGCAGGTTTCTGAAACGCGTGTCGCTGTTCATCCCCCTGTACGCGGCGGTCGTAGTGTTCCCTTCCATCTTCAGCTTCATGGTCCCTGGGCAGCCGTTGGTGGTGCTCCTGTCCAAGGGCGAGGTTTTGGGCCCGCTGACTTCTCCTTGGACCGTATCTCTGACGGTGCAGGGGGTGAGCTCCGCCATCACCTTTGTCCTCAGGACGGCGGCTGCTGTTTCTCTGGTGGTCCTCCTCGCCGTGACGACGCCATGGACGGACCTTTTGGCCTCCATCCAAGCGCTGAAGGTCCCGAAGGCGTTCGTGATGGTGCTGGGGATGACCTACAGGTACGTGTCCCTCCTTGCCGGGATAGCTAGAGAGATGCACTTCGCCCTCAAGAGCAGGACCAGGGTCCCGGGTTCCAGAGGCAGCCTCGCCTGGTGGCTGGGGGCCGTAGGGGCGATCCTTCTGAGACGTTCCCTGATGATGAGCGAAAGCGTCAACCTCGCGATGATTTCAAGGGGTTACGACGGAAAGATCAGAAGCATGAGCAGGTCCAGGTCCGACGCCTTTGACTGGGTCGTCCTGCTGCTCTTCGTGTCCGTCGGCGTCCTGATCTTTATGGTACGCGGGCTAGCGGTGATATGAGATGGCGGAAAGGATCTTCGAGCTGCAAGGAGTCGGATACCACTACCCCCCTGATCGTCCGGCACTGAGGGATGTTTCGCTCACCGTGGATGCGGGCGACGCCATGACCATCCTGGGGGCGAACGGCAGTGGGAAGAGTACGCTGTTGAAGATCCTGGACGGGCTAGTGTCTCCGACATCGGGCACCGTTAGGGCCTTCGGGACGACGCTGACCGAAGCCGCCCTGGAGCTGAACAGGAGTGAATTCGCCAGATACTTCAGGAGGAGAGTTGGCCTCGTCTTCCAAGACGCCGACTCGCAGCTCTTCTCCCCAGTGGTGAGAGAGGAAGTGGCCTTCGCCCCGCTCCAGATGGGGCTTTCGCAAGAGGAGACCAGGACGCGTGTCGAGGACGCCCTTTCGCTCCTGGGCATAGCCCACTTGAAGGACAGGAGCCCGCAGGCCCTCAGCGAAGGGGAGAAGCGAAAGGTGGCCATCGCTTCGGTGCTTTCGGGGAACCCCGACGTGCTCCTCCTGGACGAACCCAGCTCGGACCTCGATCCAAGGACCAGGGTCTGGCTTCAGGAGTTCCTAGGGGAACTTCACAGGAGCGGCAAGACCATCGTCACGGCAACCCACGACCTGGAGCTGGCATCGGAGACCTCAGAGAGGTGCATGGTGCTGGACGAGGAGCACGGGGTTGCCATCGCGGACAGGACTGAAAGAGTTCTGGAGGACCTCGACCTCCTGCTACGGGCGAACCTCATACACCAGCATGCCCACAGGCATGGCACTCTAGTGCACACTCACCCACACGCTCATGAGGATTGATGTAGGCGAATTCCACATCTGCGAGAGCAGGTCCTGTACCGAATTTTTGAAGGGGCAGACATATTTATTAATATATCAGTCGATATAGCTGATGATAACAATTGCAAGACGAAGGACGCAAGACGGGGCGTGCCTGCTGGGACGATCCAGACTATCCAATGGTTTCCTGGGGGCCTAGAGGTCCAGCCTTCGGGATGAGAAGAGGAGACTTTCGATTTGTAGTAATGACCGCGCTGTCCGAGAAACCCATGCATGGATATGGGTTAATTCAGGAGCTGGGCAAGACGTACCAGAGGCCCGTCAGCGCTGGCCTCATCTATCCTACGCTTCAGGAGCTGGAGGACAGAGGTTATGTGACCTCGGCTCAGGAGGAGGGAAAGAAGGTCTACTCGATCACGGGGGAAGGGCGGAGTTGTCTCGAGCAGAACAGGGGGCTGGTGGAGAGGCTGAAGGCGGGGAGGGAATACGCGGACCGGATGGGAAGGTTCGGGTTCGTGCAGGACCTGAAGGACATGCAGGCCCTGGTTATGATGAACGACGTATATCTTAACGAGGACAAACTGAGGCGGATGTCGGAGATTCTAGGCGACACAAAGAAAAGGCTTGCTGCGGTGGTCTTCGGAGAGGAGGTCGTCCGGCAATGAGCGACGAGGCGGATGATATCGACTCCCTCATCAAGAGGCGCCGGAAGCAGTGGGAGGACGGCGCCAAGAGCAAAGAGAAGAGCGTGGCCCTGGAGCTCACCGACGCCAACTTCGACGAGGTTCTGAGGAGCCACAGACTCATGCTCGTGGACTTCTGGGCGCCATGGTGCGGGCCGTGTCGATGGGTGTCCCCCATCCTAGAGGAGATAGCCAAGGAAAACACCGGCAGGCTCGTCCTAGGTAAGCTGAACACAGATGAAAACCAGGAGACTGCAATGCGCTTCAACGTCCAAGGGATACCCACCATAATGATTTCACAGGGAGGAAAGATCGTGGACATGATGGTCGGTGCCCTTCCAAAGGATCAGTTGGAGGAATGGCTGAAGCCATACCTGGCTGAGGCTGGAGCCTAGGTCATCGAGATGAAGGTCGCCGCAGTAACCGATGACGGGTCGACCGTGTCGGAGCATTTCGGTAGGGCTGGCTTCTATGTGGTCTACAACATCGAAGATGGCAAGATCAAGGGGAAGGAGATCAGGCCCAAGGCCAGCCATCAGCACCCGTGGGTTGGTGGCCATGAAGGTGAAGGCTCTGCCTCCGATGAGGGATCCTTTCATGACAGGATGTTAGCCGGCGTGTCAGACTGTCAGGCGGTCTTCGCTAGGGGGATGGGATGGGGCATGTACCAAGCCATGAAGCAGTCCGGGTTGAAGCCCTATCTGATCGACATAGCCTCGGCGGACGAGGCCGTGCGAGCGTTCATGGATGGTAGGCTCGTCGACCACTTCGAGCGACTTCACTGATCCAATTACGGCAGCCTTCACTTTCTCGTCAGTCCATTTCTAGACTACAGGCTCGCAAGTCATGCAGGGATATGCCGTGCCGAAGGTACTACTGTAGGAGGCAAGGTTCCCTATCTCGGCCGCTGCCAAGGCGACCCCCTGAGTTTCCATGTGCCATATCCTCGCCTCCTGCTTCCTCCTGCACGTCGGCGCACAGCATGGTATCCCTGACTCTATCGTGGGTCGGTTCGAAGCTGCTGCGGCGAGCAAAATCTTTTGATTCAACATTGGCTCTGGGTCCCTTTTCCCGTTAGTCTTAAGTGCATTTGACAGTTGGTAACAATTCATGCATGGAAGGGCACATGCCGTTGGCCTTGGAACTAGTAACAAAGGCCCGAGGTACGGTGGCGTGGCATTTGAGGGGGCCTGCATCCCTCTCGAAGAGATAAGCAGGGCCAAGTCCAGGATAAAGGAGTTCATCATCGAAAACACGCCAGTCGTCATGTGCAGGGGGCTTGAAGATCTCGGCCACCCCAATGTACACCTGAAGTTAGAGAACCTACAGGTGACCTCCTCATTCAAAGTCAGAGGTGCCGCCAACGCTCTCTGTCGGACCGCGGCTTCGTCACGTAAGCCCGGAAGGACGATAATCACTGCTTCAGCGGGGAACCACGGACAGGCAGTGGCCCTCGTCGCACAGGAGCTCGGAATGAAGGCGATGATCGTCGTCCCCGAGACGACGCCTATGGTGAAGATAGCCAGGATTAGGGAACACGGTCCGGAGCTGGTCCTCCACGGAGCTACATTCGACGAGGCCGAGCAGTATGCAAAGAAGCTCGCCCAAGTTAGAGCGCTCGATTATCTGTCGGCGTACAACGACCCTCGAGTTATCGCTGGACACGGAACCATAGGCCTAGAGGTCCTTGCCCAGCTGGGCGATGTCGACAGGATAATCGTTCCAGTTGGAGGGGGAGGCCTGATTTCGGGGATCAGTTCAGCCGTCAAGCAGCTCCATCCCAGAGTGGAAATCATCGGGGTCGAGTCCGAGGCTTCTCCGGCGATGTACAAGTCCATCTCCGCCGGGAAGCTCATCAACGTCAGCGTCAAGGACTCAATAGCTGACGGATTGTCGGGGAACATCGAACCTGGCTCAATCAGCTTTGGGATCACAAAGAGATGTGTAGATAGGATGGTGCTCGTGACCGAGGAATCGATCAGGAAGGCCATCCGCCTGCTATGGGAGAAGGACGGTCAGGTTGTTGAAGGCGCCGGGGCCGTGACAGTAGCCGCGATGTTGGAGAAGAAGGTCCCTCCCTCGGAGAAGGACACTGTTGCTATCATCAGCGGCGGCAACATCGATATTGACCTCTTCAGGGCCGTATTAGCCGAAAGGACGAAAGGAAATGCGTAGAGCGCTTCCAAGGAATCAAGTCGACCTGATCATGTAAAGTCTCCCAGTCGGCATATCGCAGGGACCTCTTGGCGAGGTTGCCTTTCAAGGGAGACTCCAGTCCCTCCAAACGGAGCCCATGTATGAGATCTCCATTGCCCAGAGAAGTTGCTGAAGGTCCCCCTTGGCTTTCGCTTCCGCTTAGACGGTCCTGAAGATCATCGAAGGGCCCAAGATTCGATGGGGGCCGCCTACTCTCCCAGGTCCAGCAGAACGGACGGGACTACTCTGCCCTGCGCTGCCAACCTTCTCAGCCGTTCCTTGTTCGAACGCGCATAGGCGCTTCCCGGCTTCCTTGGCGAGAACCGTCTACCATATCTTTCGTCGTCAATCCGCTGCACGTTGGTGTCAATCCAACCGAAGCACAGTGCCTCCTCCACCGAAGCGTCGTAGGAGATGGTGGGCTTCCCGGTGTCCTTCTTATAGTACACAAGCCAGATCTCCTTCTCCGTAAGATAGTTCTCCTGAAGCCACTTGCGCCACTGTTCTCGCTCAACAACTTGGAGAGTCTTCGATATCCGCACAGTCACGGGGAGATCTTACACAGTATTAAGCGAAGACTATGACCTGCTCTTGGTCGGGGCCACGAAGACCGCATCTGTGGACCAGCAGAAGACTCCAAATTCATTCCGTGACATAACATGACGCCCTTTCTAAGGAAGCGCGCACGGTGTGCGGCCACCTGCGCTAGGTGGAGTTATGTTCTTTAACCAGCTATCGAAATGAGCCATGAAACGAATGCCCTCGGTAGATCTTCCGTCAGTCGAGAAACTCACCTCCGCCGTCCATAGCACCTTCGCCGCCCCAGGAGCGAGCTGGCAGGAGGTGCTCGCTTTCGCGGACAAGTCTGTGGCCTACCATTTCCCCGTGCTCGCAGTTCAGGGTTGCTGGGCCGAAGACGTGAAACAGGTCCTGAAGGGGCGGGGCGCCAGACTCTCGGTCTTCGTAGGCTACTCTCTGGGCGGATCCCCCTTGAATTCGAAGGTCGCGGAGGTCAAGGCGGGCATTGAGGCAGGGGCGGACATGTTCGAGTTCCTTCCAAATCTTGGGTACCTGAGGTCAGGGCTGTTTACCAGGTTCAAGGACGAAATGGCGGGGGTGGTAGCCGCCGCGGAGGGGAAACCCGTCAACGCCGCCCTCGAGCTTCCCACGTTGAGCATCGAAGAACGGGTGCGTGCGGCCCTGCTGGCGGAGGAGGCTGGGATGTCCAGCATAACGAACTCGAGTGGTTGGGGAATGGGTGGGGCGGCTACGGAGGAGGGCATCCGCTTCCTCAGGGTGACCGTCAGCTCTAAGGTTGGAGTCAAGGCGGCAGGAGGAATCAAGGACTTGGAAACAGCTTTGCGTCTTATGAGCGCTGGCGCAGATGCCCTGGGCACGTGGTCGGGCTTTCAGATAGTTGACGAGCTGAAGAACGCCAAACTTCCGTAGCAGGAATGCCCGGGCCTCATCATGAAGAAATTCGCAGGCTTGGCTGAGTCCTATGCTTGCCCGCAGGGTACTGTTCGCTTCCAGCTTGGCCCTTCTCCGTCGGGTCCCCACTGGGCCATTCCCCCCGATGCGCTCTTCAAGGGCCATGGCCTCCTCCCATGCCGCCGCCCGGAGTTATTCCTAGGGGAGTTGAAAGGAGGCCCCCACGCCGTAGTCAGGGCCCGGAGACGTGCCTCTAAGTTCGAAGTAATCCGCCGCCCACCTTTCAACCTTCTTCGCTAGCTGAGTCCTTGCGCCATATCCAGGCGATCAAACAGGAGAGCTTCGTATTGGCGCAAACTACTTAAGCGAAAGCCCGAGAAGATGTCACGACGAAAGATGCCGAAGGCTGTAAAATGTGCGTTCTGCGGCGGAATAATCGCGTATGAACCCTTCTTCGCGACGATTGAAGGTAAGAAGCTCCCCTTCCACGCCAAGGCATGCGCCGATGCGTTTGGCGAGAAGAAATGCGCATTCTGCGGCGGGGTCATCGTATATGCGCCATACTATGAGACCATCGGGGGAACCAAGCTACCTTTCCACGCAAAACCCTGCGCGACCGCCTACAAAGCACGTAAGTAAGAGTAGCTGAAGTCAGACTTTTTTTGGACCCATCGTGCCCTAGTAATGCTATTCCAGGTGGCAGCGGAGGGGCGAACGGGAGGTCAGGAATCGGACTTCCTGAAGGTTAGGTGAAAGTCCTTTCCGTCCTCCCAGGAGTCCACGAGGAGGTCGCCCCTGTTCAGGCAGTAACTCAGGATGTTGGCCTTTGAGGTCTGATCGTTTACAATCACCTCGATAAGCTCTCCGACCTGCGCAGCCAGTACCCTCTTCTTGACCATTAGTAGGGGAGCAGGGCAGAGCTGGTCACGCGCATCGACGACCTTTCGAAGGCCCGTTTCGGTCAAGACGTTGAGAAACGAGCTACTGCTCATTTAACGTTGTCCTCTCTTCCGAGACCTCCCAGACGCTCAGGAATGAAGGGTCTCTAGCCGGGTGGCGCGACCGGCTCGATAGCTGTGAGCTCGTCGCAGACGGCTAATTTCACTGAGAAGGGCGCTTACTTCGATGCTCCTTCGCGGAGTTCTCTTCGACCCTGAAAGCGACAATCCTCCTGACCAGTTCAAAGGGGATAGGCCTATCAAGCGGAAACCTCACGGCGCCGATCGAGCATTCATATGGAGAGAGTTCCTCCCTGAAGGCCTTGATTCCCGATGATGTGGGGTAGAAACCAATGTGGCTCTTGAAGGCCGCAAAATACACCAGATCGCCATTAAGCTTGAAGGTGGGGATCTGATAGCTGATGGCTTCTGTGGCCCCTGGAGCGGCCAGCCGTATGTTCCGCCGGATTTCTTCGAGGGTTGTTCGCACGCCGACGGGGCAGGCACTAATGTACTCATCGATCGACCTGAACTTCCTTCTTGCCATCAAATGTCACGAATGAAGGAGCCCTCTTAAGGCTTGAGGTCGACTCCTCTCCACAAGTTTCAGGAGGTGGCTTCGAAGGCCTAGTGGATCGCTCTTGCGTCCATCCGATGTCAGCTGTCCCTCTGAGCTTGGAGAGTATGGCTACCACGAGAGGCGCAACGGAGAGACTTGATTCAGGTGACTGCTATCGCCGCACATTATCGCGTTCAATACGTGTAAATAAAGAAGAGCATCTCAGAGTCAAGAGTGCAGTGATTAGGAGAGACTTCCTGAAGACCGGCATCATGCTTGTAGGGGGCCTGGTCGTGTTGGGAAGCCTCGGGGAGGTCCCCGCCCAGGCGCATGTCCGACCACCGGGCGTTATCGATGAATCCAAGTTCCTGGCGGCCTGCAACAGATGCGGTCGGTGCCTCGATGCCTGCCCCACGCAGGGGCTGACCACCGTGTCTCTCCTTGATCCCAGGTCGTCGGGCAGCCCAACCCTCTCGGGATACTGCCGGGTTTTCGATGAGGTCAGCATCCCCCCCTATCCGGGAGGCAACGACGAACTGAAATCTGGAGCCATCCCCGGCACGCCCTGCCTGAAGTGTGTGTACTCCTGCCCTACAGGCGCCCTCACGGTGCTGGACATCAGGCAGGCCAAGATGGGACTTGCGGCAATCGACAAGGGCACCTGCCTCGGCTGGGTGAGCGGCACATGCAACAGGTGCTTCGATACATGTCCTGTCAATGCCGTGGTGGAGTCCGTCCAGTACCAGCCCGTCGTGGATGCCACCAAGTGCATCGGTTGCGCCCAGTGCACCTACGTATGCCCCACGAGCCCGAAGTCAGTCATCGTGAATCCGTTGGAGAGAACGTAGATGCCCGTGAAGAGTGGGTTCCGGGCCTGGGCGGACAAGGCACGGCTCGCTAGCCAGTTGTCCTTCTTTGTGCTGCTCGTCGTGCTCGTGTCGGGGGCCGTCTGCGTGTTCGCGGGGTCGCACGTGTCAGCTCTGGAGCCCCTTGGATTCCTACAGCTCGTAGCCGCCAGCGCCAGAAACGGCGATTTCACCCTTGGAGCAGTGGCGATTGGTGGGACGGCGATCTTCTTCCTAGCCTTTGTGATATTCGGAGGTGCCTTCTGCGGGTGGGCGTGTCCTGTGGGCACGTTATCTGACCTCTTCGGAAGGCTGAGGGAGCCTTCGAAGGCCAAGCCCAAGGAGAAGAAGATCGAGGGTTACTTTGCGAACGTGCCGGTCCGGGAGACCATCGCCCTATCCGTCGTGGGAGCCTCCTTGGCCACAGGATCCCCCGCGTGGTGCCCGATATGTCCCATAGGCGGCGTATGTCGGAGCGTGGGATTGAACGGCCTCGTAGGAGGCGTCGAGGTTGCTGCCTTCGCGGCCGTCCCCGTGGTCGGAGAGGCGAAGTCAAGGCGATGGTTCTGCAAGTGGGTGTGTCCCGTGGGCGGGATGATATCCGGCGTGAGGAAGTACCTCTCCCCCACCTTCAAGATCGACGTGAACAAGGAGGTGTGTACGAAGTGCGACCTATGTTTCAGGGACTGCCCATATGAGCTGAAGCCGTACGAAGAGGACGACCTGAACCACTGTATACTGTGCCTGAAGTGTTACCAATCCTGTCCATATGACGAGAAAGCTGTGAACATCAAAGTCAGGGCCTGGTAGCAAGCTCAAGCTTCAGCCACTTGCATTTGGCATGAGGGACGCGTCGTCACAGTCAAACCGAGCTGATACATCGAATCCGTACGGGAATCGCCTTTCTCCAGTCAGACATGGACGAAAAACCTTTTGGAACGGGCCTAAATAATCAGCGCATCCGATATTCAGCAATACATAAATCGGATATTATCTACCCCGTTATGGTTCTAGTAGGTTCTTTTGAGAGCCCAGAAAACGGACGTTATCTCTCTTGAAGGTACGAGCAAGAGCTTTGAGCGGGACATTTCTCGATGTGTGAGAGGCTTTCCTCTGCGGGTTCTCGCGGTCGTCGGGCTCGTCCTTGTGCTCGTCCTTGCTGGCTCCAACATCATGGTCCACACGGCTTCCAGCTCGGGCGGGCCAGTCCTTACGATCACGAATAGTCTGTCGGAGCCGGCCGGTTTGGCGTTCGACAAGTCAGGGAACCTCTGGGTAGCCGATCCAAATTCCGGCGATGTCTTGGAATTTGCTAAGCCATACACGGGAGCTCCCATAGCTACCGTCACCAGCAGCCTGTCCGAGCCCGTGGGCATCACATTTGACTCGTCCGGAAGCCTCTGGGTGGCAGATGCAGGGGCAGGTGAGGTCTTTGAATTCGCCCCTCCTTTCAACGGAACCCCTATCCTGGCGATTTCGAACAGCCTTTCCGAGCCGACGAGCGTCGCCTTCGACAAGTCTGGCAACCTTTGGGTGGCAGATCCGGGTGCTGGGGAGGTCTTCGAGTTCTCTGCACCTTATAGTGGGGCTCCCGTCCTCACCGTTAGCGAGGGCCTCAATTCGCCCACCGGCGCCATCACGGACAAGTCCGGCAATCTGTGGGTGGCAGACCAAGGGACCGGCGACGTCTTTGAATTCACTTCGCCGTATACGGGGGCTCCTAACGTAACGGTATCTAACAGCCTCGAAAGCCCCTTTAGCGCTATCTTTGACTCGTCAGGAAACCTGTGGGTCGCAGACCAAGGGACCGGCGACGTCTTTGAATTCGCCCCACCGTTCGCTGGAGTGCCTATCGTGACGATATCCAGCAGCTTGGTTGGGCCCACAGGCCTTGCCTTCGACTCTTCAGGAAACCTTTGGGTGGCCGATCCGAACGCCGGCGAAGTCTTCGCGTTCGCGCCGCCATTTGTCTCGACCACCTCTGGTTCGGCGACGGTGACGGCGACCGTTACGAGCACTGTGACCACGACGGCTACGCCTACCTCATCGACGGCTACTTCGTCGACGGCCACCACGAATACTCAAGTCGTTACGACGACGGCGACGATGGGAGGAGGAACGACTACGGAAACCATCGCCTTCTCCACCCCTATCTATCTCCTCATAGTTCTGGTGATAGTGGTCGTCGCGGTCCTGGGTGTTATGGCGCTGCGGAGAGGTGGCAGGCCGCAGCCGATTCCACCCGCTGTTACATCGCCTTGATTGCCAAAGCCGCCCAAACTTAGGTCTCCTCTACTCCAATAGCCGAGCTTGAAGCGGTGGACACAGTGTCGACGCCAACTGCGAGCCACTCTCATGTGTTGCGTCCGTAAGCCGACCCAGCCTGATCCTGCAGCCTAGCCATCTACTATGGTTCGGATGGGACACTTTGCCCAGGGCTAATGTAGAGATATATCCTGCCGACGATCTTCTCCCCGGCCTTTGCGGCATGGCTAGAGGATGCCACGTTGGAGTCGGCGATCTCGTTCACCAGGGTGTGGACTCGCCTGGATTTGAGATAGATTAGCCTTGCCTGGAGATTGTCTCTCATCACTCCCATCCTTCTGTATTGTGGCTCGACGTAGAGGCCATGAGACCTCGCCATTCCGCCGACGATGGTCATCCAGGCGATGCCCACTATCCTGTCGGCGATCTTGACGACGAAGCATTTGTCACCATTCCGGAGCGCAACGCTGACCCATCGCCTATTCGTCTCGGGCTGCGCCAGAGCGATGAAGCGCTCTAATTCTCCGACGTTCTCGTCCATGGCGACAACATGTTTGAACCTATGCTCTAGAGGGGCTTGGTCGACGTCGAGCTGCCAGATGCTCCAGTTCTCTTTAGGGAGACCTTCCACTTCAAGCTCTGAGAAGATGTAGCTGTCGGGCTTCAGTCGGTAGAAGTTATCGAACACCTCCCTGGACTTCGTGAATATTGTCCCCGTCGCCTCGTAGTCATCATAGATGAAAAGCCCGTTGGTGACGCCCTGTAAATCCCGGGAGACGAAGGCCTCACCTCCCGCCTCCTTGGCTTCCTTGACCTCATGAACTAGGAAAGGGTCGAAGAAGGAGAGCCCTTTTGGCATGTCGGTCAGCTGTTCACCGACGGCCTCTATCTTCGAAACCCGGTCACCATAGCCGCTGTGTGCCATCATGATTCACCAATCCAATATCGTGAAGTTCTTCGCAAGCTTCTCCTCCCCAAGGATGTTCCCTATGACCAATTCTAGGCTTCCGTCGCTTCGATGAAGGCCGACGACTTCGTCGTCCTTCAGGGCATCCCTCAGCAGGTATTCGAACTGAGTCTTGCGGTCCGTCGCGTGGCCGAACCTCCGGACTCGCTCCCTATCTATCTGTTCGTACGCATACATGAATTCGTAAAGGGACCTGTAGATCTGGTGCTCCATGTTCTCTTCGATGTTGAATTCGAGGTCTGCCCTGTCCCTCCCTGCAATCGTTATCGCCTGCAGTCCCTCCAAGTCTGCCCAAAAGATAGTCCCATCCGGGGCCAGCACCGCATCTTTGTCCAGCCAAACGTCGTAGAAGTCTAGGCCACTGTAGGTGCCGTCACCGTTGTCGCTCATCGACCGACAGAACAGCGTAAGGATCGCGATCCCGCTTCTGACGAAGTTCTTCAGAAATTCCATGGCCTTGTCGTTGTCGTCTATGCGGAAGAAGTCGAAGAGCTCCCCCGTGTCGTCCCCAATGGTCCAATCCGAATGGAAGTAGATCCTGACGTTGGACGGGATCAGCCTCGCTTCCTGGACCATCTCCTGCTTGAACCTCCTGTACCAGTACACCTGAGTGAGCTCCTTCTGTAGGGGTTCGGGCAGCCTGACGACTTTCACCAAGGGCGCAATCCTGAACCCATGGATCGATGTGGTGCTGGCATCGGACATCTCAGCGGCTTTCATGGCGATGGACGCGAACTCCAGGCCCTGTGAGCCGTAGGGGCACCCCCTCGACCACAGCTCCCCGGTCAGATACCTTGGGAACCTCTCCCGTTCCTTCGAGTTCATGATTTTGTCCTTCAGGCTTCCGCCCTTGAGGAGGCTGGAGATCTCCTCCTTCGTGAAGAGTTGACGGCTAAAGGGGCTGGTCGTCGACCCTATCCCCTTGACGGAGAAGTAGAAATCGGTTCCATCGATGGTCGCACACGGCTGTCTGCTGACGGCGCTCCTGTTGTCGTCGATTAGGAGCTCCCTGGCCCCAATCGGGTCCACGCTCGAGAAGGGCTTCGCGGTGTCGGGGAGGTATATCTTCTCGAAGTCCGGCATCTGGAAGCCCCTGAAGTGTTTGTTGGTTATCGTCCCGGCACCCTCGTACACATTGAGGTTGATGGGCGTCCCCCTAAGGCTGATGGGCGACGGTCTGGCGATTGTCTGTGTCATCGCTAATTTCTCCTATTGCCTGGGCCCTCCGCAGTACGGGCACCTGTCAGCGGTCGCGGGGAACAGGGTTCCGCAATACTTGCAGTTCACCATGGGGACCTCCTTTATCACGACCTGCTCAGGTGGTTTCGAGCCGAGGTCCACCTTCGACTCCCACGGCGCCGGGGATGGAGCTGCGGGAGCAGGCGGGGGGTACGAGTGTGTAGGGAGACTTTCTCTGCGTCCTCTCCTTTTAGTTGCGGCGTAGACGGCTATAGCAACGATGAGCAAGACGACTGCCACCGCTACAAGGTACCCTTCGTAGGAACCTAGTCCGGCGAGGCTGATGCCCGTGTTCGTGTTGGGAGCACTCGCCGATGCCAACGAGTAGCTTGTCGAAGTGACGTAGA
>Ga0187771_10001063_pt1 | contig 18034 bp, 15 predicted proteins | sample 0116_SJ02_MP15_1_FD_133139 | JGI IMG/M metagenome (GOLD analysis project Ga0187771, IMG submission 133139) | Tropical peat soil microbial communities from peatlands in Department of Meta, Colombia - 0116_SJ02_MP15_10_MG | ecosystem: Environmental > Terrestrial > Soil > Wetlands > Peat | place...
CGCGATGAGCCGATCTGATTTCTTCGCGGTCAGCATCGTTCTCGGCAAGCGCGCCGGCGTCACCGACGTTCGCATTGACCGCGAACGCAACGTAAATCGATGGCGAGCGATGCTCGCGATATTCGACCTCCGCCTCCGCGAGCGCGGTTCGGCAGTCGAAGCACCAGTGCACGGGGCGAAGTCCGCGATAAACGTATCCACGCTTGACCAGCTCTCTCAGAACGCCGATCTCGGCGCCGTCGTACTCGGGCGTCATTGTGAGATAGGGATGAGCCCAGTCGCCGATACATCCGAGGCGTCGAAAATCCTGACGCTGGAGGTCCACCCACTTCTGCGCCTCGGTACGGCAGAGCCTGCGCAATTCCAGCTTGGAGGTGTTCCGCGCTTTCGGTCCCAACGCGCGCGAGACTTTGTGTTCGATCGGCATTCCGCCGCAGTCCCATCCCGGAACAAACGGCGACCGGTAGCCCAGCATCGAGCGCGACCGCACCACGAAGTCCTTGAGAATCTTGTTGAGCGCGGTCCCCAGATGCACGCGCCCGTTGGCGTACGGAGGCCCGTCGTGTAGCACCCACGTCGCAGCGTCCGCGCGCGACTCCATTAGGCGGCCGTAAAGATTCGTTTCATCCCATTTCTTCAGCATTTCCGGCTCCCGCTTGGCGAGATTCGCCTTCATCGGGAAGTCGGTTTTGGGAAGTTTGAGCGTCGATTTGTAGTCGGTACCTGCCACTGATGCGATAGCTTTCCATGCGCCGCTTCCATGCGTCGCGGCGACGTAGTCGTTGTTTCATTGAAGTCTGATGGAACCCGTCAGACGGCACAAGATTAGCCGAGACGCGTAGTATACGCGATCGCAGCGCTGGAACTCTGACGCGGCTGTTATGTCTAACGCCTTGCGTCGGGTGAATCGACGATCGCGCCGGTGCGCCGCGTGTCGTAAGAGCACAGTTCGGCAAGCTCGCGCGCAAAACGCGACGAATTAAGCGCGTCGAGCATCGCCCGGACCGGCTCCGATTCCATCTCGCGCCGCGGCACCACAAGATCGTAGCGTTCCTCGCGGATGGGAATGAAACCGAGACCGTAGGTTTCGGAAGCCACGCGTATCGTCGGCCCCGCCTCAGCTTCTCCCGCGGCTATCGCGGCGGCCACTTCAAGGTGTCCGCCGAGCGTGCGATCGTAACCGGCGATCTCCGATCCCTTGAGTCCAATATTCCGCAACGCGTCGTCCATCGCGAGCCGCGCGCCCGAGCCGATTTCTCGATTGACAATTCGGATCCCGGGCCGCGCGAGGTCATCGATCCTTTCGATTGGAGCGGGGGACCCGGATTTCACGGCGATCCCGATCTCCCAACATGCGAACGTAACGAACTCCGCGGGCCGGTGATAAACGCTGCGCGCCGGTCTGACATTGTATTCGCCGCTTCCAGGGTCGCGCAGGTGGATACCGGCTACGTGTACTCTGCCGGCGTTTAGCGCCTGAATCGCGGAGCGGCTGGAGCAACTCAACGTGACCACCTCGATCGGTGGTCGTCGGCGGGCAAGCCATTCGGAAAGAATCGAGACCCCCGGATCGCATCCTGCGATTGCAAGCGTCGAACCTATTTCCTCTCTTGAGCGAAACGACTCCACGGTCACGCGAGCGCCTGACGCACTCTTTATCACGCCGGTCGCGGGCGCGAGCTTGAGCGCGGGATTCTGAAGCGGCGTTGCGATGATCCTGCCGTTTACACGCGACAACGCGACGCGCTCTCCAGGGTTGGCGACGCGATGCACCTTGTCGCCCATCCAGGTCGCGGATTCGAGAGTGTAGACAGGACCGGAGCCGAACAGCGCCTCGACCGATTGTCCAACCTCGCGCGCGAGCGCGATTGCGACTGTAACGCCGGGTTGATACGTGCCGGCTTCGATGGCGCCCAGTGCCTGACGCGAGATTCCCGCACGCTGCGCAAGTTCAGCCTGACTCACCCCGGCGGCGGCGCGAGCCGCTTTTATTTTGCTGGTTTCGGTCTTCGCCATGGTACTTGTCATTAGACCAGCATTATGGCATATCCCTGCGTCATGCGAAAAGCCACCTCATTTCTGCTTATGACCGCGCTCGCAGCCACGATCGCCGCGCCCGCACCCTCATTTGCCCAAACGACATCCGCATCGTCAGGCGGATTCAGCCTTCTCGATTCGATCGGGGATTACTTCAGCAACTGGTTTGTACGCTCCGATCGCGCCAAGGCTACACAGCCGCACTGGATGACACCACTTGTGACAGGGACTCCTCGGCTCGAGCAGGAGCTTCGCTATGACCAGAGTTTCCAATCTGCACAATACGGACAAGAGACGACCAACTTCGGCAGTGGAAAAGGCCTTGAACTCATTCCGTGGGAAACCGTGGAGTTGATACTTGGAATACCCAATTACGTTGCGCACGAGTATCCCGGCAAGAAGGGCAAGAAGAACCGGGGTACCGACGGCTTCGCGGATTGGACCAGCACGATAAAATACCGCTTGCTTTCCGCGAACGAGGAAAACGGTAATTACATCCTTACCCTTTCGATGGTCTTTAGCGCTCCGACGGGACAGTCGCCCAACAGCCAGGGACACGCGATTTTCACGCCGACCATCTCGTTCGGAAAAGGGTGGGGTGACTTTGACTTCCAGAGCACGGTGAGCTGCGCGTTTCCCAATGGCGGGTTGGATCGTTTGGGGATGCCGGTCGCATACAACACAGCCTTCCAATATCACCTCTTCAAGTTTTTCTGGCCCGAATTCGAAGTCAACTACACGTGGTGGCCCGACGGAAACAACGCCGGCAAGAATCAGGTCTTTCTAACTCCGGGGCTGATTCTCGGGCGATTCCCGCTCTACGATCGCTTCAAGTTGGTGGCAGGAGCCGGGTTCCAGGTGGCGGTCACGAAGTTCAACCAGTACCACAACTCGTGGGTGATAACCGGGCGCATCCCGTTCTAATCGGCATCCGATCCGGGAGTATCGATGAGAAATTCGAACGATAGCCGTCGAGGCGGTGTAACGATGAAACTCGCCGCTGTCGTGATGCTCCTGATTGTGTTCGCAGGAAGCGCGAAGGCGGCGGAGATAACTATCGCGGCTGCCGCCGATCTTACCTTCGTATTCAAGGATGTCGCCGCGCGCTTCCATGACGAAACTGGAGACACAACCAAGATCTCCTACGGATCCTCGGGCAACTTCTTCTCGCAGCTTTCGAACGGCGCGCCCTTCGACCTGTTTTTCTCGGCGGACGTGAACTATCCGAAAAAGCTGGAGGAAGCGGGGCTCACGCAACCCGGGACGCTGTATAAGTACGCGGTCGGGCGACTCGTCATCTGGGTCCCGACCGCATCGAAGCTCGACTTAAGCCAGGGGATGCGGGTCCTGCTTGATCCGGGAATCAACAAAATCGCGATCGCGAATCCGGAGCACGCGCCCTATGGGGCCGCGGCGGTCGCTGCGATGCGTCACGACGGGGTATTCGAAAAGGTGCAGGCGAAGCTGGTGAAGGGCGAGAATATCTCGCAGACCGCGCAGTTCGTGCAATCGGGCAATGCGGATATCGGACTTATCGCGCTTTCACTTGCGCTCGCGCCCGCGATGAAAAGCGCAGGGCGCTACGTCGAGGTTCCACCAGCCGACTATCCGCCGATTGTCCAGGCTGCCGTGATACTGAAATCCTCGCGCGATGCTGAAGCGGCGAAGCGGTTCCTGGATTTTATGAAGAAACCGTCTACCGTCGCACTGATGGCGCAATCCGGATTCACGCAACCCGGCCAGTGAAGAGGCCGGCTACGATCCCTGGGACGAGAAGAACCTCAATCCTTCTGGATCATGACCTCGGTTGCTTTGATCACTGCGGTCACTTTGTCGCCCTTCTTAAGGTGCAGTTCTTCGGCGCTCCGCTTCGTGATGACGGATTCGACCAGATTGTCGCCCACCTTGACGGTGACGAGCGCTGTGACCACGCCGAGCACGATATCTGTGATTTCTCCCTTAAGATGATTGCGAGCGCTGAGCGGCATGATGTTGCCTCCGTCCGGAAAGTTGCGGTTGAGAACGACGGTACTCCAATGTTATCCGCCGGTCGAATCTGCGCTGGCGACGTCGCCGATTACGACCGGCGGATGATAGCTCGGGAACTGGTGTTCGACGACGACAATCCCACAATTGGGCGGCACGTGCGCCTTCTCCCATGATCCCGTCACATGCGCCCATAGCGCCATCATCACGCCGCCGTGGCTGACCACCACGATCTCGCGATCGGCATGCGTTTTCGCCAGCCGGTCGAGCACGGGACCGCACCTTCCCTTCACATCTTCGAAGCTTTCGCCGTCAGGAGGACACCATAGCCAGGGCCGCATCGGATCGTATGCGGGATCTTCCATCATCGATTCGTAGGGGCGTCCCTTGAAGCTTCCGACGTCGCGCTCGTGTAGGCGATCTTCGATCTCGACAGGCAGCCCGAGAATGCTCGCGATAATTTTGCCGGTGTCGTTCGCGCGCACGTAGGGACTGGTGATTACGCGCTCGGGGCGGAAGAGCCGGCGAATCGTCGCTCCCGCCTCGCGCGCCTGCTCGCGCCCGAGATCGGTCAGCGGCAATTCGACCGGCATCATCGTGAATATCCGCTCGCGATTTCCCGTGCTCTCGCCGTGACGAACCAGAATCAGCTTACCCATAAGGACGAATTTCTACTCCGATAATGATGTGCTGGTACACTCACTTCTGCGCATCGCCGGCTGCGGCGCGGCGCAGCGCCAGGAACGGTTCAATAAGATCGATCGGCAGAGGGAAAACTGTGGTCGAGTTGTGCTCGGTGGCGATCTCGGCCAGCGTTTGCAGATAGCGCAACTGCAGCGTGATCGGATGCTTGCCCATGATCTCCGCCGCTTCTGAAAGGCGCTGCGCAGCCTGAAATTCGCCCTCCGCCGCGATAACTTTTGCGCGCCGCTCGCGTTCGGCTTCGGCCTGCGCCGCGATCGCGCGCTGCATGTCCTGCGGCAGGTCGATGTTTTTCACCTCAACCAGAGTGACCTTGATTCCCCACGGCTCGGTCTGCGCGTCCACGATTTCCTGGATGCGGGCATTTAGCTTCTCGCGCTGGCTCAGCAGATCGTCAAGTTCGCTCTGCCCGCCGACCGATCGCAACGTCGTCTGCGCAAGCTGCATCGTGGCGAACAGGTAATCCGCGACCTCGGTAACGGCGCGCGAAGGATCGACGACACGAAAGTAAAGCACCGCGCTTACCTTGACGGTCACGTTGTCGCGCGTGATGACGTCCTGCGGGGGCACATCGAGCGTTACCGTGCGCAAGTCGATCCGCGCCATTCTCTCGATTGCGGGTATGACGAAAATTATCCCCGGCCCGCGATACGGCGTGAGCCGCCCGAGCCGGAACACAACCGCGCGTTCATATTCGTTGAGCACGCGAAGCCCGCTGAGCACGACGATCACTACAACAAAGACGACGACTCCAATTCCACCTGCCATGGCAATTTCCCCTACCGCGATCGGTATTCGTTTGGGCGAAGCGCACCAAATCCTCCCGATACGCTCCGCGCGTCAACCCGCTTTTCTCACCTTCACCTCAAGTCCGCTCACCGCCGTCACTCGCGCCTTTGCTCCCGGCTCGAGTTCCTCACTGGCGCTGGCGCGCCATAGTTCGCCGTGAACGAACAACCTACCTGCCTTGCCCGGCATTATATGCTCGCGCACCTCTCCGATTTCGCCGATCAGACCCTCGCGACCCGTCTGTACCGCCCGCCTGCGCTCGCGAGCGGCGATGAGTCCGAGGCCGACGACGACGAGCGCCATCCCCGCGGCGGCGCCGAAAATCAGATCTCTACTCACGTCAACGTCGGTCTTGGACGTATCGACGAGCAGCATCGAGCCAAGGACGAACGCGACGACTCCGCCGAGTCCCATCACGCCATAGCTGGTGATGAACGCCTCGGTGATCAGCATCCCGATTCCCAGGAAAATGAGAAGCAGTCCGGAAATCGTCACCGGAAGCACCTGAAAGGACGCCAGCGCGAGCAACAGACATATCGATCCTGCGACGCCGGGGAAAAACACGCCCGGATGCGCAAATTCGAAGTACAGCCCGATCAGCCCCGCCATCATCAGCAGGTACGCGATATTCGGATTTGCAAGCGTGTCGAGCACCTGTTGTCCGAGCGACATCGATCGTCGGCGCACGACTGCCTCCTCCAAATCGAGCGTTTCGCGATGGCCTCCGACCGATACGACGCGGCCGGAAGCCTGGGTCAGAAGGTCGCGCACGTTGACGGCGATTATGTCGATGACCTTGTGTTCGAGAGCTTCGCGCTCTCCCAGTACCGCGCTGTGACGGACGGCCTCTTCGGCCCAATCCTCGTTGCGACCGCGTTGCCGGGCGATGCTTCTTGCGAATGACGCGGCGAAATTCTCGACCTTGGCGCCCATGATCCCTTTCACATCACCGCCGGTTTCGTTGACGGGATGCGCTGCGCCGATCGTGGTCCCGGGCGCCATCGCCGCAATATTCGCCGCCATCGTGATGAACGTGCCGGCGGAGGCCGCGCTGGAGCCTGCCGGAGCCACGTACACGATCACCGGAATGTCGGATCCGAGAAGATCCTTGACGATCCGCTCCGCCGACGTCATCAGGCCGCCCGGCGTATCGAGCTCGATCAGAACCGCACGCGCCCCCGCGCTTTTTGCCGACGCCAGCGCATCGCGCACGAAATGAGCCGTTGCGGGATTGATCGGGCCGTCTATATCGATCATCTCTACCCACGGTCGACCCGCGTAGAATTCCTCGCCCGCCGTCGATCCGGCGAGCATCGCGAGCGCGATGATCAGAAGCGCGAGGGAAAAAAGCGGGGCGCGTGAGACGCGCGAGGAAATTTTCGTGTAACGCACTCAGCCTCTTCCGCTGCGGCCAGGGATTGGACGATCGAGCGCCTTCATCACATGCTGGATATCCTGCCACACGAGCCGCTTGTCGGCGGGATTTCGCAACAGATAGGCGGGATGGAACGTCGGCATCATCCTGATGCCGCGCACTTCACTCCAGTTCCCGCGAAGCTTGCTGATCGGCGTTTTGACCTTCAGAAGCGCCTGCACGGCGAACGTCCCGAGGCCCACGATTATTTTCGGTTTGACGATTTCGATCTGTCGAAACAGGAACGGCTCGCAGGCAGCCACTTCGTCCGGCTCGGGATTGCGATTTTCGGGCGGCCGGCATTTGACGACGTTGCAGATATAAACCTCCGCGCGCGTCATCCCCATCCCGCGCTCGATAATATCGGTGAGCAGTTGACCGGCGCGTCCGACGAAAGGTTCGCCGCGCAAGTCTTCGTCAGCGCCCGGCCCCTCGCCAACGAACATCAGCTCCGCGTTGGGATCGCCGACGCCGAAGACCAAATTGGTTCGCCCCGGCGCGAGCTTGCATCGCGTGCAATCGCCGATGAAACGCCGCAATTCGTCAAGATCCCCGGTCTTTTCCAATCCCGGATATCGGGAAAACATTTCCGTGATGGCTGGACTCGCCGTCGAAGGTTTTGACGCAGTCGATTCAGCGCTCTTTGGTCGAGGCAACTCCGCGGCCGACGCCGAGCGTGCCGGTGACGCCGCCATCGCACGACTCTCCGCTATCGGCACTCCGTCGAGGCCCTCCTCGCGCAACTGATCGATATAGTCGCGTACGGAATCCAGGATCAGACGTCTATCTGGCAAGGCTCCTAATGGCTCCGTTAAGATAGCAGCGCGCAAACCCTTGTAACGACCGGGTCTGAGACGGACACATTGAATCTCCCATGCCAATCCTAGCAGCAGCAGCCGTCTCAACGCTCATGATCGTTCTATGGCCTGGAGCCGCTCATGCCTGGGGGCCTGTCACGCACGTCGCGCTCGGAGTTCGCGCCATAGCGACGGTTATTAGCCCCGATCATCCGGTTCAGGCAACGCTGGCGAACTTTCCCGAAGTGTTCCTCTATGGCAGCCTCGCGCCGGATATCGTGCAGGGCCGGCGCCTCCAGAGCCGGCTGAGGCGTCATTCGCACAACTGGTCGACGGCGCGCTCCCTGATAAGCGCCGCATCCGATCCCGAGCAGCGGGCGTTCGCCCTGGGGTATCTCGCGCATCTGGGAGCGGATGTCATCGCGCACAACTTTTATCTTCCCGCCCATTTTGTCGGCAATTTCGAATCGCGTATCGCGAGCCACATCTATGCGGAAGCCCGATTCGACACGCTCCAGGACGGGGATTTCCATCGTATCCTGCTTTCTCTGCTCGACAGCGATTTCTCCCGGCTCGACGCGATGCTCGATCGCGCGGTCGATTCGCCCCTCGTTCCGTTCAACGCGCATCGGCGGATTTTCGACGGCGGACTCAGGCGCATCCAGCAATGGAACGCGATCGTCAAAACGGTCGGACCGACCGCGCCCGAGGAGGTTTCCGGGGCGCAAGTGTTCACGGAAAGTTCATGTTGTGCGATACGCGGCGTCATCGACGATCCCGAGCATGCGCCTGCGTGCCGGTTCGATCCGATGGGGACGGATGCGGTGCGCAGCGCGCTCGCCTCGAGGCGCAATCTGCAGCGCCTGACGCGCGTCAGCATCTCGGCGCGCGAAACCGCGCGGGAACTGGCTGCGACGATGGTTCGCGATGTCAGGGCGCATCTGCAGACGGGACCTTTCGGCGCGGGCGACCCAAAGGCGATGGGCTGAGCTTTTTCAGGCGTCGCCTTTTGCTCGATTTCGCGCGAGCGCTGCAGACCACAGTGATGTGAGCTTGGTGCGCAGATCGTCGACGGAGCCGTTGTTCTCGATCACGAGCGTTGCATGACGCCGCCGCTCTTCGTCGGACAGCTGCGCGCGGATACGTGCTTCGGTCTGCTCCGGTTTCATCCCGCGATCGCGCTCGACGCGTTCGATCACGCGCTCTCGCGATGCAACCACCAGCCACACTTCGTCGCACAGCGGCTGCCAGTTGGCCTCGATCAAAATCGCGGCCTCGATAACGATTGGATTTTTCTCGCCCTCGGCGCGCATCGCCGTGACCATTTCGCGCATCCGCTCGAACATCCGCGGATGCACGATCGAGTTGAGGCGCTTGAGAGCGCCGGGATCGGCGAAAACGATAGGGCCAAGCTTGCGACGATCGATCGTGCGATCGGGAGCAAGGACTGCGTCGCCAAAAGCCGCGAGGACGTCGCGATAACAAGGTCCGCCCGGCTCGTAGATCGCGTGACCAACCTTGTCAGCGTCGAGAACTCTGGCCCCCAGGTCCGCCAGCATCTTCGCGACTGTGCTTTTCCCCGAACCGATTCCTCCGGTTAATCCGATCGTCAGCATAACTTTCCTCGATGAATTGTACGCTTACCCGCTGGCCGCCGTTTTCGGAGTCTCGCCGCTCCACGCCTGCAAGCGATGGAGATGGCTGAAGAAGCCTCCGCGCGCAAGCAGCTCGGCGAAGCGCCCCTGCTCCTCGATAACGCCTTCGCGCAGAACGAGGATGCGATCCGCGTTTTGAATTGTGGACAGGCGATGAGCGATCACGAGCGTCGTGCGACCCTTCATCGCCTCGCCGACCGCCGCGAGCACGCTGGCTTCAGTTTCCGCGTCGAGCGCGCTGGTCGGCTCGTCCATAATTAGAATCGGCGCATCCTTCAGCAGCGCACGTGCGATCGTGACGCGCTGCGCTTCGCCCTCGGAGAGGCTGTGCCCGCCCTGTCCGACCAGTTCCTCTGCGCCCTTGGGCAATTTCGCGATAACGGGTGCGAGACGCGCCCGCTCGATCGCGCGCTGGATATCGGCTTCGCTTGGGTTCGGTTTGCCAAGCGTGACGTTGGCGCGAAGCGTGTCGCCCAGGACAAGAGGCGGCTGAAGAACGGTTGCGATATTCGCGCGCAGCGAATTCAACGTGATGTCGCGCAAATCGACTCCGTCAATTCGAATCGTCCCGGTTTGCTGCTCGTAGAAGCGCATAACGAGACTCGCCATCGTGGTCTTGCCCGCGCCGCTGGGACCGACGATCGCAACGGTCTCACCCGCATTCGCCTTGAAGCTGATGCCTTTGAGAACGGGCGCGGCGGGGTCGTATCCGAACACGACGTTTTCAAACTCGATTTCACCGCGAACGCGGGCGATCGCGCGCGCGCCCGGGCGGTCTTTGATCTCAGGGTCGATTTCCAGAATCTCGAGGCATCGCCGTAGCCCCGCATTCGCGCCTTGGACGAGCCCGTAGGTCTGAAAAATCTGATTGATCGGCGCATATAGCGACGCAAGGTACGCGGTGAAAACCGTGATGCCGCCGATCGTGAGCGCACCGGACAAAACATGAAGCGCGCCAACGTACATCACGGATGCGGTGCCGATCGCGATCAGAACTCCGACCGCGCCCGCATAGAATGTCTGGTAAGTGTAGAGGCGGAGATTCTCGCCGAGACTTTCGCTGCTCGATTCAACGAATGCGCGGTACGACTCAGCCTCGCGGGTGAAAGCCTGCACCACGTGAATCGCGGCGAGCGCCTGATGCGTGACCGTGTACAGCCGGCTCTCCTTGACGCGCGCGCCCGTCGCGAGACGTTCGATCTGTGCTCCCGTTAAACTGATGAATACGACGAGGAGGGGAATTACCCCGAGCGCGATAACCGACATCATCCAGTCGATACGGACCATCACGAAGAACATCCCCACGAGCATGACGCTCGACGACAGCACCTGAAAAACACCGTTCATCGCGATCGTCTGGATCGAAAAAGTGTCGTATGCGATCCGCACCATCAGGTCGCCCACCTGGCGGCGTCGATGGAACGAAAGCGTGAGGCGCTGAAGATGGTTGAAGAGCTGGGCGCGAAGATCGTTGACCATCCGCTGGCCGATCGAAATCGTTACGAAGTTGTTGGCGACGTTAAAAACCGCGACCAAAGCGTACACGACGACCAGCGCTACGCACGCGGCCACGAGCAGCGATTCGCGCGAGTAGGTGGGCGCCCAGTCGAATTGCGCGCCGCGCAGGACGTTGTCGATCACTACCTTAAGCGGCCACGGCTTGAGCACCTCCGCGCCGGCCCCCATCGCGACCATCACGATCGCGATCGCGAAGCGCCCCAGATGCGGGCGCATCCTGCCCAGCACTTCGCGAGAAATCGAGGAGCGTTTCACTGCGATTCGCCAGTCTCCCCGACGACTCCAAGACCGCCGGAAGCCGCGAGACTCTCGCATGAGGCTCTGAGCAATGATGGAATCCGGACGACGCGAAGCAGCGCGATCCCGATTCCGATTGCGATGATGATCGCGGCCATTGCGAGCGCGCTGATCCAATACATTCCGGCGCCGAGCAACAAAACGAAAATGACCACAATCGCGATTATCGCTCCGCGCGGTTCCGCCGTCGTGCGCCATGCTATCGAAACTCGATCGGATTCGCGTATCGCGTTGAAATCGACGCGCATCGTCGGCGGAAGGACGGCGCGAAGATCCCATGATTGATAGCCGTCGGTCGCCGCGACGGGCACGCCATAGCGAACCATCCTATGGCGGATGCTGTCGAGAATCGCGGCGGAATCCGGAATCGGTGTGCTCTCAGCCAGGGGCGCAAGTGTAATGCGACCGCTGGGATTGTACGGCATCGGCGGCACGCCGTCGGCGCTCGGATCGAGGCGCATCTTGATGCGCTCGCGAGCGAAACTTCGCGCCAGCGGCCCGGCCATATAGAGGAGCGCGAGCATCGCGCGCTCCGTGATCGGCGTGTGCGTCGATCCAGTATCGGTGGATGCGGCGGCGAGACACGCGACCGCAACGAAAACAACAAGCCCAGCGATTCCGAGCGCGCCGAGAAACGCGCTCGCGCTGCTGGCGAGTATAAGTACAATCGACGCTGCCACCCATTGCGCGCTCTGCGGAAGCTCGGCGAGCCAGGGAAGATCGGCGGCGGTGTAAAGGCTCTGGAACAACCCGCGGCCAAAAGCGCCATGATAGACGCGCGGGCCGCCGAGAAGAGCCGACAGCCACGATCCGGCGCCACCGTAAAGGCTTCGCGCGTTCGCACCTCGCAACGGATACTTTCGGAACAGGAGGCCTTCGCCTTCGCCATAGCCGCGCTGCTGCGCGAGATAGTCGCGAAGATTCGCGCGCCGCTCATGCACCACGACTGCGCCGGGCGCATCGATGAGGGCGCCTCCCGCGTTTGCAAGTCGCCACGATACATCGACGTCGTCGCCCGCAGACGTGAACGACGAATCGAAACCGCCGATCGTTGCGAGCGCAGATTTGCGAATCGCCATGTTGCATCCGCACAGCTGCAGAAGCTCGTCGCCCGCGCCCGTAACCTGTGTCGGAAGGCCGGGAGCGAATGCGAAAGCGGACGACGCATCGGAATCGTGCGGCGTGAAATTCGGCCCGCCCGCAGCGACGGCCTCGCGGCGCACGATCGCCTCGACCAGATGATAGAGCCAGTCGCGATCGGCGCGCGCGTCAGCGTCGATGAAAGCGACGATCTCGCCGGATGCGGCATCGATTCCGGAGTTGCGCGCATCGGAGAGTCCGCGATGAGCCGCTCGGATGGTTTTCGCGCCTGCGCGCTCCGCCAGATCGGCGGTCAGATCGGTGGAGCCGTCGTCAACGACGATGATTTCATAATCGGGATAGTTGAGTGACTTCAGCGAATCGACGCATCGCTCAATCGTCGCGCCGGCGTTGTAAGCCGCGACCACGACCGACACCTTCGGCGTTGATTTGAGCGGCGGCGGCTGATCGCCACGAAAGGTCGCGCCGACTGTTTCGAACGCGAGCTTCGGCTTGCGATCCTTGGTGGTGAGGCCGAAAGCCCAGTCGGTTATCTCGGCGCCGCCGGTATGCCACTCGTCGGTGAACGCGAACACGATGAACCCCGAGAGCCCGAGTTCGAACACCGCCCGCGATTGCCATCCGAGCAGGGCGGCCTGCGCCTCTTCGCCCTCGCGAATTGTGTCCATCCCGGTCTCGCTGAGGATCACCGGACGTTCGCCCGCCTGCGCCATCAGATGGGTCAGATAACGGCGGAGGTCGTTCTCGTGATGGAGATAAACGTTGTAGGAAAGGAAATCGAGAAACCCGAGGCGGAGATATTCAGTCGTCGGATAATTCGAGTACGTGAACAGCCCGTCCGGATCTATTTGCTTGCCGATATCGTGCAGCTCGGCAAGAAATCGGCTGACCGCGCGCGGCCCGTGCCATCGCACCATGTCGGAACGGATTTCATTGCCGAGGCTGTACGCGAGAATCGCGTCGCCGAAGCCGCGCACGTCCTCGACTCCGGTCCGGATGGCGTTTCGGATATCGGCCATCATCTTCGCTGAATCGAGAAACGCCATGTGAAACGGCCACGGAATCCCGACCATCAGGCGTAACCCGTGCTTGATGGCCTCCTCCAGCATCCATTTCGGCGGGGCGACGTACACGCGCAGGACGTTGACGCCCATAGTACGCATCAGGGCGAAGTCCGCCGCCGCCCGCTCGGGCTCCGGATATCGCTCGCCGCGTGAATTGGGCGGGAAGGGACCGTAGGAAACTCCGCGCGCGAAGAATTTCTTCTCGCCCTCGAAGAGATACTTGCCGCGAGCGGTGATTCGACCCATCCGGATGAGCTAACCGCAAAGATGCCCACGGCGCAACGCGTCGAGTGCGCGTGCACGGCAAGAAACGGCATCAAGAAACTATCGAGCGCGCCGCAAGAAATAGACCCGCGAGATCAGCCCGGTTGAGGGTGTCGCCAAAAAGGTGTTGGTTTTATGAACGCGTTGCTGCCGGTTAACTAGCTGCGATGTACACTCAACCCGCTTCGATGCTATCTTGTTGCGAGCAAGCGACACTGAACGGAGATCGAAAGGTAATGCAGGTCAACCTTGTCTTCGAAGGCGGCGGAGTGAAGGGGATCGCGCACGTGGGTGCCCTACATGCGATCGAAACGAACGCTTTGCTCCAGAACGCGCACATCGAGGTGATGGGAGTTGGTGGTTCCAGTGCCGGGGCCATAATCGCCGCGCTTTACGCAGCTGGCTATTCCGCCCAAGAGATGAAAGACGCGTTGGCTCTCCAGCCCTTGGCCGATTTGCTGGGGCGAACGCCATGGAAAGCCGAATCTCTTGTGCGCTTTCTGTTGCGTAAAGGGATTTACTCGACCAACGGCATCGAGTCTTGGCTTAACAGTTTATTACTCGCTAAAGGAGTTGACGGAGATCGAGGAATCACAAAGGCGCAGCAGAGTAAATTCAGACGTCAAGTGCCCTGCAGAATCGTTTCGACCGACTTAACCAATGGCAGGCCCAAAGTGTATCGGTCCGAAGAGGACGGCGGGAAGGGGCTTGCAAAGGCAGTGCTTCAATCCCTCAGCATTCCGCTCTTCTTTCAACCCTATTCGGACGGTGGCGACCTGTTTGTTGACGGCGGCGTGGTGAGCAATTATCCGACCTGGCTGTTTCACGAGAGCGACTTTCCAACGATTGGGGTGCGGTTGCGTAGCACTTCGCCTCAAGGCGCCAAATCGGACTCCGGTACCGTAGATTACCTTCGGTCGCTGTTAAATACGATGCTATCTGGCAACGACGAGCGTGAGCGCATGGCGCCCCGCTTGCGTGAGATTCTGATTCCGGCCAATACCGTCTCCAGCATCAAGTTCAAGCTGTCCAAGGCCGAGGAAGGCGATCTCTTTGCGGCCGGCCACACGGCGGCGCTGAATTTCGACTGGACGAATCTGCCGTCGACTCGTGGATGCGTATTTAACGATCCGAACGCGGCGGTCGTTCTCGAAAATACCGCTAACACTCTCAAGGAAATCGTGCGGTCGACCAATCGGACTGGGAAGCGCCGCTACGAACTCTACGAAGAAACCTGGACTTGCCTTCGCAGCGGTGGTGCGAAAATCGAAACGCACTTCCGTCTCAAGAACGAGGGTACCGATCCAACCAGCGTGATTCGCACCGAACTAGTGTACGATGAACCGGTTGGCATCAGCTTCGACGATCTGAAATTTGACGTTAGAGTAGACGCGCCCGGAACCTGCAGCGCAATGATACTTCCGCTGGAGAACAAAAATCAGCTCAAACATTACGGGCTGTGGTTCATCCCTCCGATCCTTGGTGGCGAAACTCGCGAGGTCTGGGTGAAGTTAATCGCGCCCAGACTTTTCGGGCAGCTCCTGCAAAAGAAGATGTCGGAGGTCGCATGGGTCCTAGAACACGAAAACGGTATAGACCTCGCCCTGCTTGAGGTGAGGGTGCCAAAGGAACTCGGCGCGCTTGTAGTCGAGGCTCCCCCCGGCACGACTGCAGGTAAAGCGGAGACAGCCCTAGCGGGTTCGGACGACGAGTTTCATCGTGCGAGATGGCGGCTGGAAGGTCTCAAAGGCACACTCGACTTCGCAGCCAAGCTGGTCTTGCGGTAGTCTACGCTTGATCTTTGCTTCGCTTGATTGGCATACGCATCTGCCTCATGCGCTTTGAATATAAGCACGTAAAGGCCCTCGATCAACACCCGCAGCAAGCGGGTTCGGTTGCATCCGAGCCCGTTCGCTATGCGTTGAGCTAACCGCAAAGATGCCCACGGCGCAACGCGGTCGGATCGTTGCTGTCTGCGGGTCCGCGACCGCCTTGACTCAAGCCGACCCCCCTCGCGACAATCGCCATACCCGGCGCATGAATCCACAAACGAGAACAGCTTGAGCTCGCCGCCCCAATATCGTCTTTCCGAACGCCTTCAACGTCCATCGACATGGTTCACCGGCGTCAGCGCCTCCGAAGAGCATCGCCATCGGCGGGTGATACTGCGCGCATGGATGATCCTGAGCAACGCGATCGAGAATTTCATCGCCAATGACGACTTGTTGCGTGCTTCGGCCCTGACCTACACCGTCACGTTGTCCATCGTCCCCATCCTCGCACTGGCCTTTTCAGTCCTGAAAGGTTTGGGCGCGGCCCAGCAAATCGGACCGATGATCGAAAAAGCGCTGCCGCTCGGATCGCCGCAGGTGACAAACCAGATCATGCATTACGTCAACAACGTAAATGCCGCGGCGCTGGGAACTGCGGGCGCGGTATTTCTGCTGGTCACGGTGATCAGCACGATGGGCAATATCGAACGCGCGCTCAACACCATCTTTCACGCGCCGCACAGCCGCAGCTACCTGCGGCGCTTTTCCGACTATCTGAGCGTGTTGTTCACGGTTCCGGTGCTGATGACGGCCGGCCTCGCTCTGACGGCGCTTGTGTCTGCCGAGCTAACACGGTTGCCGCATCTGACCTCGATGACGCCGTATCTGCTCGCGTGGGCGGGATTTTTCTTTCTGTACGTATTTTTCCCGTATACCAAGGTGCACTATACCCCCGCGCTGATCGGTTCGTTCGCGACCGCCGTGCTGTTCCAGATCGCGCAATGGGGCTACGTCCGATTCCAGGTAGGCGTCGCAAAATATCAGGCGATCTATGGGGCAGTCGCGACGATTCCTATTTTCCTCGTATGGACGTACACCGCGTGGGTGATTGTGCTTTTCGGCGCGGAATTGACGGCAGCGGTTCAGCGCGGCGATACTGCCATAACGCTCGATCTTCGCGCACCCGATTTCGCGCGTGCCGCGGCGCTGCTCGCGATGCTTCGTCTGGCTCATTACCATGAGAGCGGCGGCGAAGAGGTCAGCTACGAATCGCTCGCGAGCCGCATGCAGGCGAGCCTCGAACGTATCGAGCCGATTATCGATAAATTCAAGGATGCGGGTTTCGTCGTGGAAGATCCCGAACGTTCGCGCGCGTGGCGAAGGAATATCGTGTTGTGCCGCGCGCCCGCGGCTATTCCGGTCGCGGAGATTCTGCGATGCGCCGACGAAAGCTTCGACGACTCGGGCGTGGGCGATCTGCGGGTCCGCTCCATTCTCCAGAAAGCGCGCGACGCGGAAAGAACCTCGGTCGAGGGGATGACGCTTCAGGATTTGGTGAAAGCGCAAGCCGTGTGAGCCTGGGCCCAGGCGCGAATCAGCCTCTGAATCTCTTGCATACCCATCCATTCCCGCGTAACGACTTGTCGCAAATGAAAGAACCAAAATCCGCTGATCTGCGCCTCAACGGCGTGCGCATCCGATACCAGGATTGGGGCGGAAGCGGCGCGCCAATCGTTATACTGCACGCGACAGGACTTCTGGCGCGAATCTACGCGCCCTATGCGCGGGCCTTCACGAAAATCGGTCGCGTGTTCAGCTACGATCAGCGCGGCCACGGCGACAGCGGACTTTCGCCCGACGGTGAATACAACTGGGCGCGCACGATGGACGACCTCGAAGCGTTCCTCGTCGCGATGCGTCTGAATGGCGTCTGCGCGTTCGGGCATTCCGCGGGCGCCACCGCGATCGGATCGCTCGCTGCGAAACGTCCGGACCTGATCGAACGCGCTGTGTTGTCCGAGCCGGTGATTTTCGAATCGCCTACTGCGCCCGAACTCGGATGGCGCAATCCGTTTATCGAGCGCACTCTCAAGCGCAAGCGGAGTTTCGCGAACGTCGATGCGATGTTTGCGAACTTCGAGAAAAAGCCGCCGTACCATACGTGGCGACGCGATATTCTGCGCGACTACTGCGAATACGGCACGCGCCCGACGCCGGAAGGATCGCGCGAGCTGAAGTGCGTGCCCGAGGTCGAGGCGCGCTTCTATGAAACCTCGCGGGATTTTGACGGTCTCGGGCAGATTCTTCGCGCGGACATTCCCATGCTTATCCTGTTCGGCGAGAAGAGCGATTCTCTAGCTTCGACGCTCGCTGACAAAGTCGCCGCGCGCCGCCGCAAAGGCCGCGTGATCAATGTGCCCGATACAGGCCACTTCATGCCGATGGAGATCCCCGATCAGCTCGCCTCGATGTCAGAGGAGTTTTTCCAGAACGGCTGAAGTTCGCGCTACACCAGCCCGTGGATCTTCGCGAACGGGTCCCATGAGGCGTCGCGATGCCAGTCGTATTCCATCCGGTTTGCGATTAGCTCCGCGGTCTTCAGGTCTTCGAGCTTCGCAATCAGCGCGAGCGTCATATC
>Ga0187771_10001064_pt1 | contig 18005 bp, 22 predicted proteins | sample 0116_SJ02_MP15_1_FD_133139 | JGI IMG/M metagenome (GOLD analysis project Ga0187771, IMG submission 133139) | Tropical peat soil microbial communities from peatlands in Department of Meta, Colombia - 0116_SJ02_MP15_10_MG | ecosystem: Environmental > Terrestrial > Soil > Wetlands > Peat | place...
CATCAACCTACGGGCCGTCTCCCGACCTAAGCGTCCTGGCCACTCGATAAAAGCGATACCTTCTGGAACAGAGACGCGTCGGCCAGAATCGACCTCAGGGTGGATCCAAGCGAGGCCAAAGCCATCGAATCCACGAGGAAGACGAGGGACCCGTCGTCTCGCGTCATAGCGAATTGCTGGTCCTTGGGGATGCCGACGTTGTCAGGAGTCAGCACATCCTCCAGGCGGCGAGCCGTCTCAGTGTCCTTGCACCGGATCGTCAGCCGTCCGCGCGCCTTCAAGCGCTGACCCTTTCCGCAACTAGTCTCCGGAAGGAGTCGGCCGATGACAGCGGAATCTTGGCCCCCGCGGCCATGGTGTGCCCTCCTCCGACCCCTCCCACGGCCTCCGCGGCCTCGCGCATCACCAGACCCAGGTTGACCGAGCCGGCGAACAGGTCTCCTACCCTCGACGAGACCTTCAGCTCCGAGTCTCCGGAGTTCGTGAGGGCCACGACCACTTTGTCCCTATAACCGGGAGATGATGTCAAAATGGACGCAACGGGGCCGAGCAGTTTCTCCCCCACGAGTCCCCCCGCCCCCACCAGAACCAGGTTCCCGCGTTTCTCCACTCTTGAAGCGTCGTCGACCAGCCCCTGGAGGGCTCTGTTGAGCGAGACCCTGTAATCTGTAAGCGTCCTCATCGCACTTTGAAGTTCCCCGGACCTCTCCCCGAGGCAGACTGCGATTCCAGTCCCAGTGACTCCCATCCTGCCGCAAGCGTTGAGGAGCGTTGCGAACTCTCGGGCGTCGCGCAGCGGGGTGAAGGCGTCCTCGAACTCGAGCGTGTAGACTTCGCCGACGAGGCCAGCCATGGCGTCGGTTCCACCGCCCGTTGCCCCAAGGCTTGCGGCGACCACCTCCGTGAGCTTCCCTTTCTCCGCACTGTCGAGGGAAGAGATGGTCCTCCACGAGCCACCGTCCTTCAGGCGGAGACCTGCCTGATGGAGGGCGGAGAGAACGAGGTCCTTGCTGCCCGTCAGTCCGGGCATGTACGGGTTGGAGGTCAGCGCGACCGCTTCGTGTATGGGCCTCGTCTCCCTGCCCGTGAACAGCAGGTCCTTGGACGCGGTCACAAGTCCTGCGGCCTGGGCGTCCTCCAGGGAGACCCTGTTCAGACCAGTAAGGGAGCGGCCCGGGCCCGCGTCCTGCTTGTCGGCGACAGCCCCGACCACGGCGAGGACGGAGAGGTCCCTGTTAGAGGCAGATGCCGACCTCGCGAAGATGTATGCCATGGATGCGGAGCACGCCTCGCGCCCTCCGTCGTACCCGTACATCCAGGCGTTGACCACCGTCGGCTTCCTCATGTCCTCATCCGAGAGCTGGTGGTGGTCGATCACAAGAAACCTCCCGTCGAACGCCTCCTCCAGCTCCGCCAGTAGGGTGGATGCCAGGTCCGTGAAGATGTAGAAATCGTATTTCTGCGAGGCGAGTTCCCCAATCAGTTTGGGGTCGAGGTCAGGCACGCACCTGACGATGACGTTGGCCCCCGCCCTCATCAGGGCGGAAAAAACGACCGAGCCGCTCGTAAGACCGTCGGCGTCGACGTGTGTGACTATGATTACCTTTCTGCCGTCGGACGCCAGCTTCAGGACGTCCTTGGAGAGAGACTCGCACCTAGCAAGAAGCCCTTCGAGGTTGGGCAAATCGCGGCCAGCCTCGGGCTAGGCGAGCTGCGCGACCACGGCCGTGTACTTGAAGTCGCTCGGCAGAAGGCCTCGGGCCTTGTAGTATTTTGCGAGCCTGTAGATCTTAGCTTCCACCAGTTCGAGCGAATGGACGTTCTTCCTGTCGCTCTTGTGGTCCAGCAGGTGCTTCTGGATCCTCTGAGCCCTGTCAATCAGGTCCTGGAGGTCCTGCGGGAGTTTCGGAGAGGCCTTCCCCTCGGCGAGAACGTCGCCGATGGACTTGCCCATCACAGGCTTGACCAGGGGGACGCTGTAGTCGTCTCTTAGCGCGACCCCTATCCTGCTGGGGGTGAGGCCCTCCTTGGCGAGCTTCAGGATGGTCGACTTCACCGTGGCCGGGTCGGAGGCGACCCAGGCGGGGACCGTCTTGCTGGACGGCCTCGTCTGTTGCGACTTCCCGTGTCTGTGTGAATGTATGCGTGCCAAACCGTAATCAGCCTGCCGACTCCTTTCGGTTCTGCTGATAAACGTTACCCGCCGCGCCGGGACTCCAGCCATCTTCCGAAGGCTTTGAGCGCCAACGAACGGTGGGACACAGCGCCCTTCTGTTCCAGAGACATCTCGGCAAGGGTGATCTCGCTTCCTATGGGGGCAAAGACTGGGTCGAAGCCGAACCCGTTCACCCCCCTGGGTGCATACGAGATCCGGCCGCGCAGCCTGCCGGTGAAGACCTTGACCTCGGACCTCCCTGAGCAGTAGGCGACGGCGCTGACGAACTCCGCCCGTCTGCTCTTGGCGCCCTCCAGGAGGGCGATGAGAGACTCCGGGCCTAGCGTCCGGTTGACATATGACGCGTATGGTCCCGGGAAGCCGTTGAGGGCCCGGACGAAAAGGCCGGTGTCCTCGACGAAGAGGGGCCTCACTTCTTTGCTATAGGTCTCCGTCGCAGACCACCTTGCAATCTCGGCCAGGTCGTCGGACTGCAGCTCCGACCCCTTGGCTGGCAGTCTCTTTAGCGAGATGGCGAAACCCCGGAGAGCGACGCGTGCCTCCTCGAACTTGTGCTCGTTGGAGGTAGCGAACCAGACCTCACTCGACCCGCGCATACCTCCCCCTCCGCTCGATAGCACGCAGTTGCCTGACCACGGCCTTGGTTCTTTCCTCGCCCGCCACCTCGCCGTATCCCTCGAAGAGGGATGCCAGCGCAGACTGCGCGACCTCAGAGTGGGCCCCGACTATGGTCTCTTTGATCAGTCTCAGATCCACAGCGTGATCTTCAACGCGAGAGGAGTGCACGGACAGCCCGAAGTCGACGAAGACGAGCTCCCCGTTTCTCCTCAGGACGTTCGCGGTCGTCAGGTCGCCGTGCATTATTCCAGCCGCATGGAGGTGAGCTACGTCGGCCCCAAGACTGACGAAGAGAGCCGCACTTTCCCGCGCGGGGAGGGACGAAACGAGGCTCTTCATGCGCTCCCCCTCGACGAACTCCATGACGATGGTCGTGCGGGCCGGGTCCACGAAGTACAGATAGGGCGTCGCCACTCCCGCTCTCCTGGCCGACCTGATCATCTCCCCCTCGTGCAGGGTTCTTTGCCGCCTGATCTCGCTATCTAGCTCGGGGAGTCGGTATGGGAGTCTCTTCCTGACCTTGTACACTGCCGGCAAGCCGCACCAGTCCGCCTTGACAACATCAGCCTCCGCCCCTTTGTAGAGGAGCGTCCCTCTCGGCATCTCAGCTTCTCCAGGGGGTGTCAACGGAGTCCAACCTCCACGACTGCTTGACTACGGATTCCCGCACGGGCACCGCGACCCCGGCCGTTCCGGCGAGGTATCCGGTCCATGCAATCTGCGCCCCGCAGTCCCCGCTGTACCGGAGGGGCATGACCGTGTACCGTGCCGAGTGCCTCTCGACCATGGTCGACATCATGTCGGAGAGCCGAGAGTTTGCCGCGACCCCTCCCACTATCATCACCTCGGTCTTGCCCGTGAAGGCCAGGGCCCTTTCGGTTGCCTCCACCACCATCGAGAACGCGGTCTCCTGGATGGAGAAGCAGACGTCATCGAACGGAGCGCCAGATTCGTGCATCCTCTTGGCCGAAGTAAGCAGCCCTGAGAACGAGACGTCGTTGCCCTTCACACTGTACGGGAGCCTCCTGTACGCTGAGGATCGCGAAGCGGCCTCCTCTATGGCTCTCCCACAGGGCGATGCGAGCCCAGCACTCCGCCCGAACTGGTCCAGCAGCTGCCCCAAGGTGAGGTCGAGGGTCTCCCCGAGGACCCGCCACCTGGTCCCTGAGTGGGCGATGACCATAGTGTGGCCGCCAGAGACCAGCAGCACGACAGGGTCGTCAGAGCCGCACATCAGGCAACCCAGCTCAATGTGCCCCACGGCATGGTTCACTGGGACGAGAGGAACGCCCAACGATGACGCGAGCGACCTCGCAACGACAGCCCCCACCCGCAGGCAGGGGCCCAGTCCCGGTCCCATCGAGTAGCAGACCGAGTCCAGTTCGTCGGCCCCAATCCCCGACTCCCTGAGTGCAGTCTCCAGAACGCCAGCGGCGGCCTTGATGTGGCTCTGGGCGGCTTCGAAGGGGTGGATGCCTCCCCCCTCACGTGGCCGGTAGACGTTCTTCGCGTTGGACAGAATGCGCCCGTCGGAGGACACCACAGATGCTGAGAATGTGTGCGCCGTGCTTTCTATGCCTAGAACTAGCTGCACCATCTGGGGCCTACAGCTTTCTGGATTGTCTGTACAGGTCGCCTAGGAGGTTGATGTATGGTTTCACCTCGACCAGGAAGTCGTCAAACCTGCCCCTTTCGAGGGACAGTGAGTGCTTGTTCCCTTCGACGACGATTTTGGCCGCGAGGACGATTCCTCCGCTCCTCTCGGGATTGTCCTTGAGTTGGGGGAAGTGAATAAGCGTCCCGTAGCCCGTCTTCTTCTTCCCTTTGAGGAATATCAGGTTGTAATACATGCTGAGGGTCTTCGTGAACTGTTCCATTTGCTTCTTGCGGCTCTCGCTTCTCTTCACGGTGTCGAAGCTTGCTGAGGCCAGGGAATCGATCATCTCCTTCAGGAGTTTCATATCGGCCACCTTCTGCGTGTACCCAGCGTACTCGATGGGGACCTTGTAGACGCTCTGCATTACAGCGTCCCAATCGTCGAGGACGACGAATGTCTTCTCGTCGAGGTTCATCTCGCGTTTGACTTCGTCCGACAGGATGTCCTCTATGGTTAGCTTCTTCGCCACAGAATGAGTGACCAAAGAGCATATAGTTATCGGTTGCGGATTGCGTTCCGGTTGACGACCCCCATTCAGTCGCTCGAAGTCTCCTACCTCATGCACTCGACTGAGGATCCGGACAAACTTGCGTCGGCCGTTGAGAAGACGCTGGGAATCAATGCTGCGCCCACGATAGAGGAACTCGAAGGGCACTTCGGCAACAGGATCGTCCACGTAGTGTATCATCTGACCGGGCAGGCCGCGTCGTCGGCATTCGTCGAGCTGGCACGCGGGATGCCTTCTTCGGTAAAGAGGGAGGTCTTCAGGAACATCGGAGACATGCTGGACGAACACTCTGCCATGTACCTCAGGCTGGACCGGCAGTCGCTCGTCCGAGGCGAACTGGCCCTCGGCGGAACCGAGCCTGTCCGGGTGCGCGTCAAGCCGAGGCTCTTTCTCGTGAAAGGAGGAGCGGCGGAGTTCTACAGAGGGATTTTGGGGGGAACAGGCTGACCTCCAAGAGGTATGTGCTCCTGATGACTGAGGGCGAGGTCGCGTCTGACGAGTGGAAGGATCTCGCTCGTGTCCTCGAGCAGAGATTTGGGAAGGTCAAGGCGATCCCCGTCAAGGGGAACGGCAGCGTCCTCGTTATCAAGACGGACAACGAAGTCGCGCCCCGCATAAGGGAGTGCCAGGACCTACGAATCGGAGGAAGCGAGGTGAAGAGCGTCTTGACGTCGGGCTCGATAGGTAAGCTCAAAAGAGTAGCGGGCCGAAGCGGGGCGTGAGACGATGTCGAAGTTCCTGAGCGACGACTACTTCGGTCAGTTGCAGGGCTTACTGGCCTCCGACCAGAAGTGGGCGGAGGGCGCCAAGGGGCTGAGGACCAGCATCTCGTTCAACGCCACCGACATCGGCCAATTCTTCGTCCTCGCGGTCGACAACGGCGTTTCCACGGTCCAGAAGGCCAGCCCTGGCACCCAGGCGGAATTCTCCTTCGAAGGGACCTACGAGTCTTGGGCCAAGGTAGCCAGGGGGGAGGTCGACCTGCAGGCGGCGGTGCTGAAGGGGCAACTCAGGTTCAAGGGATCAATAACGAAGATTCTCATGTACAGGGAGAGGTTCATGAGAATTGCGGAACTGATGAAACAGGTTCAGACGGAGTTCTAGTCCTTTCCGAGACTGTCAGAGTTGCCGCTCCTTCAGCTCCCCTCGAGAAGCTCCCGCGACAATATGTATCTTTGAACCTCCGACGTCCCTTCCACTATGTCGAGTATCTTGGCATCTCTGAGGTACCTCTCTATCGGATAGAGCTTGCTCACCCCGTAACCTCCGTGGATCTGAATCGCCCTTTCACAGACCCACACGGCGGCTTCGCTCGCGAAGTACTTGCACATGGCGGACTCTTTCGTGAACTCCTGTCCGGAGTCATGGAGAGTGGCAGCGCGATAGGTAAGGAGCTTGGCGGCGGTTGTCCTGGTGGCCATGTCCGCAAGGAGGAACTGCATTGCTTCGAACTTCGCAAGCGGCCGCTTGAAGATCGTCCTCGACCGCAAGTAGGCCAGGGACCGCTCAAGGGCCGCCTCGGCTATCCCGACCGCGGCAGCGGCTGCGCCTACCCTCGACTCGCTGAGTATGGACATGGCGATGAGGAACCCGTCCCCTTCGTGCCCGATCAAGTTCGAGTCCGGAACCCTGCAGTTCTCGAAGACGAGCTCCGCGGTCCCAGTTCCTCTGGCTCCCATCACCTCTAGCTTCTGACCGACCCTGAACCCTGGAGTCCCCTTGTCCACCATGAAGGCAGTGATTCCCGCCGCGCCGTCCTCGGTCGTCCCAGTCCGGGCAAAGAAGACGAGGAGGTCGGCGTGCAGTCCCTGGGTGATGAACATCTTCGAGCCGTTGACCACGTATGACCCGGCCTCCCTGGTCGCCTTGGTCGTTATGGCAGCGGCGTCGGACCCCGCGTTGGGCTCAGTCAGACCGTAGGCGCAGATGATCTCCCCTTTTACCAGGCGAGGAAGGTATCTCCTTTTTTGCTCGTCTGACCCGAACTTCGCAATCACGTTGCCGGCCAGCCCGTTCTGGACGCCGAGGAGGAAGCCGGCGGACAGGCTGACCTTGGCGATCTCCTCGCCGACTATGACCGACCCCATCAGGTCAAGGCCCAGGCCGCCGTACTCCTGCGGCATGTTGAGGCCGAAGAGACCGTACTCCCCCATCTTCCTGGCGAGTTGCACCGGGTATTCGTCGGCCCTGTCTATTCTCTCGGCAATGGGGAGCACTTCGCGCGTGGCGAACTCCCGGGCCCACTTCTGGATTTCAACGTACTCGGGTTTGACGCGGACTTCGGGAAAACTGCTCATCCCTGGCACCTATCTCCAGGCGGGTCCAGAGTCACTTAACTCTTGGGCTGACCTTTCGCCTGAACGGCCGCCCAGCGGTTGTCTACTCCAGCACTCCCTTCTCCCTGAGGCGTTCGATGTCTGCGCGGGAGTAGCCGAGCCCCTTCATTATGGCCCCTGTGTCGCGCCCAAGCGACGGTGCGGGGCGGAATGCTGAGCCCCGCATAGGCGGACTGCTGCGGAGCGGCCCGTTCAGGACCACTCCGTCTCCCTTGACGCGGAGGAGCATCGAAGCGGTCTGGGCCCATTCGCTGTTGAGGGCCTCCTCGATCGATAGGACGGGGGTCGCGCAAGTGTCCTCCTGAACCAGGAGCCTTGCCCACTCGTCTCTCGTCCTCGTGGCGAACACTCGCTTGAGGGTGGATGCCACCCCCTTCCTCTCCGCGGCGGTGCCGAACCTCTTGCGCTCAAGCTGCGGGACGCCGAGCTCCCTCACTAAGTTCCGCCAGAACTCCTCCTCTATGGCAGCCACAGCGATGTACTTGCCGTCTGAAGTCCTGTAAAGATTGTAGTAGGGGGTAGACCCGAACATCAGACTGTGCCCTTCTGACGGAGACTTGCCAGTCACGATGTACGCAGAGACCGGGACGACCATCCACGACAGGAGCGACTGCACTATCGGGACATCGATGTGGACGGCCTCCTTCCTGCCGACTAGGGCCCCGAGAATCGCAACGGCCGCCAGGGTCCCCGCGACCATGTCACTGAGCTGCAGGAGAGGAACCTCAGCCCGCCGGGGGTAGTCCAGGGTGCCCCCCATCGCCTGGAAGTTGATGTCGTGGCCAGGCGTCTGGCTTAGCCTGTTGGTCTCGCCGAAGGCCGAAATCGAACAGTAGACGATTCGAGGATTGATTCTGCTGACTTCGGCAAATGAGAAGCCGAGCCTCTTCATTGCGCCGGGCCTGAAGCCCTCGACGAACACGTCGGCGTCTCGGATGAGCCTACGGAGGACCTCCTTGCCCTCCCCTGACTTGAGGTCGAGCCCGATGCTGAGCTTGTTCCTGTTGACCGTGGCGTGGACAGGGCTCTCCCCGCCCCTCGTCGGAGGGGTCGCCCGCATGTAGTCGCCGAGGCCGGGCTGTTCCACCTTGACCACGTCGGCCCCCATATCTGAGAGCAACATGGTGGCGTAGCCGCCGGGGAGAAGGCGTGAGGCGTCAACGACGGTCACGTGGTCGAGGAATCCCACGCACGACGCCAGACGGCCCTCCAAAAAAAGGCTAAATCCACGGCGGCGGCTGAACGACCGACGATGAGGTAAACGCCGTCCCAGTCATAGCCCTTGGTAGCTCCAAGGGCAGATGATGAACTCGCGACGAAACTGAGTCAAAACTCTTCCAAGCTTATTACGAGCGGGGAGGGACCAAGCGGTGTTGGTCAAGTCTGTCAAAGTCCACGAAGACACCCACAGGGCGCTAAAGCGACTGAAGGCCAAGAGGAGGAGACGAAGCATCGACGAGGTAATCCGAGAGATGATCAGGACCACCACCGGCTCGAATGTGGGCGACCAGGAGGAAGGAGAGGAGAAGGAGTTACTGTCATACGCGAAGGCATGACCTAACACAGAAATACGAATCGCCATAGGGCCTTACCAAGACCCATGGCAAAATTCGACGGGATCGTAGGAAAAGCGCTCCTGACCGTTACCGAGAAGGAGAACGAACTGACCCTCGTGTTCGCGGACAACAGATACCTGTTCGTCAATCTTGAGAACGGGAAGCTGAAGGCGAATAGCGTCCCCGAGTAGGGGACTACTCCTTTTCGAGGATCTGCACTTCGCAGCTCTTGCCGACGAGAGTCTTGAATCTCTCCGCATCAGTTCTTGTCCCGACAATCTCGCCGAAGTGCATCGGGACGGCTACCTTCGTCTTCATCGACTTCGCCGCGTCCGCGGCCTCCTCGGGGGTCATCACGTATGTCCCTGATACGGGGAGGAACGCAACGTCGACCGAGATGGATTTCATTTCCGGCGTGGCGTCGCTGTCGCCGGCGTGGTAGAATCGAACCCCGTCCAGGGTCACTATGTAGCCCACCCTTCCATCCTCCTTGGGGTGGAAGACCTTTCCCGGCGACCGGAACTTGTTGATGTTGTACGCTGGTATCGTCTCGACCGTCACCCCTTTGATTTGGGTGCTGGACCCGGGTTCGATTATCACCTTCTGAGCCTTGAACCCCCGCAGCTGCTGCTCGCAAATCCTCGGCGCGACGATTGAGGTCGATTCGCCGCTGAACCGCTTGATGTCGTCCTCGCTCAGGTGGTCGAAGTGCTCGTGGGAAATCAGCAGGACGTCGGCCTTGTAGTCTCCCTTCGCCTTGAAGGGGTCCAAAACCACCGTCCTAGAACCCTGGAGGACAAACGAGTCATGCCCGAGCCAGTGGACTCTGACGTCCCTGTAGGTCCACAACCGACTTTCCTCTAGAGCTCCACGGACTCTTCTTTTATCCCGGAGCGGTCCACGGTCAGAATGTCGATTCCATTTCCGCTCATGGCGTCCCTCGCTATGGCGGCCTTGATGGAAGACAGGAGGAGGTCTCGTGCATCCTTCTGGGTTATCGCCGCCGAATACCCGGCTTCTACTACCCCGATTGCGGTCTCCTCCCCTGTGCCGACTGTAGCGTACTGGTCAGATATCACACTCCCAAGAGGATCCAGGACGTAGACCACTGGCTTCTGGCCAACTCCGCCAAGGATGACCTGCGTCAGCAGGGGGGCGTACCGATTCTGAAACATCAGTGTGGACATCAGCTTTGCCACCGAGTTGGGCTTCATGGGCTTGCGGGACTCGAGCTCCTTCAACTTGGAGTAGACTGACACCTCCCTTACGAGGTTCTGCATGTCGGCCACCATCCCTGCGCAGACCGCACCGACGTTCTCAGTCACCCTGAAGACCTTCTTCCCTGACTTGCTCCTTACGAAGCTGCCCAGGGTGATTCTCCTTTCGGCTCCAAGAACGACGCCGTCCTTGTATGCTATGCCCACGGCCGTCGCGCCCGGCATGAACTGCTCATATGACAACTGGATTCTTCGCCGAGCGGCAAGTTCCACCTTTTTAGGCGTTGTGTCCAGAAACGGGAGTTACGGTCACGACATAGGCGCCCCCTTCCTGTACATAGGAGAAGTCACATTTGGTGAATAGCCTGGCAACATGAAGCCCCGTCTTCAGGTGGAGGGAGACCTCGGGAACGAACAGCGATGATTCGCCATCGGCGAGGGAGAGCAGGGGGGCAATCATGTCGGCTAGGTTCGAGTCCACAGATGCACCCGACCGGAGTGAAGCCGCGAGGCCCTGGGCGGCTTCCTCGCCGACATCCTCGGCGCTCCTCCCCCTTGCCCCGAGCGCGTCAACCCCCAACAGGCGCCCAGCATTGGTGACGGAGGCGAGCACCGACGAGCCGGGCGAGTCGGCACCCTCCTCGCTCAGTGTCCTAGAGCCGACCTCCACCCCCGATGCCGAGAGGACCCGTACCATCGCCTCCATCTGCCGCTCTGCGACGTGCCTCGGGAGATGGCCGCACCTGCTTACTAGGTCGGCTCTTGCCGGGCCGACCCCTCTTTCGAGCCTGACGGCCCGCAGGGCCGCCGCCGGCTTTACTTCGGCGGTCACCCTCCCCCCTCCGCGTGGGTAATACCCGCGCTTCGAAGCGGCCGCTTCGAACTCGATTCCAAGGAGACCGTAGGCCCGCCCGACGGGGCCTGAGAAATAGTCGAAGGTAGGGCTCCAGGGGACGTCCGTGCCGCCGATTATGTCCAGAGAGACGCGAGAGCGGGTCAACGCGACCGCCGGTATGACAGCCTGGAGCAGAAGCGTGATACTTGCCGCCGTCTTCATGTCTACCGCCACTGAAGATTCTCCCAACCTGCCTGGGGCGAAGCGAATCTCTGAGGATCCCACCTCGGCGCCTCGCAGGTCGGCTCCGAAGATCTTGGACAGCGTCTGAAGGGTGGAGACGTGCTGCTGCCTGAGGCCGGGGACCTCTCTGCCGGCGCGAATCTTGAAGACCCGCACTGACTTGCCGAGGATGACCGAGAAGGCCACCGCAGTCCTGAGGATCTGGCCCCCTCCCTCGCCGTAGGAGCCGTCGACATCCACCGTCCCAGAGCCCGACAACTTTCGCCCGCGAGGTCAGGCCACCTGGCGATTTCTTATATACAGCACGACGGGGCGACGAAACGAAGGGCCTTGAGAGTCGGTCTCCTGGTCGGCCGGTTCCAGCCGTTTCATCTGGGCCATCTCGCGGCAGTGAAGTTCGCTTTGACGAGAGTGGACTATCTCTACGTGGTAGTCGGAAGCTCACAGAGGAGCCACGAGAGGGACAACCCCTTCACCGCTAGCGAGAGGATTTCGATGATCAAGAGCGCCCTCGACGCAAACGGGGTCGACCCGTCCAAGTGGATGGCGATCCCCATCCCCGACGCCGACTCGCACTCGGTGTGGGTTTCATCGGTCGAGTCCATGGTCCCCAAGTTTGACATCGTGTTTACCAACGACTCCCTGACCCATCTCCTCTTCAAGGAGGAAGGCATCACGGTAAGAGCGGTCCCCTACCTCGACAGGAAGAGGTACTCGGCTACGAACGTCCGCGACAGGATTCTCGAAAGGAAAGACTGGGTCGCCCTCGTCCCGCCCCAGGTCGCGAGGCTGGTGAAGAGTTTTGGAGGAGTTGAGAGGGTTCGAGAGCTAATAAAGGGAGACATCTCGGGGTAATGCCAATGAGTTCGGAACAAAAACTGATCATGCTGCCGGGCCCGACAAACGTTTCGCCGCGGGTCATGCAAGCGATGCTCCGGCCGATCATAAACCACCGGGGAGACGCGTTCAGGCAGCTTTACGGAGGTCTTCTTGTGAAGGCTAGGCAGCTCTTCCAGACCAAGGGAGAGGTGCTCGTTCTTTCCTGCTCGGGGACTGGCGGGGTCGAGGCCGCAGTCTTCAACCTGATTAGGCCCGGCGATACCGCCATCGTGCCCGTATTCGGTGAATTCAGCAGCAGGCTCGCGGAGACCGTGGAGCTTGCCGGAGGCAAAGCTGTTCAGGTGAAGGCCGAGTTCGGGAAGGTTCCCCCGCTGAGCCAGCTTCAAGACGCGATGAGCAAGGAAGGGAAGTTCAAGGCCCTGTTCCTGGTCCACAACGAAACGAGCACGGGTGTGACCGCGCCGTACTCTCGCGAGGCTTCACGGATGGCGAGAGAGCACGGTGCCTTCGCCGTGGTTGACGCCATATCAAGCCTCGGCGGGTACGCAATCCCGGTGGACGAATGGGGGGTGGACATGTGCATAACTGGCAGCCAGAAGTGCATCGCGGCGCCCCCAGGACTCGCACTGCTTTCGGTGAGTGGCAGGGTGGTCGACTTCCTGAAGACGTCTCCCCCGAAGACCCGCTACTTCGACATCCCCAGATACCTCGAATACGGCGCAAACGGGGAAACACCATTCACGCCTGCGCTTCCTCTGTACTATGCCCTTGACGAGGCATTGAAGGAGTTCATCGAAGAGGGATGGGCAAAGAGGGTCCAACGGCACGATGAGATGTCGAAGGCCATCTACGACGGCGTCGCAAAGCTGGGGCTCAAGGCGGTCGCCTCCCCTGACGTCAGGTCGAAGACGGTGATTGCGTCCTACTACCCCCCCGGCGTGGACGACTCCCAGTTCAGAAAGAGCATGGCCCAGGACAAGGGAATCGTGGTGGCCGGCGGGTTCGGGCCCTTCAAGGGAAAGGTGTTCAGAATAGGCTGCATGGGTCAGATTAACAGTGGGTACGTCGACAGGACCCTGAAGGCCGTAGGAGAAACCCTCCAGAAGCTTCAGCACCCTTGAAAGGCTATAAACCCAAGGGCTAGGGCAAGTCGAAGCAAATGCCACTCGAAAAGGGCGTCCTCATATTCGCCAACTACACAGCCAAGGTAAAGGACACGGGTGAGGTCATAGAGGCAACGGGGGAGGAAGAGGCGAAGAAGCTGAACGTCTACGACGCCACTCGCAAGTACGGGCCGAGGCTCGTCGCAGTGGGCGAAGGGTGGCTCATCTCCGGACTGGACGACGAGGTGAAGAGGATGAACGTTGGCCAGAAGAAGGAGATCGAACTTGCGCCTGAGAAGGCCTTCGGGAAGAGGGACCCGACTCAGACGAGGATGATTCCGCTCAGGAAGTTCGGAGAAAAGGCCGACGAGCTCGCGGTCGGCGACGAGATTGAGGTTGAGAACAGGGTCGGGATAGTGCGCTTCATCGGATCCGGAAGGGCTCAGGTGGACTTCAACCACAGGCTTGCAGGGAAGTCGATTGTCTACGACTTCGAAGTCCTGAAGAAGGTGGAGGGCGACGAAGACAAAGCGAGGGCGCTGATCGACAGAAGGTTCGCAGGAGAGGGAGGAAAAGTGACGTTCACCCGCAGGGGGGACGAGATGGAGGTTACGATACCGGAGGACCTCTTCCTGGCTGAAGGACTTCAGATAATCAAACGGGGAGTCTCCTCAGACGTCTTCAAGTTCATCCCCGGCACTGCGAACGTCATCTTCGTCGAGAAGTTCGTAAACCCGAAGCCCGAAGCAAAGCAGGAGCCCAAGGCAGCCGAGCCGACCCCCACGACGGAAGAGGTCCCGAAGCCGCGGAAGAGGAAGCAGCAGGCAACGGCGAAGGCTACCTAGATTACCCCCGTGGAACCGGCAAGCAGAAGGCTCCTCCGCCTGTCGAGCTTGAACTTCGAAAGAACGGTGTAGCGTTCGGGTCTGATCGAGCTGGCGCGCGTGAGGGCCTCTACGACCATCCCTTCAGTCAGGCCGAGCTCAGCAGCTGTCACGGGGGCATGGACGTTCTCCAGCGCGTTCCTCACCGCCCTCCAGTCACCCTTCTGGAGCTTAGCCATCATTATGGTCCCGAGGCCGCACTTCTCCCCGTGCAGCCCCCTGCCTGGGGCAACAAGATCGAGGTAGTGACTGAACAGATGTTCGGCCCCACTGCAGGGGCGAGAGCTCCCGGCTATTCCCGCTGCGACCCCGGTGCTGATCAGGGCTTCAACCAGGTCCCTGACGCTCTCTTTGCCGAACCCCCCCAGCCTGCGCGACCCCTCGATGACGACATTGGCGCTCATCAGTGCCAGGTTCGCCGCGTAGCTGCCGTAGTACTCCCCTGTCTCCCTGTGGGCGAGCTGCCAGTCGCGGACTGCCGTGAGCTTCGAGACTAGGTCGCCACATCCGGACGCCAGAAGCCTCCTTGGAGCGGAGCAGATGACCTCCACGTCGGCAAGGATCCCGAGCGGAGGTTTCGCCTTCAGAGAGTACGGCCTGTCGAGGCCCTTGATGGAGGCGAAAGGACTGGAGATTCCGTCATGGGAAGCGCTCGTGGGGACAGAATAGAATGGGATGGACCTCCTGAAGGCCGCCAGCTTTCCGACATCGACGCTCTTGCCCCCGCCAACCCCCACTATGCAGTTGGCGTCCGACGCCGCCCTCATCACCTTCGTGACGTTCGGAAGGTCCGGAGCCGTTACCTCGACCCAGAACGCCTTCCCGTCGAGAGATGAATCGACCGTGCCCCGGACCTTCGACTGGACGTTCGAACCGGCGGCGACGACCACTTTCTTCCTTCCGGCTGATTCACGGACAAACTCTCCCAGGTAGGAGAGGACACCGTCTCCGATGAGAACCTTGGTTGGGAGCTCCATGAGATGGGAGCTGGAGTCCACGTTTCCATGGGGGGAAGATGTCGATTTAAGCTCGACGAGAGAAGTGACGAAACGCCGCGCAGCGCCGCGAACAGTGGGAGCGGCCGCCGAGAATCAGTCCCTGCCTGTCTGCGCACGGCCCAACGGGGGCTGTGTTGCGAAACTAGACGGTTTGGCCGGTCGAAAGCACTGTGACCACAAAGATGAATAGCGCGAGTCTATTGACCGACCAATACTTGCGACTTGCGACTCGGCTAAACATAGTGGCGTACGAAACGGTCGGCCTCGGAGCCTTTGTCATACTGCTTGCATTTCTGGAGAACGAGGAGGCGGGAGGAAACCCTGTGGCAACGAACTTCGCTTGGGTCTTCTGGTTGGTGGGGGTCATTCTGATTGTCGTGGGTCTGGAGTCGGCATCGCTGATACGCCGTCTCCCCAAGGATCCGATCACAACTGCCACCATGGCCGCCGAACCTAGCACGTGACTCGCGCACCAAGGCCGGTACTGGAAGTTCGAAAGATTAAATAGGCAAGCGCTTCACGCTAGATTCGTCCGTTTTCAGGAGGCAAACTGGTTCTAATGTCACATGAGTTCAAGGGGACGGCAGGGAAGCCACTCAGCTCCGCCATGTATCACGGTACCACCACCGTCGGGCTGGTGTGCAGCGACGGCGTCGTCCTGGCGACGGATACGCGAGTGACCGCAGGAGGCTTCATCGCGCACAAGAGGGGAAAGAAACTCCTCAAGATTGACGACAACCTAGCGATGACAATCTCAGGAGGGGTCGCAGACGCTCAGAACGTGGTTGACACGCTGAAGTACTACACAAACATCTACAGAATCGAAAGAGGGAGGATGATGCCGGTGAAGTCAGCCGCCCAGATTGTATCGAACGTGCTTTTCTCCGCACGGCTCTACCCATTCATCGCCGACGTCCTCGTCGGAGGCGTCGATTCAAAGGGAGGGTCAGTCTACAACGTTGACATCTTCGGATCTGTCGCTCGAGAGACAATGGTAGCCACCGGGAGCGGGTCCCCAGTGGCCTACGGCGTGCTGGAGGCGGAGTTCAAGGAAGACCAGCCAGCGGCGAAGGTCTACCCGCTCGCCGCGAAGGCGATAATAGCCGCGACACGGAGGAACGTGGCCACAGGCGACCACTTTGACGTCGCCGTCCTGGACAAGAACGGGTTCAGGGAGATCTCTGAGCAGGAGAAAGACAAGCTCCTGTCCCAATTCACGGGTCACAGTTAGGGTTTGGAACAGAAAGCCAACGGTATCAGCCTAATGAGCGCGATACTGAACAACATCCCAGCGGAGGCTGGGATCACCAGAATCGAGTACGAGGGGCCGAGGATTGCCCTCTACACTCGGAACCCGGCGTTCCTCCACAAGAACAGCTACGTCGTCTCTGAAATCGTCAACTCGCTCAAGAAGAGGGTGGTCACAAGGACAGAGAAGGCCATACGCAAGCCCGAGAGCGAGGCGCGTCAGGCACTGGAGAAGGTCATCCCACCTGAAGCCGGCGCCACGTCGTACTTCTTCGACGACGCCCTCGGGGAGATCACCATCGAGGCCGCTACCCCGAAGGCCCTCTCGCAGGAGGCTGGATTCGATCTCGGAGCCGCCATGGAAAAGACGGGGTGGAAGGTCAAGGTCAGAAAGGCACCACATATTCCATCGACGGCGATCCAGAACGTCTACTACGCCTGGAAGGCGGGGAGTGAGACAAGGGAGAAGTTCTACAGGGACCTCGGCGAGTCCATCTTCAGGCCTAGGCTGACTTCGACTGAGCACGTGACGATCAAGACGCTTGGCGCGTTCCAAGAGGTCGGGAGGTCGTGCCTCCTAGTCGAAACATCGGAGAGCAAGGTCCTCCTCGACTGCGGGATTCATCCGGGGGCCAGGAACGCCTGGGATGCCTATCCAAGGCTGGACTGGGCCGACGTCTCCCCCGCCGACCTCGACGCGATAGTGATCAGCCATGCGCACCTCGACCACATGGGGTTCCTCCCTGCGATGTTCAAGTACGGGTACGACGGGCCGGTCTACTGCACAGAGCCGACCCTGCCCCTGATGACTCTACTCCAGAGCGACTTTGTCAAGATTGCTCAGATCGAAGGAGGGCGGCTGATCTACGACCAGAAGGACATCAGAGACGCCGTCCAGCACGCCATAACGCTCCCTTACAGCACGGTGACGGACATCTCGCCGGACATCAAGCTCGTCTTCAACAACGCCGGCCACATACTCGGCTCGGCAACCATTCATCTCCACATAGGCGAGGGCGCCCACAATATAGTCTACACCGGGGACTACAAGTACGGCAGGACCCAGCTCTTCGACTCGGCGACCTGGAACTACCCGAGGGTGGAGACCCTGATCACGGAAAGCACCTACGGGGCGAAGGAGGACATCATGCCCGTTCGCGAGGAGGTGGAGATGAACTTCGTGAACGCCATAAACGATATCCTCCGCACGGGCGGGAAGGTCCTGATCCCCATTCCGGCCGTGGGGAGGGCCCAGGAGATACTTCTGGTCCTCGACCAGTACATGAGGAGCAAGGTCCTCGTGGAGGCGCCCGTTTTCATGGAGGGGATGATTTCGGAGGCCACGGCGATACACGTCTCATACGCGGACTACCTCTCAAGGGAGCTCAGGACGAAGATACTCGAGGAAGGGATCAACCCCTTCGCTTCCGAGTACTTCACGGAAGTGGAGCACCCGTCCAACCGAGAGGAGGCGTTTAGGGAGGGTCCCGCAATCATACTGGCCACATCGGGGATGCTCGAGGGGGGGCCCGTGCTGGACTACTTCGAGAACATCGCTCCCGCAGAGAAGAACAAGATCCTATTCGTCTCGTACCAGGTGCAGGGGACACTCGGCAGGAGGGTCCTCGACGGGAGCAGCCAGGCCAGCCTGATGGACGAGTCGGGGAAGATCAAGATAGTCGACGTGAACTGCGCGGTCCAGAAGATCGAGGGGTTCAGCGGGCACAGCGACTACAACCAGATCATCAGGTTCGTCGGAAAGGTGAGGCCGAAGCTCCAGCAGGTC
>Ga0187771_10001065_pt1 | contig 18002 bp, 7 predicted proteins | sample 0116_SJ02_MP15_1_FD_133139 | JGI IMG/M metagenome (GOLD analysis project Ga0187771, IMG submission 133139) | Tropical peat soil microbial communities from peatlands in Department of Meta, Colombia - 0116_SJ02_MP15_10_MG | ecosystem: Environmental > Terrestrial > Soil > Wetlands > Peat | place...
CGAGGGAACTATCAAAAACCTCGCCTCGCTGGAAGCGCTGATTGAGAAGTTTCCTGACGTGTTGACACTGATTCGGCAACATTCGGACATCGCCCGCGCCAAGCTGGAAAACAAAGTCGGCATCATTCGCGGCTTCCAGTACACGGCGTTCTTCGAAGAGGATACGGGGCGGATCGAGACCTTCCGCAAACTGGGTGTCCGCATCATGCAAATCACCTACAATAACCGCAGTGCTTTTGGTGATGGCTGCCTGGAGCCGGGCAACGCGGGGCTGAGCAAAGCGGGGATAGCGCTGATTAAGAAGATGAACGATCTGGGAATCGCTGTTGACTTGAGCCACAGCGGTTATCGCACCACGGCGGAGTCGATCTCTGCCTCCTCGAAACCGGTATTGATATCTCATGGCGGTTGCGCCGCCGTCTATGCGCACCCCCGCAACAAGCCCGATGAAATCCTGAAATCACTGGCGGACCGCGGCGGCTACTTCGGCGTGTACCTCATGCCCTACCTGGTTGCCTCCCCGACGGTGCCCACACGCCAGCATGTGCTCGATCACCTTGTGCACGCCATCAATGTTTGCGGCGCAGATCATGTGGGCATCGGATCGGACGGATCGATTCAGAAGGTCGTCCTCACACCGAAGCAAAAAGCTGACTTCGATGCCGACATCGCGCGCCGCAAGAAGCTCGGGATCGGCGCGCCTGGTGAGGATCGTTATCCCTATGTGCCCGATCTGAGTGGGCCGGATTATTTGCAAATCATCGCCACAGAGCTTTCGCGGCGAGGCCAGCCCTCGTCGGTGATCGTCAAAGTGCTGGGGGCGAATTTCCAGCGTGTGCTGGGCGAGATTTGGGGCACGGCTTAGCGTGGGTAGCACAGGCGTTCTTGCCTGTGGCCGAACGGCTGTAACGACAAGGACAGGCAGGAGTGCCTGTCCCACGAGCGTAGGCGGAATTGGTCCTATGGGTAATCATAAATCATTCGCTTGGGATTCAGCACGCCCCGCAATCATGAGCCTCTTGCTTGCCATGACCTGCTGGGCCCAGAAGCCGACAGAGACACCAAGTGCGGTGCCCCCACTGCCGCCGGAAATCCCCGCCATGGCCAGGCACTATTCTGTGTCGATTATGGGAATTCTGGTAGGGCAGCAGGCCGTGTGGACCGCGCCGGATGGCTGCCTTCATATTTTTTATCAATACAACGATCGTGGACGCGGCCCCAAAACCACCAGCGTTCTCGAGCTTGATGCCAATGGCATGCCGGTGGCAGAGAGCGTCAGCGGAAACGACTACCTGAAATCTCCTGTTCATGAAAGCTACACGCTGACCTCTGGTGTGGCACATTGGGAGAGCAATTACGAGAAGGGTGAGAAGAAACTGGAGGCGATGGCAATCTATCTCCCCATCAACCAAGCGCCCTGGGAACTGGGTCTTCTCGCCAAATCGGCGCTCGACAATGGCGGCAGGATCAGATTGCTGCCGGAGGGTGAAGCACGGGTGGATCGCCTCGACGACCTCAACCTCGAATCTTCCGGCCAGCAAGGCCACGTCACGCTGTATGCGATCAGTGGGTTGGACTTCTCACCGACCTACGTATGGCTGGATGACGCAGGCTCATTTTTCGCTTTTTCGAATTCCTGGTTCGGGGTGATAGGAGAGGGATGGGAATCCGCCGCAAAGCAGTTACAAGCTGCGCAGGATAAGGCGGCCCAAGCCCGCGCCGCCGAACTTGCCCGCAAGTTGGGTCATGCGGCGCCGAACGGCCTGGTGTTCGCGCACGTCAATCTTTTTGATGCTCAGTCAGCCGAGACGCTCAAGGACCAAAGCGTGGTCGTCATCGGCAACCGCATCCGGAATGTGGGTCCCTCTGATCAAGTGGCTCCGCCCGCCAATGCGGAAATCATCGATGGAACCGGCAAAACTTTGCTGCCCGGTCTCTGGGACATGCACGCCCACGTTGCCGATAATGACGGCCTTCTGAATTTGGCCGCCGGGGTCACCACGGTCCGCGACCTCGCCAACGATATCGACACGCTGCTGGCCCGCCGCAAGCGCATCGAAGAGGGCAAAGAGATTGGCACGCGCGTTATCCTCGCCGGAGTCATCGACGGAACCGGTCCTTATCATGGCCCCACCAAGGTGTTGGTCGCCACACCTGAGGAGGCTCGTGCCGCTGTAGACAATTACGCGCGCTTAGGCTACGTCCAGATCAAGATCTACAGTTCAGTGAAACCGGAGCTGGTGCCGGTGATTATCCAGGAAGCGCACAAACTGGGCTTGCGCGTCAGCGGTCATATTCCGGCGGAGATGACCGCTGCGCAGTGCGTCGCGTACGGCTATGACGAAATCCAGCATGCCAACTTTCTCATGCTGAACTTCATGCCTGACGTGAAAAACACCAACACGCCCGCGCGCCTCACGGAAGTCGCCAAGCGCGGCGCCGATCTCGACCTCCGTTCACCGCAGGTGCAAGCCTTTATCAAACTCCTTCTGGACCATCACACCGTGCTGGATCCCACCCTCAGCGTCTTCGAGAATAGGTTTAACGGAGGCTTGGGGAAAATCCCGCCCGGATTCCAGCCCATCGCCAGGCGATTGCCGCCCCAGGTGCGCCGGGGGCTAATGTCCGAAGGCTTAACGCCCGCTCCCGGCATGGAGGAACGCTACCGGCAATCCTTTACAAGAATGCTGCAGCTCGTTGGGGTAATGTATCGTGCCGGAGTTCCCATTGAAGACGGTACTGACTCGCTAGCCGGCTTCACCCTTCAGCGCGAACTTGAACTTGATGTCCGGGCCGGCATCCCTGCCAATAAAGTCCTTCAAGATGCTACGCTGAACGCCGCGCGCATTATGAAGCTGGACGGTGATCTGGGCTCGATTGCTCCCGGAAAACTCGCCGACCTCACGCTCGTTAACGGCAATCCCGCGAACAACATTAGTGACATCAGAAAAACAGCGTGGGTGGTGAAGGACGGCACGAGTTACAAGCCGGAGGAGTTGTTTGCGGCGCTGGGCATTGTCGATTGACGATGGTCGATTGAAAACGCGCGGTAGCGCAGACCTGCTGTTGAGGTCTGCGGCTCTTCGGGTTGCCGATTGACGATTGTCGATTGAGAACGGGCAGCATTCACAAGCCGCAGACCTTGAACAGCAGGTCTGCGCTACCTGCCCGGCACCTGACACCTATTCGTATCGCAGCGCCACCATGGGATCGATCTTGGTAGCCCGGCGGGCCGGGATGTAGCTGGCCGCGAGCGCCACGATCGCCAACACGATGCTGACGACAGCGAACGTTGCGGGATCGGAGGGGTGCACACCATAAAGGAGGCTGGCCATCAGCCGCGTAAGGCCTGCGTTACACACCAGACCTACCACGACACCTGCCAGGGAAAGTCTGATTCCATTACCCACAACCATCCCGAGCACATCGGAGCGCGTGGCACCAAGTGCCATGCGAACGCCGATTTCGCGTACTCGCTGGGTCACTAAGTAGCTCACGACCCCGTAAATGCCAATGGCTGCCAGGCCCACGGCAAGGGTTGCAAACAGGGCAAACAGCAGCAGGTTGGAGCGGGGCTCGGAGAGCGACAATGCCAGAACCTGAGAGAGCGGCCGGACTTGGAAAATGGCAACGTCCGGATATGTAGATTGTAGGGCCGAGCGCGCTGCCGGAGCCACGTTCACCGGATTTGAGGCGGTCCGCACAACGAAGCTCATACCGGTTTCCCAGGTCTCCTGCTCATACGAAGCGTAAACCTGGGGCATGGTGTCGGCTCCGGGCTCGTAGTTCTTTACGTCGCCGACCACGCCTACGATTTCGAGCCACACCGGCTTCCGCTCGTCGGTGCTGAACCACTTGACGTGCGCCCCTATCGGGTCTGCGTCTGCGAAGAAGCTGCGCGCCAGCGTCTGGTTGATAACGGCGACTTTGGAGGCGTCGGCGCTGTCGTGGACGGAAAAAGGGCGGCCGCGAACTAAAGGAATCTCCAAGGACTGGAAGTATCCGGGGCTGGCTACGGTGAAGGCCCCGTGAGGAAGATCCTCATCCACATGCGAACCATGCTCGGCAATGGTGATAGACCCGGTTGCCTCGGAATAGGGTGGCAGCGAATCGATGACTCCAGCCTCGAACACGCCGGGCAAGGCGCGCAAACGCTCCAGGGCCTGCCGGTAAAAAAGAGCTTGCTGGCTGGCAGTTCGGTAGCGCTCCCCGGTTGGAGCTACGGAAAAGGTAAGAACGTTTTGGGGATTGAGTCCCAACCGAGCCTGGCGCGAGAGACCTATAAAGCTCCGCAGCAGCAGACCTGCTCCCGTCGAGAGCACCAAGGCAAGGGCCATTTCTGAAACCACCAGGGAAGAGCGCAGAAGCTCCCGTCTGCTCGTCGTTTGGCGTGCCCCATACCTCAGACTGTCGCTCAGATTGACTCTGCCCAGGCCGAGCGCCGGGGCAAGACCGAAGAAAATTCCCGTGAGCATCGAAATCGCCAAAGTGAAGCCGAGCACGACGCCGTCTATGCGCACGACCCCGACTTGGGGGATGATGTCGGACCCGAGCTTCAATAGCAAGCGAGTGGTCGCAAGCGAAAATAGAAGTCCCAGAGCGCCCCCGGCTAACGCGAGCAGGAGACTTTCCGTAAGCATCTGCCGCACCAGGCGTAGGCGCGCCGCGCCAAGCGCGGCACGCACGGCCATTTCAGCGCCCCGCGCGCGGGCGCGCGCCAGCATCAAGTTGGCAACATTGGCGCAGGCGATAAGCAGAACCAACCCCACGGCACCCAGGAGGATGAGCAACAACGGGCGAACATCACCCACGAGGATCTGCTTAAGCGGCTCCACGATCACCCCCCGTTCCTTGGGACCTTCGTGATATTGGGTCGCGAGGCGGTCGGCAATGGTATCCATTTCCAAGCGGGCACTTTCCAGCGTTACGCCCGGTGCGAGGCGGCCGATGACGGTAAGGTAGTGGAGGCCGCGGTTTTGAGTCACATCGCCAATATCGATGGGAGCCTCCGGGACGGCCCGCTCGGGTGCGACCCAGACGTCGGTTTCCCCAGGGTAGCGGAACCCGGCGGGCATGACGCCGATTACGGTGAAGCTCCGGCCGTCGATTGCGAGCGATCCGCCGATCGTTTTGGGATCGGAACCGAAGCTCTCCTGCCACAGGCTGTGAGTGATGATCGCTACAGGGGCGTGACCCGCTCTCTCGTCTGTGGGAAGAAAATCGCGACCCAGTGTGGGACGCACACCGAGAAGCCTGAGCATGTCGGCGGAGCAGGTTGTGCGATTGATCCGCCGGGGCTGGCCTTGCGCCACCAAATTAGCGCCCCAACTGAAATAGGCGGAGACTGCGGAGAAGACGTGATTCTGCTGTCTCCAATCGAGGAAGGTTGCAGGCGCCACGGAGCCGTGATTTTTCTCTCGCACCCACATCACGCGATCAGCGTCACGGAAAGGCAGGGGTTGAAGCAAAGTGGCGTTGACCACGCTGAAGATGGCGGTATTGGCGCCAATGCCGAGCGCCAGCGTCAAGGCCGCTACGGCCGTGAAACCGGGATTCTTGATCAACATCCGAAGGCCGTAGCGAACATCCTGCCAAAGGCTTTCGAGCCAGTTCCATCGCCGCATATCTCGATTCTCCGTTAGCGGTAGCTTCGGGGTGCAGTCCGTCGGCTGACGGACCGCACTCCAAAGCTACGCTCCCTGAATCTTACGCCCGCCTTCGTCCCAGACCGCAATGGTTTTGTTGAAGTAAGAGTAATTTGCCATATGGCAGGCGATGGCGGTGTTCTTGCCGTAGACCGCATCTTCGACAGACGGTTGCCGGGTGCGAACTGATTCCATGAAGTTGTTCATGTGGTCAACTTGGTAATCATAATCGGGAGGAGCCTGGAAGCTTTCTGCGGACTGAATCAACTTGTGCTTGCCCGGCGCAGTGGCAGGGTGTTCCTTGCGCCACTCTTGCAAGTACTCCATCCGCAGTTTTTCCGGCCAGCCCAGAATCGAATAGCCCTCCGGTTGCGGCTCGGTGTTTTGGGGGGTAAAGGTGAGGACATCATTCTTGATCTCCAGCGTCCCTTTCGTACCGAAGTACCGCGCCACATAGGGCGATTCGTTATTCAGGTTGCAGCGCATGGCCAGGCGGAAGTTGGGATACTCGAAAAGCGTCCAGATCAAATCCGGCGCCTCGCGGTTCTCCGTCCAGCGAAGCAGGCCTCCCATGCTGGCGGCTCGCAGGGGCGGCGCGGTGATCCCGGCAATGAAGTGGATACCCGTCAGCATGTGTACATAGAGGTCTCCGGGCAAGCCTTCGCCATAATCGCGGAAGCACCGCCAGCGGAAGAAACGGATGGGGTCGAAAGGACGCTTCGGTGCGTCACCTAGGAAGCGATTCCAATCAATGGTCTGCTCGTTGGCATCGGGCGGGATGGGATACACCCAGGCGCCGCTGGCGTCGTTGCGATCCAGGCAGGCCTCGACGGCCGTCACCTGCCCTAGCGCGCCGCTATCGAAGATCTCCTTACATTTCGCAAAGACAATCGAACTGCGGCACTGGCTGCCTACCTGCACAATGCGGTTGTGCTTCTGCATGGCGTCAACCATAGCGAACGCCTGGTCCACGGTGTGAGACATCGGCTTTTCGCAGTAAACGTCCTTGCCCGCCGCGCAGGCGTCCTGAGTAATCTTGGCGTGCCAGTGGTCCGGCGTGGCGACCAGGACGGCGTCCACATCGTTGCGGTCAAGAATGGCGCGGTAATCCTTGGTGGTGAATATCTCCTTCTTGGCGTATTCCTTGGCGGCGATCAGGCGGCCGTCGTAAAGGTCGCAGGCGGCAACGATCTCCGTGCCAGGGCAGTTCAGCGCTGCCTGCATGATGGTGCAGCCTTCCACCCCTGTCCCAATGGACGCGAAGCGCACTCGGTCGCTGGGTGGAACGGCACGCGGGCTGGCCTGGAGCGGGCGCGGCGAGAGCAGTGTGGTCTTCGCCACCGCCCCGAACGCCGCAACCCCCGCGCCGGTCCCCATGAATTCTCGACGATTCATTTGATGGCTGCTCATATGAACAAATCCCTCCTTGATTGTGGGCGCGGCCTTACGCCGCCAAATGGCGAGGTACACTCGCTACCAAAGATCACACTGTAGCACTAGTTAGCCAGACTGTCGCGGGGCGCGATGGTTTTTTCTCGTGCTTACTTCTCCGTGTCCTCTGAGGTCAAGAGAATATAAGACAGAGGTCACTGAGGCCCTCCGCGGCCTCTGTGTTGAGGCTTTGGAGGCACGGAGAACGTGGAGAAGATTACTTTGGTCACAGACAAAGCAGGTGACGCGGACCCGCGGTTTTGGGGTCCGCGCCACCTGGTGTTCGCCAATGGTCCCAGCAAACCCTTAACTGTAATCGTTAGAACTGCAACTTCAATCCAAACTGGATGAGCCGGGGATCGCGCGCGCTGTTCATTCCGCCGAATGCCACCCCGGAACCGATGTAAGTGTTGATTCCGCTAAATGAAGGGTGGTTGAAGGCATTGAGAAACTCCGCCCGGAACTGGAAGTTGATATTCTCCCTGACTTTGGTGTTTTTCCCGAGCGAAACATCCCAGTTGTTGGTGCCCGGCCCATGCAGGATGCCATAGGCGGAATTGCCGTACTCGAGATAGGCCGGATCAGCGAAAGCCGCGGTGTTGAAGTACTCCGCGACTGTCTTCGGCCCGTTGACACTCTGGCCGGAGACGCGGTCGGCGCGTTCCGAGCCCATTCCCGCTACTCCCGCAAAGCCCTCCGTGGCATATATCGAGTAGGCATTCCCGGAATCGAACGAGGTAATGCCGGACAAAACCCAGCCATCCAGCAGCTTGCCCCCGTAGCCCTTCAGGCTTTTGGCAAAAGGCAGTTCCCAAACGTAGTTGAAGGTCAGCATCTGGGGACGGTCATAAGTCGCCAAGCCCCGTTCCGCCGAGAGGTCGTAGCTGTTCTGTGGCGTGGCAAAATCGTTGTCTGCGTCCGAGAGCGTCTTCGACCAGGTGTATGCGGCCTGGAAGGAAAGACCCTTGACAAACCGCCGGTTCACAGAAATCTGCAAGCTGTGGTAACTCGAAACCGCGCTCGGCTCGATATAGGTAATGTAGCCGAAACCCTGGTAGGGCAGCAGGTCGTACCCACCCGCGTTGCCTTTCAGCACATCCAGGTTCGGGGTCGTCGCCTAGTTCAGATTTCGTACGCGCAAAAGGTGAGTTCCTTTGCTCCCCACGTAGCTCACATCGAGCACGGTATCCGGCAGGATCTGCTGCTGGACGCCGAGCGACCACTGTTGGTTGTATGGCACACCGAAGTGGGGAGCCATGTCGCTGATCCCCATCACGCTTTCGGGGCTCAAGGCGCCTGCCGCAGGATTGCTGAGTTCGGTGGGCGAAACCGTTTCAGTCTGCATGAAGGGCGGGTTGCTCTTCATCCCCAAAGTGTAGGGAGCCCAACGGTCATAGTACATGCCAAAGCCGCCGCGGAGCGAGGTCTTGTGACTCTTGAAAATATCCCAGGCGAAACCCACACGCGGGGCGAAGTTCTTTTTGTCGGGTGAGTAAACGGCCAAGCCGAACGGCGATTTGATGGCGCCCGCTTGGTACTGAGATGGGATTACTGCATTGCTGGCGACGTAGATGCCGTTCATGAAGTTGTAGTTCGCCGGCGAGAGGATCGAGCCCCAAGTGTCCACACTAGGCGCATTGGCCGCGTTGAAATCCGCCGGGTCGAAGTTGGAGAGCAGTCCGTGTGCGTCGTGTTCCGGAGTGAAGAGGCTGTAGCGCAGACCGTAATTCAAGGTGAAGTAGGGCGTCGCCTTGAAGGTATCCTCGGCATAGGTCTCGAAGTCCCAATAACGCAGGATCTGGTGGGTATTGGTGGAGTTCTCGGAATAACTATACGCCACGCCTAACAACATGTCAGCCACCGCGTCTCCTGGCACCGCGGAAAGGTTGTTGGGATCATAAGTGCCGATCCCGCTGAATGTGTAGGTTCCATCCATGTTGTCGCCAGCCTGATTCTCACCTTTGCCCTGGCGGGTGAGTAGTCCGCCGAACTTGAGATTGTGCTTGCCCTTAACCCACGAAAGGTCATCGTTGAGCTTCGAGTAGAAATAAGTGTTGCGGAAGGGCCAGATGATGCTGATGCCCGCATAATCGCCCGTCCAGAGATTGAACGACGGAATACGGTCCTCAGCATTCCCGGTGGCGTTCGAGGGGTACAGATAAGGAAGGTCAAGCCCCGCGGCGCGCGCACGGGAAGCAGTGGGGGCTTCGGAGATGCGGATAAGGTTGTGGTCGTAGCTGTATTGGAATTCGTTGATCAACGAAGGTGAGACGGAATACGTCACGTTCACCATCGCATTCTGGAGGGGCTCGAATTCGTCGCTGGCACCCACGTTGGGGAATGCGTTCTCATGCCACAAACCATAGGGCGAGTGGATGCTGTCATTGTCCTGAGTATAACGCCCGTAAATCGTGAGTTTCTCTGTCGGCTTGTAATCGAGACGGAAAAGCTCCTCGCGCGTCTTGGTGAAGTCTGGGTTGGATGACGAGTAGTCGTACCCCGGAATCTGGACCGCGGGGTTGGCACTCGGCCAGTATGTATTGAGAAGCAAGGTAGCATTGGGATCGATACAACTGGGATCGATGGTGCTTACCCCGTTCGCCGAGGTCACGCAGGGCGCACCACTGGGAGTGGTCCTACCCGAGTTGTTGGTCAACGTCTCATTAAAGACACCCGCTTTTTGCGCCGCTGTCGGGACGTAAGTCAGAGTAGTCCCTCCGCTCTGAATGATGCGGCGAAATTCCTGGGACCAGAAGAAGAACACCTTATCCTTCTTGATGGGCCCGCCGAGCACATAACCGAAATTATTGTACCGGTTCTCGGGTATGGCCGTGCCGGGCATGAGGGCGCCGGTGGTAGGATTCGGCTGGTCATAGGCGAAGAAGTTGCGGGCATTGAGCTTGTCGTTGCGCAGAAACTCGAACAGACTGCCGTGGAGTTGGTTGGTGCCCGAGCGCGTAATCAGGTTGATAGTGGCGCCCGCGCTGCGGCCCGTGTCGGCACTGAAGGAAGAGCGCTGCACGCGAAACTCAGCCAGGGCTTCCAGATTGGGAGTCACGCTGTTGTTGCCGTTGTAAACGTCGATGTTGTTGGCGCCATCAATGAGGTAATTATTCTGGTTCTCGCGCATGCCGTTGACGGAAACCGACGCCATGGAGAGCGATGCGAATCCCGGCTCGCTGACAATGTCAGAGCTGACGCCCGGCTCCAGCGTCAGCATCTGGATGAACTGGCGCGTGCTGAGTGGGAGTTCGCGCGTCTGCGTGCCGGAGACCGTGTTGCCAACCTCCGCGCTTTCCGTCGCCACAGGTGTGGCGTTCGCCTCCACGGTGACTTCCTGCGTCACCTGTCCAACTTTGAGCGTCAGGTCAACGCGAGCCGTTTCGCTTGCGCTCAAAGTGATCCCCCTTCGCCCCGTCTTGGTGAAACCCTGGGCTTCGGCCGCGATCTGATAGGTTCCAACGGGGAGGAACGATACGCTATATTCACCCGAACTGGTTGTCACAGTATTCCAGGTGAAGGCTGTGTTCATGTTCTGCACGGTAATCTTGGCTCCCGGAATCAGGGCCCCCGAGGAGTCGAGAACCACTCCCGCGATAGTTCCTGTGCTCTGCTGCGCCCATACAGCCGAAGGCACGATGAGCAGGGCCACTAAGACGAGCCGCTTTAGTCTCATTTTCGTGTCTCCTTTCTACGATTCAACATGGATTTTCCGACCACGATTGTCCTGACTAATTGTTCCAATGACCGGGCTGCCAACGAGATTATGTACGAGCATTGGCCGCTTGCACCTGGGGAGGGACTTGCCGCATACACCTAGGCAGGCAATTATGTGGCCAAGCGGAGGATGCCGTGCATGCTGGTAATGAGTTGAAAACACAGTGGGTTCTGGGAGGAAACGGGCAGAGATGATATGATTTCCCGGATGTATCCAGATTTACATATACAATTTTCAGAATAGCGACAAAAAGGGTACGCGCACGGTTTTAGACGGACAGTCTGAGTCCCCGTCCGACCAAAGGGCAATCTGGCGCAGCACTGGCCGTTCGTCCGGGGGCGAGAGCTATCACCGGGACTTCAGGACCAAGTCCTTCTATGGCCAGAATGCTCGAGATTGTGGTACTCTCCGCCCATAGAAAAACCCCTCCGGTGCCGGCAGAGCCCGCGACTGACGGCTAACTGGTTTTCGTCAGGGGAGGAGTAGTCCAATGAAAAGACTCATTCTGCTTCTTGGTACTGTCTTCTTAGTTTCGTTAGCCGGTTGGGCTCAGGACACTGCCACAATTGTGGGCACTGTTACAGACACCTCAGGGGCCGTGATTCCGGCCGCAAGGGTTACGGTAGCCAACTTCGACAAGGGTTTCAGGCGCGACTTGGTGGCTAATTCGGCGGGTGAATACGTAGCCGCAAAAATCCCTATTGGCGCCTACGAGGTCACCGGCGAAGCGCCGGGCTTCCAGAAGCTTGTGAGCAGGGGAATCACCTTGCAGGTGGGCCAGATTCAGCGCGTGGATTTGCAAATGCATGTCGGGCAGGTCTCCCAGGAAGTCACTGTGACCGGCAACGTGCCGCACGTCGAGACCGAAACCGGCGCGCTCTCGGGCGTCGTGACGGGCAAGCAGATTGCCGACTTGGAGCTCAACGGCCGCAATTTCACGACGTTGTACACACTGGTGCCGGGCGCCGTGCAGGACAACAGCTACGACTCGACGCAAGTAGGTATTACAGGCTTCGCATCGATTTCATTCAACGGCAATCGCATGGAATATAATAACATCGAAGTGGATGGCGGCAACAATGTCGATGAAGGTTCCGGCGCGGTCTCCATCAACACCTTCCCAAGCATCGATTCGATCGCCGAATTCCGCATCTCGACGTCGAACTTCGGCGCCGACATGGGCAAGCACGCTGGGGCCGCCATCGAGGTGGCCACCAAATCGGGCACGAGGAGTTTCCACGGCGAGGCATTTGAGTTCCTGCGAAACGACAAGCTGGATTCGAACGACTGGTTTGTGAATCAGACCCCCTGGTCCAGCCTCGACCCGGCCGTGAGCTGCAACGGCAACGCCGCCGGCCCCTGCAACGCTCCTAAGACCCCCCTGAAGCGTAACGAATTCGGCTACAACCTGGGAGGTCCGTTCTACATCCCCGGCCATTACAACTCTGACAGGTCCAAGACCTTTTTCTTTTGGAGCGAGAGTTGGCGCCGTTACCGGGATGGAACGGTGGTGGGGCCTGCCGGAGTGCCCACGGTACGCATGCGGCAAGGCGACTTCAGCGAATGCGATCCAGCTTCCGGCAACTACAACCCCGTTGTAGCTTCGAACTGCACATTGCCTGTCGATCCGACGACGGGCCAGACCTTCGCCGGCGACCTCGTGCCCGTGGGCGCCGACGGTCAAGCGCTGCTGAACGCCCTCGTGCCCCTCCCTAATCATGGCGTGGGCACGTACCTCGCAACTCCAACTCAGCCCACCAACTGGCGCGAGGAACAGATTCGGGTCGATCAGAACATTAGCAACAAAGTCTCGGCGTTCCTTCGCTTCACCAACGATGCGTGGAACACTACTCTGCCCAACGGCTGGGCGGGATCCTCCTTCGATTCGATAAAGAACTTCTTCGGCGGGCCCGCCAAGAGCGCCGTGTTCCACCTGACTTACAGCTTCAAGCCCACTCTTATGAACGAGTTCATCATGGGCTACACAGACGACCGCATTCATCTGGTGGACGAACCCGGCAGCAGTTCCGTGGCAGGCTCGATCCTTAAGCCCAGCACGTGGACCATGAAGACCCTGTTTGCCCCAAACGAAACGAATCCTCTTTTGCCGGCGATCTCGCTAGGCGGCGGAACTCCCTTCTACATCTATGAGGATGCGGGCAACCTTCCCTGGTTCAACTCGAGCCCAGCCTTCACCTGGAAGGACAACGTCGCGTACACGGTGGGCAGGCACACGTTGCGGTTCGGGATGTACCTCGAGAAGTACCAAAAGAACGAACAGTTCGGCACGGACACACAGGGAATCCTCTCGTTCAGCGGTTCCGCTCCCATTTCCACCGGCAACGCTTTGGCCGATATGTTTCTGGGTCGAATCGCCCAGTACACGGAGGGAACAACGACAGTAAACGGCGTGCCGGTGGGAGGCTATGCAAAAGGGCACTGGCGTAGCACCGACCTCGAGCCGTATCTTCAGGACGATTGGAAAGTGAACCGCAGATTGACCCTGAACATCGGCGCACGGTACTACTTTTTTGTTCCCGTTCACGATGTGACGCGACCGCAGACGGTGGATTCCGGATTTTTCCCGGACCTTTATAATCCCGATAACGAGGCTCAATTGGACGGGAGCGGCAACCTGATTACCGATCCGAACTCACCCTGGGTGCAGGCCGGGTACGCTCACACCTATCAAACGTTCGGGAATGGATTGGTGGAATGCGGATCTCCGGCCGCGGTCCGGGGCTGTCGGCTGCCCTATTACTGGACTCTGGCGCCTCGCTTCGGGTTTGCCTACGATCCTACGGGTGGGGGGAAGACGGCCATCCGCGGCGGGTACGGAGTTTATTACGAGCCCGGAAACGGGAACGAGTCCAATACGGAAGGCGGCGAGGGCGACCCTCCCGTCTCGCTTAGCCCCTCCGGATTCAACATCGTCGGGTTTGAGAGCATTGGACCCGGAGCCATTGGCCCCTCGAATTACGTCGCCACTCCCTATCGAGAAAAGTGGGGACAGATCCAGCAATACAGTTTCAGCGTCCAGCGCCAATTCACGAATAACGATTTCTTGAGTGTCGCGTACGTTGGGACGCTAGGCCGACACTTGGCGCGCAATCGCCAGCTCAACCAAGTCCCTGTCGGCGTAGCTACCAAGAACGCCCCAAGCCTTGCCGGCCTGACGGGCACCGTGGGACCTTATACCGACCCCAGCGGCAACATCCTCGCTCCAGGCGATCTGGGCCAGCAACTCTGCGATGCCCAAGGGAACTGCGATGTTCAGACCACGCTCATTTACAACGAGCAACCCAGCATCTTTTTCGTGCCCTATCGTGGGTACAATTCGATTCAGGTGAAAGAAAACACGGCGGTCTCGGACTACAACGCGCTCCAGGTGGATTTCAGGCACACGACCGGCTACGGACTCACCCTCCAGGCTGCTTACACTTGGGCGCACAACATCGACGACTCGACCAGCACCTACTTCAACACCTACGTGGATGACAACTACGATCTCAGCCGCTGGCGCGCCACGTCAGACCTGAACCGCACGCAGGTCGTGGTGATGAACTACATCTATGAGCTCCCCGTATTCAAACACAACGCCAACGCCTTCTTGCACAACGGGCTAGGGGGCTGGCGAATCAGCGGCATCACCAGCTTCTTCACAGGTGAGCCGGTCACCTTTACTTGTGGCGTCACAGGCTTTAGCACGGGCATCGGGACATCCCCCATGTGCAACAACGTGGGCAAGCTCCAGATCAAGAAAGGGACATTCAATGATCCGCAGTATGGGCCGGTGCCCACCTGGTTCGACCCGGGCGTGTTCACGCAGCCGACCTTTTCGCAACTCGCCGCCAACGCGCAGCCGGGGATGTTCGGCTACCTAGGAAGAAACGTGCTGACGGGCCCGGGCCGCAACAACTGGGACCTCGCTCTGCTTAAGGAGGCCACGACGCCCTGGTTCCATGGTGAGCATTCCTTGCTGCAATTCCGCTGGGAGGCGTTCAATTCCTTCAACCATCCGCAGTGGAAATCCGTCTCGGCGGGGTGCGGTGGTAACACGCCGTTCGGTGAGCCTTGCAGTGGGATCGCAAATAACCTGGGGAACGGGTACATCAACGGTGCCTGGTCACCGCGCATCATGCAGTTCGGGCTGAAATTTACGTTCTAGTATCCCGAGGAAAAAGGACAATGAATATCCGTTGCTTTCTCGATGGCGTTGTGTGCCGCCTCTTGGCAGTGGGGGCCCTGTGTCTCGTCTGCGCGCCCGCAATCGTCGCTAGAGACCCGGCCCAACCGGTACCAGGAATTCCAACATGGGAAGGCCAGGAATCGCACGAGGGGCTGCTGCCGGGCGCGCGACTAGACGGTAACTACTTCTCGCGCGGTGGGCATCGCTTTATTCCCGTGGGCGCGAACTGGGTCCCCGCCAAAGCTGCGATGGAGTGGCCTTACGAATGGGATCCGAAGTCGATTGAAGCTGACTTCGCGCGTATGCATGAATTGGGCTTCAACACCATTCGGCTCGATATGGTCTGGGGATGGTTCGAGCCGCGACCGGGCGATTTCAATCCCGAAGCTTTTCGGGAGCTTGATTTCTTGATTTCATTGGCCCACCGCTATCACATTTACCTTCATCCTATGCTTCTCATTGGAGGCGAAGTGGGCGAGGCATTTTGGGATGTGCCGTATCGCCACGGCCGCAATCCGCAATCTGATCCATACATGTTGCGCCTTGAGACCGACTTCGCCGCCGAGTTCGCGCGCCGGTATGGCAAGGAGACCGCCATCCTGGCCTGGGACTTGACGGATGAACCTCCCTTCTGGATTTCCGAGCAGACGACGGATTCCATGGCCATCAATTGGACCCGGTTGCTTAGCGGGGCTATCCGTCGGTACGATTCGCTGCATCCTCTCGTGGTGGGGACCAGCATGGAGGACGTTGGACGCGGTCCTTTCCGTCCTGACATCCTCAGCGACGAGGTCGATTTCTTCAGCGTGCATCCCTACACGATCTATGCGCAAAAGCTCTTTCCCGACCCCATGCTCTCCGGGCGGGGGACGTATGGAGCAGCTTTTGAAACCGCCCTTTCGGGGAGCGCCGGGCGCCCCGTTATGGTGCAGGAAGTTGGAGCGTCTTCAGCACAGTATGCCCCCGAGCAAATTGCCGCATACCTTCGCGCCAATCTCTTCTCAGCGTTGGGAGCAGGGGCCAATGGGTTCCTGATCTGGTGCTATACCGATGCCGCACCCCAACAGTATCGCCTCGTCCCTTATTTGCGCTCGCCACACGAAACTCAATTTGGGCTGACGACTTGGGAGGGCAAAGAACGCCCAGCCGGAAGGATGTTTGAAGACTTCGAAAAGATACTAGGCAGGCTTGATCTTGCGGGCGTCGAGCCGGCCCCCGCCGCTGCCGGAATCATCGTTCCCAATGAATGGTCGAAGCCCTACGGAGATGCCTCCCGCTTCGGGCTCACCGGGCCGACGATCGTTCCCTACACGTCCACTGACGAAGGAGGCGCGGTGGCCGGGCAGAAGCTGCCTGATTTCGCGGAGGAAAATGATTGGTTGACGGGAAGTTGGTTGTCTTCGTTCATTCTGGCGCGACAAGCCGGCTTGAAGGCTGACTTTCCCCGCGAGTATTCGGATTGGCATTCGAGACCTTTGTTATTGCTGCCTTCGCCCCTGACCAGCACGGACAGTTTCCTGGTTCACGTGCATACCGACTTCTGGGAAAAGGCGCGACAGTACGTTGCCGATGGTGGGGCCCTGTACGCCTCGCTTTGCGGGGACGCGGCCATCCCGGAAATGGAAAGCTTGTTCGGGGCGCGCCTGGTGGATCATTCTCCCGTCAACGAAGTGACCTTGAAGGTCGTGGCTGCTTGGGGAGGACTGAATCCTGGAGACACTTTCCACTATTCCGCCGGTGGGGGAAGTCCGCGGCAATGGGCGGCGACGCTGGAGGCTCGCGGCGGAACGGTGATTGCTGTAGACCAGGACGGACGCCCCGCGCTGGTCGCCAACCGCTTGGGCAAAGGCGCCACCTTGCTTTGCGCCTATCCCCTCGAGACCTATTTGGCCAGTCTTCCTGCGGCCTTCGACAAAGAAGAGAACACCTACCGGATTTACCGGGCCTTGGGCGAATGGGCGGGAGTCAAGCTGCGTTTCCGAAGCGATCAGTTTTCCGTGGAAGCGGTGTCGTTGGACGCGCCGGATCATGGCTATCTCGTAGTCGTCAACCACAGTGGGAAGTCCCGCCAAGCGACAATGACATCTGCTTTGCCCTTGAAGTCCCTTCAGCGCCTGACGCCAAACGGCGAACAGCCCGTGTCGTTGCAGGGCACACGTTGGAAGTTGGATTTGCAGCCTTACGAAGCGGCGGTCTTCGAATGGAAATAGTGTAGGGGCGGCCCTTGTGGCCGCCCTGGGCGACCATCCCGCGCATGCGGGACCCTCACAACAGGTCAGCATCATCGGGGTGGCGCATACATTGCTTTCAATGTATGCGCCGCACACATGAAGGCAGGGGGCAGGTCGGGGCGCATACATGAAGAACGATGTATGCGCCACCCGTTTCTCGGTGCGGGGGTTGATATGATTGGCGCGGTTGATATCGGCGGAACCAAAATTGCCGTTGGGGTGGTGGACGCGAACGGGCGCGTGCTGGCCATGGCAGAGTGCCCCACGGATGTGCAGCGGGGATTCGCCGATGCGATGCGACGGGTGGTTGAGATGCTTGCCCAATGCGTAAACAAAGCCGGGGTTAAACTACAAGGGATTGGGATTGGATGCACAGGCCCTGTGGACCCAGTCAAGGGCTCGTTGGGCAATGTGAACCTGCTGCCGGGATGGGAAGGAGGCAATCCAGTCGAGAAGCTCTCCGCAGCATTCAGCGTGCCGGCGGCGATGGAAAACGACGCTGACGCAGCGGGTCTCGGCGAGGCCGTCTGGGGAGCCGGAAAGGGCAAAGCTCGCCTGGTCTACGTGACCATCAGCACGGGAATTGGGGGCAGCGTAATTCTGGAGGGGAGGGTCTATCGCGGGGCTGGCGACTGCCATCCCGAGGTTGGTCACCATATTATCGAACCCTCGGGTCCGCCTTGCTCGTGCGGCGCACGCGGCTGCTGGGAGAGTCTGGCCAGCGGGCCAGCCATGGTGGAGTGGATCCAAGCCAATGCGCCGGCAAGTTACCAGACACCCGATCTGAG
>Ga0187771_10001066_pt1 | contig 17997 bp, 16 predicted proteins | sample 0116_SJ02_MP15_1_FD_133139 | JGI IMG/M metagenome (GOLD analysis project Ga0187771, IMG submission 133139) | Tropical peat soil microbial communities from peatlands in Department of Meta, Colombia - 0116_SJ02_MP15_10_MG | ecosystem: Environmental > Terrestrial > Soil > Wetlands > Peat | place...
TCAACCGCGAGTACACCGGGATGACTCCGATCGGTATGAAGTTTTCCACTCTCGCGGGATCTGTCGGCGGGGGCAACCAAACGCCCGGGTTTATTGGCGTTGGCAGACAGTTCATTGCGAGCAAGAAGTTTATCCGCGCGGACGGCGGGCTCGCACGCGTTGTTTGGATGCCGAAAGACCTTAAAGCGGCGCTACGAGAAGATCTCGAAAAGCGGGCACGAGAACTAGGCGTGCCGGACCTGGTGGACAAGATCGCGGACGAAACTATTACGACGGATGCCGATGAACTAGCCGAGTACTTGGTCAAAGTCGATCACCCGGCGCTGCGCATGCCGCCAATGGGGATGTTTTAACCGCCTTTGAGGACTTGGCGATCTCGACGATGGTAGCAATTCCGAAGGAAAGTTGGAGCGGAAAGATAAAGGAGATCGCATTCGGAGCAACCGCGGATGAAGGAGGAACGAGGGACAGAAAACTCCTTTTAGGCGGAGAAACGACACTTCCGTTTCTAACATTTGAGGGCAACGTGTCCCGGCCAGCCATCGGCATGGAAGTTCTGGATCACATCGGCGAGGATTACCCTCACATCATCATCGATGAAGTTGGCGACGTCATTAAGGATCCCGTTGCATGGGCGCGCGCCTGCGTTGAAGTTCATGGCGCAGACTTCATCTGTCTTAAGCTGCTGAGCACGAATCCTGAGGAAGCCGATGTGAGCGCTGAAGACGCGGCAGCCCTCGTGTCGGCAGTCCTCGGGCAGGTGAAGGCCCCGCTCATAATACAGGGAAGCGGTGACTATGACAAAGACGCCCGCGTCATGGAGCTGTGTGGCAACGCCGCCAAAGGGGAACGCTGTTTGCTCGCGCGTGCGGAACAGGACGGCTACAAATCGATCGCCGTTGCCGCCACTGCCAACGGCCACGACGTGATCGCGTTCTCAAACATCGACGTGAATATTGCGAAGCAGCTGAACATCATGCTCACCGAGTTTGGCGTTCCAGTTGACCACATCGTCAGCGACCCGCTCATGGCGGGAATTGGTTTTGGGATGGAATACGCGTACTCTGCAATGGAACGGATTAAACTTGCCGGCCTCGTGGGAGATAAAATGCTCCAATCTCCGATGATAGCCGATGTCAGCGTGGCGTGGGCAGCGAAGGAAGCGTACCGCGTTGATCCAAAGCTGGGCGACGAGAAAAAGCGGGCCGTCTTTTGGGAAGTGGGATCTGCGTTGGCCGCGCTCATGGCCGGCGCGAACGCTTTGATCCTTCGTCACCCCAGGTCGGTCGTGGTCGTCAAAAATGTCGTTAATGACCTGCTAGGATAGAAGATCATGCCGATGACAGCGCTCGATATATTCAAACTCTTAGCCAAAAAGAACTGCGGCGAGTGCGGCGTCCCCACCTGTCTAGCATTTGCCATGATGTTGGCGAACAAGCAAACGGAGCTCTCAAAATGTCCGTACGTCTCACCTGAAGTGGCAGAGCAACTCGAAAGCTCAGCTGCGCCCCCGATGCGAGCCGTCGCTCTTGGTGATCTTGAAATCGGAGGCGAAACTGAGCTTTTTAGGCACGAGAAGAAGTTTCTTAACCAAACGGCATACGCGGTTGTCATCGAGGACGATGCCGACAACGACAGCATCGTCGAACGTGCAAAGCAGCTCGATGCTATGAAGTACGAGCGCATAGGGTCCATCTCAGGCGTAGACTTGATCGCCATCAAGGCGAAAGGGGACGCGCAGCGGTTTTCTGAAGTGGTGGCGCTCGTGAATAACAGCAGCGGCCTCCCGCTCGTCCTGATGAGCGATGACCCTCACGTTATTGAAGCAGGGCTTAAAATCGTATCGAAGGCCAAACCGCTTGTGTACGCTGGCAATGCGACGAACTGCGCGAATCTCGCTAAGCTCGCAAAGCAGTTCGCCTGCCCTCTCGCGCTGCACTCTGACGACGTTGATGAGCTTGTGTCGCTGTCTGAGATAGCAAAGGCGGAGGGTGTCGATGACATCATATTGGATCTGAATCTGGGGAAGAGACCATTACGTGTTGCGCTCGAATGGCTGACCATTTTGCGTCGGCTCAGTGTGAAGAAGTTATTCCGGCCCCTTGGTTATCCTGTCATGCTGAATTTGGATAATGGGAAGGATATAGAAGCGCAAGCGATAATGGCTGCGATAGGAACGCTGAAATACGCGTCGCTCGTCATATTTGGCGATGTGGATGCCGCGCGGTTGTACCCCCTCACAACGCTCAGGACTAACATCTTCACGGATCCGCAAGCGCTTATCCAAGTTAACCCGGGCCTTTACGACATAGGAAAGCCTAACCGGAGCTCTCCGGTGATCGTCACGTCAAACTTTTCGTTGACTTACTTTACGGTCGCTAGCGATATTGAGGCGAGCAAAGTCCCCGCGCACCTTCTTGTCGTAGACACCGAAGGCCTGTCGGTGATGACTGCCTTTGCCGCTGACAAGTTTACGCCAGAGGCAATCGCAAAGGCGCTTGAAGAATATAAGGTCGCTGAAAAAGTGGACCACCGAAAACTCATCATCCCAGGCATGATCGCGATGCTCAAGATCAAGCTCGAAGAGCTCACTGGCTGGGAAGTGATCGTCGGCGTTAAAGACTCATCTGCCCTTCCAAAGTATCTCAAAGAGCTTGTAAACACATAGCTTCGTTATGGCGATATCGAGCGCTCTGCAATTCTGCTAACTGCTTGAAATGCTAGTGAGTCACTCGGCAGCTCAAGCAAAGACTTCCCTTCCACTGCATATTCCTCTACCACGGAATCCTTTGGGATCGTGCCGATCAGGTTTAGGCTCTGCTGGCGTATCTGTTCACTGATGCTTTCGGGCAGCTCGCTCGCAACTTCGTTTAAGACCAAGTACGCTTTTCCTACCACGAGATTCAGATCAGCAGCGAGCTGCTTGATCCGGTTCGCAGTGATTATTCCGAGCGCGGTCACGTCACTCATGATAAAGAGCACGTCAACGTCTCGTGTCGTCCGCCTCGAAAGGTGTTCCATCCCGGCTTCGTTGTCGATAATCACGTAATCGTAATTGGCTGAAAGCCGGTCGAGGACATCACGCAACACGTTGTTAATGTAGCAGTAGCATCCAGGTCCTTCGGGCCGCCCCATCACGATGAGGTCAAAAGTCTCTCCTTCAACCAAAGCCAACCGAATTTGATACTCGATCAGCTCGCTTTTCGCAACCCCAGCAGGAAATGACTCTTTGAGCAAGTCTTCTCGTAAGTCCCCTATAGTCTGCTCGACGTGCATTCCCAGTCGCGCGTCCAAGTTTGAGTTCGGGTCGGCATCGACGGCCAAAACCGTCGTCCGGCTCGTGCTCAGGCATTTGATGAGCAGTGAAGCAAAAGTCGTTTTGCCGGTTCCGCCTTTGCCAGTTATCGCAATCGTGAGCATTTCAATTCTCTAAAAACACTTGTGGACTCGGCGAGTTCACGTTCTTCTCCTTAAACACGCTTTACGCTGCCGTTTCCCCGTTGATAGACCTGCAGGCACGCAGTGCCGTGGTTAGCGTGTGACTTGGTGCACGGCGCCTTGGATCATCAAACTTATTCGGGGTTATATATAGACTCGCGTTGCTACGTGCGGAAACTGATCGAGCTCAGTATGTGGAATGAATAGCGCTGACGTAAACTCTTTGAAAAACATGCTGCTGACGCTCAGCTCTATGTGCGTCATATTTTCGACGATTTCTGCTGCCTTGTCTTTCAGGCCGCGGGAGAGCAATACCATTCGCGCGCCGCCCAGTGCACCATTGCCAATAAACTTGAACTTCTCGAGAGGCAGGTCAGGCAGCAAGCCAATCGTTATCGCCTTCTTCACGTCAAGATAATTACCAAAGCTTCCCGCAATGAAAATGTTGCTTAGGTCGTTAAATTTGTACCCAAACGTTTTGAGAAGCACGCTGCAGCTCGCGTACACTGCAGCTTTTGTTCGCAAGATGTTCTGAATGTCAACATCGGTCAACACGATGTTTTTGTCGATGGCCGTGTCATCTTCGAAGGCTACTATGAACTGATTGCCGTTGCTTCCGCCCTGAATTCGGGCATTGTTGTTATCTTGTTGGATCTTCCCTGTTCGGTCAATAACGCCGGTGCTAAAAAGCTCTGCGATGAGTTCGATGAGACCCGATCCGCAGATCCCCTTGGCCTTCCCGTTACCGATCGTCGAGTACTCAACGACGCCATCGTTGATCCATACGCGCTCGATAGCCCCGTTCATCGCACGCACGCCGAACTCGACTTCGCCACCTTCAAAGGCAGGTCCAGCTGAACACGAGCACGACACGAGGAATGCGTTGCTGCCCAACACGACTTCCCCGTTGGTGCCCACGTCGATTAGTAGTGAGACGTCCTGATGGTCGCTCATACCCGACGCGATGATATCAGCGGTGACGTCACCGCCGACGTAGCTGCTGCGGCACGGAAGCGCGTAGATGTATGCGTTGGGATTGACGCTCAAGCCGAGCTTTACGGCCTTCATCTGCGGAATGAAGGACATTACTGGAATGTAAGGCTCGTGGCGGATGTACTTAGGATCGAGGCCATAAAAGAGGTGCATCATCACGGTATTTCCTGAGAGAACCACGCGACAGATCTTTTCATAGCGCATGTCGTTTTCGATAACAAGCTCTCGTATCAGGTCATTGATGCCGTACCTGATCGTGCTCGTCAACTTATTGATCCCATCTGCGTGTTCTTCGGTGTACAAGACGCGTGAGAGGACATCTTCGCCATACACCACTTGTTTATTGTAGTCAGATCGCGCATCGATCACTCTTCCCGTCTTTAAGTCTACCAACTCGACGACGATCGTTGTAGTGCCGATGTCTATAGCGATGCCGATCAGCTCATGGTCTGAATGAGGACCGATGTCGATGATCTCTTTCCTGTCCCAGAGATCCATCAACGTGACGTTCACGTTCCACTCATTTTCTCGAAGCACTCTGCTAAGTTTCTGCAACGTAGGCAGCCCGATTGTGATGTGCCCCGCATTGAGGCTGCGCAGAGCGTGCGTGACTCGATCGAGGTCGCTCACGTAGTCAGCAAGCGATGGCGGGGTGAGGGAAAGCGGCACCTTGAGCACGGGCGGGTCAATTGTCAGTGACGGTGCAATCACGCTCTTCATCAGTATTTGGTGCGATTCCACTCTGCTTTCTTTAGGCACCGTCACTTTCAAGTTACCTGCAACCCGAGCCAAACACGCTAAGAAGTAGCCGCCTGCCTTTTCTGTAGCGGTAAGTAGATCGGTGTCGACGGTTTGAACAGTCCCTTCAATGAGGACCTTACACTTGCCACATTTGCCGCGGCCCCCGCAGATGCTGTCGATGTAGATGTCGGAGCTCGTGGCCGCGTCAAGAACAGTCGTGGCCGGTTCAACCTTGACAGTCCTGTTGTCAGGTTTGAAAACAACCTTTAATTCTTTCCTCAAATTGCCCCAAAAGCCTCACATTGTGTTCAAAATCGCCGTGTCTCTATATTCTATGTCTTCATATATAGCTTGCGAGGTGGTGCGTTGCGCGCATCCGAAAGCGTTAAAGCATCGCGCACACCTAATCACTTGCAATTTAACCAAGAGGTCGTTATGATAATCATAGGCGGTAACATCAACGGGTATTCACAGTCGGTCGGGGCTATCATCGACAAGCGTGATTCGAAAGCGATTCAGGACCTTGCAGTTCGGCAGGTCGACGCTGGCGCGCAAGTCGTTGACCTCAACGTCGGGATTGGGAGGGACGATGCCGTCGAGCTAATGAAATGGCTCGTCATTACCGTGCAAGATGCGGTTGATGTCACGCTTTCCATCGACACTCCTAAAATCGAGGTGATGAAAGCCGGAATCGATGGCGTCAAAGGACACTCGATGATGAATTCGATCCCCGCCGAACAAGAGAAGATGGCCGCCCTCTTTCCGTTGGCCGCTGAGCACGATTCAGAAATAATATGCATGACCATGGACGAGAATTTCGTCCTAGGCGATGTCGACAAACGGGTAGAACAGGCAGCCACGCTTGTCGCAAATGCGTGTGAGTACGGCATTGACGTGGAAAAGCTCTACATAGACCCGGTCTGCTTGCCCGTGAGTACGGCGCAAGATCAGGCGCCTATCGTCATAGAGGCAGTTCGTAGGATAAGCTTACTCACGAGTCCTACGTCAGTGCTTAAGACAGCCGTTGGCCTCAACAACATCTCGCACGACACCAAGAACCCGCGCCTGATAGAAAGAACGTTTTTGGCGATGCTGATTGGGGCAGGTCTCTCTTCGGCAATCATAAACACCGAGGATCGAGAGCTGCTCGACACGATTAAGACCTGTGACGTACTTCTGAACAAGGACGTGTATGCAGCAGACTATTTGCGCGCGTAGCGAGAAACGCGCTCAAAAAGGCTTTTTGTGACTTAGAGCACTCCGGCGTGGCCCATTCAATTTTGCTAAAGCTTAAATAGCATTCCTTTTCATTATACCGGATGGGCTTGGTCATATGAAGGCAGAGATACTTGCGGAGATCAAAGCTGCTGAAGTAGAAGTACAGCGTATGATCGACGAAGCGCAAACCCAAAAAGAAAAGACAATCGAAGATGCAAAGAAGAAATCATTTGAAATCATCGATGCGGCAGAAAAAGAAGCGGGTAAAATAGCGGATGATTTGAACGCAAGTGCCGACGCAGAAATAAACAAGGCTAAGCAAGAAATCCAAGCAGAAGGAGCCGCAGAAATTTTAAAAATCCAAGAGCGTGCGGAAAAAAAGCACGCGCAAGCGCTCTCTTATTTGGTTGAGGAGTTTAAGAGCACACATTATGTTTGAGCCACAAGCGATGACCAAGGTCATCGTAGCTGGGTCAAAAGACCGTATGGGCGTCACGATTGACGTCCTGCACCAGCATAACCTTGTCCACATCACGGACTTTGTCGATGAAGATGAGAACTTCAAGATCGGCAAGCCGTACGCGAGCGCAGCGAAGCTCTCGGAGAGAGCCGTATCTTTGCGTTCAACAGCCAGTTTTCTCGGCATCACAGGTAAAGAGGACGTCCAAAATAAGTTTCAAGAAGACGCACTTACCCGTGAGATAGATGAAAAAACGGAGCGACTCAATTTTGAAGTAACGGAAGTAGCTGACAGGCAAAGCGACATAGATTCGCGCATCAAAGACATCAACGACAAAAAAAAATTGTTAGACCCTTTGAAGGGCTTTGATCTGCCCCTCGATTTATACCGAGGCTATCGGTCTCTAGCAGTGTTTGTGGGGACGCTCAAAGGGTCCCCAGTGATCAGCGATATCACGCGTGATTATGAGCTTGAAATAGTGCCATATGGGCGAGGTCACGCAATCGCTCTTTTTGTGCCGCAAGAGGTTGAGGATGGTGTTCTCAAACACTTGCAGGAACAAAACTATTCGGCACTACCTGTGCCGGAAATGGAGGGGATTCCGAAAGAACTATTGGCAGATCTCCAGGCCCAGCTTGCAGAACTCGAGTCAGAAAAAGAGCAGATTCAAAAAGATCTGAGCGAGTTGCGTAAAAAATACATCGATTATATTCTCGCTTCCGACGAATACTTGTCGATAGCTACGCAAAAAGCTGAAGCTCCGTTGAGATTTGCTACGACTCAGAACGCATTTGTAATTGAAGGCTGGATCCCGAGTAAAAGTGTGGACCTCGTTCAAGGCGACGTGGATGGCGCAACTGACGGACACGTTATCGTGGCTGCGGATGCATCAGAGGCCGTCAGCCCTGAAAAAGTCCCGATAGCGCTTGAAAACCCGGTGCCGTCAGAACCGTTTGAGGTGCTCGTAAAGGCTTTTTCGCTTCCGAAGTATAACGAGATCGACCCAACGAAATTCATAACACTATGGTACCCGTTTCTGTTCGCCCTAATGCTTGGTGATATAGGTTATGGTGCCCTGGTTGTCGGAATAGGCTTTTTGGTGCAACGAAGGCTAAAAGGGAAAGGAATTCGCGATTTAGCCAAAATCGCGATCTATGCGGGCGTCCTCTCCATCGTCTTTGGATTTATCTATAACGAGTTCTTTGGCGTTGAGCTCTTTGGGCCAAGAGGTCTAGTTCAGTTCATCGTCGCGTACCCGACTGTTCCGCGTTTTGACAATGTTCTTACGTTGCTTTTGGTTACCTTGATTATTGGCATTTTGATGCTCACGCTCGGCTATGTACTCGGTTTTGTCAACGAATATCGACAGCATGGTCTTAAACACGCTGTGTTCGCGAAAGTGAGCTGGCTTCTTCTGCTGTGGGGTGGCGTCGTGGTGATAATTGAGATCCTGCCACCTCTCACTGCGGGAGCGGCGATTAGAATATCGCCCATGCTTGTGGGTGGCTTGGCAATCGCGATAGTTGGTCTCGTCTTCCTGCTTATGGGTGAAGGCGTTATCGGCATCGCTGAGCTTCCGTCGCTGCTGTCAAATGTGCTTTCTTATTCGCGGTTGCTCTCGATAGGCATCTCTTCAGCTGGAATTGCTCTGGCAGTGAATAAACTGTCTGATGCGCTTTTCTTCTCTAAAGGCGGAATTTTTGTTATTTTTGGGGTAGGTTTGCTGGTCGTGGGCCACGCAGTAAACACCGCACTGGGCATCTTAGATTCGGGCTTACAAGCTTTAAGATTACACTACGTCGAGTTCTTCACGAAGTTCTATCGTGGAGGTGGAATGAAATATAAACCGTTTGGATTTAGTAGAAAATACACGGAGGAATAATAAATGGTAGATCCAATTGGAGCAGGTATGGTCGCTATATCCGCAGCCATTGCGGTCGGCGCCACAGGAATCGCAGCCGCCTTAGGCGAGCAAGTAATCGGTTCTGCAGCGATAGGCGTGATGGCCGAAGACGAAGGCTTCTTCGGAAGAGGCTTAGTCATGACCGTCATTCCTGAGTCTATTGTCATATTCGGGCTCGTTGTAGCCTTGATATTGCTCTTCGTGACTTTGCCTACAATCTGAGGACCTATGGGCTTAGAAGTCGTCGTCCAGGACGTCTTAGCTCGAGGAGAGCAGGAAGCGAATCGCATTAGGCAAGAAGGAACAGACGAAGCGAACGCTATGATCGCCGGAGCTGAGAATTCGGCACGCCAGATACTGGCAGAAAAAAAAGAGCAGACTGCTGAGCAAATTGAGCGTCGGAAAAACAGGGAGATATCCAGTGCTAATCTTGAGGTCAAACGTACAATTCTGAACGCCAAGAAGGAGTTACTGGATCGAGTTTACAATGAAGCGATTGAGCAGCTCGCGTCGCTTCCTGAATCAGAACGAGAAAGCATCATCAAGAGGTTACTGGAAACTCAAACGGACGCTGCCAGGGTATTTTCGAACAAACACGATGAACCGCTTGTGAAACGCATTAGTAATTTGGAGTACGGCGGGACGATTCGGTGTTCTGGCGGTATTATGTTGGAGAACGAGGACGGAAGTGTCATCCGCGACCTTACTTTTGATTCCCTTCTTATAAGTGTGCGTGAACAGTCTTTAAAGCAGCTGCTTGAGATTCTAAGCGTGTAACTACGCGCCAAAGCAAACAAGAAAGAGCCTACATGCGATCCTCGGTCAAAGCGAGATACGCGTACAGCACTTCGCGAGTGCACGCTATGAAGGTCAAGCTTTTTCCGAAGGAGACTTATGCAAAACTGCTCGTGATGGCGCTTCCCGAATTGACGCGTTTTATTGAGGAATCTGAGTACAAGGTGGAAGTCGATGAACTAGCTCGCACCTATTCCGGCATTGATCTGATTGAGTTCGCTACGCATCTCAATCTTGCGAGAACCTTCATCAAGCTGACTGAGATGACCCTCGGTGAGCCTCACGATCTAATAGTGGAGTACCTTAGGCGCATGGATATCAGGGAAATCAAGACTATCCTAAGGGGAAAAGCGTATGGCGCCTCCGATGATGAGATACTACGGGTTCTTGTTCCTAGCGGTGAGCTCTCGCTGGAATTCTTGCAGAGTTTGGTAAGGAAGCCGAGCGTTGAAGACGTGATAGCGGCGTTGAGGGGCACGGTCTATTTCGAGGTCATTAAAGACATCGACTACTCCGAATCCTTGATGAAGCTGGAAGATGCGCTTGACAAGTTTTATTACACGCGCTTGGCTGCTTTGGTTTCTCAGATAACTGGCTCTTCGTTGTACCTGCGTGTCGTTCGGATGGAGATCGACGTTGCTAACCTAAAAACATTGTTCAGGTTAAGAAACGCAGGAATTTCAGGCGCTCGAGCGCTCGAGTATATCGTGCCCAACGGGCTTTACCTTGCTTATCAAGACATTGCAAAAATGGTAGATGCGCCATTTGAGGAATTTGTTTCGTTTCTGAGCAAGTACCCCTATTGGAGTGCCATTTCCGACATTGTATCGGACCGTATGGCATCACTTAGCGGAGTCGAACTGCGGCTTGAGAAGTATTTAAACGAACATGTGTGGAAGCAATCTACATTTTATCCGCTCACCGTGCTGCCAATGCTGGGATATATGCTGAGTAAGGACACCGAGGTGGCGAACATCCAGGCGATAGCGCGCGGAAAAGAGGCAGGGCTTTCAGAAGATATTATCAAGGAGCATCTAATACTTTAGCGAAAAAAGATTTGGTCGTAATATGCGGTGGTTCGTGTGGAAGTTGCAGTTGTGGGCAGTGCCGAATTTGTGACAGGATTTCTGTTGGCAGGGGTTCGAAAAACGTTCATCGCCACTGATGCTGATTTAGAGCCGACGCTAAAGCACGTCCTAAGAGACGAGGAGATCGGTATACTGATCATAAACAGCGACGACGTTGAAAAGCTGTCGACGCCTTTGCGAATAGCACTTGACGATTCGGTCGAACCGACTGTTATCTCGATCGGGGGGGCAGCCGAAGAGCGAACCCACCTTAGAGACAAGATTAGGCGATCTGTAGGTGTTGACTTGTGGAAGTAGAACAAAAGGGAAGGATTTACAGGGTCGCAGGACCCGTCGTTACCGTTACCGGGATCGAGGCAAAGATGTACGACCTCGTCAAGGTTGGTGACGAAGGCTTACTTGGAGAGGTAATAGAGATCGACCGGGACAAATTCATTATTCAAGTCTATGAAGATACGTCCGGGATTAAGCCAGGGGAGCCGGTTCAAAATACCGGGCTCCCACTCTCGGTTGAGCTGGGGCCTGGCTTGCTCGGTTCGATCTATGACGGGATCCAACGACCGCTCCCCGTTTTGAATGCCAAGCTTGGCGACTTCATCGAGAGAGGAGTCGCCGCATCGGGTCTCGATCATTCAAAGAAATGGGATTTCGTCCCTGAGGTGAAGAAGGGCGACGAAGTCCGAGCAGGGCAATCCCTAGGGTACGTGCAAGAGACAGCCAATTTGAAACACAAAATTATGGTTCCGCCTGACAAAGGGGGGAGGATAGAAACCATCGAGGCAGGCGAGCATACCATAGACGACGTCGTATGTACTCTTGACGATGGAACGCAACTCAAGCTGATGCAGGAATGGCCCGTGCGCGTTTCGAGGCCCTCAGTTGAGAAGTTAATGCCTGATATCCCACTCGTGACGGGGCAGCGGATTCTGGACGCATTATTCCCAGTGGCGAAAGGAGGGACGGCCGCTATTCCGGGACCATTCGGTTCCGGAAAGACCGTCGCACAGCAACAACTCGCAAAGTGGTCTGACACGCAAATCGTGGTATATATCGGCTGCGGCGAGAGAGGCAATGAGATGGCCGATGTGCTCACCGAATTCCCAGAGCTCGAAGACCCGCAGACAAATGCGCCCCTCATGGATCGGACTGTGCTTGTGGCCAACACCTCAAACATGCCAGTAGCCGCGCGTGAGGCGTCCGTTTATACTGGTTTAACCATCGCTGAGTATTTCCGTGACATGGGGTATGACGTCTCGTTGATGGCTGACTCGACCTCACGCTGGGCCGAAGCGATGCGTGAGATCTCCTCACGTCTAGAGGAGATGCCTGGCGAGGAGGGTTACCCTGCCTACCTTGCTGCGAGGCTCTCGGAGTTCTATGAGCGGGCAGGACGTGTTAAGACGCTTGGCGGAGACGAGGGCTCTATCACAGTTATTGGGGCCGTCAGTCCTCCAGGAGGCGATTTCTCGGAGCCGGTAACCCAAAACACGCTTAGGATTGTCAAAGTGTTCTGGGCGCTTGACAGTAAGCTCTCACAGCAGCGCCATTTCCCATCAATCAACTGGCTAGATTCGTACAGCCTTTACACTCAGAACCTCGCTGAATGGTTCTCAGGTCACGTGACAGGAGACTGGGAGGACCTGCGAATGCGCGCTATGGCAATCCTTCAGAAAGAAAGCGAATTGCAAGAAGTCGTGCAACTTGTGGGATCTGATGCGCTTCCTGATGACGAGCAGCTCACGCTCGAAGTGGCCCGGATGATTCGAGAGTACTTCTTACAGCAGAATGCGTATCACGAGGTCGACACTTACTGCCCGCTTCAAAAACAGCACGATATGCTCGCGGCCATCTTGGTCTATGACGACCTCGCGAGAAAAGCTCTCAACATGGGCAAACTCGTCGACGAGATCATTAACGCCCCGGCAAAAGCCGAGTTAGCGCAGATCAAGTTCCAAGAGGAATACACTGCGAGGCTGGAAGAGATCGAAACGGCCATGCGAGCGGAACTGGCATAGGGTGAATGAGATGAAAGAATATCGAACAATAACGTCCATCGCTGGGCCGCTCGTTTTCGTTGAGAAAACGGAGCCAGTTGGATATATGGAACTTGTCAATGTGATTCTTGCTGATGGGACGATAAAGCGGGGACAAGTTCTCGATACGTCGGAGAAGCTAGTCGCAATTCAGGTGTTCGAGGCCACGGCCGGCATAGATACGCACTCGCGCATACGGTTTACGGGGGACGTCATTAAGATGCCCGTATCGCAGGAGATACTGGGTCGGATTTTATCAGGTTCAGGGGAACCTCTCGATGGCGGTCCTGAGATCGTGCCAGAAAAGCGACTTGACATAACCGGCGCAGCCATTAACCCCTATGCCCGTGATAACCCGTCGGAATTCATTCAGACTGGCGTCTCGACGATCGACGGCATGAATACCCTCGTACGCGGTCAAAAACTGCCCATCTTTTCTGGGTCGGGCCTTCCGCACAACGACCTGGCCCTGCAAATCGCCCGTCAGGCCAAGGTATTGGGCGCTGAAGAGGCCTTTGCGGTCATTTTCGTGGCTATGGGCATCACTGCAGAAGAAGCGCAACACTTTATGAATGACTTTGAGAGAACCGGTGCACTAGAACGAGCCGTTGTGTTCTTGAATCTCGCTGACGACCCCGCCATTGAGAGGTTGATCACCCCGCGATTGGCGCTCACGACTGCTGAGTACCTCGCGTATGAACACGACATGCACGTGCTCGTCATTCTCACCGACATGACGAACTACTGCGAGGCACTACGCCAGATCGGGGCCGCGCGCGAAGAAGTGCCCGGCCGCCGAGGGTACCCTGGGTACATGTACACCGATCTGGCATCCGTGTACGAACGCGCGGGTCGAATCCGCGGCAAGACCGGTTCCATAACACAGATCCCGATTCTGACCATGCCCGGTGACGACATCACACACCCGATCCCCGATCTCACAGGGTACATCACGGAGGGGCAATTCGTGATTTCGCGCGAATTGCATCGACGCGGGATCTATCCGCCAGTCAACGTACTCCCCTCCCTTTCACGTCTCATGAATTCAGGGATCGGGGTTGGCAAGACGAGAGAGGATCACAAGGCCGTTTCGGATCAATTGTACGCGGCGTACGCCGAAGGAAAGGATCTACGTGGCTTGGTGGCTATCGTCGGGAAAGAATCACTCTCAGACCGTGATAAGACGTTTCTCGAGTTTGCGGATGAATTTGAGGATAAGTTCGTGCGCCAAGGCTACGAAGAAGATCGTGGCATTGAGCAAACGCTCGAGCTCGGTTGGGAGTTGCTTGCGACGCTACCAGAAGCGCAGCTCACGAGAATTGACCGGAAGCTCATAGAGAAATATCATCCGGCCCACGTCGGGAAAAAGGCTGAGGAGCCCGTGCCGGCAGCTTCATAAACGGGCGTTAGAATCGTCCTATCACCGGATGAACAGTGCCCTCTCCTTTGATTGAGGAAAGTTATGGCTTTAAGGGAAGTAAAACCGACTCGATCCGAACTGCTTGAGATCAAGAAGAAAATACGGTTGTCAGAGTCAGGCTACAACTTGTTGAAGATGAAGAGGGATGGGCTTATACTCGAGTTCTTTGACGTGTTGGAAAAGGCCAAGGATGCAACCATGGATCTGGCAAATTCGTACAAAATCGCAAAAGAGAAGATCGACGTCGCGAAGATGGTGGAAGGCGTCATTGAGGTCTACTCAGCTGCGTTTGCCTTGAAGCACAAGCCGGAAGTAGCTTTGACGAGCAGAAGCATGATGGGAGTCGTCGTACCCGAGGTGTCTTTTACCAGCATTAGTCAAAGTATCGATGAGCGTGGGTACGGCATCATTGGAACATCGTCAGCGATAGATGAGGCTGCTGCCGCGTATGAGGAACTGCTGGATAAGGTCATAAGGGCCGCCGAAGTGGAAACAGCTGTCAAGCGATTACTGATGGAAATTGAACGGATCAAGCGTCGAGTAAACGCCCTAGAGTTTCGCGTTATACCCGATCTCAAAGAGGCTGAGGCGTTCATCGTCTTCAGGCTCGAAGAAATGGAACGCGAAAATATCTTTCGGCTCAAGAAGATAAAGATAAAAGCAAAAGCCGCGGAAGCCGGGTAAGGAGCTCTTCTGTCGCCCCTGAACGATGCGGCGTCCAGTTCGTGAGGCGTGCAAGAAGCTTGCACGGGACTTCGCGCAAAAACCGGTGTCCCGGTTTCGGAACGAACATCTTACAAAAAATCTATCTTGGCGCACTGGAATATAATCGAGTTGTATGCCCGAAGCACGTGATGAGGAAGTTGGAAGACGGCTATTTCAAATTCACAAAGAAAAAGCCGTTGAAGTTGCACTCGAAAAGATAAGGCGAAAGATGCCGTCAGAGTGGAAATCTTTCACTTCGACGGATATTGATTTGCTCAAGCACATCTTAGGCGAAGTTTGGGTCTGCATAAAGCGGAGCGAGTGGGAAGGCATCTCGTTTGCTAAGTTGACTAAAGACGATTTGCATTCGATCATCACGATCGCAAAGCAAGTTGGCAATAAAGAAAAACTCGAAAAAGCTGCGATCGATGAGGTCTGCCAAGCGATCGTCTATCAGGAATAGACCATTTTGAAATTCGCTGCCGACGTGCATAATCTCAGGTGGTAGCCCAGCAGCCTTGTGTTTCACGCGGCAGCGGCGGCAAGTGCCTGTCTCTTCTTAGTAGCTTTGCGCCGTTCGAGAATCTTCTTGACTTTTTTAAGTCGATACAGATCTTCCCTTTCTCTTTCTTCGATTGCGATTTTGATGTACTTTGCTTGCTGCTTTAGCTCAGGTATCAGAACTTGTTCGAGCGCATTTACTCTCCTTCGATTCATTTGAATTTCATCGCCTAGCCTTCTGAGAGCCGTTTCAGTTTCGGCCAGTCCGATGATCAGATCTAGCTCTGCTTCATAGCGCTCGGCAGTTTCGTCGATCCGCCCGCTCGTTCCTATCATGCTATAACCCCGTTCAAGGACACTTTTTGTGACTGTTTTTCGTTCAACGAGTGGAACAGGGACCCCCATTACATTTTTTCCTCGAATCTCAAGCGTCAGGGAGCGGTTCGTTGCAAACGAAGCGGATTTCAGAGCGGTAAGGTCATCAACTGCTTCCGCAACGCACAACGAGCGTTGTGCCGCGATGGCCGCGGTTTCCAGTTCTTCACGCGATTTGGAGACGGTCACCATAATGTGAAAAAACTCTTGAATGAGGGCATCCATTTTTTCACGCAAGAGATCTCTTCCTTGCTCCGCTAGCTTTATTTGGGCATTCTTCTTGATAAGTTCCATTCTGGTCGGATTAACTTGTTCCACGTCATTTCCCCTTGTAGACGGGATGGTATTTTTGGATGTAATCCAACTTAATCCGTTTGAGCTCTTCTTCAGGAAGCATTGAGAAAAGATCCCAAGCAATCTCGAAGGAAGTTTCGATATTTCGGTCTTCATCTCCTTGGGAGATGAAATTCTGTTCAAATTCGTCTGCGAACTCCAGATATTTCTTGTCCAATTCAGTCAGTGCTTCTTCCCCGACGATCGCTACAAGTCGTCTCAAATCCCTACCATAGGCGTACGAAGCGTAGAGCTGATCTGCTACGTTCCGGTGATCTTCCCTTGTTTTTTCGGGTCCGATCCCCAAGTTCATGAGACGGGACAAGCACGGAAGCGCATCAATCGGAGGATCGACTCCTCTTCGATATAGGTCTCTGCTCAACACGATTTGTCCCTCTGTGATGTAACCTGTCAAATCTGGCACTGGGTGGGTAATGTCATCATCTGGCATAGTTAGTATCGGAATTTGGGTAATGGACCCTCTTTTTCCTTTAATCCGTCCCGCGCGCTCATAGATTGATGCAAGATCCGTATACATGTACCCAGGGTACCCTCGACGGCCAGGTACCTCTTCCCGGGCGGTGGAGATCTCTCTGAGTGCCTCGCAGTAATTCGTCATGTCGGTGAGTATGACGAGCACGTGTAGGTTGTGAGTGTAAGCTAGGTATTCCGCTACAGATAAGGCACATCGCGGAGTTGCAACGCGCTCAATAGTTGGGTCATCTGCCAGATTCATGAAGAATACGACGCGCTCGAGGGCCCCCGTCCGTTCGAAATCGGTCATGAAGAATGACGCATCCTTGTAAGTGATACCCATTGCAGCAAAAATAACCGCGAAGTTCTCTCCCTCGCCGAGCACCTTCGCCTGGCGCGCGATTTGAGCTGCCAACCGATTTGCTGGCAGACCCGATCCTGAAAAGATGGGCAGTTTTTGACCGCGTACGAGCGTGTTCAATCCATCGATCGCAGACATGCCGGTCTGAATGAAGTCAGCTGGTTTATCCCGAGCGTACGGATTTATGGGGGTTCCGGCGATATCGACGCTGTCTTCAGAAACGATCGCGGGGCCGCCATCTCTCGGGTTGCCAACGCCATCGAAAATTCTTCCAAGCATGTCATAAGAGACATTTACCTTGGGCGGCTCGCCAGTAAACCTTACGCGGGTTTCAAGGTCATCTATGCCGCGAGTCCCCTCAAAGACTTGGACAATTGCGAGTTCTCGAGAAACGTCGAGGACTTGGCCAGTCCGTTCTTCGCCACTGGGAAGTGTGATCTTGGCAGTCTCTCCGAATGATACTCCTTTTACATTTTCGGTGAAAATCAATGGGCCTGACACATAGTTGATCGTTTTGTACTCTTTGGTAAGCAGACTAGGCAGGGTCATTGCGCAACCTCCAACGATGCAACGCCTGTTTGTATCTTTTCGAGGAGGCTTTTGATCGTAGCCACGTCCTCTTGTTCCTTCATCCGCGCGATGTCGTTTTTGACAGGCAAGTCAAGCAGTTGCTGGAGCGAGACCCCTTTGCTCAGTGCATCAGTTATGGCATCATGGAAGGTGAGGATTGCTTTCAACATCCAATACTGTTTTTCAAGGGGGCAGAAAGAGTCGACTGGATCAAACGCGCTTTGTTGTAAGAAATCCTCGCGCACCATTCTCGTTACCTCTAAGATCGCTTTCTCGCTCTCTGGCAAGGCATCTGGGCCCACAAGTTGAACGATCTCTTGCAATTCAACCTCTTTTTGGAGGAGAAACATCGTTCTGTCTCTAAGTTCTTTCCAATCGAGTGCGATGCTCTGTGCAAACCAGTCTTGGATACCCTCGATGTAGAGACTGTAGCTATTGATCCAATTGATGGCCGGAAAATGTCTTCGATATGCAAGGCTGGTATCTAGGGCCCAGAACGCACCTGCAATGCGCAATGTGTTTTGAGTGATTGGTTCCGAAAAATCGCCTCCTGGCGGCGACACTGCTCCAACGACGGTGATTGACCCAA
>Ga0187771_10001067_pt1 | contig 17981 bp, 14 predicted proteins | sample 0116_SJ02_MP15_1_FD_133139 | JGI IMG/M metagenome (GOLD analysis project Ga0187771, IMG submission 133139) | Tropical peat soil microbial communities from peatlands in Department of Meta, Colombia - 0116_SJ02_MP15_10_MG | ecosystem: Environmental > Terrestrial > Soil > Wetlands > Peat | place...
AGGAATGGTTCGATTCCAACGGGCGCGAGCTGGCCTTGAAGCGCATTCTGCTCACTATGCTCGCGCTGGCGGGGGTGGGGAATGAAGCGGAATAATCATGTGGGGATAGCCGCCCTCGGCTGTCCGGTCGAGCGAAGCTCGACAGCGTCTGGTGGCGTTCCAGTTTCAAAGGAACCACACGTCCCTTTGCGGACTTCGCGGTCGTTCTTCGCGAACTTAGCGGTTAGAAAAAGAATCACCGCGAAGAACGCGGAGAGCTCGCGAAGGACGCGAAGCAGAACCGCACACGCCGGCATAGGCTGTCATCTAAGCTTGAAAGATGTGACCCATGGAATTCTCCCCATTTTTCTTCTAGCTGCGCTTCCGGTCCAGGGCCAGTCCCCCGAATCCAAGCCCAAGGCCGACCTCATCTTCACGCACGCCAACATCTACACCGGCGTGCCCGCCAACACACCATTCAGTTCCATCCTGCGGGAAGAGGCCGTCGCCGTGCGCGGCGACCGCATCCAGGCGGTCGGCAAAGCCATCGACCTGATGAAGCTCAAAGGCCCCGACACTCAGGTGATCGATCTCGGCGGGCACTTCCTCATGCCCGGATTCAATGATGCGCACCTGCACCTCGCCGATGCCGGACAGCAAAAACTCGGCGTGGATCTCACTGGCGTGAAGTCGCTCGATGAAATGCGTGAGCGGCTCTCGGCCAAGGTGCAAACCGCGCGACCCGGAGAATGGATTCTCGGCGGCGGTTGGGACGAAAGCATCTGGCCGGTAAAAGCTCTGCCCAGCCGCTGGGATCTGGACGAAGTTTCCGCGGGGCATCCCGTATTCCTCGATCGCGTCGACGGCCACGTTGCCGTGGCCAACACGCGCGCCCTGCGGCTGGCGAGCATTACCTTGGCCAGCCGCGATCCGCAAGGCGGTCAGATTGACCGCAACGAAGCCGGCGAGCCCACTGGAATTCTGCGTGACACCGCCCAGGACGCCGTCCGCCTGGTCATTCCCAAGCTCACGCATGAGCAGATGAGGCGGGCAATTGAAATCGCGCTCGCCGACTTGGCACAGAACGGCATCACTTCCGCGCAGGACTATTCGCCCGAGTGGGAAAACTTCCAGGTTTACGAAAAACTGGAAAAAGAAGGCAAACTGACTGCACGCATCTCCGAGTGGCTGCCGTTCGACGAAACCGTCGAGCAACTGGAAAAGAAGCGCGCGTCCCATTCGCAGGCCGACCTCATGCTGCACACCGGAATGCTGAAGGGTTTTATGGATGGCTCGCTCGGCGGTCACACGGCCGCGCTCACCGAGCCTTATGCCGACAATCCCAAGAACTCCGGCTTGCCTCGCTACGATCCGGAAAAGCTGAACGCGATGACCAAAGAGCGCGTGCTGGCCGGATTCCAGATCGGGTTTCATGCAATTGGCGATCAGGCCATCCAGATGGCGCTCGATGCCTTCGCCGCCGCTGAGAAAGCGGCCAAGGAAGCCAACGTGAAGGGGGCCAATGGCGGAGACGATTATCGTCTGCGCATCGAGCACGCCCAGGTCACCACGCCCGCCCAGATCGCGCAATTCAAGCAGTTGAAAGTGATCGCCTCCATGCAGCCCAGCCACGTGCTCAGCGACATGCGCTGGGCCGAGGCGCGGCTTGGTCCCAGGCGCGCGGCGCTTTCCTACGCGTGGGCGGCGTTTCTGAACAAAGGCGTTACCCTCGCCTTCGGCACAGATTACAACGTCGAGCCGGTCTCGCCCTTCCGCGGACTCTATGCCGCAGTCACGCGCAAGAGCGAAAACGGCAAGCAAGAGTTCTTTCCCGAGCAGCGCATCACCATGGATCAGGCCCTCGCCGCCTATACCGTCGGCTCGGCCTTCGCCGAATTCGAGGAGAAAGAGAAAGGCAAGATTGCGCCAGGCATGCTGGCCGATTTTGTCGTTCTCGACCGCGACCCGACCGCGTCACCCGCCGATAAGCTGCTGGGCACCAAAGTCCTGCGAACCGTGGTCGGCGGAAAAACGGTGTACGAGGCGAAGTGACAGCCCACTGCTCTTAACGCCGCGCGCAACCCGCCTCCGGCGAGTACAATGCCTGGGGAAAGGCCGTGTTGCTTCACGCACGGAGTTCGTTTCGCGGCAACCACAACCCATGATCGGCCAGACCATCTCGCACTACCGCATCGTCGAGAGGTTGGGCGGCGGCGGCATGGGCGTGGTCTACAAGGCCGAAGACTTGAAGCTCGGCCGCTTTGTCGCCCTCAAGTTCCTGCCTGACGAGGTAGCTCGCGATCCGCAGGCGCTAAGCCGCTTCCAGCGCGAAGCTAAGGCCGCCTCGGCTCTGAATCACCCCAACATCTGCACGATCTACGAAATCGACGATCAGCACGGGCAGGCGTTCATCGCGATGGAATACCTGGACGGGCTAACGCTGAAGTACCACATCGCGGGCAAGCCCTTGGAAGTCGAACGTCTGGTTTCGCTGGCCACCGATATCGCCGATGCGCTGGACGCGGCTCATTCCGCTGGCATCATCCATCGCGACATCAAGCCCGCGAATATCTTCGTCACCAAGCGCGGCCACGCCAAGATTCTGGATTTCGGGCTGGCCAAAGTGACTGCTGTGGGAAGTGGCGCCACTCCGGCAGTTGCAGGATCGGCGGCAACCCTCGAGTCCGGTGGCGAGCATCTGACCAGCCCTGGCACCGCGCTCGGAACTATTGCTTACATGTCGCCGGAGCAGGTGCGCGCCAGGGAACTCGACGCCCGAACCGATCTGTTCTCGTTCGGCGCCGTTCTGTACGAGATGGCAACCGGCGCCATGCCCTTCCGCGGCGAGAGCTCGGGCATCGTTTTTGATGGCATCTTGAACAAAGCGCCGACTCCCCCGCTGTGGCTGAATCCCGATCTGCCGCCCCGGCTCGAAGACATTATCGCCAAGTGTCTGGAGAAGGACCGCAACCTGCGCTATCAGCACGCCTCCGACATCCGCGCCGACCTGCAACGCCTGAAGCGCGACACCGAGAGCGGCCGTCATGTCGAGCAGATGAGCAGCTCTGCGTCGCCGGCAGCCGTCCTGACCTCTTCGGGCGGCGTGGCCGGCGCGCAGCCTGCTTCCCGCAGCAGAAGCAGGGTCTGGGGTTTGATTGCCGTTCTCTTGCTGCTCGTGCTGGCCGCGGGATACGTCGCATTTCGCTTCTTACCCATGCGCCATTCGAATGCTCCGGCACGAATCACTCAGCTCAGCCATTGGAACAAACCTATCAGCCAGGCGATTCTTTCCCCCGACGGACACACGGTGGCCTTTACCTCCTACACCCAGGGCTATGCGCAGATTTTCGTGATGCTTACCTCGGGCGGCGATCCTCTGCAGCTCACCAGCGACGAGGGCAATAAGTTCGTCGATAGCTTCTCGGCTGATGGAACCAAAATTCATTACAGTCGCGGAGCCGCCATGGATGAGTGGGCGATCCCAACACTGGGAGGTACGGCTACTCGCCTTGTCGACGGCAGGGGTCTGGTGCCTTCGCCGGACGGCTCGAGCTGGTTTTACGTCAACTACTTTGCCCGTGAGCTCAGGCAACTTTCTGCTGGAGGAATTGAGGGCAAGACAATCCATACTTTTAAAGAGCCGGAGTTGACCCCGTGGAAGATCTTGCCGTTGTCCACTGGAGCTGACCTGCTCGTGCTCGGCACAAAGCACTTCTTTGCCAGGGACAACTTTGAGATTTACAAAGTAAGTCTCTCCAGCAACAGCACTTCGGACTTAGGGCAAGTGTCGGGCTCAGTATCGTCCGTAACCTGGGGGGATCCGGACAAGACTCTGCTGTTCCATCGCGACGTCAATGGGATCATCAATTTGTGGGAATACAGTCTTGCCGACAAGACCTATATGCAACTTACGTCCGGCCCCGGGCCCGACTACTTTCCGATGAAAGATCCAGCGGGAAAAGGAATCTTCTTTATTAACGGGAGAGACTCCGGGTTCCTTTCTATCTATGATCTCAGGACCAAATCCTCCACCGATATAGTCACAGAGTTGGCGGTCCAACCCATAATCTCCCGGGACGGGAAGCAGGTTATGTATGTTACCCAGCCGCAGCGCGGTCGAAACGAACTGTGGATTTCGGGCATTGACGGGAGCAACCGGCGCAAGCTGGCATCGGCAAAGGTGCTCGCCACGGGAGATTTTTCGCCCGACGACTCTCGACTGAGCTACACAGAAACGAACACTGACGCCGACCAGAACTTTGTCGTGAATGTGGACGGCAGCCATCCCCGGCAGCTGCCGCGCTCATTAGGCAACACGGAAACGGCGGCGTGGTCCGCGGACGGAAAGGATCTGTACGCCAGCGGCTTCCAGAGTCTGATGGATCTTTCACGCTTCCAGACCTGGACGATTGCTGGCGACGGCACTGCGGCCGAGCTTTTTGCAGAAGGATGCGGAGCCGTTATGGATGCATCCCCTGATGGAAAATACCTGCTCATGTCCATGGATTTCGGCGAGAACCCGGGCATTCCCGAGATGTCCATTCGCGACAAGACGTGCACGATGCTGGTTCCCGGGGTGAGGAGCTTTCAGCCCCGATTCGCCTTGGGTGGAAGGTACATCCTCTACACCACTTCTTCCCGCGGAGAAGTGACTCTGTTTCGCGCGCCCTGGAGCGACGGCAAACTCACGGGCCAGCCCTAGGTGGTCCTGAAGCTGCCTTTCGCATTCGCGCAAGAATTTGGCGGCAACGCCTATGACATCGCCCGCGACTTGTCCAAGATTGTTTATGCCCGTCCCGGCGGCCAGTTCGATGTGTATCTCCTGTCGCGCAAATAGCGCTGAATCATCTGGGCACCCCGGTCTGGCAGACTTGCGAGACCTGGGAATGAGCCGACTGCGGCAGGACAGGGCTAATCTTTTTCGACTATGCGTGGCCCAGGACGTCATGATGATCTGACCGAACTTCTCCCCCATCAAACGATTTTGTCGATTCGCGCGTCTAATAGGCCGTAGCCCCTTGCGGCGGGTTGTATGCGACAAAGGTCGCCGAGCCGCGTGATTGTGGAGCTCTAAACGGTCCGCCAAAATGGGTATAATGGAGTGGGTTCAGACTCTCGGAGGGAAGTAGAACTATGGATTCGCGCGCGATGTGGATGCGCATGAAGGCCCATCGGTGGGCCTATACGTTGAGTATTGTGGCCACGCTCGCTGTCGGCATTCTGATCGGCACAGTGGTTTCCTATGGCGTGAAGGGCAAGGAGGAGCAGAAGTCGAGCGACGCGACCCCGCTTTCGATCGGCGCCCCCCAGCCCGCGAGCGGCTTCACGCAGCAGCTCTCGAACGCCTTCGCTCAGGTGGCCAAGCAGTTGGAGCCGAGCGTGGTGAACATCAACACGGAATCGACGATCAAGAACGTGCACCGGCGTCGCGGCAACCAGAACGACGACGATGACGACCAGGGCGGCATGGACGATTTCTTCCGGCATTTCTTCGGTGGGCCGGGCGGCCAGAATCCGTTTGGCGGGGGCGGCGACGGCGCGATCCGCGAGCGTTCGCTGGGATCGGGCGTGATCGTTGATCCCAAGGGGTACATCGTCACTAACCGGCACGTGGTGAACAGAGCCGATCGCGTCCGGGTGCGTTTCAAGGACGATCCGCCCGGCGTGCAGCATGACGCCAAGGTGATCGGCACCGATCAGGAAACGGACCTGGCCGTGATAAAGGTGGATGTAGACCATCCGCTGCCCGCCGCCAAAATGGGCGACTCCGACAGCATGCAAGTGGGCGACTGGGTCGTGGCCGTGGGCAGCCCGTTTGGCTTGACCGAGACGGTGACGGCGGGAATCGTTTCCGCCAAGGGGCGTGATATCGTACCCAACCGCCAGTTCCAGAGCTTCATTCAGACCGATGCGGCGATCAACCCCGGCAATTCCGGCGGCCCGCTGGTCAACATGAGCGGGGAAGTTATCGGCATCAACACCGCCATTCTGAGCCAGACCGATGCCTATGCCGGCGTGGGCTTTGCGCTGCCGTCGAAAACCGTGGTCGAAGTTTATAACCAGCTGATTCAGCCCGATCATCGCGTAGCCCGCGGTTCGATTGGCATCACCTTTGACGCGGTCGAGAATCCCGCCATCACGCGCGTCTATGGCGCGGGAAGCGGCGTGACCGTTTCCAGCGTCGTGGCCGGCAGCCCCGCAGACCAGGCGGGATTGAAGGTCGGTGACACGCTCACCAGCATTGACGGCAAAAGGATCAGCAAAGGCAGCGAACTAGTGGCCGATATCGCCGCGCGCAAGCCGGGATCGAAGATCAATCTGGGCTTTTTGCGCAACGGCAAGCAGCAGGAAACCACAGTGACCATCGCCGACCGCGCCAAGCTGTTTGCGGCTCGGCTGGGAGAGGATCAGGAAAACGACGACGAAGGTGCTCCAAGATCGAGCAAGTTCGGCGTGACTGTGCGCAAGGTGACGCCAGAGATGGCCGAGCGCCTGGACATGCCGGCGGCCAAGGGCGTTATCGTGCAGGACGTGAAGCCTGGTTCCTTCGCCGAAGATGTAAACCTGGGACGCGGCGACGTTATCCTGGAGATCAATAAACAACCGGTTAACAGCGAAGAAGACTTTGCCCGGATCGAAGCCAGCGTGAAGAGCGGACAGGACGTTGTCTTCCTGGTGCGGCCGCGCGGTTCGACCCAGCAGGAGGGCACCATCTTCGACGCCGGTACACTTCCGTAACCAAAACCAGCCCAGCGGGAACTGGCACTGTACGCTTTCCTCGGGGATGATTACAGTGGCGGCGTCCGTTGGGCGTTGTGTTTGCGTGGTCCGGAGCGGATCGGGAGAACAGATTGCCTTTGCACCCTTGGCGTCAGGTTCGCGGGTTGTCGTTCACTTCTCTTCTGAGACCAGAGCCGATTTTTTAGTGGTGCAGCACTTTCAGCGCCGCGATTCGGTCTGGGTCATGGTTAGGGGCTTCAGCCCGTGAGGTCCAGCTTCTCGTACACTATGCCTGTGTGCACTCGTGAATGCCGAAAGTCACGACGCGCTGCGCTTTGCGCGCTGCTCGCTACTTGTGTCTTGATTCCCGCGGCGAGTGCGCAGCAAGCGGCAACGAGCGACACGGCCCCGCAGAAGCCCGCAACTACAGAGCCCACAAGTCCCGAGCAGTCTGCCAAGAAAAGCTCCACAGCGAAAAAAAGTTCCACGACATCAGCGAACGCGACCCACGCGTCTGCCGGGCATCGTTCTTCGCGGAGGAAACGAACGGCGCGGGTGCGAGGTCAGAAGAAAATTGACCCCGCCCGCGCCCGCACCATTCAGGAAGCGCTGATCCGCGAGCACTATCTGTCTGGAGAACCTACCGGGACGTGGAATCAAGAGAGCGAAGATGCCATGCGGCGATATCAGAGCGACCACGGCTGGCAGACCAAGGAAGTTCCCGACTCGCGCGCTTTGATCAGCTTGGGCCTGGGGCCGAGCAAGGATCATCTTCTCAATCCCGAAAGCGCCATGACCACCAACCCGCAAACGCCTGCACGCACGCCGCCTGCTCCGGTGCCAAGCACGCCGGCTCCTGCGCCGGGTCCCACCTCAACTCCCAACGATTCGTCGGGTCCGAAGTAAGCAGACGCATCTTCTCACCCCCTGCTTCTTCTCACCACTGACCATTAACTTCCGCTCTTGCGGTAGCTGGTCGGCAAAGGCTCCGGGAAGTAGGGCAGGGCTTCGTTGTTGATAATGGCGTGCGGGTTGGCTTCGACCAGAGCCTGGGCGATCTCTTCGCCGCAAATCTCGGCAGCGGCATCGCGCGCGGTCGAGAGCACGGGCGGACGGCTCTCCATGTCGTGCGCGTCAGTGGCGAGCACGTGCACAGCATGGTGTTCGAGCAGCCACAGCGCCGCACGGCGGGTGCGCTCGCCCCAGGCTCCGGTGAGCGCCGAGCCGGTCATCTGGATGACGCAGCCTTGCTGCGCCCACTCGGCCACACGCGGCAGGTTCTCGCGCAGAAACGGGTTGCGCTCGGGATGGGTAATGATCGGCGTGATACCGCAATCGCCCAGCCGGAGCAGCGAATCCATGATCTGCTGCGGGATGCCGTAATTCGAGAACTCGACCAGCAGGTAGCGCGTGCCTTCAATCGTATAGCGCTCGGGGTGGGCGAACGCATCCTGCAGATTTTCGTAAGAAAGATGGAAGTCGCAGCCCAGGCCGACCTTCAGCGTGTCGCCGAGAAGCTGGCGCAGTTGCGCCACCAGGCCGGCGGCAGATTCGCGGTCGAAGGCGTAGCGATCGTTGGCGTGCGGCGTGGCCACCATGTGCGTGATGCCGTCGGCCGCTGCGGCGCGGCACATGGCCACCGAGGCATCCCAGGATTTGGGGCCGTCGTCTACCTGAGGGAGAATGTGCGAATGGATGTCGACCACGATTCGTAGGAACCCCAGCTCACCGCTGGTGTTGCGCAATGAAAAGCTGCGCCTTTTTTGATTTAAACAGATTCGCGGGGAAAGAGGAAGGAGAGTAGCACCGAGTATTCCTCAGATCTAGTTTCAGCCGTTCCTAGGGCGTCATCCCGAAGCGCCGCGTTTTCACCAGCGGCGCGAGGGATCTCGCGCGCAGCGTCCCCTAACCTCTGAGTGGTTGGCCCAAGATTCTTCCTCCCCTCCTACGGGTACGTCAGTACTCATCCGCAGATTGCTCGCTGGTGTCTAATAGACACATGCGGAGAAAGATTCTGCGTCCGCTGGCCTGGCTGCTCGTGGGCGTTAGCGTGGTTGTAGTTTTACTCGCTGGAGCTATTCGGCTCGACCAATATCTCCTTCGCTGGCGCGCGGAGCGCCTGCTGTCTGACTTTTGTTCACTAGAACTGCGAAAGAGCACCTATCCGGATGTTCGGCGGCTCGAAAAGCGTTGGCTGGATGAATCCAAAGAAGGCGTTTGTAGGCCGTCTTGGTGCGATCTGGAAATCTTCCTTGGCAACGCGGGCTCTCGACACATCGAGTTTCTTGTGAGTCACCCCATAGTTTTTTCCATTTACCACGGTCTTGGAGGACGTGTTGCGGGCGTGTATTCCTTCGTCCGCGTTCGAGACAGCCTGTTATGGGGGAAAGGGATAGGCTTGAACATCGAGACTTGGTCCACCGAACCGGACGGCAGGCATACCCAATATGATTTGGGCGGCGATGTCGGGACCGACGATCATTTCACGTGGATATCGCACCGACATCCCGAATATCAGATCGCTGGCCCAAGTGCCTGCCAGGGTTGCAGGGCCGGCTGGGTCAGATTCACTCCCTTTGCCGATCCGCAAGACGTTTTGCGCCTGACCGATCTCAACTTCGCGTGCATCACCCGCTGGAAGCAGTGTACGGAGCAAGCCGACATTCTCCCCACGGCGTGGAAAGAAGCGCGGGCTCAAGCACCGGAATGGACGCAGGAAGGTTGGGGACGATGCACACCCGCCGTGATTCGGGTAGTCAGCCGCCAGACGCATCACGTCGATCTTGTGCAAGTCATCAAGCTGGACCTTAAAGAGGCAGTACCCTCCATGACGGTGCGTCGACTGTCCCGAGTTCCCTTTCATCTTGAAAACTGGTGGCCAGAGCTCCCGCTCAGTGTGGATCCATCTGACAACATCCACGTGGGAGACCGACTGCTGCTATTTGACGATGGCTGTCAAACCGCGCCAGCCACCGCGGAGAACATGAAGGCAGCCCAACTAGGCGCCAGCGAAGGATGGATCAATCCCGCGCACCCACTGAAGTTGCCCTTCGGCACGATCGCTCGCCCGAAAATTGACGTTCGCTAGGTTCCTAACCCTCCTCGCCTTGCCGCTCCTTCCCTGCCGGTTGTAGCATCAATAAGTTTGGCAATCATCCAGGAGAGGCATCATGGCCACCGACACTTTAGCCACGCCCGCCACGCTCAGCGACGCCAAAACCAGAGTCTTCAAGAATTTCATTGATGGCGAGTGGGTCGAAGCCTCGACCGGAGAGACGTTCGAGAACCGCAATCCCGCCGACACGCGCGACCTGGTCGGCATCTTCCAGAAATCCGCCAAGGCCGACGTGGACGCTGCCGTGGACGCAGCCAAGCGCGCCTTCGCCAAGTGGCGACTCGTGCCGGCGCCACGCCGCGCCGAAATCGTTTTCCGAGCCGCTGAAATCCTGATCGAGCGCAAAGAGCAATACGCCCGCGAGATGACCCGCGAAATGGGCAAAGTCCTCGCCGAAACCCGCGGCGACGTGCAGGAAGCCATTGACGCCGCCTACTACAACGCCGGCGAAGGCCGCCGACTGTTCGGTCCAACGGTGCCGTCGGAAATGCCCAACAAGTTCGCCATGGCGGTGCGGCAACCGATCGGAGTGTGCGGCATGATCACGCCCTGGAATTTCCCCATGGCGATTTCATCATGGAAGCTGCTGCCCGCGGTCGTTTGCGGCAACACGTGCGTGATCAAGCCGGCGCAGGATACACCGCTTTCGACTTTCAATCTGGTTCGCGCGCTCACCGATGCCGGGCTGCCCAAGGGCGTGATCAACGTAGTGAGCGGATTTGGCGCGATGGTCGGGACGCCGCTGGCGGAGCATCCCGATGTGCGCGCCATCTCGCTGACTGGATCGAGCGAAGTCGGGCGCATCGTGGGCGGCATCGCGGCGAAAAGTTTCAAGCACTGCTCGCTCGAGCTCGGCGGCAAGAATCCGATGATCGTTCTCGACGACGCCAACCTCGACCTCGCCATTGAAGGCGGCTTGTGGGGTGCCTTCGGCACCACGGGCCAGCGCTGCACCGCGACCAGCCGCATCATTGTGCAGAAGGGCGTGTATCGCGAGTTCATTGATCGTTTTGTGGATCGCGCCAAGAATCTGAAGGTCGGCAACGGCCTTGACGAAACCGTCGAGATGGGCCCGGCCATCAACCAGAAGCAGCTCGAGACCGACTTGAGCTACGTCGAGATCGGAAAGAACGAAGGCGCGAAAATGGTCTGCGGCGGCAATCGTCTCGACCAGGGCGAGTACGGGCACGGATGGTTCATGGAGCCGACCGTGTTCATCGATGTTGACGCGAAGATGCGCATCGCGCAGGAAGAAATCTTCGGCCCGGTGGTTTCAATCATTCCTTGCGACGGTCTCGATGACGCAATCGAAATCGCCAACGGCATCGAGTACGGATTGTCGTCGGCGCTCTACACGAAAGATGTGAACAAGGCGTTCGCGGCGATTCGCGATTTGTACGCCGGGATCACGTATATCAATGCGCCCACCATCGGGGCCGAGGTGCATCTGCCCTTCGGAGGAACAAAGGCTACTGGCAACGGCCATCGCGAGGGCGGTATCGGCGCGATTGACTTCTACACGGAGTGGAAGTCGGTGTACGTGGACTTTTCCGACAAGCTGCAGAAGGCGCAGATCGACAGGGAGGACTGAGGGCAGACCTCGGACCTCAGACCTCAGCGAAACCTGCGCTTGTCATTCCGAGGAGCGAAGCGACGAGGAACCTGCTTTTCTTCCAAGCACTCCCGCAACAGCAGATTCCTCGCGCGAGAAACCGCGCTCGGAATGAAAGACTTTTCTGTCGGCTAATGCCTTCAGCCCGTTCTCTCTGCGTTCCTTTCGGCGTTCCTTGCCTGCGGCGTTTGGGCTGTTTGATCTGGAATCCTGGCACGCCCGATGGTCACCTTGCCTCCTCACCCGCTGGCCAGGTGATTAGGGTTTTCCTATCAACAACCTAAAACGGCGCCACTTACATTGGTAATCTTGCGCGTCCAGTCCCCCATCTCCTACTGTGGTCGGAAAGCGAGGGTGTGCCCATATGCTTGCTAGATTGGCGAAGGATCGATCTCGCCGGGTCGAGTGTGGTTGCGGCAAGTTGGTGTGCTTAACCGTAGCATTACTGCTGGTTGCAGCCAGCGCCTTGATGCCAAGCCTGCTGGCTCAGACGGCGACGGAAAAGTCCACCCGCAAAGTTATTGCTACGGTGAAGCCACAGTACCCGGCGGCGCTGCAGCACGCCCAAATCGGCGGATTGGTTCGATTGAGCGCTACCGTGCTTCCCAACGGCACGGTCTCTAAAGTCCAGATCCGCGGCGGCAATCCGATTCTGGCGGAATCGGCGGTGGCCGCCGTCATGAAATGGAAATATGCCCCGGCTCCAACCGAGACCAGCGAAGAAATCTCGCTGAGCTTCAGTCCGCACTGAGCCGCCCCGCGGCCAGTAGGACATCAGCCGCGCAACGCGGCGATTCCGCAGATTTCCCGATAGCGCCCAAGTTTGAGTCCAGGCGTCTTGAGGCGTCATCCCGATGGCCCGCGTTTTCACCAGCGGGCGGAGGGATCTCGCGTGGGGTGACCGTTGGCGCCCGATTTCTCCGCGCCAGATCCCTCGCTCCGCCTGAAGAACGGCTTTGCTCGGGATGACGCAGTAGTGGAACAACCCGCTAGAATTCAGGCAGACGCGCTATCCTCGTCCCCCGTGGTTATGATTTCTGCTCGTCGGCGGTTAGAATTCTTGATTATGCCTATGACTCAAGCTCGCGAAATTGCTGCTGCCTCGCGCCTGGACAACGTTCGCTACGCCATTCGCGACCTGGCCTGCGTTGCCGACGAAGTCGTCCGGCAGGGACACAAAGTACTCCCACTGAACGTGGGCGACCCGCTGAATTTTGATTTCGAGACGCCGCCGCACATCATCGAAGCCGTTTACAAAGCCATGCGCGATGGCAAGAACGGATACGCGCCCTCGCCCGGCATTCCCGAGGCGCTCGAGGCCATTCGTGGTGAGGCCGCGCGCAAAGGCATCACCAGCTTGCGCGACGTTTTTGTTACGACTGGAGTCAGCGAAACGGTAGACGTTTGCCTTTCAGCGCTGGTCAATCCTGGCGAAGATGTGCTTACGCCCAGGCCGGATTATCCGCTATATTCGGCAGTGCTTTGTAAGTTGGGGATCAAACTCAACGTATACGATTTGGATGAAAACGACGGCTGGCAGCCGGAACTGGCAGACATCGAGCGCAAGCTCACGCCGCACACACGCGGCATTGTGCTGATCAATCCGAACAATCCGACCGGTGCGCTGTGTACGCGGCAGATGCTCGAGCAGATCGCGGAACTGGCGCGCCGCCATAACCTGATAGTTTTCGCGGACGAGATTTACGACAAGCTCATTCTGGATTCCGATTTCCAGAAAAACGACACGCCGCATCTGGCTTTCGCCGCCGTCGCGCCCGACGTGCCCTGCGTGACCTTCGGCGGGATGTCGAAGAACTATCTCGTTCCGGGATGGCGCATCGGATGGGGCATCGTCTCGGGCGACGCCGCTGGCGTGAAAGCTTACACCGAAGGCGTGCATCGCCTGCTGCGCGCGCGGTTATGCGCCAATCATCCGGAGCAGTACGGGATCAGGGCGGCGCTGGAAGGCCCGCAGGATCATTTGGCTGAAGTGCGGCGCAAACTGCGCTCCCGCCGTGATCTCACGCAGCAATGGTGCGAGGCGACGCCACGCATAAGCTGCGTTGCGCCGCGCGGGGCCTTCTACGCCTTCCCGCGCATTGACATTCCCGAGAGCGACGAAGTCTTCGTGAAGGAATTGATCCGCCAGAAGCACGTCATGGTCGTGCACGGCTCCGGCTTCGGCCAGAAGCCAGGCACACAGCACTTCCGCATCGTGTTCCTGCCGGACGAGCCGACGCTGGCGAAGGCGTATGCAGGGATTGCGGAGTTGATGCGGGAGAGATACGGGACAGCGTGAGTTGCGTACCCAAGGAGGCTGCCTTGAACAAACTGATAGTGATTGGGGCGCTGGTGCAGGCATTTGCGGCCCAAGTTTCTGCGTGTTCTCTAGCCGGTTGTCTCAACGACGGGCCGGAATTGCGGCGCAACTTCGTCATCGCGATCACCCATGGGAATAAGCCACTGCCAGGAGTAGGTGTGACTGTGACACGGAAAGGGGTCGACCGGTTTGCAGAAACCAATGGCGAGGGAATCGTCCGACTCAGCAACCTCTCGCCGGGACTCTACTGGCTTAAGGCGGAGTTCCTGGGAACCGGAGTAGCCTACGATTGCTTCCACGTGAGCAACGCCCCCACTAAGGCAGCAAAGTCCAGGCTGAGCTACACATGGGGCGACGACGCTCCCTCAACAAGCAAGATTGCTGGAAGGCTGATTGACTCGCAGCCCGGAAGGGGCGGAACCCCGATTTGGAATCTGACCCACAGAGTGGATGTGCCCATAGTTGGTGCCGGACTCAAGCTGCAGGATCCACTATCCCGCGCATCCTACGTTGCACAATCGGACCAGAACGGGCATTTCTCCTTCGAAGGTCTGCCGAATGGAGTCTACGTCCTGCACATCGAGGGAGGCGCTGCGGGCGATCGGACCTACGACCCCACAGACGTTGTTGTGAGGCTTAACGCAGACACGGCCCCGAGTTCGCTCTTGTTCAAGAGAAGGGAAGACCAGGCCGGAAGTTGTGGTGGAACGGAACTCGAACTTCAGGTTCCCGATTGAGTCTTTTCTCCGCGTTCTGCGCTGCGAAACTGGCGATCTTCTCGTGCCACTCTGAGTTGACCATGGTATAATGACCATGATCTAGCTAGAGGGCTCTTCCGATGAAAACGAAAACCATCCCAGCCGGCGAGTTCAAAGTCCATTGCCTCGCCATCATGGATGAAGTTCAGGCCAAGCGTCAGGCTGTCATCATCACCAAGCGCGGCAAGCCGGTGGCCAAGCTCGTCCCGGTCGAAAAACAGACAGACGACATCTTCGGCTTCATGAAAGGCAAGGGGAAAATCGAAATCAAGGGCGACATCGTCTCCCCGGCATTTAGTCCGGAGGAGTGGGGCGATCTCTATTGATTCTGCTCGATACGCACGTAGTTGTCTGGCTGGCCCAGGAATATCAGCGAGTATCCGCAGCGGCGCAGGCTACGATTGAGAAAGCGCGCGAAGAACGTGGTGGCATCGCCGTTTCCGACATCACGCTGCTTGAGATTGCCCTGCTTGCGGCACGCAGACGAGTTAACTTCCAGCCCGACGTTAAGACCACTTTGTCTGAAGTCGAGCGACGGTTCATCGTCTTGCCTATCACCGGCAACATCGCCTTGCAGGCATTTGCCCTGCCCGAAAGTTATCCAAAAGACCCGGCGGACCGCATCATTGGAGCCACGGCGCTGGTCGAGGGGCTTACGCTAGTGACCGCGGATGTCCAAATTCGCAAGTCACGCGCGGTGCCTACGGTGTGGTGAAGCCGACGGCTGCGACATCCTGCGCGCCTCGAAGCAGTGGGCAGAGGCGAGCGGAAGCCTGTCACGGTTTGTCCGGCTGAAACTCAACGATGATGAAGCGTGCCGGCTCCCTGCCCGCGTTGGTGACAGCGGCGCTGTGGGGGATCCACGCCACATCGCCGGGAGATGTGTGAATGCGAATTCCACCTGCGCTTTTCAGGTCGACTTCCGACACCGGGATCACCAGTTCCGCGCCGGGCTTTGGCGGAGAGGGGAAGGTATCTCCGGGTTGAAGCAGGACGTCAGCGACGATGGCTCCTCCCAGAAACATGGAACCTGGCGCAGTTAGGAGTCCAGTGGTGGTTCCACTGTTGAGCAGAAACCAACCGATGTCAGGGTCGAGAAACTCGACCGTGATGTTGCGGTAGTCCTTCATCCGGTCGTTACGGAAGCCGCCGGATATTCCCGTGGCTTGCTGTTCGTGCGTTAACCAGATGAAATTCGTCTGCCCTTTGTGCACCTGGAAGTGCTGGATGGGGGATTTGCCCTCGTCCCAGATAATGATTTCGCCGTCCTGCAGAACCACAGTCATGAAACTCCGCCTGAGGCGGACAAGAGCGGACTCGTCGGGATGAAGCGTGAGAGCAAAGACGCGTACCTGTTCGTTTTCGAGCAGGAGATGGTAATGCGGCTCGGCGGCGAGGTCGGCAGCATCCTGCGCAAAGGCCAGCGAACAGGAAAGCAGCAACGTAGTCAGGACAGCCGCTTTCATGGCTCGATTGTAGGCCGAATCCAATTTGCCAGCGGTAAAGAATCGATAGACTTTTGGCCAGCAAAACGAGATAGCCGCTGCGGTAACCCGACTTTCCGCACCAAGGTAACTTGCCGCGCCCCTTCCGTGTTTATCCCCTTGTTTTGCTTATGCTACCGTTTTCTTTGGCCGCAAATTCGCTGGAGCTGGCAAGGTTCTTCGGTCAACGTGTCTCCTGTCAACCGCAAACCGGGTTTCCATATCGCCTGGACGACGGTCACCTACCGTAGCGTGGCGCTAGTGATCGTAGCCGTTGCGGTGGCGTTTTATGTCGCCGTGCGGATGACGTTCCCGCAATTCACCGAAAGCAGCATCAAGAAGACCGACGACTTCATAGGCAGGTTGCTGGAGCGCGTGGCGGGCATGGCTCCGCCGCCGGGCACCGGCACGGCAACGGTGCAGCAGGCGCACTTTACTGCGCTCGATGGTACGGTGCGGGTGAAGAAAGGCAACGGCAATACCTGGGTCACAGCGGACTACAACATTCCGCTCGACAAAGGCGACGTGGTGCAGACCGGCTCGGAAGGCATGGCCAAGGTCGTGTTCAACGACGGCACCAGCTATACCGTAAAGCAGGACTCGCTGATCGTGATCGAAGAGAACTCGGCCAACGAGCAGGCGCAGACCAATGTCGCCGTTGCGGTGAGCACGGGAACCGTGGATCTTTCAACCGCGACGTACAGCCAGGGATCGAAATCGCAGGTGATTGTGGCCGGAGCGAGGGCCTCGCTGGCACCGGAGTCGGCGGCGCAGGTGCATAATGATCCCCAGGCCGACCAGCACGAAATCCTGATCAAGAAAGGCGCGGGCGAGGTCAAGCGTAACGGCGAAACTGTACAACTGGGGAACTGGGAAAAAGTGACGTTCCGTGGCTCCGAATCGCACATGGAAAAGGCGCAGGAAACCGGGCCACCAACGCCCATCGCCCCGGCCAACATGGCGCCCTTATTTTCCGGAGAAGCGACCAAAGACGTGTCTTTTTCCTGGACGCCGATGGCGAATGCAACTGGTTACCGCCTGCGGATTTCCCGCAACCCCTATTTTTCCTCTACACTGGTTGATAAGAGGGTTAATACAGCGGCGGTTACGGTCAGCGGTTTGGGCGATGGCGCGTATTACTGGATGGTTCAGTCATACGATGCGGCGGGAAAGGAATCGGTGGAGAGCGAGAAGAACCGATTTACCATCATTTCCAAGGGCAAGGAGACGGAACAGATTGCGCTGGAACTGGACCCGTTCATCCAGCACGGGCACGTAATTGAGGTGACAGGCAAAACGCAGACGGGCGCGCGTGTGATGGTAAACGGCAGCGAAGTGCCGATGATAGCTTCAGACGGGAGTTTCCATTATTTCACGCCGCCGCTACCGACCGGGGAAGCGGTGATTACGGTGACGGCGCAGACGGCGCAGGGCGGAGTCAACACGCAGCAGAAGAAGATCATTATTCAGTAGGAAGGAAGCGAGCCAAGCGCGCGTTTGTCGCGTCGCAAAAAGCGCGACGCATCGCGCGGCTCGGCTAGGTCCTTCGGCGCGCAAAGTACACGCGCCTCAGGATGACAAGCAGGGTTGGTCGGCTATCCCGTAAAATAGGGGCAGCAAACCCAGGAAATCAGAACAAGGCTCCGGGATACTTTCCGGCAGCGCTGCAGTTTAGAAGGACGCGGAACATTTCATGTCAAGCAACGGATTCCATTCAGGCGCGGCGCGCGCGCACAACCTGCGGTCGCTGTTCAGCATTTTTTCCAGCGATCTGGCCATTGACCTCGGCACCGCCAACACACTGGTGTACGCCCGGGGCAAAGGCATCGTGGTGAACGAGCCTTCCATTGTTGCCATCAACAAGAACACGGGCGAAGTGGAGGCGGTGGGCAAAGAGGCGAAAGAAATGCTGGGGCGCACGCCCGGCAACATCGTCGCCATCAAGCCCATGAAGGACGGCGTGATCGCCGACTTCAAAGTCACCGAAAAGATG
>Ga0187771_10001068_pt1 | contig 17980 bp, 17 predicted proteins | sample 0116_SJ02_MP15_1_FD_133139 | JGI IMG/M metagenome (GOLD analysis project Ga0187771, IMG submission 133139) | Tropical peat soil microbial communities from peatlands in Department of Meta, Colombia - 0116_SJ02_MP15_10_MG | ecosystem: Environmental > Terrestrial > Soil > Wetlands > Peat | place...
AGTCAATGTCTATAAACAATTAGCTTATCTTGGGATTGAGGCCCGATTCTCTTGTCTGGAAGGGTTAAACCAAGCCGAGGCAAAGCGGCTTGCCTTCCACGTGAGTGACCAGACAAGAAAAGGAGAGGGCCGGACGGCAGCGGGTGAACAAATCGAGGAACTTTTGAAGAAGGTGAGTCTATTTTCCGAAAAGATGGATCACCTTTTTGAAAAAATTGACCAACGCCTATTCAACATCGGGCAAGCGTCCAGAGGATATTCGGAAAAGCCCATTGATACGAAGCCTCTGCCCGTTAATGTAACAGTTTTTAAAGTCAATGATAGGTTTTTCGGAATAGAGAGTGATAAGGTATTTAAACTATTTCGGGTTCCAAATACATTCCATGATAAGTATTCAAATCAAGAAAGAATTCGGTTAAAAGATTTTGAGGTGAGGCTCATCGACTTAAAAAAAATATTTTCTATCGGAAACAGAGACACAGGGGGGGAAACGAGCATACTCACGGTGAAAGAAAATGGTGGCTATAAAGGATTGATCATTGATCAGGTACTCAAGAAATTATCGACCCCCGCAGACATTGGAAAGGAATATGGTGATTATTTCTTGGGGATGATTCGTTGGACATATCAGGAGCATCCGGTTGAAATTCCTATTTTGGATTTAAAGAAACTTTAGGATCATGGATCGTTGATGGATCAAAATATTTCAGCAAAAGAAATTGGCGAAAGGATAGCTAAGAAGGATGAGGTGATCCAGGAATTAACTCAAGAACTGGAAAATGTTAGGAATTTTACAGAGAGTATTATCCAGAGCATCGGGAGTGGAATTATTATCGCTGAGATGGACGATACAATCACCTATATCAACAGGTCAGGAGAAAAGATCCTGAGTTATTCGAAAGGTGAGCTGATTGGAAAGCCCTTCAGCATCTTCGGTTTGAGAGAGAAACATAGTGCAATTCATTCTCTTCTGGACAACCCAGATGATCATGATACGAGGAAAGAAGGCTGGATGAGGAGGAAGGACCATACCGAATTTCCGGTTGGGTTTACGATTAATAATCATTTGAATATTAGAGGAGAAACGATCGGCAAGATTGTGATCTTTCGCGATCTGACAAATGTTTATAAAATACAGGAAGAAATATTGAGAATGGATCGACTCGTCTCCTTAGGGCAACTGGCCTCGGGCATCGCCCATGAGTTACGAAATCCACTTGCCGGCATTAAGACGACCGCTCAGGCACTCAGCGAGGAGATGCCCAAAGATGACTCGAGAAGAGAATATTTGAACCGGATCACCAAAGAAATTGATCGGCTTAACGAGCTTCTTAAGACATTCTTTTCTTTTGCCAAGCCGCAAAAACTGAACTTGGTTCACTGCCAAATTCAAGACATTGTCAATGAGATCATTCCTTTTCTCATTAAGGAGATCGCCGACAAAGGGATTCGCTTTGTTGAAACGTATCATCCACAGCTTCCAAAAATCAAAGTCGATAAGAATCAAATGTATCAAGTATTCCTAAATCTGTTTTTGAATGCTATCCAGGCAATGCCGAATGGAGGCGAGCTCAAGATCGAAGCCGGCCCAATGATCTCAAACACCTTAGACGGATTCAAACAAAATTTTGTTAAGATCGTCGTCTCCGATAAAGGAAGAGGGATTCCCCCTCATATCGTTCATAAGATCTTCGACCCTTTTTTTACGACAAAACCGAAGGGGATAGGATTGGGCCTTTCGATCACCTATCAGATCATTAAACAACATGGAGGGACGATTAAGGTGGAGAGCGAATGGGAGAGGGGGACTTCGTTCGTGATCAATCTGCCAGAGAGACTGGAAAACCCATGAGACCGTCTATTCTTATTGTTGATGATGATGAAGTGATGCAAGAAACGCTCTCTGAGGTTTTGCGGAAGAGGGGATATGAAATCTTTTCGGTGGGTTCGGGAAATGGAGCCCTCTCGGTCATGAAAAAGAATATTATTGATCTCATTCTTTTGGACATGAGACTCCCCGACGTGGATGGTTTAGAGGTTCTGAAAAAAATTAAGGAATTTGACACCGAGATTTTAGTCATCATGATGACCGCTTACTCTGATGTTCAAACTGCTGTTTCAGCGATGAAATCAGGAGCCTATCATTACATCAATAAACCCTTTGAATTAGAAGAATTGAAGTTGCTCATTGAGAAGGGGTTAGAAACAAAGAGTTTAATCAACGAAGTCAGAAGACTGCATCGGCAGCAAAAGGAGGAAGGTCAAAATAGTCATATCTATGGAGCCAGCCCTCAGATTCAATATGTAAGAGAATTGATCGGTATGATTAGTAAAACTCATAAGACATCCGTGTTGATCCAAGGAGAAAGCGGGACTGGGAAGGAGTTAGCCGCTAATGCCATCCATTACAATAGCAAGAGAAGTGGTAGACCTCTGATGAAAATTAACTGCAGTGCGATACCGGATTCCTTATTGGAATCGGAACTTTTTGGCTATGAGAAAGGCGCCTTCACCGATGCAAAAAATACGAAAAAAGGGCTTTTCGAATTAGCAGATGGGGGAACTGTTTTTTTGGATGAAATTGGGGATATGAGACCCTTTTTGCAGTCAAAGATCCTAAGGGTCCTTGAAAACCAGACTTTTATGAGGGTAGGTGGGGAGAGAGAGCTAAAGGTTGACATTCGGATTATTGCTGCTACCAATAAGGACTTGGAATCATTGGTAAAGGAAGGACTTTTTAGAAAAGACTTGTATTACAGATTAAAAGTGATGGTGGTTGAAATGCCTCCTCTTCGTGATAGAGTGGAGGATATCTTATTACTTTCGAATTTATTTATTGAAGAGAATAACAAAGAGCATGGCAAAGACATTAAGGGGTTTACAGAAGAGGCAAAGAGAGTCCTAACCCAATACTATTGGCCGGGAAATGTAAGAGAATTAAAGAATATCATCGAGAGAGGAATGATCCTGACAGATGTGGATTTCATAACCCCGAAACAACTCCCCTTTGAATTGAGACAGGCTGAAAGATATGGTCTGGGAAAAACGGATGCTGAGCCGTTCGAGGACAGAGACGATATTTCTTTGGAACATACAGAAAAGATACATCTTTGCAAAGTGCTAAGAATATTTGAGTGGAATAAATCAAAGGCTTCAAAGGCTTTGGGTATCTCTCGGGCCACTTTGCGCGCGAAGATTAAGAAATATAATCTGTCGGATAATTAGTTTTTGTTTTGATCGGTTATTTACAAATGGTAATGTAAGTTATCAGCTTTTACTAATTATCTACTAGAATCTTAGAGGTTACTTGAATATTGCTCTTGACTTTTTGGAAAATTTAACAATAATTTAGTTCATTTATGGAATCCAATTGAAAAAGAGAGGTTAAGAAATGATTTGGGGAAAGAGGGGAAATGTAATTGGTCTGGATATCGGTTCTAGCTCAATTAAACTCATTGAATTAAGCGAGGGAAAGCATGGGCTTAGCCTGCAAAATCTGGCGATCTCTCCTTTACCACCCGAAGCCATTGTCGATGGAGCCCTGATGGATTCAGTCACTATTATCGATACAATACGGGACCTGATTGCCACTTCGAAGACAAAGACGAAGGAGGTTGTGACATCCGTTTCCGGTCATTCCGTGATTGTCAAGAAAATTACCTTACCTTTTATGACAGAGGCTGAATTAGAAGAATCGATACAATGGGAAGCCGAAAGATACATTCCTTTTGACATTAATGATGTGAATATCGATTTCCAGATATTCGGTTCTGGGGCGGAAAAATCGGAGGTGATGGATGTTGTTTTAGTGGCGGCGAAAAAGGACATTATTAATGATTATGTTTCCGTGATCATGGAATCAGGTTTAAATCCGGTCATCATTGACATTGATTCCTTTGCTTTGGAAAACATGCTGGCGATCAATTATGAGATTGATAAGGACGAGACCGTCGCCATCGCCAACGTCGGTGCCAGCGTCACCAACATCAATATTCTAAAGAATAATATTTCTGGTTTTACACGAGATATTTTTAAAGGGGGAAATCAAATCACTGAAGAAATCCAAAGACAACTCCATATTGATTACGAAGAGGCTGAGAAAATAAAAGTCGGTGGCAAGGTGGATATGAGCTCCCAACCGGTCATTCAGAATTTATTGAAGACGGCTTCCGAATCTTTAGCCATAGAGATAGGGAACTCATTGGATTTCTTTCAATCCACAACTACCTACGAGAAAATTAGCAGGCTCTATTTGAGCGGGGGAGGGTCGAAGATCAAAGATTTCGATATCATTTTGCAGCAACAGATCGGAATGCCCGTTGAAGTCATCAACCCTTTTAAAAAGATTGAATACAGCGAGAAGAACTTCGATATGGAATATTTGAGGGAGATTGGGCCTATCATGGCGGTTGGAGTAGGCCTTGCGTCGCGGAAAGCAGGGGACAGATAGATGATAAAGATTAATTTACTTTTGGCGAGGAAAGAAAAGAAGAAAGTGGGGATGAGGAAGGAGATTGTCTTTTTGATCCTCTCCGTCTTCCTCTTATTCGTGTTGCTCATTTTTGTTCAATGGAGGATTGATAAGGAAAAAGAAAATACCATCAACCAGATCTCCGAAGCAAAAAAGGGGATCACTTATTATAAGTCCCTGATCTCGGAATTCAATAAAGCTAAGGCATTACAAAAAACCTTGCAGGACAAATTGAACGTCATTAATTCATTGAGAAAGGAAAAGTCGAGCCCTGCAATGGTATTGGATGAATTAAGCATCGACAAACCAGAAAAAATTCAGCTGGAGTCTCTGAGGAAAGAAGGGGGGAAATTAGGAATCGAAGGGATTGCCTTGGATGATGAAACGGTAGCTAATTTCATGACTAACCTTCGGAAGTCAAAGATTTTTAAGAACGTCGATTTAATCGTTACAGAACAAACCGAACAGAGCAGGATTAAGTTGAAGAAGTTCATCCTTTCGTGTGAAATATCTTTGATGTAATGTTGGAGGGATCGGAATGGCTCTTTCAATGGAGTCCATCTTTAAGGTCTCGACACCTAAAAAGGTGTTGATATTGGTGGGCATTTTATGTGCGATAACTGGCCTATATTATTACGCCTTTTTTAATCCCCGGCAGGAAGAGTTGAAGGCATTGAAGGACGAATTAAGTAAGTTGGACAAAGAATTGAATGAAAGTAAGGCGATTACGAGGGACCTCAAAAAATTCAAAGAACAAGTTGAGGCGTTAAATGGGGAACTGACAAATGCACTTACACAACTTCCCAATGAGAAAGAGATACCTGAAATATTGAAAAACATAACAAGTCTGGGGAAAGAATCGAATCTTGAGTTTACTCTTTTTAGACCCAAGCCCGAAGAGGCACAACAATTCTATGCCAGGGTCCCAATTGAGCTCATCGTATTGGGGAGTTATCACAACACAGGGATTTTCTTTGATAAAGTGAGCAAACTTCCAAGGATCATTAACGTTGTTGATTTCAATATGACCAGAGCGAAAGATATCAAGGGAAAATTGGAAAACGAAGTTCTGGTGAAGACGTCATGTGTGGTGAACACCTATCGATTCATCGAAAAGAAAAGCGAGGAAAAGAAAATTGAAAAGAAAACTGAGAAGAAAGAGGCTCCAGCAGAAACTGAAGAGGACCTTTCAAAACCTAAAAGGAAATAAGATGCTTTACGATTTAATCCCATGGGTGGTCGGATTTTGCTTTTTGGTGGCAGGATGCGGGGCAGGTAGCCCCCCGTCCTCTCTCCCCGAAAAAGGGAAATCTTCTTCGGTTGAGAAAAAGAGGATAGAGCCGGTTAAAGGAACGGAAAAAAAAGATTCGGGAAAAAAGGAAGAAAATGAGTACGTCTATGATCCCACTGGCAAGACAGATCCCTTTAAACCTTTTATCCAGCTAAGCCCTGTCAGAGAAGTGGCGAGGAACGTTCCACTCACCCCATTACAAAAATATGAAATCACTCAATTGAAACTGGTTGCTATTATTTCAACTCCAGAGGGGAGCGTCGCCCTCGTCGAGGACTCCTTAGGGAAGGGATATTTCTTGAAGAAGGGGACACGAATTGGTAAGAATGATGGGAAGGTAATGAAAATTCTTAAAGATAAGGTGATTATTGAGGAGATGTACCAGGATATATTTGGCCAGACAAAACTTAATGAGATTTCATTAGTTCTTCATCGACTTGAGGAGGGAGGCGAATCATGAAATCTTCTCAGATGCTTAAAGTGGTTTTCTGGTTCTTTTTACTGTTTCTGGCGGGAAGTTGCACCACGCCTCATCCCCCAACGGAAGCTCTACACCCTGAAGCTTCCCCAGCTCCAGTGCAGGATGTTAAGACCTCTATCATCCAAAGAATCTCTTATATGGAGGAGGAAAATTACACAAGAATTTTGATAGAGGGATCTGAACCGGTTGCTCCCCCGTTTTACAAATTATTGTCCGACCCCTTGAGAATTGCCATTGATGTTCCCAATATCGACTTAAAACAGGTTAAAGAACCCCTTCGAATCGATAACGGGACAATTGGAGAAGTCCTCGTCACACAATATGATGATAAGGGAAGAATTGAAATTGGGCTTGTTAAAATGGCCAATTACAATATTTCAAAAGAAGATAAAAACCTCGTCATCGATATCGAAAAAGTGAAAGAAATCCCTGAAGTGAAGGAAGTTAAAAAAGAGGAGGAAGGCGTTACAGAGAAGGAGATTGAAATTTCCACGAAGGATCTGAAGAAAGAGGATACCTCAGCGGCACCGCCCGTGGCGATCCCTCCTGTTTCTGAGACCATGAAGAAAGGGACAGAAATTGTTAACTTCTCGTTAGAGCAGAAAAAGGACTTCATTACGTTCAATATCACAGCTGATGGGAAGCTTGAAAATTACAATTCTTTTAAATTAGATTTTCCTCCCAGGTTGGTTTTGGATATTTGGGGCGTAGGCACTCGATACCCAAAAAAGTCGATCAAGATTAAGAATCCATTCATTAAAGAAGTCCGGATCGGACACCATCCGGATAAACTCAGATTTGTTTTTGATTCACTGAAGCCACAGCTGCCCCCCTATCAAATCAATCGGATTGATGACAAACTAATCATCTCTCTCGGTGTCGTCCCCCAACCTTCTGAACCCCAGATCCTATTGCAGGAAAAGGCGACTGAAGAGCCGACATCTCCTAAGATAAAGGAAGCGGAGGCCTCTTCTTCCAAACCTCAAGAACAACTCCCTCCGCCGTCTGAGAGACCAGCGAAAACCGCGAAACCTAATAACTTGAAAGCAATTGATTTTAAACAGATGGATCATAAATCAAGGATTGTGGTTGCGCTGACGGAGGAACCTAAATTTGAATTCCACACGGTTTCAAAGAGGGTAATCGCAGTGGATATAAAAAATGCATTTGTTCCAAAGCATCTTCGACGCGCATTGGATACGAGAGAATTCGAGACTGCTATCAATTCCATCAACATCCAGAATGTAAAGACAGGGAAAGTAAACGATATTAGGATATTGATAAGATTGAAAGAAGAGGTTCCGGTTGAAATGACAAATGAAGGACAAGTCCTTTTTATCGACGTAGAGAGGCCCGTGAAACCTGAGGCTGCAATAGAGGCCGCTCCAATACCAAGAAGAGAGAGCGTTGCAGCAGAGATAAAAAAGGAGGACATTAAGAAAGAAGACGAAAAACCCGCCTCCGAATTGAAAAATGCAGAGAGATTGTCACCCGCAGTTGAAGAGAAGCCGATCCCCCTGCCACAAGCGACAAAGAATGTTGAAGAAGCAAAAAAGGTCTTTCAAGAAGGACTCCCAAAAAAGATTTATACCGGACAAAAACTCTCCCTCGATTTTAAAGATGCAGATATTAAGAATATCCTCCGGCTGATTGCAGAGGTGAGCAATTTGAATATCATCACAGGAGATGATGTGACAGGAAAGATTACGATGATGTTAGTCGATGTGCCCTGGGACCAAGCCCTGGATGTTATTTTACAAGCCAGATCCCTCGGGATGATGCAGGTAGGGAACGTGATCCGTGTCGCCCCATTAGATAAGTTGAAAAAAGAAGACGACGAAAAGCTTGCGGCCCAAAGGGCGAAGGAGAGGTTGGGAGATCTCAAGACAGAGTTGATTCCCGTTAACTATGCTGCAGCGAAGGAAATCCTGCCTCAGGTAAAAAGTCTATTGAAGAGCGAACGAGGGGATGTTAAGGTGGACGATAGGACGAATATTTTGATTGTGAAAGACATCCCTGAAAACATTGCCGAGGTTAAGAATGTAGTCAAATCCCTAGATAAGAAAACCCCTCAGGTTTTAATAGAGGCAAGGATCATCGAGGCCAACCTGACATTTCAAAATGAATTGGGCGTATCCTGGGGGTTTTTAGCCAGCGCCGGGACGGGGAAGGGTAAAACGACTACGGTGGGAGGAGGAACACCTGGAACCAGTTTAGGAGGAACTACAACTAACGACGTTGTTAGTCTTCCCGCGATTCCCCAAGGTGGTGTTGGTGGTGGCACGGCCACGGCTGGTATACTCGAGCTTCTCTTCACTTCCAAGTATGGATTGAAACAGTTGGATGTTGCTATCTCGGCCCACGAAAACAAAGGAGATGTCAGAATTATTTCAAGTCCTAAGATTGTAGCCCTTGATAATAAGGAGGCATCCATCGAACAAGGGCTGAGGATCCCATACTTACAGTATTCGGAATCTATAGGCGCACCCCCAGCAATCAATTTTATCGACGCGAATCTGAAGTTAACTGTAACCCCCCATGTGACAAATGACGGGAATGTCAAAATGATTCTCAAGGTCCATAACGATGCACCCGATACAAGCATCGTAGTTAGTGGCACACCGAGCATCGATAAGAAAGAGGTCCTCACCGAAGTAATGGTCAAGGATAATGGAACCGTTGTCATCGCCGGGGTTTATTCGATTGAAAAGGATAATTCGGCAGAGGGTGTCCCCCTCTTCAATAAGATACCGCTATTGGGATGGTTATTCAAGAGAGAAGCAAAGCAGGATCTAAGAAAGGACCTGCTGATTTTTATTTCACCCAAGATCCTTAAAGATGAGCTGTGAAAACCAGGATTTGACCTTACAGAAAGAGTCAAGTTAGGTCAATGCTTCCTTCCTGAATTCATCAACCCGAAAAATAACGCCCTTATACCAAATTTCAAATAATAATCCTCAAAGAGATAATTTTCACAAGAGGTTTTAAAGGCTTTCCTATGCTTGCTCTTTCCAGTAGGGATGAATAAATTTCTGTCAGGGATAAGTAAGATTGAAAAAGAGGAGAATGGATACCGGGGAGATTAAAGGGAAAAAAATTTGGGCTCTCTCGTAAGAGGCCACTTTAAACGGAGACATAAAATGAAGAAAAATATTCTAATACTAATGTGTCTTGTTATTCTTGTGGTCATTCCAAATTTAGTATTGGCAGATTGCACGAGCTTAGGATATTTTACCAGTTTTACCGTGACGGGGAGCAATACGGTCACTCTTTACTGGATGAATATACCGTTTGTGAAATTTGACGTTCAGGGTAGTATAGAACCGACATCCAAACTCCAGCTCATTAAAGGCGATCAAAGACTGTATCAGAGAACCGCTGAGAACCATCCGGTTTATTCCCTCAATCATTCTGTCCTTTCTTGTTTCAGGACTCATATTGACTCTTGAGGAGTCGATGCTTGAGAAGATAGAGGGTATCCGATTTATCGTCGGGGAGTTTGTAAAGTCCCTATTCAACATTTTCGGTTGGATCGGATTCATGAACTGGTAGAACAAGCTAACGCTCTACTCTCCTACTAAAGGAAATTGTCGACGCTTATCGTATGTTAATCTCAATTCCTTGCAGGCGAAAGCCTCGAAATTATAAGAGCCCATAACTGCCTATTTGGTGTCTTTGACATTCCCTTAATGCTCAGTGCCGCAGTTTAAGGGCTGGCCACCACCCTTCCAATCCGCCCTTCCAATTCTCATTGACATCCAGCTTATGGCTTAGTACACTAGAACCATCGTGAAAACAAGCCAGAGGGGATTAAGATGAAGAAAGCGTTGATGAGCATTTTTGTTCTGTGGGTACTTGTTTCAACTGGATATGGGGACGCTGTTTACAAATGGGTGGATAAAGATGGTGTGGTAAACTTTACTGATGACTACACCCAAATACCTTCTCAATATCGTAATCAAGTGCAGATAGATGAATTAGGAGAATCACCAAAAGTCGAAACTCCTGCCTCTCCCCCTGTATCTACCCAGAAGAACGAAGGGGCAAAAGTAGATATTTATGGCATGGGGGAGGATTATTGGAGGGCTAAGGTCGCGCCATGGAAGAAGCAGTTGAAGGAAGCCACGGAGAATATCGAAAGCATAAACAGAAAAATTAACCAAGGAATTGAAGAAGATGCCAACAAACGTTTAAGCCCCACCCAGTGGACTATGCACTTAGCTAATAGGAAACCATTGATGGAGGAAAGATCGAAATACGAGGCTCAGGTCAAGGAAGCCAATGAGATGTTGAGCAGGATTGCGGAAGAGGCAGAAGAGGCAAAGGCCGATCCGGAGTGGATTAAATAACATCTTGAATTCAGTCCCATAAGAGCAAAATTACTTGTATAAGTTAGGACATAAGCTGAAGCCCATTCAACATGACAGGCTTCGTCGGATGTGACTTCTTGAGCAACCTGCTATTTCTTGAAGAGACCAATTAATTTCTGAACACCTTGTATTTTATTTTGAACGAGGTAACGTCTTATTCCTCGGATGACTTCAATCCCGGTTCTCGGATTCACTAAATTGGCCGTCCCGATTTGAACCGCCGATGCCCCGACGAGAATAAATTCGATCGCATCTTCTGCCTTCATGATTCCACCCATTCCAATCACCGGAATTTTTACCGCCTGGCTGACCTCCCAGACCATTCTGAGTGCGATGGGTTTGATGGCTGGACCTGAGAGGCCTCCAATAATATTTCCTAATTCCGGTTTTCCCGAACGGATATTGATAGCCATCGCCTTGAAAGTATTAATGAGAGAGACGGCGTCTGCACCTCCTTCTTCGGCAGCTTTGGCTATCGCTGCAATATCCGTCACATTTGGCGATAGTTTTGCAATCAGGGTTAACTTTGTCAATTTTCGAACGGCATTCAGAAGTCGATAGACGATTTTCGGTTCAGAGCAAAAAGCCATTCCTCCCCGCTCCACATTGGGACAGGAGATATTCATCTCGAGGCCTGATATGCCTCTTACTTTATCAAAAGATCTCGCCAATTCCATATATTCTCTTTTTGTATTTCCGAAAAAGTTTATGATGAGGTGCGTCCTGATATTCTTAAAATAGGGAAGTTTATCTTTGATAAAATCCTGAAGCCCAGGGTTCTGAAGCCCGATGGAGTTTAAGATCCCGCCTTCTGTTTCAAAGATCCGGGGGGGTACATTTCCCATCATTGGTTTCAAGGAAATCCCCTTAGGAATGATGGCGCCTAAATGATTGAGGTTAAGGAAATCTTCATATTCTTCACCAAACCCGAATGTCCCTGAGGCAACCATCACTGGATTCTTAAGTTTAATATTTCCAATTTTTACTGATAGGTCCGGATTTCGAATGAACTCCACTGTCACACCCAGGCAATATCTTCCAAATTAAAAACAGGACCTTCTTTGCAGACACGTTGATAGGGAACCTTGGGATCGACCGTCTTGATCACGCATCCCCAACAAGCTCCAAAGCCGCATCCCATTCGGGCCTCTAAAGAAGCCTGACAGATAAATCCTCTGAATTTTACCTTTGTTGCCAACTCCCTTAACATTTCCACTGGACCGCAAGAATAAATATAATGAGCCCTATTACTTTTAAATTTCTTTTGTTGAGACGAATAAAGGTCGATGACTGTTCCTTTAAATCCGAGGCTCCCATCATCTGTTGCGATAAAAATATTCGAATTCAATTTCCTAAAATCTTCTTCACACAGGATATCGTCGCTTGTCTTTCCACCTACGAAAACAGAAAATGGGGCTGGGCCCAATGCTTCTGCCAGAGGGTACAGAGAAACGATGCCAACCCCACCTCCAACTAAAATAATATTTGCAGAGGAGGGAAGGGGAGGAATGGAAAAACCGTTCCCCAAGGGACCTATCATATTCACCTTTTGCCCTTTCATCAACCCTGTCATCCTTCGGGTTCCTTTGCCTATATTTTTGTACAGGATCAATAACTGTCCTCTCCTCTTCTTTTCTCGATCGTCCGCAGAATAGCTTTTATAAACGCTAAACGGGCGTCTCAAGAAAGGGTCATTGGTGTCAGAAATTTTGAGCATAATAAATTGACCTGGCTGTATTGTGGCGGCAATTGGAGGGCAGTAAATGTTCAGGAGGTAGTAGAGCGATTTTATCCTCCTGTTTCCTAAAACGATGCCATCAATCTCTAAGGCCATAAAATGTTCAGGTTTTTTTCACCATCAGAAGGGCGTCGAATTTCCCTTGATAGAAATTCTTCCTGACCCCCAATAATTGGTAAGAGAATGATTGATAGAGATTCAGCGCTGGCCGATTCGAAGCATCCACATCAAGATAGAATGTCGTTATTTTCCTTTTACTGCAAAATCCGATATAAAACTGCATCAATGTCTTGCCAACGCCTGATAGCCTATGTTCAGGGTGAATGCAAATGTTGAGCAGTTCAGATTCATCTTCAACATTCCGAAAACATATAAACCCAAGCACCGGATGGGTTGATATCTCCTGGATTCTGATGGTAAAACAGTGAGAGAAAGGGTTTCGCATCTCTCCGATGAACATATTTTTGGACCAAGGATTCAGTGAAGAGGATGCCGCAATGGATAACACTTCATCTAAATCACTAACATTCATCTTTTTGACCGTAAATCTTTTCAACTCCACTCTCCGAATCTAAAAACGGCCAGCCAGCAATTTGAGCTCAATATCACTCAATATGATTCAATAATTCCCTTGCTGCCTTTTTCATGTCTTCATCGTTTGACTGATTGAGGACGACCGTATAGGATTTTTTAGCCTCCTCATACCTTCCCCACCTCCTTTGGACATTACCCATCTCCAGGTGAGCCAAAAAAAACCACGGGGAAGTCTCTTTTAAGTATCGTACCGCTGTCTCGAAACTCGCAAAGGCTTTCTCATATTTTCCTTGCCGATAAAAGATCTCTCCGAATCCGAACCTGGCTTCGCCGCATAATTCAATAACATTGCCTTTGAGGACCATTGAATAATAGTGGACGACTTCAGCGATATTGTTTTTCCTAAGATATAGGTTTCCCAATTGAAATGCTGCGTTATAGAACAGAGGATGATTGGGATAATCGTCCAGGATTTTTTTGAAGGCATTCTCAGCCTTCTCATTCTCATTTCGAGACAAATAGATGGTTCCCGCTTGAGTTAAAGCAAAAAGATGCCAGTGATTCTTTCCCTTTTCCCCGATGATGAGGTCGTAGATCTCTAAGGCCTGGTCTGAATTTCCCAGTTGAACGAGGCATTCTCCCTTGATGAACAGCCATTCTTGCAGACATGCGGAATTTGGGAATTCAAGAAATAGAATATCGAAGTTGGTCATAGCGTCTCTAAATTTGTTCTCAAAAAAGTATCCCCTTGCGATTTCAAATAGAGCTTTTTCCCTAAATTTGGTGTTGATGATGTTAAAATAATAGGGAAGGGAATCGAGTATTCTTCCCTCGGAAAAAATTATTTCTGCATTCAGCCATTCAATGAATATTTTTTCATCTTCAAAATGGTTTAATTTTCGTAATCTCTCGAAGATCCGAGCTGCCCCCTCCATTTGGCCCAGATGTAAATAGTTCCAATAAAGTGCTAGCAATGAAGTTCCCGCAAGTATATTTCCCTGCTGTGGCTTATTCAGAATAAAATCCAACTCCTTTACTGAGGAAGAGTAATCACCCTGAATGAGCAATACCTCTGCTAACAGAAAGTGGGTAAATAAATTGAGTTGTGAACCTTCAAATTGATTCTTGAACGATCCAAAGATTTCAATGGAATCCCTAATATTTCCCAGTCGATATTCGCAAAAACCCAGTCTCCAATAGACCTGTGGAGTCAAAAGATCATTCTTAAATCTCCCATAAAATGTTGTGTAATTCAATTTCGCATCATTAAATCTGCCTAACCTTAGCTGTGCTTCGCCCAGCCAGAATAAACCGTATTTTAAATAATCTTGAGGAATGAATTTAGGATCCTCCCACACCGCTTGAAAATGAATTCTCGCAGCCTCGTAATTACCTTTTTTAAAGTTCACAATCCCAAGCCAGAAAAGCGCACATTGGGCTAATTCATTATTTCTAGACGATTCGGCGACCTTTTTGAAGGAGTACTCCGCGTCGTCCAGTTTATTCGACTGAAAATTGAGATGGCCCAGAAGATAATAAGAGTGGTCGGTCCATTCAAATTTCGGGAACTTCCTCATCATCGCAAGAAGAAGTCTCCTCGATTCTTCCCCGTCCCCCAATTTCATCTCAATTTCTGCAACCCAAAAAAAGATATAATCCATCGACTCGTAATTTTTGCTCTCGTTTATGATTCTCGAAAAAACCGCTTTGGCTTCCTTTAATTTCCCCTTGATGAGCAGGGTTTTTCCGAGAAGAAAACAAACGTCATACAATCTGGAGTGGTTGGGATAATCCCTAATAAATTGCGAAAATTGCTTTTCAGCGACATCGTACAAACCATCATTGAAGGCTCCGATCCCAACCACCACTAACTGTTCTTCATCACTCATATTTTTCGAAAACGCATCTCGCAACGGAAAGATTCCAAGCAATAGGAACGCAGCGACTGAGCAAAAACTTACTTTTTTAATCATTTCAGCAAGCTACTCTTCTTCTTGATTGAAAGTAAATCCTCGGGAGTATTCACATTAATAAAGGATTCCTTCTTCGGATCCATTCCAAAGAACTCATGTTCCTCGATTGTCTTAACCTTCACCATCGCATACAAGTCAATAACCTTCGATCTCCCTTGTTCGAGGAGTCTTCTTATGGGCTCTAGACACCTTTTTGAATAAATAGCATGCAAAGGTTCCAAACCGTCTTTTGTCATTGGAACGACCACGTCGAAATTCGAACGTTTACTGATCAAGAATTCAATAACAGATCTTTTTAGAAAAGGCATGTCGCAAGCGACGCAAAATGAATGCTCAAAGGAGGAAAAAAAAAGCCCCGTATACAACCCTCCCAACACCCCTCGGTTTGGGAAGATGTCGATATAGATTTTTGCATCGACGTTAGTAAATAGCTCCTTTTGGTTTGTTACGATAATAATTTCCTTAAACAGGTCCTTAAATAAGCCGTGAATGCGATCCACAATAGGGGTGCCTTCAATCTCGATAAAGGCCTTGTTTTTTCCCATTCGGGCACTTTTGCCGCCTGATAGGATGATACCGGTGAGGTCGTTTCTTTTTTTCATTTGGTGGGTTAGTTGTTTGCTGTCTGATAATATATATTATGTAAACTTTTTCTCCCCCTAAGAAAACCCTCCTCCCATCTCCTCCTTCTCCTGCTTTCCCTTACCTAAGCCCTCAAACTCCCGGAGAATCTCTTCCTGGCGCCTTGTCAAATTTTTCGGTGTTCTTACGAGGATCTGAACCAACTGGTCACCTCGGCCATGGCCTCTCGATTTCGGGACGCCCTCCCCCTTTATCCTGAGCAGTTCACCACTTTCGGTGCCTTTCGGAATTGACAAGTTCCGTTTTCCGTTTAATGTTGGCACTTCAATTTCTGACCCTAAAGCGGCCTGAGGAAAGCTTATAGGGATTTGGCAAATTATGTCGTCGCCATCCCTTGAAAAAAAATCGTCGGGTTCAAGGTATAGGAAGACGAAGAGGTCCCCCGGTGGCCCCCCTCTTTCTCCTTCCTCGCCCTCTTCTCGAATTCTTAATTTGGAACCTGTGTCAACGCCTGGGGGAATCTTCACCTGGATTTTCTTATTCTCCCTTACCCAGCCGGTTCCTCGGCACTCTTTGCAAGGGTTGGACATATATCTTCCCTTGCCTTGACACTGGGCACAAGTGGTGCTGATCGTGAAGAATCCTTGAGAGCGAGTAACTTGGCCCGTCCCTTTGCAATTCGGGCACAGGGTGGGATGAGTTCCAGGTTTTGCCCCGGTTCCACCGCAAATCTCGCACCGGGCATTCTTTGGGATATCGATTTCCACCTCTTTCCCGAACGCAGCTTCATAAAATGAAATCTTTAGGTCGTACCTTAAGTCCGCCCCTGAGCGTGCCTTTGGTTTTTGCCTAGAGGTTCGCCCAAGTCCAAAAAAGTCTTCAAATATGTCCCCAAAGGTAGAAAAAATATCTTCAAATCCTCGAAACCCGCTAAAACCCCTTCCTTTCAAACCTTCGATTCCGTACTGGTCGTAGATGTGCCTTTTCTCTGGATCTCTCAGAACTTCATAAGCCTCCGATGCGGTCTTAAATCTCTCTTCAGCCTCCCTATTTCCAGGATTTCTGTCGGGGTGGTATTGCATTGCGACTTTTCGGTAACTTTTCTTGATCTCCTCCTCGGAGGCATTCATTGAAACTCCGAGAATTTCATAGTAGTCTCTATCTTCCATATCCCATTGTTAGAGCCAGTGAGTATTATTTATATTGGTCGAGAATCTTTCCCGTTCGGCCGTTTTCCACAATCTCATCCATCTTAGGTCCTAAATCTACACCCAATTCTCTCATTCTCTTCTTTGCCCAGAGTCCAACATTTCTGGAATCTTTGTAAAATTCATCTCCTCGCTGCCTTGAAGTATCGAAACTGGATAATCGCGATTCTTCAGTCTGATGGACACTGAAAGAAGATAATAATTTCGTTAGCTTATTGCCATTGCAGAATTTACACCTGACCTGTCCAATCTCTTTTGGATTTAGCAGTAGCCTACTGAATTCCTTTTTGCATTTGTCACATCGATACTCATAAATCGGCATAACTACTTCCCTTTGCCTTTCGTCTTTTTCTTCACTCCTCTCTTCCTAATCTGTGTTTCGTCTCCCGTCCTTGGCGGCATGCCTTCCTGGCCTGTCAAAGATCCTTCTGGATTGAACAACTTGTCACTCGAATCCAGCAATTTGGACAGGTAAATTTCGTAATCCTTTTGAGTAATTATCCCATCCTTAATATTCCTTTGAATATTTCTCCTGTCAAACTTTTTGTCCTCGTCGATATGCATATCGACCTCCTCGTGTATTCACCAAAAAGTTAGCATAATTTTGCGGTCTCTTCAAGTTATATCATACCTCACTAGAAGATAGCGAAAAATCGTCGTCCGTGATCCTTCGCTTTGAATTCTCCGTGGGCCGAATGTAACTGTTTGTTTAGACAATAAGAAAAAAGTCATTGTACAAAATTGTTGACATAATCTAAAAAAATTTATAATAATAACCTCAACCGCTCAGAGGGTAGGCACAAAATGGAGAAAAGAAGGGTTGTTGTGACAGGAATGGGGGTTGTTGCTCCAAACGGTATTGGCTTAGAAAACTTCTGGGATTCCTTGGTCCGCGGACGGTCAGGAATCAGAAAAATCACCCATTTCGATGCCTCTTCTTATCCCTGTCAGGTGGCCGCGGAGGTACCAGATTTTGACCCTTCCGATTATATGGATCCAAAAACTGCAAAAAGATTAGCAAGGTTTGCTCAATTTGCATTAGCATCTTCAAAGATGGCAATTGAGGATTCGAAAATAGACTTGGACAAGATAGATCCATATAGAGCTGGAATAGTTATTGGGACTGGGATAGGTGGCGGAGATTGCTCGGAAAACCAGCATATCATTTTTATGGAAAAAGGGATTAAGCGATTAAGCCCTTATGCTTCTATAATGATTTGCACTCACTCGGCTGCTGGGATTATAAGCTGTCAACTTGGGTTAAGGGGAATCAATACAACTACGTCCTCAGCATGTAATTCAGGCCTCGATGCAATTTGTTTAGCTTATAAC
>Ga0187771_10001069_pt1 | contig 17978 bp, 12 predicted proteins | sample 0116_SJ02_MP15_1_FD_133139 | JGI IMG/M metagenome (GOLD analysis project Ga0187771, IMG submission 133139) | Tropical peat soil microbial communities from peatlands in Department of Meta, Colombia - 0116_SJ02_MP15_10_MG | ecosystem: Environmental > Terrestrial > Soil > Wetlands > Peat | place...
CGGCACGCCGCGCCACCCCGTCATCAAGGCGCTGCAGGCCGGCCGCGATGTTCTGTTCGACATCGATTGGCAGGGCACCCAACAGCTGCGCGAAAAAGCGCGTGACGATCTGGTCAGCGTATTTATCCTGCCGCCGACCGTTCGTGAACTCGAGCGTCGGCTCAAGCGCCGGGCACAGGACAGCAAATCGGTGATCGGTTCGCGCATGGCCAAGGCTGCCGGCGAAATGAGCCATTGGCCGGAATACGATTACGTCATCGTCAACCGCGACAAGGCCGAAGCGTTCGCCGAAGTGAAGGCGATCCTGGCGGCGGAGCGGCTTCGGCGCGAGCGGCAGATCGGCCTTTCCGATTTCGTGCGCGCGTTGCAGGCGAAATTGTAAGCGGTCAATCGCGCTATTGCGGCAGCAAGAGCTTGCCGAGCTGTTGGAGCAGCTCGCCGTAGCGGTCGAAGTGGCCGGCCGCGTATTCCTGTTGCATTTCGCGGAACAGAGCGCGCGCCCGGTCCAGCGTATCGGCGGGCGCTGCTACGCCGGGCGCACTCGGCAAAGCGACCGCTGCGCCGACCAGAAGGTGCTCGGCATCCGCAAGCGTGCTCGCCCATTCGATTTTGCGATCGTCGGGGAGCAGCTGGGCCAGCACGACGCGGGCAAGCGTGGGGATTTTGGTCTGCTCCGCCTCGATATAGACCGGTTCGATCGCGACCAGCTGACTATTGACGAGCGGCAAGACGATGAGATTGCCGCGGATCACGCGCGAGCCGTGCTGGTCCCAAAGCGTGAGATCTCCGGAGAAGCGGCTATCCGAGTTGATGCGCGATTCGACCTGCGCCGGACCGTCGACGAAGGTTCCCTTGGGAAAACGGAACGCCACCATCTTCCCGTAGTTGTCGCCGTCGCACAGACCAGCGAGCCACCCTGCCATCTGATTCTTGCCGGCGACCGACAGCGGCAGCATGAGCAGAAATTCCGGCTTGTCCGCTCCGGGAAGCTGCGTGGTCACGTAGTAGGGCAGCATTTCGATTTCGGCGTTGCGATAAAGCTCGTGCGGAATTTCCCAGCGGTCCTCGCGATTGTAGAAAGTGGTCGGGTTGGTCATGTGATAGGTGCCGTACATCTCGGCCTGGATCGTGAAAATGTCCTCCGGATAGCGAATGTGCCGGCGCAGGTTGTCCGGCAATTCGCTTGCATCCTTGAACATTTCGGGCAGTACGTTCCGGTAGGCTTTGATGATCGGGTCTTGCCGATCGAAGACATAGAACGTCACCGAGCCGTCATAGGCGTCGATCACGGCCTTCACGGAGTTGCGCAGATAATTCTGCCCGCGGAACGCCGGAAGCGATCCCTGATAGGCTTCGCTGTACGGATAATTCGGCGAACTCGTATAGGCGTCGAGGATGTACGAATAATGATTCCCATCCGCGACGATGTAGGGATCGCGATCGAAGCTCAGAAAGGGCGCCAGCGTCCGAACGCGCTCGACGATGTTTCGCCGCAGCATCACCCGGCTTTCGGCGGTGAAGTATCCTGAAATGAACAGCCGCAAGCCGTCGAATTGGCGCGCGATGACGAGTTTGCGCCACAAACTGGATAGCGGAATACCTCCCGTCCCCCGGTAGGTCGTTTCGGCATTGGCCTGGCCTTGCGGAAAATCGAATTCCTTCTCGGTGGTGCGCACATAGACGCGGTCGTTGGTCAGTTCTCCATAGTAAAGTTCGCCGTGATTGACCGAGAGGCTTTTCTTGGCATCAATCGGAATGTCGTGCGCCCACAGAACGGGATTGCCCCTGGCGTCGATCTCGTTGACCGGCACTGCGACCACGCCGTAGCCATGGGTGTATTTGAGCGCGAGATTGACCCAAACCTGGGCGGGCGCAGGAAGTCGCGAGACGTCGAGCTCGCGCGCGGTGATCATGACCTGCCGTTCGGCGCCGTCGATGTCGTAACGGTCGATGTCGACGCTGGCGAACGTGTAATAGGGCCGCAAGCCCTGGATTTGCTGCAGCTGCGGCTCGAGCGCGCGCCAATCCCAGATGCGCGCGTCTTGCAGCGTGGCGGCGTCCCGTTCGAGGTCCGTGGCGGTGAGCGGCTTGGCCGACACCGCAAATTCGCGCTCTTCTACTGACGGTCCTTCCAGGTTGTAGGCGCGCCGGGTGCCGGCGATGCTTCGCACCAGATACGGCATTTCCAACGTAATCTGGTTTGGCCCGACGTAGAAATTCTCGACCGCGGCAGGCACGGCAAAAGCCCCGACAAAGACAATTGCCAACGCCGCGGCGGGGATCAGCCAATGCGAACGGCGCAACAACAGCCAGCCGCGAAACTGCGGCATCAGCGTCGCAAGCGCCAGGACCAGCGCCGCCGCCAACCAGCAAACGACGAGCAGATTATAAGCGGGTATCCAGAAATTGACGTCGGCATAGGATGCGCCGGCAACGACCGTCGAATGTCCGCCAGCTACTAGGTGATAACGGGCCAGGAACCGGCTGAGCGCCAGCGCCGCGCACAGTAGCGCAGCCAACGTCATGCCGTGTCGTATCCAACTGGCCCGAGCCGCTGCCGGATTCTGCGGCAACAGGAGAGGGTGGCGTCGGCCGGTGTGAAAGCTGTCGCCTCCCAGGCGATCGACCAATCCGATCGCGCCGCGGCCAACGATCATGCCGGCGATCAGCCACACGAGGATGGTGAGGCAAAGTACGGCGATGACGATTTCGATGATATCGTCGTAAAGCGGCAAAGACAGCAAATAAAATGAAAGATCCTTGCCGAAGACCGGGTCGGCGACGCCGGCCGCCGTCGCGCCGACAAAGCGCATCAGCGGCATCCAGAGTGACGTCGCGATCAAGCCGATCACGGCCGCGACGGCAAAGCCGGCGATCCACGGCGCGCTCTTGGGAACGACCGCAAAGGATCGGCCCAGCATCCGCAAATTGGCGCCGACGAACAGGCCGACCAAAAGCAGAATTACCAGAAAGATTTCGACGCAGTACTCGATCGACAGCCAAAATCGATGGCTCTGGCCCAATTCGGCGAACCAATAGCTCTCGAACGAGATGCGCAATGCCGTTTCCAGGCACGCGATTGCGAGCACGGCAGCCAAAGCGTAAGCGGCGTCGCGATAAAGCCGATGTACAAATGCGACGTGATCGTCGCGGGCGTCCTGCAAAAGGGTGCCGGCTAGCGGCAGCACGGCGAGCGCGAGGATGAGTAGATAGCCGAGTTGAAACATCGATCATCCCCTTGCGGCAGGGACGGTCGCGGAGCTTATGAGAGCGTTCCGCGAGCTTGCTTGTTGCCACCTCGTCTACTTCGTTTTTCTGCCGGTACAGTTGACCTGAATCAAAGCGCCGACGCGATCACTGACAGCATGCAGCCGTTTGTCCTAAGCTGACAGCACGGTGCGGCCGACGACGCGTCCGGCGCGCAGATCGTCGAGCGCGGCTTGCGCTTCGCCGAGCGGACGCTCGTGGGTCGGTATGGTCGCGAGCTTGCCGCTGCGCGCGAGGTCCATGAGTTCGCGCGCCTCGGCGAGCGTGCCGGTCAGCGTACCCTCAATGGTCATCGCTTTGATCGCGATCATGGCGGCGGGAATCGAAAAGTTGCCGCCGAGGAGCCCGGTCACCACGACCTTGCCGCCGCGGCCGAGGACTCCGGTTGCGAATTGCAGGGACTTTTCCGAGCCGACGAAATCGCAAGCGGCACGGACCCCGCCGGTCGCCGTCAGCACGGCCTTGCGGGCTTGCGGATCGGCCGGATCGAAGGCCTGCGCCGCACCCGCGGCGAGCGCGGCCGCCCGTTTCTGGGCGTCTATGTCGGCGACCAACGGCGGCTCGCGGAACAATGCCCTGGCGATCGACAGCCCCATCATGCCGACGCCGCCCAGGCCGACGAGCAGCACCGGTCCGCGTTCAGCAGTGGCGCCCAGATGTCTTAATGCCGAATACGCGGTCAATCCGGAGCACATCAGCGGACCGGCGAAATCTGGCGAGAGTGGCGCATAATCGAGCAGGTAGCGCGGATGCGGCACCAGTACGTGAGTGGCGAAGCCGCCGTCCGCCTTAATACCCAGATGCCGATGGACGGAGCACAAATTCTCCTCCCCCGCCCGGCACGCCGCGCAGGTCCCGCAGCCGATCCACGGATAGACCGCTACCCGCCGGCCGATGGCTGCGCCGTCGGCGGTTTCGCCGGCAGCTTCGATAACTCCCGCGATCTCGTGCCCGAGCGTGAAGGGCAGGGCGCGGTCCTTGGTGATATCGAGCCGCTTGTCGCCGCCCAGCGCGAAATAGCCGTCCTGGACATGCAGATCGGAGTGGCAAACGCCGCAACAGGCAATGCGCACCAGGACTTCGGTGCCGCGTGGAATGGGACAATCCGCAACGGTCTCGCAGAGCGGTTGGCCGTAGGCGACGAGCGATTGGCGGTGGAGTTTGGTCATTGCGGTCAGGCCTTCCATCCAACGGGGATTGGGCCGGCATCATGCCTTATGCAGCCGGGTTGCGGCGAGAGCCTGCGCCAACGCGACGAAGCCGGCAACGGGAATATCCTCGGCGCGTGCCGTCTGGTCGAGCCCGGCGGCCGCGATCAGGGTCGATACGTTGACGCCGAGCGACCGCAGGCTCTGGCGCAGCATTTTGCGCCGCTGTCCGAAGGCGGCCTGGGTGACGGTTTCGAGATCCTTGCGCCCGCATTCGAGCGGCGCCGCACGCGGCACGACACGAACGAGCGACGATTTCACCTTGGGCGACGGCACGAAGGCCGCGGCGTTGACGTCGAACAGAATGCGCGCCTGGCAGCGCCATTGGACCAGGACGGACAATCGCCCGTAGCTCTTCGACCCGGGCGCGGCAACGATCCGTTCGGCGACCTCGCGCTGGAACATCAGCACCGCGGCATCGTACCAGGGCGGCCAAGGCTCGATGGCCACCCAGCCGACCAACAAGGCGGTGGCGACGTTGTAGGGCAGGTTGGCGACGATGCGCACCGGCCCGCCGGCAAGATACGGCATCGGATCGAAGCTCAGCGCGTCCGCCGCGACGATGTCGAGCCGGTTCGGATAGAGCGTGGCAATTTCCCGCAAAGCGGCGATGGCGCGTTGGTCGCGCTCGACCGCAATCACGCGATCGGCGCCGAGTGCCAACAAGGCGCGGGTTAGGCCGCCCGGTCCAGGTCCGACTTCGAATACGGTAACGCCGGCGAGCGGACCCGCCGCGCGGGCGATGCGCGCAGCGAGGTTGAGATCGAACAGGAAGTTTTGGCCGAGCGACCTTTTGGCGACGAGGCCGTGCTGGCGGATCACCTCGCGCAACGGCGGCAGCTTGTCGAGCGCGCCGCTCACGATGCGGCAAGCGGCATCGGCTGCGCGGCCTTGGCCAGTCGCGCGGCCAGCCGCAGCGCCGCGATCAGGCTGGTCGGATCGGCGCTGCCGGTGCCGGCAATATCGAAGGCGGTGCCGTGATCCGGCGAGGTCCGCACGAACGGCAGGCCGAGCGTGACATTGACGGCGTGATCGAAGGCGAGCGTCTTGATCGGAATCAGCGCCTGGTCGTGATACATGCACAGTGCCACGTCATAGGTCGCACGCGCCCGTTCGTGAAACAGCGAATCGGCGGGGAGCGGGCCTTTGGCGTCGATGCCTTCGGCGACAAGCTGCGCGACCGCCGGCGCGACAATCGCGTGATCCTCGTCGCCGAGCGTGCCTGCCTCGCCGGCATGCGGATTGAGCCCGGCGACTGCGAGCCGCGGGCGCGCCAGCGCAAAGCGCGCGGCAAGATCGCGCGCGACGATGCGGCCGGTTTCGACGATAAGCTCGCTGGAAAGCTGGTTGAAAATTTCGCGCAGCGGCAGATGGATCGTCACCGGGACGACCGCGAGTTCCGGCGACCACAACATCATCACCGGACGCAACGACTTGCCGGTCGCTTCCTGCACCAGCTTGGCCAGAAACTCGGTATGGCCGGGCTCGGCAAAGCCCCAATTGTAAAGGACGTTCTTGGCGACCGGATTGGTGACGACGGCCGCCGCCGCGCCGGCCATCACGTCGGCGACGGCGCGCCGGATCGAAGCGACGGCCGCCGGCGCGCTCGATCGATCCGGGCGCCCGGGCTCGGCGGTGATTTCGCCATCGAGCGGCACGACCGGCAGCGCCGAGCGAAACGTCGCCGCGGCCGCGGCCGGTGTCACCGCAGCGATTGCAACGTCGAGGCCGAGCCGGCCGGCGCGGCGCCGGAGCCAATCGGGATCGGCGACGATATAGAAGGGCGGTACGCCGAATTCGGCACGTTGCCGCCAGATCGCCAGCGCGAGATCAGGGCCGATGCCGGCGGGCTCGCCGAGCGTCAATGTCAAAGCTTGCACGACGGCGCTTCCATAGCATGACCCCGCACAGCGGCAACCGGTATTCCGGAAAGATCATGCTTTACGCAACTGTTGGCAATCTATTTGTATTCGATCATCGCCTGGCGCCGCAAATCCGCGAGATAGCGTTTCGCTTTGGCGCCGAATTTCTTCTCGAACATCTCGTCGCGCAACTTGCGCGCCTCCGGCGTATCGGTTTTCGATGCTTTTTTCGAGCACACCGCGAACATCTGTATGCCCTCTCCGGTCTGTTCCGGCGGCGTCAGATGTCCGACCTCGGTGCTGTCGAGGATGTCGCGCAATTGCTGCGGCAGATCCGCCGAGGATTTGTTGACGGGGTCACGGACTGCGACTTCCGACAGTTGTTGAGCGAATGGAATGCCGTCGGTGCAGCTCGAAAACCGCGCACGCAGGGCGTCGGCATCGCGCTTGCGGGCGTCGTAGACCGTGTCCGGAGAACCATGCGGCACCACCAGAAGGATCGGTCGCATGATGTATTCGTATCCCACTTGGTTCTTGTCGTCGGACTTGTGGAGCTGAAGCGCCGCTTCGATGTCGCTGTCGGCGATTTCGAGGCTCGCCTTGAAGCGTCCGCGCACCAGCGTGGCCCAGGCGATTTGCGCCTTAAGCCTGTGCTTTAGGGTATCGGCGCTGGCGCCGCCATTGGTAAGCATTTGCGTCAGCTTCTGCGTATCCACTCCCATGTTGCCGGCAACATTGGCGTAGGCGTCGTTCACCTGGGCCTCGGTCGGCACGAGTTCGTAGCGTTTCGCCTCACGCAATTCGAGGATTTCGTCGATCAAGCTGTTGATGACTTCCTGGCGCGAGGGCGGTTTATGATTGCTCATTTCGATGAATTTCGAGCGATGCTGGATATCGAGGGTCGTGATCGGTTCGCCGTCGACCAGCAGGACGACTTCCTCTTGTGCGCGTGCGGTCGCAACGGCGAGCACGACCGCCGCGGCGAGCGCAGCCGTCGCCACCACTGTCGACCGGACGCGGATTAGGCTCTGCGGCGTCACTTTTGCTCTAACCTCATCGGCAGGCTCGATGCAGCCATTGTGCCTACCTTTTGTTTGACCACAATAAGCCATAGACTCGCGGCAAAATTTAGAACGAAGGGCCGACCGGCGCCAACGCGTCGGGACCAAGGGTGCGCAGGCTGAATTGCAACATCACCGCGTTGTTCCGGACCGGAGTTGAACTGGCGGTAGTATAGGTGTAGCCGGTAAGCCAGTTCACCGACAACATGAAGCAGTCGTCGACGTAACCCAGGCCAACCCGGCTTTGGTCGATTTCGTTGCTGAAGATATCGTAACGGGCGGAGCCGAGCACGATCCAATTCTCCGTCAACTTGACCGAAGCGCCAGCGACTATGCCCTCGCGGCGGCTCAGCAGGCCGAGCAAGGGTTGCGGCGCATAATCGCCATACATCAGCTGGAACGTCCAGCGGTCGAAATTCGCCCGGCTTTCGAACTCGATGCGCTCGGGCGTGAAGGTTGCTTCGTCGAAACGAGCGCGCGCAGTGAACGAGTAGACTTGATTGGGCTGATAAGTGATGCGGCCGACATAGTCGGAAATCGACTTGTCGAGGCCGCTTTCCAGCCCGGTATTGGTGATATCGGCAACCGCAAACGAGTTCTGGCCGAACAACTGATAGGATTGCCCGAACAGTACGTTGAGCGACCCGGCCCGGTTGACCTGGGCGGTATATTGCAGGCCGGCGTTGAGCCGCGACCCGCCTTCGACGCGGTCCCAGCCGGAGAATTTGTCGATTGAGAATAGGTTGGCGTCGTTGAACACCATGCTTTGCGCGTCTTCGTTGGGAAATTTGCCGATGTCGGCTTCGTTCGGCCGCAGGATGAGCTGGGCGATCGGCTCGATCGTTTGCGTGCCCCACGGCTCGACATCGACGAACGGATAACGGTATTCGGCGCCGGCGGCCGGCATAGCGCGGGCCAGTTCGTTTTGGCCGACGGCGATATAGTTCGATACGCCTGGCTGATTGGCGACGTCGAGCGAAGCGGCGTCACCGCGCAATTGAAAAAACGGCGTTATCATTTGGCCGTTTTCGGTGACGAAGGTGCGCCGCCAGTCGGCCTGCGCCGAGAAGCGCGAATAATCGCCGGGTATGGCGCGCAACAGGCAGTTCGCCGCAATGGCGGTATCCGCAGTCGGCGACGAGCAGGCGCCGCTAGTCTGCGCGGCTAGCGTAACGGGATCAAATTCGGCCTGCTGCCGGCTCAGGCTGGTCAAATTAAGCTTGTAGCTGAATTCGCCGCCGAGCACCTGCTGCCCCAGCACGTTTGAATAGTCGAGTACCGGATGGACGATCGGAATTTGAGCTTGGGTATCGAATTCAGAGAACCCGTAGTAGTAAATCGAACGCAGATCGAAATAACTGCGCTCGCCGGCGCCGGTCAGATAGAGCTGCGAAATGCCCTGGGCGACCAATCCGGTCTGGAACGGGTCGAATGCGCCGCTGAACTGGCGGAGCTGATAGTCGTACATAAACTGGGTATCGGTCACCAACAGACCGGTCCATCCCCCGCTCCATTTGTCGCTCAGCGCGAACTGTCCCGCCGTCTGCACGGCGCCGCGAAACGTCTGCGCGGTTGGACTGTCGGCTCCGTCACGGCCGGCGAAATAGCCGGGGTCCTGCTGGAAAATGCCGGCGGCTCTGATGAAGTAGGCGCCGTTGAGCAGCCGCTGCCGCCATTCCGCCTCGAACAGCGCACCCTGTTTCGTGGTCAGCAGGGTCGAGAATCTGAGATCGTAATTGGGCGCCAGCGCCCAGTAATACGTCGGCTCGAAGCCAAAGCCGTATTGCGAAGTGTCCGACATGCTCGGAAATAAGAATCCACTTTTCCGCTTAACGGTGGGATCGGGCGCCGACATGAACGGCACATAGGCGAGCGGCACGCCGAAAAACTCGACGCGCGCGTCCTCGAAGTAGAGCATTTTCTCGCCCTCATCATGGATGATGCGGGCGGCCTGAACCTGCCAGAGCGGCGGTTTTTTGGGATCGTTCCGGCACGGCTCGCAAGCGGTATAAACGCCGTTCTGCAGCACCGTGTAATTGCCCTTGGCGCGATCGGCGCGCGCCGCGGCAAAGCGGGTGTCGTCGGGCGTCTCCAACCGCAGCGAATCGACGAAGCCGTCGCGATAATCGTCGCTGAGATCGATGAGCTGACCGTAGGTAATCTTGCCGTCGGGCTCGGTCAGCCGGACATTGCCCTGCGCCCGCAAACGCTTGGTCTTTTGGTCGTAGATGACCTCATCGGCCTCGATCGTCGCGCCGCCGTAATAGATTTGAACGTTGCCGACCGCGGCAACGCTGTTGTTGGTGTAGTCGTATCTGATCTCGGTTGCCTGCACGAGCATCGGCGCGTTCGTTTGCGGCGCCGGCTTTTTCGGCGGCGGCGGCCGCGGCGGAAAATGCATAAGGTTGCCGACCCGTTGCGCCGTCATGGGCTCCGGTGCAATCTGTTGCGCTGCCGCGGGCTCCGGTGCGAGCATGCATCCGATGGCTAATGCGACGAACGCAGCGAGAGCCCTCGCACCCACTCGAACGATATAACTTAAGCCTGGACAGAGAGGGCTACGCGAACTCGCCACTACCCATCCTCCTGGTACAGCAGCGCGACGAATCCGGTCAGCCCTCCCACCAGCACCGGGATCCACGCCGCCGCTATCGGGGACATGAGCTCGGATTTGCTCATGTCCTCCGTGATTTTCGACAATACGAACAAGAGGAAACCGGCCGAGATGCCGCTCAGCACCATCTTCTGCACACCGCCAAAACGGAAGAAGCGCAGGCTCACCGAGGCGGCGAGCAAGACCATAGCGGCGAGCAGGAACGGGCGCGCCAACAGCTGCTGGTATTGCAGGCGGTAGCCCGCGGCGCCCAGCCCCGCCCGCTCCGCCAAGTCGATGTAGCCCGGCAATTGCCAGAACGGCACGGTCTCGGGCGTAGCGAAGCTTTCCCGGACCTGTTCGAGCGTCAGATTGGTGGCGAGCCGGTAGCTGTCCTCGACATCGGGCGCTTTGCCGCTCGTGTAAATGCGCGCGTCTTCGAGCTGCCAATCGCCCTGCTCCAGCACGGCGCTTTTGGCCTCGATCCGCTCTTGGAAATGGCCGTCGCCGTCGAACGTGTAGATGCTGACGCCGCCGAGCTTCGCGCCTTGTTCGCGGCTTGAACTGGCATTGATGATGGCGGCGCCGTCCGGGCTCTTCTGGCGGACCCAGAAACCGCTCGTGCTTTGCTGCAACGCCGACATGTTCTCGCCCAGCATGTCGGCTTCGAGTCGTTTCGAGCGCTCGTGCAGCGTCGCGGCGATCGGGTTATAGACGGTCGTGGCGACCGTGCCGAAGATGAAGGCGAAGATCATGGCCGGCGCCACGAATTGCCACGCCGACACCCCCGCGGCCCGCGCCACGACCAGTTCCAGCCGGCGCGACAACGTCAAGTAACACGACATCGCGCCGACCAGCACCGAGAACGGCATGATGCGCTCGGTGAGCTGCGGCACGCGGTACATCGAAATCTTGGCGAGCAGCCATGCCGTGGCATTCGGCCAATCGGCGCCGCGGCGCATCAGTTCGACATAGTCGATCATCGCCGCCAGCGCGACCACGCCGATGAAGGAGCCGACGACGGAGGTGAAAAACCGCATTCCGAAGTAGCGCGAGAGCGTACCGAAGACCATGGTTCGCTCCGTCAGCTTTCCGCCGCGCGGGCCAGGCGCTCGGCGACCGCGGTCGCGATCTTTGACACCGCGGCGGAGGGCTCCACGGTTTGTCCGCGCGAGATCTGCCACAACCCGGCGGCCATTGCGCCGAACAGCGCGACGTATTGCACGGCAAGAACGCTCGGCACGCGCACGCCGACAATCACGCTGACGAAACCGATCAGCCGCAGCAGCGACACCGCGCCGATCATGCCGAGCAGAGCCAGCGTGCGGCTCTGCCGGGTGGTCTGCGGCGGGCCGAGGAACGCAAAGGCAAGAATGACGAAGGCCAGCGGATAGAGCGGCGTCGCCAGCCGGTCATGCAGTTCCGATCGGTATTGATCGGGCTGCGCCGCATAAAGCGCATCGTCCGGCTGCGGCCACAGCAGTTCCCAGATATATTTCTCGCGTACCGTATAGACGACGTTTTGCGGGCTGCTGGTGAATTGCGACAGGTCAAACGGGTAGCGCTCGAAAGTGATAATACGGGGATCGCGCTGACCGGCTTCCATTCGCTGGATACTGCCGCCTTCGAGGACCAGGAACGACGCTTTGTCGGTCTTTACGATCTCGCCCCGCTCGGCGAGGTAGGTGGCGTGCTCGTTGGGATCGCGGCGGTCGTCGACAAAAATGCCGACCAGGAGTCCGTTCGGCTGCCGATCCGCGATATGGAAGGTGAGATTGCCGCCGATAGTGGTGAAACGACCGGGCTGGACGATATTGGTGAGGATGTCGGCGCGCACTTGCGCGCCCCAGTCGCGCAATTCGCGCAAAGACCGTGGCGAGACATAGGCGGCGATGACCGCGACCAGCACCGAGACGAGGACCGCGGCGGCAAGGAACGGCCGCAGCAAGCGCCACGGCGAGACCCCGGCCGCGTTCATGACGATGATTTCGGAATCCGAACCGAGCTTATTGAGAACGTGCGCCGCCGCCATGACCAGCGCGATCGGCGCGATCATCATCACCAGGAGCGGGACGATCATTCCGGTAATGCCGACAAAGACGAGCAGCGTTTGCCGCTGACTGGTGATCAGGTCGAAATCGCGCATCGCCTGCGTGAACCAGATCACGACAGTCAAGCTGACAAGGGTGATCAGGAACGCGCCCATGATGGCGCGAAACATGTAGCGGCCGATCGACCCCATCGGACTGAACATCCCCGCTGCCGGCCCACCCGATGGCCGCATCGGCGCCACGACGCCGCATCGCCTCGTGAGCCGGTCTCCCCCAAGCGGGTAATTTCATGCTTTCACAAAGTGGCTTCGCCAAGGCAAAGCTATTGAACATGCACACTAAAGCGTTAATACGGCCGTTTGAGAAAGCTCCCGGCGGGAGCCGGTCGAAGGGCTGCTTTGCAGGTTCGGCCGGTCCGGTCCATAACCTGCGGATCGCGATGCCCCCGCTACGCCGTCCAAGCCCAAGGACCGCCCATGCCGACCGCCCTCAAACTCGGCTTTAAGCCTTTTGCCCGTCCGATCGGCGTTCTTGTTGTGTTCTGCCAAGAAGGACTAAAGTTCGGGCCCGCAACGCAACGGACATTGGCGCCACTCGGCGATGTCCTGCGCCGCGCGGCGGCGGCCGACCGCTTTACCGGCAAGAGCGGCTCGAGCCTGGACATCGTTGCGCCGTCGGGCCTCAACCTGCTGCGGCTCGTCATTGTCGGCGTCGGCAAGGACAGCGAGCTGAAGCCGCGCGACGTCATCAAGTTCGGCGGCGTCGCGATGGGCAAGGTCCCGAACGCCGCCGCCAGTGCGACGATTTTTGCGGAATTCTCCTCGGGCGCGCTCAAGGCCAATCAGGTCGCGGATCTGGCGCTCGGCGTGCGGCTGCGCGCTTACACGTTCGACCGCTACAAGACCAAACGCAAGGAGGACGAGGAGCGCCCCGGCAAGGTCGAAGTGAGCATCGCCTGTTCCAACCCGGCAGCGGCGGAGAAAGCCTGGGCACGGAACGTCGCGATCGCCGACGGCGTCGTGCTTGCGCGCGATCTCGTCAACGAACCCGCCAACATGCTCTACCCCGGCGAATTCGCCCGGCGCGCATCGAGCCTGGCCAAGCTCGGGGTTGCCGTCGAAGTGCTCGATGTTGCGGCGATGAAGAAGCTCGGCATGGGGGCGCTGCTTGGCGTCGGTCAAGGCTCGGCGCACGAACCCAAGCTTGTCGTCATGCGCTGGAACGGCGGCAAACGCGGCGCTGAACCGGTCGCTTTCATCGGCAAGGGCGTGTGCTTCGATAGTGGCGGTATTTCGATCAAGCCCGCGCAAAACATGGAAGACATGAAGGGCGACATGGCCGGAGCCGCTTGTGTCGTCGGACTGATCCACGCGCTGGCGGCGCGCCAGGCCAAGGTCAACGCCGTCGGCGCCATCGGGCTGGTCGAGAACATGCCCGACGGCAAGGCGCAACGGCCGGGCGATATCGTCAAGACCATGTCGGGGCAGACGATCGAGATCATTAATACCGACGCCGAAGGCCGTCTGGTGCTCGCCGACGTGCTGCATTACGTCAACAAGCGATTCAAGCCGAAATTTATGATCAATCTGGCGACGCTGACCGGCGCCATCATCGTGGCATTGGGACAGCAATATGCCGGGCTGTTCTCGAACGACGACAAGCTCGCCGAGCGGTTGAGCAAAGCCGGCGAAGCGACCGGCGAGCGGGTGTGGCGGATGCCGCTCGGCACCGAATACGACAAGATGATCGATTCGAAATTCGCCGATATGAAGAATACCGGCGGCCGCTGGGCCGGATCGATCACTGCGGCGCAATTGCTGCAACGCTTTGTCGACAAGACGCCGTGGGCGCATCTCGACATCGCCGGCACGGCGATGGGCTCGCCGCAGACCGATACCAACAAGAGCTGGGGCTCCGGTTGGGGGGTGCGGCTTCTGGAACGGCTGGTCGAGGACTATTACGAGCGCTGACGGCGGCCCAGATGACGGAAATTCTTTTCTACCACCTCAAAGGCCAGACGCCGGAGCAGGTCCTGCCAGGGCTGTTGCAGAAATCCCTCGAACGCGGCTGGCGTGTCGTCGTGCAAGCATCGTCTGACGAGCGCGTCGAGGCGCTCGATGCGCATTTGTGGACGTGGCGCGATGACAGCTTCTTGCCGCATGGCACTTGGCGGGACGCCGAAGCCGCCGCGCAGCCGATTGTGCTCACCGTCAATGAGGAAAACCCCAACGGGGCGACGGTGCGCTTCCTCATCGACGGTGCGAGCCTGTCAGGCGGCGGCGCCGGCTACGAGCGCATTGTGGTGCTGTTCGATGGCGACGATCCGGAGGCGGTCGAAATGGCGCGGACACGCTTCAGTGCGGCCAAAGCGGCAGGCGCCGAAGCGACCTATTGGCGGGCCGATGAGCAGGGGCGCTGGCGGCGTCAGGACTGATACCGACGAAATTTCAAAGTTGCCGTAACGGGTTGATATATCTATCTGATATTAGAAGACTTTTTCTATTTTAATCATATGCCTTTGGCGCTGGTTCAAACAAGCTTTTTCGGCACTATATTTTTTGCTCGGGCATTAGATTGGATGCTATAGTTATGTTCCATGAACAAACATTCAGTGAAAAAGAAACGGCCGGCTAAGGCCAGCCCCAAAGCGGGCTTGCACTCGGCGGCGCGCAAGGAGCCCGCTCGCATCGCCGCGGCGCGCAAGGCTGTGCCGACGCGGAGGTCGGCAAGTAAGCCGGCGATCACGCGGGACTCGATCAGCGCGGTGAAGATTACCGCCGTCGAAATGGCTGCCGTGACGGTCGCGCAAGTGACGGCCTTGGCCCCGGCATTGCGCACTCACAAATATCGGGTCGGGCAAACCGTCTTCTATACGTCGAGCCCGATCAGTCGGCCGGGCGCCAGCGGCAGCTACAAGGTCGTCAGGCTGTTGCCGTCCGACGGCGAAGATTACCAGTATCGGATCAAGAATCCCGGCGAGGCCTTCGAGCGCGTCGCCAAGGAAAGCCAGCTGGAACTCGAACACTGACCGAGCCATTCGCACGCTGGCGCCTGCCGCGCCGCCGCGCCATACTCCCACCTCGGCAAACCGCATAGTCGTCCCTATTGGGGTGGTTGATGTTCGGCGTCGATCCCGACATCGCAAGCTCGGCCCTGCGTTTGTGGGTCGCGGCCGGCGCGGCTGCGCTGCTCGTTTTCGCTTGCGCACTGGCCTTCGATTGGACGCGGACCAGAACGGTGGCGCGCGTCGGCGTGGTCGTTGTCGGCGCCGTGCTCGGGGCGACGCTGGCATGGGCCTTTCTCGATGCCGCGTCCGTTCGCGACGGCGGTGCCGAACGCCGCGCGCTGGAGGCGCGGGCGGCGCAGCTCGATGCCGAAAGTCTCGCGCCGGGATCTGCGCTCGCCTGCCTGAATGGCTTGGCGGGCGACCAGGTCGAGACGGCCTGCGAGAAGGCGCTGTTTGGCGGCCCCGCCACCGTGGCGAGCGCTACATCCTATGTGGCCGCGCGCTTCGTCCTGCTCGCCGACATCGTCGCCTATACCAGGCACGGCGGCGGCAACATCGACAGCGTATTACTGCCGCTCCGCCGCTCGCTCGAAGCCGATCGGTTCGGCTTCGTCGCCCACGCGCTTGCGGCGGCCGGCCGCTGCACCAGCGAGCATTGCCAGGCGCTGGCGCTGCTCGACAATCCGAGCCGGGTCCGCGCCAATTTGAGCGGCCAAACGTTCGAGCGTTACCTTGATCGCTATCTGACGGTCTGGGCACAGACGCCCGAGGCCCCGCTTGCCGAGACGACGGCGCCGCCCACCACGACCGGCCAGCCGGGCGCGGGGGGCCAGCGTAAGGTGATGGTCGATATCGACTTTCCCAGCGCCGCCTCGATCCCTCCGGTCAGCATCATGAATCCTGAGCCCAAGGGCCCGCCGGTTGCCGCCGCGACTGAAGCGGGCGCGGCGTCGTCGCGGCAATCGCGCAGGCAGGCGGGCACCCAGTCCGCTCCTGCTGCCGCGAGTTCCGTAGCCCCGGTCGATCCGGTCTGGTTGCCGGGCACTGCGACGAGCGCGCCGGCCCCGCCGGCTGCCGCGAGCGCTGCCCCCGCCGGTGTCGGCCCGATGCAGATCAATCCATTTGCGGCGCCGCCGCTGGCCAGCGGCAGCGGGTCGACGGGTGCGCAATGAGTTGAATCCCCGCGTCAGCCGGTCTGATACTTTTACCCCATGTTTCGGTCTGTCCTCATCGCCAACCGCGGCGAGATCGCTTGCCGTATCGCCCGCACTGCCAAGCGGCTCGGCATGCGCACCATCGCGGTCTATTCGGCGGCCGACGCGGGCGCGCTCCACGTGCGCTTAAGCGATGAGGCCTATGCCCTCGGCGCTGCGGCGCCGGCCGACAGCTATCTTTCGGTCGAACGGCTGATCGCGACGGCAAAGAAGGCCGCAGCCGAATGCATTCATCCGGGTTACGGCTTTCTCTCCGAAAACGCCGATTTCGCCGAGGCCTGCGAAAAAGCCGGGATCGTGTTCGTCGGCCCGCCGGCGGCGGCTATTCGCGCCATGGGGCTTAAGGACCGCGCCAAAGCGCTGATGGAAAAGGCGGGCGTGCCGACCGTGCCCGGCTATCACGGCGACCGGCAGGACACCAAATTCCTCAAGGAGAAGGCCTACGAAATCGGTTATCCGATCCTGATCAAGCCCGCGGCGGGCGGCGGCGGCCGCGGCATGCGCCGGGTCGACAAGCACGCCGATTTCGAAACCGCGCTCGAAGGCGCGATCCGCGAGAGCCAATCGGCGTTCGGCTCGGGCCGCGTCCTGATCGAGAAATTGATCGCCGCGCCGCGGCATATCGAGTTTCAAATCTTCGCCGACCGGCTCGGCGACACCATCCACCTCGGCGAGCGCGACTGTTCGCTGCAGCGCCGTCACCAGAAGGTGATCGAGGAAGCCCCCGCGCCCGGCATGAGCGCCGATCTGCGCGCGCGGATCGGCGCCGCGGCGGTCGCGGCGGCCAAGGCGGTCGGCTATCGCGGCGCCGGTACCGTCGAATTCGTCGCCGACGGCACGCGCGGGCTGCGCGCCGACGGCTTCTGGTTCATCGAAATGAACACCCGCCTCCAGGTCGAGCATCCGGTGACGGAAGCGGTCACCGGCCTTGATCTCGTCGAGTGGCAGTTTCGCATAGCGGCGGGCGAACAATTGCCGCTGACGCAGAGCCAAGTGCGGTCCGACGGCCACGCCATCGAGGCCCGCGTCTATGCGGAAGACCCGGAGCACGGCTTTCTGCCATCGACCGGCCGGATCATGGCGCTGGAATTGCCGGACGATATTCGCGTCGATTCCGGCGTCGAAGCCGGCGGCGAAGTGACGCCGTTCTACGATGCGATGGTCGCCAAACTCATCGCCCATGGCCCGACGCGGCAAGCGGCGCTCGATCGGCTTATCCGCGCGCTCGAGCGCACGGTGATCGCGGGCGTGCGCAGCAATGTCAGGTTTCTCGTCAATTTATGCCGGGCCGACGCGTTCCGGCGCGGCACCGTCGATACCGGCTTCATTGACCGCAATCTGCAAAGCCTCGGCGCCGTGCCGCAGCCGCGCGACAATGCGGCGGCGGCGCTCGGCGTCGCGCACCTGCTTAAAGCCGCAACCGCCGGCGAACCCGGGCTCGATGGCGAGCCGGCGGAACCGGACTCGCCGTGGGATGCGCGTGACGCCTTTCAGCTTAGCGGCGTGCGCTCCGTCATCGTTCCGATCGTGGTCGATGGCGAAAGTGCCGAGGCGGTGATCACTTACGCCAAGGATGGAGCCGGCGTCGTCGTCGCCGGCGAGCCGCCGGCAAGCGACGGCAGGGTGTTTCTGGCCGTCAATGACGCCTATGTCGTGCGCGGCGGCCGCCAAACCCGCGTCCGGCTGAAGGATTTTGCCGCCGCAACGGCGGCGGA
>Ga0187771_10001070_pt1 | contig 17968 bp, 24 predicted proteins | sample 0116_SJ02_MP15_1_FD_133139 | JGI IMG/M metagenome (GOLD analysis project Ga0187771, IMG submission 133139) | Tropical peat soil microbial communities from peatlands in Department of Meta, Colombia - 0116_SJ02_MP15_10_MG | ecosystem: Environmental > Terrestrial > Soil > Wetlands > Peat | place...
GAACAGGACATCGCCGAGCTCTTCAAGGTGGCGTTCAAGGTCTCCAAGGCCGTGGTGGCTGCGGTGGGAGCGGACGGGTTCCGGTTCGTCCAGAACAACGGGGAGGCAGCGAACCAGGTGGTTGCCCACGTGCACGTCCACGTAATACCAGTAAAAATGGAGGACAAAGGGAGGTTCTTCGAGAGGAAGCGATTCAGCTCCGAGGAGATGGAGGAGACTGCCCGCTCGATAAGATCAGAGATGGGGCAGAGCTAGCCGATGCCGCTAGGGGACGAACACGCAGACAGATGTGATAGCTGAATCCGTGCTGGAGCCGGTGATGAGGTAGAGTGTGTAGACTCCCGGACCGTCCACCCTTATGAAAGGGCCCAACGGGAACGCAATGTCGACCGTCTTCGACGTCACTTCCCAGGTATCCGCGCAGACTGTGGTCCCGTAGCTGAACTGGCCGCAGTCCCCAAAGAAGCCACTTCGTGGGAGAACTCCTCCGACCAACGATCCAGGCCCGTACTCATGTGGGCTGCTGTTGAGCTGGCTAGGCGTGGCTGCTGCGGGGGAGTTGTCGAAAGCGATGTACAGCGAGTTGGGGCTGGGGAAGGAACCGGTCGGGACTCCCGTCAACGTCACGTAATACGGGTCGGACGTCGAGGCCTGGGCCACCGTGAAGTTCAAACTGATGTAATTGTTCTCGAACTCCTCGTCGAAGTAGACAGTGGTGCTGTTGTAGGCGACCCCTACGGAGACCTGGTTGTGAAGGGGGTCGAGGATGTTGAACTTGTGGCCGTTGGCACAGCAGGAGCTGTCATTGTAGATCATGGAGTACTCCAACTCCTTGATGGCGGTTTCCACGGAACCCGTGGACAGGAAGTGGGGGATTGAGAAGTAGTAGTAGGCCACGTTCTCGAAATCGGCGCCGCGCCCGCCCAAGAGGGAGTAGCGCATGTATGGCTTGTACCCCTGGGTGTCGAAGTGGCTGAAGTAGCCGTAGTAGATCATGGAGTCGGCATGCTGCTGAGCAGCCTGGTTGTAGTCCAGGGCGACCGGGCCTGTGCCGTTGGCAGCCCTGTCCTGGTTGATCAGCCCCAGGGCGTAGGATGCCAGGGTGCAGTAGTCGGAAGGATATGCGATGTCAGCAGACCCGTTTCTGATGTCAGGGTCTACCAGGTTCTTCACTGAGACGACGCTCGAACATTGGTTGTTGATTGTGGTTGAAGCGGTCGAGGCGGTGCTCGTTGCGTTTGAGGGCACCCATGTGACGGTGCTGGGTCCCGTTGTAGATGACCCGGAAAGGAACGAGTAGCTCTGCTTGAGGACGGATGAAAGGTAAGGAGCGGCGAACACGAAGGCAGCAAGCAGGACCAGAGCCGCGATGATTAATGCGGCCGCCCTGTGGGACTTCGAGGGAGGGGGCTGGCTGCCGGGCGCCCCTTCGGTAGGGAATGAGCGTCTAGCATCTGGGTTGATTCTCAAATTGAGACACGACTCACCCCGACGGTATTAAGACAATGGTATTTCGAATCTGTAAAAACTCGTTGAATAAATCGTGGGAGCCATGGCACTGGCTGAGAAGCCTCCGCCATGGCGCCCTGGTTGGTTCTTGGAAAGGGGAGGTTAGGCTGTAAGGCCTTCGTCCTCTGGCACGATGACCCCTTCCGGAATCTCCGGGAAACTCTCCTTCATCCTTTGCTCGGCCACTATTGAAGCCTCCTCGAGGACCTTCTGCGCGTCCTCGTTGGCCGCATTGAAGTTGAGGGAGAGGCCTCCTGTGGTGCTGGCGTCGACCAGCACGCTGCTCAACAGGCCGGAAATCTCGCCTATCTCCTTGTCGGCCTCCGGGAGCGCCATTCTGAGACCCTCCTTCATGTTCTTGATGACCGACACGGCCGGGGCAAGGGTGCTTGCGATCTCGCCCAAATCGGTGATCGTCCCGAGCCTCAGCGAGATCTGCTCCATCGCGAGCTGCGCCTGGGTCACCATCTTGCCCATCTTTCTGACCTCGGCGAGCTCGTTGGCGTAGACGGCCGCATGCTGCGTGTCGTGCTTGGCGAGGGAAGAGACAACGTTCTTGAAAATGGTAGAGTCGCGCTGCTTTATCCGGTTCACGGTGTTGTCGAGCTGCGAAATCAGGAGGCGGATCTGCCTATTGGCAAGGTCGATTTGAGATTTCAGTGGAGTGGGTGTCTGGACGGATCCCCTGAGCCTGTCTAGCAGGCCGGGGCTCTTGTCCTTCTTTTCCCAGTTGGATGAAAAGCTCATGCTAGGCCTCCGCATACGCCATAGTTCCAATATACCGGGGGCTCTAATCGGGGTGCCAGTTTGAAGAAATATTGTTGACTGTGGTTCTTCGACCGAGCCTAGACTGAAATAACATCAAAAGGGATGACGTAGCGAGATGAAGAAGGAGGGAGGACTGGTGTATCTGACCGCCGAGGAGATGGCGGAGGCAGACAGGATGGCGATTGAAGACTATGGCATAGATGTTATCGCTCTGATGGAGAATGCGGGCGTCGCCACCGCTCAGCTCGCCAAGAAGATGCTCGGCGGAGACGTTCGTGGGAAGAACGTCTGTTGCCTTGTAGGTAGGGGGAACAACGGAGGGGACGGGCTCGTCGCCGCGCGCCATCTGAACAATTGGGGAGCCAGCGTGCGAGTGATCCTCGCAGGAAACAGGTCTGACCTCAGAGATGCCCCGGCGAAACAGATTGCAATCGATGACAAGATGGGAATCCCCCTAGTAAGCCCCGGAGAGGGCCTCAGGGACGCCCACATTGTGTTAGATGCCCTTCTGGGGTACGGCTCCAGAGGGAGCCCGAGGGAGCCTGTGGCTGGCTTGATCCGACAGGGGAACGCGTCGAAGATTCCCATTCTGGCCGTAGACATTCCGTCTGGGATGGATGCGACCAGTGGGGAGCCGGGGGACCCGACCATCGAGGCGAGGGCGACGGTTACGTTTGGATTGCCGAAGACTGGGTTCTTGAACCCAAGGGCTAAGCGGTATATCGGTGAGCTGTATCTGGCAGACATATCCATGCCAACCAGAATCTACGCCTCCCATTCCGTTGCGAGCGGGTTGTTCGCAAAAGACGCTCTTGTTAGAATCTGGTGAGCCGCGTACGACGGCCCGCTAATCCTTTTGAACTGAACAGTCCAAGCTGGATACGCCATGAGGGCCCAGGGCGACGAGATGAAATGTCCGAAGTGCGGGCGCCTCGACCTCCGGGAGACGGCGCAGGGAGTCACCTGCCGCGTATGCGGCTACACGCTCTCACCAGGCGAGAATGACAGGTACAGGCTCTACAAAATGCTGAGGGAAGAAGAGAAGAAGGGCAAACGAAAGTAGCTTTCGAAGAGCAGTGACAACCGTTTAACTGCCGCCATCGGGCGAGGGTGCGAGGATGTCTGTAAGGGTCAGCCCAATCTCCAAGATGGCGGCAATTCTGATCATAGCGGTGGGTGCCTTCGTCCTCCTGGCCGGCTTCGTTACCGGAGAGCTCGCCAGCTACATCGCGGGGTCGGCCTTCGTAGTTTTGGGGGTGGTCCTGTACATGCTACTGATCTGGTTCACTAGGAAGCTCCGACGGGAAATTAGCGAGATAGAGCAGGATCAGACGGCTGGCGCCTGAGCGGAGACGAACCTGTGCTTCAGGTTCCGCTCCCAGATTCTGGCGGCGAGGAATCCCCCTATGGTTCCGCTCAGCGCGCCCACGACCAAGACTGGTAAGTATACGTCCACGAACGGCGCTGTTGTGCCGAAACCCAAAGCGATGAAGGCATAGGTCGCGCTCAGGCCCGTGATGATTGTGCTCAGGCTCAAGGAGGCAACCAGTCGCTTCGTGTGAACTCTGCCTTCGGACGTGGCTCGAAACAGGTTGCTGAACACGTCCACGAGTATCCCGTAGAAGAGAGCCACACAGAATGCGAATGGCCCAAACGCGAGCTGCAACGGTGTTTCAACCAACCCGTTGACGAGACCGGTGTAGGTCGCACCACCAGGTCCGAGGAGTATGAAGCTGAGCGAGAGGATTATGGCCTCAAAGACGATCAGAGCGTCTCCAATCTCGAACGGAAGGGCACCGTATACTACGCCGATTAACACACCAAAAAGAGTAGCTGTGATCAGTTTGTTGGTACTTACCAAATCAGCGGGCGGTAAGAGGCGTTCTTCTGAGTGTATTTAACGATAGTTATACTAAGAAAGTGATACCAAATTACGTTAGAATCAACGTGCCCTGATTTCCCCACGACGGCCTCACCACCTGAGGGCCTGGCCGAATTTGAACTAGCGATTTTGGTGGGGTTGGACATGGCTCAATCAGTTGTGTTGGCTCTACACAGAAACATTCAACCCGAGCGGTATAGACAAGGGGTCGTCATATGGAATCGAGACGACGAATACGCTGACATAGTATCTTCCGGGGCTGATGTTGAAGACAGGTGAATAGCAACTTCCCATTTCTCCACCAATCAAGGCGATTCCACACGTCTCCACTGCAATTGTCTGTCCAGACGGAATGTCCTTCCAGACCGCGAGAGCGACCATGTCGGTCCTTCCTTCGTAATAGTCTTGCACCGTGACATTCAAGAATTGCCAATCATTCACAACAACCTGCAAAGGCTTCCCAACATAAAGCACCACTCCGGGCTGTGCACTCGCTGGGGCCGAAGTCATGGGGAGGAAGCAGATCACCAGAATGATTGAGGATACGAGTGCCACGGCAACCTTGCCAAGTTTCATGCCGTTCGATTCCCACTCGGCTCAATATACACTTACTCAGTCGAACGGCCTAGCGGTTCATGCGTCAAATTTGACTATCTTGCTTTCAGTCCATTCGTGCCCGCAGCGCCTACACTTGCAGTAGTGCACAAATTCCACGATAGTCTTCGAAGTGTCAACCGAAAATGGGCGGCTCCTTGTTCCTTCGAAATGCTCGGCATCATGCATGTGGTCTTTAGTGGCTTCCCGTTTGACGATTTGTTTCGTGAAAGGCCAATGACATTTCGGGCATAGCACAGACAAGTACCCTCTCCTATTACAAGGCTCGATTTACGCCTAGTCTCTAGGAACGGACTGGCGGGTTTGGTTGGGGTTGGGAATCAAAGCTTGAATTATGGTAGTAATATCGGCACGTGCCGCTCTAACAAATCAAGGGCCGTCTTTTATCAACGAGGCACTCCCACGGTTGGAGCGAAGCTTCGCGATGGGCAGGAGGAGCATTGTCGCTTAGTCAGACGGTGAGACCCCGGACAGGGGACCGCTTCAGCCGAAAGAGGTGGGACGCCATCGTCGTTGGGTGCGGCATCATGGGTGCATCGGTCAGCTACAACTTGGCCACCCGAGGGCTCCAAGTCCTCAACCTGGAGAGATTCGGGGTTAACCACAAGTTCGGGTCGTCTCACGGCAAAACCAGGATTATCAGGCTCGCATACTACGAGGACCAGAGGTACGTTCCTCTGCTGAGGAGGGCCTTCCAGTCCTGGAGAGAAGCGGAGGCCAAGTCGGGGAAGAGGCTCCTCCAGATTACAGGGGGCCTCATGATTGGAAGGGAGGATGAGGAACTCGTCAGGGGAGCGTTGGCGAGCGCCAAGACTCATGGCCTCCCGTGTGAAGTCCTTTCTCCAGCGAAGGTGGAGGAGAAGTTCCCCGCGTTTACCCTCGGGGAGGAATACACGGCAGTCCTCGAGCCGAACGCGGGGCTCCTGTTTGCGGAGGAGAGCGTGAGGGCCTTCGTAGGACTCGGAAGCGAGGCCGGGTGCGAATTCAGGTTTTCTGAGCAGGTGAAGGGGTGGAGAAGCGGCCCCGAGGGGGTTGAAGTGCAGACCTCTAGTGGGACCCAGGTCGCGAGCAAGGTCGTATTCTGCGCAGGCGCCTGGAACGGGCAGCTGCTCCAGGGCTTGGTGCCCCTTCAGTGTGAGAGGCAGGTCCCCCTTTGGTTCTCCTCCGGAGGGCAGGACGCCTTCTCACCCCCCAAAATGCCAGTGTTCATCATGGAGGAGGAGAAGGGTGTCTTCTACTACGGGACGCCGGACGTAGGGCATGGGGTCAAAGTGGCGCGGACCCACGGCGGAGAGATGAGCGAGCCAGATAATGTCAGAAGGGAGGTCACCGAACAGGATATCGCACCAGTCAGGAATTTCATTAGGAGGCGAATGACGAAGTTGGACGGGCCACCGATTTCTTCAACCACTTGCATATACTCGAACACCCCTGACCTGAACTTCGCAGTAGGAACCCATCCAGCCGACCCGCGGGTCGTTGTGATAAGTGCCTGTTCTGGCCACGGGTTCAAGTTCGCAAGCGTCTTGGGTGAAATCGCGGCGGATCTCGTCACTGATAGGAAGCCTGCGTTCGACATCTCGTTCCTGAGTCCGGGGAGATTCAGGCAGTCAGGCCGCTAGGACGGCCCTCGCCCTCTTCAGATCGCCGCTCTTTGGTGAGAACACGACGTCAAAGGCGAGGTACGCCAAGGCAACCGCCCAGGTCAGCAAGTAATAGTTCGGCCGCTCCGCCAGCGTACACGCGGCCGCGATTGCGAAGGCAGAAGCAGTGGAGGCGACTGTCCCTGATGCGTACATCGCAGCGAGCCCGCGCCTAGAAACTCTCACGAGGGAACCCCTGTCGGTGACTAGAGTCAAGACGGGCAGCAGACTGGCAACGCCCTTCAACCTGTTCGGGAGTGCTCGTGCGAGGGTCGTCCTTCCAAGTCGCAGTTCTCGGAATCGCACACCCACTGCCGTGCCCACCACGAAATGGGCGGGGCAGTGAACAAGGTAGGTCGCCATGAGCTGGGCGATCAAGACGTATACGCCAAGGGGGAGGCCGGCGGGGAGCCAGAGTGAGAGAAGAAGAATCCCCGCCAGCGCGATCAGCTCGAGTAAGGCTCCTGTGACCACGTGCTTCATGGTCTCATGGGGGCTCCCGTGGCGTAAAGATTCGCATCGGTAGGGCTCTCCGGGACATTCCTTCGCGTTTATACTGATTGCCTGGGTGGCGTTAGTGGCGAGAGTTGTTTAGCGAGTACAGGGGGATTCCCTCCCAGGCCAGGCTGCTCGTCTACCTGAGTTTCATCCCCAGCGTCGCTATCAGCTTCATCTATACGGACCTCTCTTACTTCCTGCCGAAATTCCAGGGCATAGGAGCGGGATTCCCCATCACCGTAATGGGGATCACTACCGTTGCGCTGAGTTTCCCCTTCGGGATTGTCGCTGACAGGGTGGGGAGGCTAAAGATGCTGGTGCTGGGGAACTTCTGCGCGAGCCTGAGCCTCATCGGGTTCGCTCTGATATCTAACTACGTTCTCGTCCTTTTGATCGCTGTTGTAGAGGGGACTGGCGAAGCTGCATATGCGGTCTCCTTCGTAGCTCTGATTGCGGACAAGGCGGGAGACGAGAAGAGAACGCCGGCATTCTCCCTGCTGGCTTTCTTGGGCTGGGTAGCTGGGGCCCTGGGCGGGTTCATCATCTATTCAGTCGATGCGCTCCACAGCGTCGGGTTGTCCCTCAAGGACGCCCATGTCGTTCTTTTCGTGACCGTCGGGCTCCTCAGTGTTTCGGTGACACCTCTGGCGTTCAAGATCAGAGAGGAATCGGCGCGTGACAGAAGGAAAGAGATTCTGCCTAGGAAATCGTGGCGAGTCATCCTGATGTATGGCGTATACAGCGTGATTCTTGCGGTAGGCGCAGGGCTGTTCGTGCCCCTCATGGCGTTCTGGTTCTCACAGGCGTACGGAGTGTCAGACGATCTCAGCGGGCTCGTGCTCGGCCTCACCTACCTGATGGCCGCTGGAGTAGCGTTCATCGCGCCGTGGCTCGCGCGGAAGATGGGCCTGGTGAAGGCCACTGTCATCACCGAAGCCGCGTCTACCATCTTTATGGTCGCACTCCCGTCCGCGCCGAACTTCGGGGCGGCGGCCTCGATCTACATCATCAGGGTTTTCCTGATGAATCTCTCCAACCCTCTCACGCAGTCGCTCATCATGGGACTTGTCTCACCCGACGAGAGGGGGATGGCCGCTGGCGTGAGCGCAGCCGTTTGGAGACTCCCCAACGCACTGTCGGCTTCCGTGGGGTATGGCATGATGAGTGCAGGCCTCCTTGCGCTCCCCTTCTACTATGCCACGGCCCTTTACGTCGTGGGCATAAGCGCATTCTGGTTCATGTTCAAAGGTGCGAAGCTTCCTGAAGAGAGTCCGAAACCGAGTCAGCCAGTCGTCCAGTCGTCCAGCCTCGATGGCCCTGAAGACGAGCGCTGAATGTCCGCGACCCGGACCCCGATTAGTCGCACGGGCTTCTCACGCGTCTCGAACTCGTCGAGCAGCCGTTCCACAGCCTCGAGCAGGGGCCCCTCGCTGTCGGTGTGGCTGACCAGCGTCTTCTCTCTGGTGTGGGTCTCGAAGCCCTGAAATCTGATTTTGATCCCCGCAACCCTGTACGAGTAGCCGGCGGATTTCACCCTCCTCATCAGTTCCGACGCACCATCGGCCGCCTCCTTCCTGACGGCACGGAAGTCCTTGACATCTTCCACGAAGGTCCTCTCGACGCTCAGAGACTTCGGCAGCTCCTGCTGCCTGACCTCGACGTTCTCCTCGCCGTGAATCACACCCCAGAGCCAGACGCCGTTCTTACCGAACCAGCTGAGCAGCTGCTTGCCGTCGAGCTGCTGGAGCTGCCCAATCGTGGTTATGCCCTTCTCGCTTAGGAACTCTCCCGTCTTCCTGCCGATACCTGGCACGACCCCGACCGGGAGAGGGGCGAGGAATCCGGAGACGTCCCTGAATGGGACCGGTGTTAGACCATCCGGCTTGTTCCTGTCGGATGCGATTTTCGCCGACGACTTGTTCGGGCCAACCCCGACCGAGCATGTGAGATGATGCTTCTCATTGACCACCTGCTTGACCTGCCTCGCCACTTCCTTCGCCGATTCCTCGTCCTTGGCCCTGCTCGTGATGTCCAGGAACGCCTCGTCAATGCTCGCCTGCTCGAACTTGTCTGCGAAGCCCCTCAGGGTCGCCATCACCTCCTCGGAGACCCGCTCGTACAGGCCCCAGTTCGGAAGGATGTACTTCGCCTGAGGGCAGAGCTTGTATGCCCGGGAAATCGGCATTCCGGATCTGAGACCAAATTTCCTGGCCTCGTACGAACACGCTATGACCACCCCTCGTTCTTCTCCGGTCTTCGGGACTTGGCTCACGACTGCCACTGGGAAGCCCCTCAGCTCCTGGTGTTCTCTCGTCTCGGCCGAGACGTAGAATGCATCCAGGTCTACGTGAAGAATTGCCCTCGGTTCTTGTTGCATCTGTCAGTTACGTCCCGAAGAGCGTCTGCTGCTCGGTCCCCTGGGCCTTCCAGTCGAACTCCATCAGTCCCAGGAGCCTGCGGAACTCGTTCGAGGACTCAGGGCTGAATCCCGCGAAGTGGTTGTTGAAGAAGACGTACCCCGACTCGAACTTGCCGGCGTTCTCCTTCACGGTGGTGGCCCAGCGTTTCATGTCGACGGACCTGTCCCTCTGGATGCCACTGAACTCTATGAGCTCCCTGTCCCCGACCATCCTCAGGTAGATGAAATCAGCTGTGACTTCGGGAGGAGTCTCCACGTACTGGTTGAGAGACCAGACCATGGCAACGTTGTTCTTCTTCAGCAGGGAGTAGACCTCGGGGTTGAACCAGGACTTGTGGCGGAACTCGATGGCGTGCTTGAACTCAGGGCTCAGCTGTGAGATGAACTCCTTCATCGTGGCCTCGTGGGTGCTCAGCTTGATTGATGGGGGGAGCTGGACGGCAATGGGACCCAGCTTGTCCTTCAGCTTGCTCATCACGCTGTAGAAGTACACTAGGGTCGACTCCGAGTTCTTCAGCTTGTTCTCATGCGTGATCTTCTTTGGGAGCTTCGGAGAGAATAGGAACCCGTCGGGGGTGTTGTTCCTCCACTGGGTGACCATGAACTGGTTCGGCACCCGATAAAAACTCGAGTCGATCTCAACGCAATTGAAGACCTTGGCGTAGTAACTCAGGTAGTCCTTGGCGGCGAGCCCCTTGGGGTAGAATATGCCCTGCCAGTCCTTGTAGGACCAGCCGCTGCACCCAATCTTGAGCTTATCAAGGTCCAAGGTAGAAGAGACCGTTCTTATGCTCGGCAGGGGTTCGCCATATTTAATTAGATGGAGAAGAGGGTCGAACCTCGACCAGCCTTGTCTCAGGGTGACCCAGACATTCGACAACAGGTAGAAGACAACAGGGGAATAGCCAAGAAGCTAGAGCTCCTCATACCAGGCCTCAGAGGGTACAGGACGAAGGAGGACCTGAGGGCTTCGGATTCGATGCTTAGGAACCAAGTTGCCGACAAGCTCGACCACGTGAAAGATAATCTGCAGCAGTTGAGGAAGCAGATTGCGGCGAGCAACGATCTCACGAACCTGACAAACGTCGGGTCGCTCATCGCCCAGGTCCAGACCCTCAGCGGGGAGGTTAGGCACGCAGCCCAGGGTTACTCCGGGTGGGTGGCACCCATACAAATGACCGATGATAAGCTGAACAAGTTGTACCAATACGACTACTCATTCGTCAGCGCGGTCTGGCAGATGGACCAGGCGACTTCACCAGGGACGCTTACCTACGACGGAGCTGCGCCGAACTCGATTCAGAGCGCGGTGAGCGGGTTCTCTAGGTCTGTCGCGGACATCAAGCAGAAGTGGTCGCAGAGGATAGAAGCAATACAGGGCGTAGCCCTCGGGCAGTGATTGAGATGGTATTCGGAAAGAAGAGCAACGCAGAGGTGCCGGCGACGGGCGGAAGTGTCATAGGCTCAACCACCTTCGCCTGGCCAGACGACCAGAAAGTCAACAGCGCTCTGTGGAAGGCGCCGCGGCAGATACGGCTGAACGACAACATCGTAGTCAGAGAGGACGAGATTGCTGTATTCTACAGAGACGGAAAGGCACTCACTTACTTCGACCAGCCCAACAGGTACGCCCTGACCGACTTCAACGCCCCCATCGTAGGGAACCTCCTGAAGTTCTTCACGGGGGTGACGCAGTGGGCTGAGGTATATTACATCCCGAAGAGGTACATGGATGGGAAGTTCGGGAGCACCCAACCATACTCCTTCACGGATGCTACCTTCGGCGTGGTCAACCTCAGGGTGTTCGGAGAGTACAGATGGAAGATTTCATCGCCTGAGTTGTTCATCAACCAGTTCGTGGGTACGTTCAGTGCGGAGACCTCCGAAGATGTCGAAGACAGATTGAAGGAGCAGCTGATCATTCTAGTCTATAACTCCCTGGGGAAGATGAAGCAGCAGGGCCTGAAAGTGACTGACCTAGCTGCCAACCTTACCAACATAGAGCAAGAAGTCCTGGCGACGGGTCCGGACCATCTCGGGCAGTACGGGGTCGAGATCAACAAGATTTCGGGGCTTACGATAAGCCTCCCTGACGAGGTCCAGAAGGCGATTGACACAAGGTCAGAGATGCAGGTCCTAGGGGTCAACTTCATGCAGTACCAGACTGGCAAGGCCATCGACGACGCTGCAAAGAATCCCAGCGGAGGAGCCGGGACATTTGCAGGGCTCGGTGCAGGTATCGGCGTCGGCGGAGTGATAGGAGGTCAGATGGCTGGTATGGGGATGGGGATGAACCAAAGGAATTGCCCCAACTGCGGTTCTCTCGTTCCAGCGAATGTGAAGTTCTGTCCCAACTGCGGTGCAAGCATGCCCGGACCGGAGGGGCCCCCACCCCCTGCGGGAACTAGCAAATTCTGCCCGAACTGTGGCAGTTCAATAACCGCAGGGGCAAAGTTCTGCAACAACTGCGGAACGAAGCTTTAGGGTGAGACGAATTGTTCTGCCCCAAGTGTGGCGCCCAGCTTCCGGACGACGCGACGTTCTGCTACAAGTGCGGGACGAAGGTGGGGCAGTCCCCGCCCCAAGAGCAGCCAGCCAAACCGAGTCAGAATGTGCTGGCACCGAGCGGGGCGTTATCGTTGAAGTGCCCCAGTTGTGGGGCCCCGATAACCCCCAAGTTTGGAGAGATGGTAATCACCTGTGAGTATTGCGGGAGTGGGGTCACACTGGGAGACCAGGGGTGGACCGGAATCCAAAAACAGACGATGCTCCCCCTGAAACTTGCAGATACTGACAAAGTCAATGCCATGATTACGTCCTTAATGGACAAGGGATTCCTGCACAGGCATCTTCATGAGGACTCGACCCAAGAAGAGATGAATCTGTCCTACGTCCCATACTGGATCGTCAGCGTCTCCGCACGGACAACAATAGTCGCAGCAAATGTCGCGGCGCAAATAGGACAGACTGCGACCACAGCTGCGCTGATGGGCGTCATCCTGGGCGGAATGGGGGGAGGATTCGGAGGAGGGGGCGGAGGAGGGAGGAGAAGAGTCCTCGGGTTGAGGGGGGTGCCCCGGAACCCGAGTGGTCTGTTTCTGTCGAGGTGGTTCATGCTCTACGGCATGGGAATGGGATACGGAGGAGGGATGAGGAAGACGGAGCAGATGGACGAGAACTACAACTTCCCCGTAATCGCCTTAAAGGCGCTCACCGAGTACCAACCAAAGGACTACCAATTCGATCTCGAAGGAAGGACGCTGTTCGACATCACTAAGATTCCCAAGAACGTCAAGGTTCTCAACGGGGACATTGGAGAGGACGTCGCGAAATCTCAGGCGAAGACTCTGGTCGACCAACTGCAATCTCAGAAGGCTCACGCAAAATATCAAATGATCCAGCAACTCACGACACAATCGGATGTCGGAGACGTTGAGCTGCTCCACGCACCCATCTGGTTCGCAAGATACGACCACAAGGGAAAGAAGATCGTGCTCGTACTTGACGCCAATTCGGGCAGCGTAATCAATAGCATGGGGCTGTAGGCAGGAGCGAGGCCGTCGGAAAAATGAAGCTCTCAAGAATCATCATCGTTGTCGTGGTAGTCGTGATCGTAATAGTTGCTGGCCTCTACGCCCTGGGGATCTTCTCAAGCCCGGGGCCGACCTGTACGACTACCTGGCAGTGCGCGGCCGGGTACCCCCTTGAGGTGGGAGGGGCCTACGCCGTGGCCGGACAGCAGTGCGTCAATGGCACGTCTTACTTCTACTGCATCGGAGGGCTGGATGCCAGCGGCGGGCCCCGGAACGAGGTTTACTACTCCTCCCCTGTCTCTTCCACGTCCCCGAACGTAACCAGTTGGACGCTCAATTCTAATTCGTATCCTCAGTACATAGACGGTCAGTCTTGCGTGGTCTCGTCGGGCTACGTATACTGCGTAGGTGGGTCTTACGATAGCGGCGGAGACGACACAGCTTCCAGCTACTTCGCTCCTACGAGCCCGACGGGCGCTATTGGCAACTGGAGCTCCACCACCCACTATCCGATACCCATCGACACTCAATCATGCGTGACAGCGTCATCATACATCTATTGCGTGGGGGGAGAGAACGAGACTGATGCCTCCGCGACCGACGTAGCATACACCAACTCGGTCTGGTATGCCCCACTATCGTCTTCGGGGATCGGCACATGGGTCCATACTACAGCTTACCCTTCTGATGTCTACTATCCGAGCTGCTATGCGGTGAACGGTTACGTTTACTGCCTTGGAGGCGCAGACAGTAACAGCAACTCCCTGACCAACGACTACTACGCCACCCTATCCTCATCTGGCGTGGGGCCCTGGGCCTCGACGACGGCCTATCCCGTTGCAGCTTCCGGCCAGGCCTGCGTCATCTCGTCTGACTACATGTATTGCGTGGGTGGTGAAACCGCCCCCGGAAGTAGCAGCACCGCTCCTTCGTACACCAATGCTGTCTACTACGCGCAGTTGACAGCCGGCGGCATAGGGAACTGGAAGTCCGCGCCAAGCTTCCCTTACAGCACGTGGACCACATGCCTTACCGCAGCAGGAAACGTCTACTGCTTTGGAGGGTTCGATAGCACGGCAGGCGAGGACAACATCGTCCATTACGCTTCCCTGACTTCACTCACAACTTGAAAGTCCTTGGGCCAGGACCTGCTAGGCGTGTGTGGTCGCATCCGGGGCCTCCTGTTTGTGGGTCGAGAGACGGGTGGAGGATCCAGCCCTACTTACACAAATGCCGTCTACTACGCCCCGTTGTTCACAGGGAGGACTGGAGAATGGAAACAGGCGCCCAATTACCCGGTCGGCGTCGGGACAACGTGCGTGGCCCTGTCGGGAATATTTACTGCGTGAGGGGCTTCAGAGGGAACTCGGGTGCAAACGACTTCGCCGAATACGCCTCGTTGGCTTCGCTCGCGAGCTGAGGCCCATCCACCAATCCAGAAATACCTAGAGGGTTGAATGTACGGCCATGGCGACGAGAAAGCAGGGAGTGCCTGTGGTGGTCCCGGCGGACGTCTGGCAGCCCCTGATGGAGATAAGGGCCCAGCTCGACTCGGAGTGCCCAGGGGCGCCGACCCCCATCGAGGAGTTGCTCAGAGAGATCATCAGCCACTACGAGAGGTGCGAAAAGGCAGCGGACGAGGCTGAGGACTTCTGCAAGAGGGCGCAGGCCTGGAAGAAGTCGAGCTGAACCGCGAAGGGATCAGGCGGCCACTTTGGCTACAGGGTAGGCTGGGTCTTGTTTTATTATCACGGTAGATGAAGGAGGAGCGGATGAAGTTCGGAACCATCAAGCAGACCGTGCTGATTGAGGCAACGCCCCTGGAGGTGTACGAGGCCTATATCGACCCAAAGAAGCATGCGGCTTTCACGGGGCAGAGTGCCACCGGGGCGCCGAAGGTCGGAGGGAGGTTCAAGGCTGGGGACGGGTACATCGCCGGGAAGTACTTGGCGCTCGAGAGGGGGAAGCGTATACTACACGAATGGACAACTACAGAGTGGCCCGAAGGGTACCCACCGTCCGTCCTCGAGCTGACCCTCAAGGCAAGGGGGAAGAAGACGGAGCTTACGATGGTCCATTCGAAGGTCCCGGAGGAGCAGGTGGACTATTACGCCGAGGGATGGAAGGAATTTTACTGGAAGCCCCTGAAGAAGTACTTCGCCAAGAAGATGGAGTGACACGGGCACTTGGCCAAGTGCCCGAAGTGTGGCAAGGAGAACAGCAGGCCGGCCAAGGAGTGGGTGGGAGGGGCAGGGAAGAGCAAGCCCATGAAAGTCCAGAGAATCGTTTGCGACTCCTGTGGGACGAGCTACGTGGCCTGGACCGACTCGAAGACGGGGGCCGTCAAGACCATGGGCAGGAAGGGCTAGCGCTGCTGCAGAGGTCTGAACTCAAATCCACACTTCACACAGACCCGCATTCCGGGAGCTTCGGTGATGACCTGTTTCGTCTTGCACCTGGGGCACTCGACCGTTATGTTTGCGGCCTTGATCGAATCTGAGTGCTGCGAACGGACCTTGTCTATCGCGTCGCGGTAGGCATCTTTACGGTAACCGGGGGCCATTGCGGCACCCGCGCACGTGCCTGGAGAAAAGGATGACCTACTTGACCTCTTCTAGCGTGAAAGTGAACCTGGCGCCCGCGAACTCGCCAGTACTGACCCTCTCCCATGTCACGTTGTAGGTCTTGGTGACGTTGGCCCCAATGATGCTTATCCGCTTGGGGACTTCGGCGAAGAGCTTTTCCACCTTGGCTGGGTCTTTGGTGAAGATGAGACTCCGGCGTCGTTTCATGAGGTACTTCACGGCGACGTTCTGATGCGCGTGCCCCTCGACGGGAATCTTTTCGCTGCCAGTGTCGATTGTAAACGCTCGTTTGGCCATTTCTGTGTCACCCGGGATGACTGACCTGAGGTAAATAGCTTCGGGGTCAAGGCGAGTATACAAGGAAGGTGAAGACTTGGAATGGAGTTCGTCGAGCTATTGGGATTAGCGTTGACTCAGGACCGGCGAAGAGTCTGAAGTCATGGTAGTGGTATCAGGAGATACGACGATGGTGGGGTTACTCGCACCCCTCCGACTAATCGATGACAACAGCCGCCCGAAGAAGCCCTGCTTTCCGAAGTCCACTATCTCCAGGTCTAGGCAGAGGCTGCGGGCGAGCTTGCTTGCCTCCTCAATCGTCCTCTGATGGTCTTCGTCAAGGACGTAGTCGTACAGCACCAGGCGGTTCGTGATGGTTCCCATTGGCATACCCCACTGAGAGTACATCTTCCTGTTGACTTCGACCACGCCGGCAGGGACTTTTCGGCTCCTCACGACCACCTTGACCTTCCCGTCTGGGCTCATTGCCCTCCCTCCACGTAACACACGTCGAACTCGACCCCCCAAGGATACTGAACCACCTTGAGGAACGCCTGACCCGTCCTGATTTTCTCGCGGATGGAGTCCAGATCCTCCATGCTTTCTTCGATTGACACCGGCCTCGTCAGTGAGACTGTCGCACTTCGGTTTCTCGCGTACTCATATCGGTTCATTTCTCTCTAACCACCATCCATACGTCCACATGGTTGGGTATTTTAACCTAACGCTCAATACTTACTATGGTGGTTAGGTTGATATAGGGGTCTCTGAAAGTATTCGCGCATGCAGGCAGCCAATCGGGGAGCCATGGGAACCGATTTGGAATTGTGCCTGGACTTCACAGACACAGTGGACTGGAGGACGAGCAATCATGCCAAAGACACGCTCGACTCATATCTGGCTCTCTTGAACTGGAGCAGCAAGAAAGGGTTGCTGGACAGGAAGCAGGTTGACGCCCTCGGCCGAGCGGCGGCTCGGGAAGACAAGGCTTCTGTACTGGCCGAAGCGGTCCGGCTCAGGGAAGCAATCTATCGTATCTTCTCGGCAATTGCCCACAAGAATAGAACGCCTCCAAAAGACTTGGAGATACTGAACGAATATCTTGCAAAGAGCCTTTCGCGAATGAAGGTGAAGGAGACTGGAGAGGGATATGAGTGGGGGTTAAGTTGTGATACCGCCCCGGACATGATGTTGTATCAGATAGCTGAATCGGCTGCCATGCTGCTGACTTCGGAGGACTTGGCAAGAGTCCGGGAATGCGCGAATGAAGAAGAGGGGTGTGGTTCGCTTTTCCTGGACTGCTCGAAGAGCCAAACTCGGAGATGGTGCAGCATGGAGAGTTGCGGAAACAGAGCCAAGTCTAGGACGTTCTACGACAGGCACCTGAGGGCTACATAGCACTTATCGGTCCGAAGCCCTATGGTTTCTTGATGTTCGTCACGAGCAGCCTGAATTGGAGCGTCTTCCCGGCCATGGGGTGTTTGCCTGACCTGCCGTAGGCCTTCTCCGGCAGGAGGGTGATCTCCTTAGTTTCGTTGACCTTCATGCCGACAAGGGCCTCCTCGAAGCCGCTGATGACCTGGTGCTTGCCGAGGACCACCTGGAGGGGTTTGTAATCCCGGGCCAGATTGAACAGCCCCGCCTTGACGGCCTCTGCCTTCATGCTGGTGTCGAAGACTTTTCCTCCGGGGAACTTCCCCACATAGTGGACCGAGACTGTGTCGCCGTTCTGGGCGGTTATGTCGCTCAACAATTGAAGCTGCCCCCAGCCTGTAATTAAGCAGGAAGACAAAGCCGCCCCTCGCTGTTTTCGTCTGCTCGTTCAGTTCCAGGTGAAGTTCTTCTTCCACGTCACCTTCCGGCTTTGAATCGCACTCGGGAGTTGAACCGCCCTTCGGGCTTCAGTGCACCTTTAGGATTCAAACACTTCTGCGTCCCAGTTCGGTGCTAAGCAAAGGCTCCACACCTCGCTCGGCCGAAGAAGGGTTCTCCCCCCTCCAACGTACCTCCGCCTTCGTGCGTTTCCACCCCCGCCTGCGCTTCGCTGCCTTCCCGTGACGCGGTCGTCGAACCTCACCGGGCTCTGGCGAGCACAAGGCTCCACCTCTGACTCGAGAGCAGCCCTGAACATTCCCAGACTCGCGCGGATCCTCGCGCGGTTCCGGGGTCGACTGAGACTGCACCCCAGCCATTGGCAGGGCCAACAGCGAGAGAGCTGACAACCCAATGGTTTGCGGGGC
>Ga0187771_10001071_pt1 | contig 17964 bp, 11 predicted proteins | sample 0116_SJ02_MP15_1_FD_133139 | JGI IMG/M metagenome (GOLD analysis project Ga0187771, IMG submission 133139) | Tropical peat soil microbial communities from peatlands in Department of Meta, Colombia - 0116_SJ02_MP15_10_MG | ecosystem: Environmental > Terrestrial > Soil > Wetlands > Peat | place...
GACTAGGCCAATGGCCAGTACCAAGCCGAAAAGAGACAGTGTGTTTACAGAGAAGCCGAGAAGAGGAAAGAAGACGAAGGTACCGATGAGGGACACGGGAACAGCGATGGCCGGAATGAGGGTCGGTCTCCAACCTTGAAGAAAAACGAAAACGACGACAATGACCAGCGCCATGGCAATCAAAAGAGTCTTGATAATTTCATGGATTCCCTCGGTGATGGCCCGCGTCGTATCAAGACCAACGATATAATCGAGGCCAGCCGGGAATTGCCTCTTAGCCTGTTCCATGACTCTCCTGACACCGTTTGCCGTTTCAATGGCGTTCGTGCCTGGCAATTGATAGATACCGAGATTTGCCGCAGGTTTCCCGTTCAGACGCCCCCTAAATGTGTAAACCTGTGAGCCCAACTCAATACGGGCCACATCATTCAGGCGAACGACCGATCCGTCAGAGTTGGCCCGCAGAACAATCTGACCGAATTCTTCCGGCTTGACCAGACGGCCCTGGGCACTGACAGAATAGGTGAACTCTTGTCCCGGCGGTGCTGGTTCAGCGCCGATCTGCCCTGCCGGATTAACTGTATTCTGTTTCTGGACAGCATCTATGACCTGGGGAACAGTTATTGCGAGCTTCGCCAGCATATCGGGTTTGACCCAGATGCGAATGGCATACATGCCGGAACCCCAAACCGTGGCCATGCCGACGCCTGGTACGCGCAGTAGTTGATCGACTAGGTTGATGTAAGCATAATTTGCCAGAAATTTAGCGTCAAGGGACTCATTTGGTGAATATACGGAAAGGATCATCAGGGGGGCGGAACGGGCCTTCTGGACCGTGACCCCGTAATTGCGCACATCCTGAGGAAGCTGAGGCTCAGCAAGATTCTGCCGGATCTGGGTCAGCATCAGGTCGGTATTTGGACTGGTCGCAACATCGAAACTTGTCGTCAGCCTCATGCTACCGTTATTGGCATTGATAGAGAACATGTAATTCATGTTGTCCACGCCGCTGAGCTGCTGCTCGATGGGGGTTGCTACGGACTGCTCGACGGTCTTGGCATCAGCACCTGTATAAGTTGACCAGATTTGGACCTCTGGAGGCACGATCTCCGGGAACTGGGAGATGGGCAGACCAACCAGCGCCACTATGCCTATAACGATGAACATAATGGAAATCACCATGGCAACAATAGGACGATTGATGAAGAATTTTGCCATAACGACCTACTGTTGACCCGGTCCGAACTGCGCAGATTTCTGTTGTTCGGTGCTCGATGTAGTGCCATTGGTTGATACAACGTAAGGCTGAGGATTCACGATCATGTCCTGCTTTACCTTCTCGTACCCTTCCACCACCACTTTATCTCCCTGCTTAAGCCCCTCGTCAATCACCCAGAGGCTTCCGATTCGTTCGGCCGGTTTTACCAATCTTATATCAATTTTATCACCGGGGTCTACGACGGCCACCCGATATCCTCCCTGAAGCTCCGTCACCGCTCGCTGGGGTATCAGCAGTGCGTTTCCCTTGATTTTACTTTCAGCACGAACCTTGGCAAATTGTCCCGGCCGGATGATATTTCCGGGATTACTGAAGAAGGCTGCCAGTTTTATGGTTCCTGTCTTAATATCCACCTGGCGGTCGACAAGGGCAAAGTATCCCTTAAATGGATGGACTTGGCCGGATGATAAAATCAATTCCAGGGGTATGTGCTTGAAACTGGGCCCGTCTTTTCCGACAAGCTTGAGGTACTCCTGTTCACCGACTGGCACATAGACCTTGATAGGATCAACGGTTGATACCGTTGTAAGTTCCTCGATCAATCCGGGACCGACGAGATTCCCGATCTGGGCCTTGGCGATGCCGGCAATGCCGTCAATGGGAGAGTAAATCTTTGTAAAGCCGAGGTCCAGCTTCGTTTTTTCAACAGCTGCTTCCGCTGAAATTACCGCCGCGCGCGCTTCCTTTTCAGCGCCCATGGCATCGTCTAGGTCTTTTTTACTGACGGCATTCTGCTTTGCTAAGGGCTCGATTCTGGCAAGATTCGCCTTGGCAGTTACCCAGCGTGCCTTCTGTTCCTCCAACTGCCCCTTCGCCTGATCCAAGGCAGCCTGGAATGTACGCGGATCAATCTCGAAAAGGATCTGCCCTTTTTTTACAAAATCGCCTTCACGGTATAGCTGCTTGATCAAGTAGCCCTGAACCTGGGCTCGGATTGTGGCATTGACCTTACCATCAGTCGTGCCAATCCATTCAGTATATACGGGTACGTTCTGGCGGATGACCTGTGCTACCCGCACTATAGGCAGAGAGGGATTCTTCTCTGCATCTCCCTTTCCGCAGCCGGCCATGACAAAAAATAGCAGACTGGTGGCTGCAATAGAAACCAGCACAGCCGCATGTAGAAATGTCACTTTACTTGCCTTTCCCGTCATAGAAATACCCCTTTTCACCTGCCTCAATACAGGCGGAGAATAGACAACTGTATGATCTCCAACATACTAACCATATGCGGGTTTGTATGGATCAGCATCTCCTTAGGACAATTTACATTCGTAATTTTGAAAACGATCAGCACCAACATGAAAGAGTAATGTAGAAAAGCGGACTTTTCATTCCTCCGACCGCATACCCACACCTTTCAGAAAGATGTCTGAAACGAACTCCACTTTGTCAGTCAAGCGTGTATCCTGATTTGTTAGCATCCAGTAATAAAAGAATGACCGGATGATGCCCAAAAGAGTGTATGCCATAATACGTGGATCCCCACTCTTCAACGAATTTGTTTCCATTCCAATGCGCATTATGTCTTCTACAAAACCGATGTGGTTAAGGTAGTCCGTTATTATCTTATCCCTCAAAATCGATCCTTTATCTGAGAGAGTCAAACCTTCACCACGTATAAGAAGGTCGCAGAAACCGACGTTGTTTTCTACGAAATGGAAATGTGATTCTACTAATTTATTGATCTTGTCTATTATTTTTTCTTCATTATTTACGAACTCTCTGATTTCCAGATACATCCTGTCCAATTTCTCGCTCACCATTACATTGTATAGGCTTTCCTTACTCATAAAGAAATGGTACAGAGTCCCTGTGCCAAAACCAGATGCACTGGCAATCTCTGCCATGGTCGCATTATGAAAGCCTTTTGCAGCAAAGATCTTTTCTGCCTCATTAAGAATTTCAGTTCTCTTGAGTTGGAATTCTGTCTCTTTTCTTTTTGATCTTTCCATTTCGTCCGGATAACCAACTAACTGAATAATTGTTCATATTATGAATTGCCGTTCATAATTATATTAATTAACCTCTTTGTCAAGCAAATTTTTTATATCGAATTTGTTTCAAAATCGGTGGTTCGGACATCAGGGCGAACATGGGTAGAATGCAATCGCGTTTATTTGGAAACGTTACCGGGATATATATCTTGGACAGACGGGGCAACAAAGGATCGAATTCACGTCTCACTGTGAACAGGTCAAAAAACTACAGCATAAACTATGGATGGAATGGGATGTAGCCGTCCTGTCGTTCCTCTGACCCGACTAGTTTATGTACGACAGCCGGTGAAGAAGGCCGCCTCCCGGCTGCTCGCCCTCATATTTGAAGTAAGGATTATTGGACTGTGACCTACGATAGTGTTGCAGAATCTTTAGTAATGCACCATCTGCTGACTAAATAATAGGAATGATGAAATTCTATCTACTGGCTATCTCAATTTTGTTTTCCACGGATACGACGCCTTTGACTTTTATCGCAGCCCGCTCCGCAGCCGATTTTTCCCAGGGGAGTTGCACAACCCCTGTCAGCCGGATTTTTCCTGGCGCATCAACAAACGCGGAAACGTAGTTTGATGGAAAGCCTGCCTCTGTAAGGCCTGTCCCCACCCTTACTGCAAGCTCCATCATATCCAGAGAGCTCATCACATCGCCGGCACCTACCCGTGCATCATCTGCGCGGGCTGCGCACAAGATCATATCAATCGCTGTATTGACAGTAAGTTTGTCCATATTGAGGACAATATCATACAGCTCAGGATTGTCCCAATCCCGATGGAAGGCAAACCTGATAAAACTTTCTCTCTCGTGATCACTCTTCTCCATGACCATAACGGCGTCTTCCCTCTTATAACCCCTCTCCATAAGATTGCGGACACGCTTTTCCTGCGATGCGATTACCCGGACATGAAGAGCATACGGGAGAGACCGGAAAAGCATATTGCCGCCCCGTCCGAGAATTACTGCGCTCCCCTGGCGTGCAAGTTCATAAATGACTACATACAGGCAGTCCAGACAAATCTCAGAACGGTATGAAAAAAACCTCTTTAGCGGAGATGGTGCTTTGTCGTTAACTTTTCTGATATCATCGAGAAGTCCCATCTCTTCGGCTTTTTTTTCGATGTCTTCTGTATGATAGAAGGCATAGCGCATTTCTTTTGCCACAAGCTTCGAAATTTCTGTTCCTTTTGTGCCCATTTTCCTGGAAAAAGTAATAAAATACACAGTAGCCTCCCTTAAATCAGCTTGGACTAACGTTCATAGAAATCCTATATTTATTGAACTACTGACATAGTGCTAAGACCACAAAAACCCCACCTCATTCGAGATCAGAGTTTCAGCGTTCAGTCCATAGCACACTCAGTTAGGGTTGAAAAGTTTATTAATTCTTTAGATGATGATGTTTGCAATGTTATCACGATTCGTGTTTGAAATCTACTATGAAGGCTCAAAGATGGCGGTTTGTGGACTTTAGGAAGACATCCTTAAGCTGCATGCACAGAAAAAAGTCGCCAAGGGGTAGCAAGTTTCATATCGCATTCGGCGAACTGCTTTGAAAAAACGGCCTGTGAATTTGTATTTAAAGCTTGAATAATCTGACTTCGACACCTAAAACGGGTAATAAGAGGTATTCGGAGACTGGTTCATATTTAATTTAGGAAACTTCGCTTACCGTCATCAGTTCTCCTTTTCATGGTAATTGAAGTGTTCTCTTCAGACTCGTCTTGCCCTTTGAAGTGACCGTCACTTTTGTTTCATCAAAAAAGTTGATAGTCAATAGTTACTATACCGCCCGCAATCCAGTCATGAATTCCACCTTGAACTGAAAAAATGCTAAGCTGTGTCAGTTATACTAAAATTCATCTAAGTCAAATTTTGATACGTTTACATGTTGTGAAAATGAATCCATTGGATTTTAAGGGCTTGATCAGTGAAGATATTTCCAAAGATAATTTGAATATTATCGTCAATTGAGTAATATTTTGTAGAATTTAACCGGTATTGCTGATAAATAAAATAATACATAAGATTATATATCTGCGGGTATTAAATCACGATTACAAATGCAAGGAACACAAAAATGCGTTTTCGGTTATCGCCATATGTTAGTAAATATTGGAAACGGACGACAAAATTAATTAACAAAATTGGCTCAGATATCATCATAGCGGTAATTTTAACTCTTTTGGTATTATCCTCCCTTTATACCGAATGGATGCCGATGCAATCCCTCGAAAACAAAATATATGATACGGCTTCCAACCTGAAGGACAAGGTTTCCAGTTCTCCGATTGTGATTGTGGGGATAGATGACGAGAGTATTGCTAATATTGGCAAATGGCCCTGGCCGCGCCGATACATTGCACATATGATTGACCTTCTACACAAGTGTGAAGCTAAAGTAATTGGTGTCGATATAATTTATTCAGAAAATGATTTCAACCAGGGATTGCTTGAACTTCATGATATTATCAAGAGTATAGAGACTGACCCGGGTCTGCATAAAAACAGTCAACTAAACAGTCTCTATTCGTCGTTGAGAGATACAGAGAAAAAAATGGATAATGATGCAGTTCTCTCGTCATCCATTGCGGAAAGTAAAAAAGTGGTATTGCCGTTCTTATTTATGTTTGGCAGTCCGATTGACAGCATTGGATCTGTCATACCGGACTACCTGACACAGAATTCCGTTTCCATACCGATTCGTAAAGGCAGTATCCTGGCAAAAGAAATCATCCCGCCTATTCCTGAATTTTCGTCTAAAGCCCTTGCCCTTGGACATACCAATGTAATTGCAGATGCGGACGGAACGGTAAGGAGTGAGCCCCTGCTGATATATTACGAAGGTCGGGCATATCCGTCCTTTGGATTGCAATTGACTTTAAAATATTTGGACTATGATATAAAAGACGTGAGTTTCACCAATAGATTGGTATTTGGGAATAACCGTATCTCTACATCTTATAATAACAGGATGCTTATAAGTTTCAGTAAGAGCTTCCCGTATTTTTCATTCTACGACGTAGTCAGCAACAAAGTGCCTCCTGAGGTCTTTAAGGATAAGATTGTCATCATCGCCCTGAGTGCATTCGGCCTCGATATGATGCAGGTAACGCCGATCGGGGCTAGCGTCCCAGCATGGGGAATTGCAGCCAATGTGGCTGACAATATCCTTACCAGAGACTATGTCGTCCGTCCCGGTTGGGCATTTCTTATTGAAACTGCGGTTATCATCCTTTTCGCTGTTTTTCTGGTGGTTGTCATACCCAGGCTCGGGACGATACACAGTGTAATTGCCCTTCCGGTAATTCTTGCAGTGTGGATCGGAACGGGATTGTACCTTTTGCTTGGTTGCGGATATTGGATAAAGGTCATTCACCCCTCACTGCTTCTCCTTATCGGATACACAATAATTGTTTCGAAGGGATACTTTTTTGCAGGAAAAGCGAAGGAACGCATCAAAGCGGACAATATAGAGACTAATACAATGTGGGGACTTTTTTTCCAGAGTAAGGGTATGCTTGATGTAGCCTTTGAAAAATTCCGGGATTGCCCTGTTGAAGATGAGAGGGTTAAGGAGCTTCTTTACAACCTGGGTCTTGAGTTTGAGATAAAAAGGATGTTTGATAAGGCCGTAGCTGTTTATGATCATATAGCTAAAGCAGGAAGTTTTAAGGATATAGAGGAAAGGGCAAATATCCTCAGGGCAGCAGGAGAGACGATGATCAGCGGACCCGACATTGAGAAAGGAGATGCCGAAGATCTCGAAGATAAAGCTCAAGAGAAGCCGATGGTCGGCCGTTATGAAATAATTAAAGAACTTGGCAGGGGATCCATAGGAAAGGTATATCTGGGCAGAGACCCCAGGATAAACAGGGAAGTGGTTATAAAGACCTTGAGGTATAGAGAGATCGATGCCGGGCAGATTGAAGAGGTGAAAAAGAGATTTTTCAGAGAGGCAGAGTCTGCAGGAGGACTTTCCCATCCTAATATCGCAACCATCTACGATGTCGGTGAAGACTATGACCTTGCATACATGGCTATGGAGTTGTTTGATGGGACAGACGTCACGCAGTACTGCCGGAAGGAGAACCTGTTAGCCATTAGTGATATAAAGAAGATTATTGCTTCAGTTGCTAATGCCCTTGATTATGCCCACAGCCGTGGAGTTGTTCATGGCAATATTAAGCCGTCAAACATTATGGTTTTGAAGAGCAGATATGTAAAAGTTACGGATTTTGGAATTGCCAGAATAATAGCGTCGTCCAAGACTCCGACCAGGGCGCACACAGACGCGATCAGCTATATGTCACCAGAACAGATTGCCGGGCAGATTGCGGATGGTCGCTCGGATCTTTTTTCACTCGGTGTAGTATTTTATGAGCTTCTCACAGGTGAAAAACCATTTCAGGGGGACAGCAGTGCTACGATCTTATACAATATAACCAATGCTGCGCCCGTTCCAATGAGGGTCCTGGCTCCTAGTATACCGGAATCGTATGTTGCCATTATTGATAAACTGCTTGTCAAGGATAGAGAGGCACGGTATCGGCAGGCGAGGGATCTCGTTCGCGACCTTGCGAGAGCATGACCTTATATGAAATGACCATCCCGATGACACCGGAGAAACTGGCATCCGAGGGACAATTATTTTAATAAGGGAATAGGAATGCAGATGTCAAAAGAAAAAGTTACAAGAAGACAAAAAGATGTATCGCGATTATTGCGGGAAAAGAACCGGCTTCGCAAAGGCCTGATAAAAAAGTTTAAAAAGAAATAGCAAATAAAAGGGTAAGGTGTTTATTCGAAACATGACTGAGAGGAGTGTGGTCAATTGTCTGGCGTGATATTTACCGAATCGGATATGAGACAAATCGAAAAAGAAGGGTTGACTGTTGATCAGGTGTTGAAACAAATCGACCTTTTCAAAAGAGGTGTCTTCCCAGTCAAATTGAACAGGCCCTGTACAATTAATGACGGCATCATTAACATTCCGGAAGATGATCTGAAGTCAATAACGGCATTGCATGAAGAAGAAGCTTGCAAGGGCAGGATGCTGAAGTTTGTGCCGGCTTCCGGTGCGGCGAGCCGCATGTTCAGAGATTGGTATATATATCTTGAGAAGGGCGGATTAGATTCAGGAGAAGGTCAAAAGTTTTCCGGAGACTTGAAAAAATTCGCATTTTTTAGCGATTTAAGTAGAGTTGTCTCACGGGATGGTGAGTATATCGAAGATATGATCAAAAGCAATAGATACGCCGATATCCTTGCATATATTCTCACGTCAAAAGGTTTGAATTACGGGAACCTACCCAAGGCCTTACTGAAATTCCACACCTATCCGGATGGTAATCGCACTGCCCTCGAAGAGCATCTGGTTGAAGCGGCTCTGTATACAAAAGATGCCGGCCATTTATGTCAAGTCCATTTTACATTCTCCGAAGAGCATCAAAAAGACGTGGGTAATTATTTATTGCGGGTTAAGAAGGATTATGAAGAAAAGTATAACGTCAAATATGATGTTAAATTCTCCACCCAGAAATCCTCTACCAATACCATAGCCGTTGATTTGGGAAATTATCCGTTTCGGGATCAACAGGGGAATCTTGTTTTCAGACCCGGCGGACACGGAGCGCTTCTCAATAACCTGAACAGTATAGATGGAGACATCATATACCTAAAAAATATCGATAATGTTGTCCCCGACAGGTTAAAGCCGGTTACAACATTATATAAGAAGGTACTGGGCGGCTATCTCGTCTTACTTCAGAATGAGATATTTAAATTCCTGCGCCTCATTAGTGAAAGAGAGGCGGGCAATGGTGCAATTGACGATATGATATCTTTTTGTGAAAAGAGACTTAATATTGTTATGCCTGTATGGCTTGAAGCGTCATCCTTCTCTGAGAAGTGCGCTTTTATTTATAAAAAACTAAACAGGCCGATCAGAATATGCGGTATGGTAAAAAACGAAGGGGAGCCGGGCGGGGGGCCCTTCTGGGTAAACGAGGGAGACGGGACACAATCACTGCAGATCGTAGAAGAATCCCAGATTGATTTAAGGTCACCGGAGCAGAAGGCCCTCTGGTCATCGGCGACACACTTCAATCCTGTCGATCTGGTATGCGGTGTAAGAGACTATCGATCCGATAAATTTGATCTTTTTGAATTCGTCGATATAAATTCTTATTTCATCTCACAGAAATCTGAGAAGGGTAGAGACCTGAGGGCACTTGAGCTTCCCGGCCTGTGGAATGGGGCAATGGCTTTCTGGAATACAGCCTTTATCGAAGTGCCCATTGAAACCTTTAATCCTGTGAAGACAGTTCGTGATTTACTTAGACAACAGCATCTATCCCGATGCTTTTGACTCCGTCGGGAACTTTTTACGAGGACGTCAATATTTCACGACGTCTACTTCCCATCTATCATTAAGTAGTGCGTATATGTTGCGATCAATGTCAAAATCAATCAAATAAAAATATTCTTTATCACGTGCTATTTTAAAGGCAGGAAAGGTTATGGTGGCCTTTGGGTTATCGATTTTTTCAGGGATTGAGAATGAAAAACTATTAAATGAGAATGGAATATTTATGGCTTGCAAGACCTTTCCGATTACTACTTTTCTGGTCTCTCCCTCTTCTATGAAGAGAGTATCCATGCCCCTGTTTTTCAAATTGTCAATGAATTGCTGGGGGATCTTTTTTGAGAGAATAATTATTTGTTTATCCTCTTTTTTTACAGTTAAATCTGCCTTTACAGATACATTAAAACCTTCTTTGGTTGTATCAAAGATTCCTATTTCAGCGTCTTTAGATGTCGGATAACCGAGTTCGTTAAGAAGCGCATTGATTAGTTCTATGTTGGTACCGGTGTTCATTACCGGTACCTCTGGAATTGTGTATTCCTCATCCGACGCGCTTACTATGCCATTTCCAACCAGGATTTCCGTAACGATCAGGCCGTTTCTTTCGGCGTATGAGATCATGGGTTTAGGCAGGAGCTGATCATTACCCGTAATAAACGACAGCCCCTGCAGATAAGGTACGCCCTCTGATGAACTTTTCGCGATCATCCATTCAAGGGAAAGCTGGAGAGGCGGATTATTCCCAATGATGTAGGGTGTTGTCCTCTTAGTCATTTTATATGTCTTCGATACGCTGATAATCTTTTGAAGAGTGGTGGCAGTACTCTCAAGGTCACTGATCTTTATTGGATGATAATTTTTCCAGTTTGCCTGGATCATATTTTTAAGAGTATCAGGTATGCGATTAAATAAATCCAACAATATTATATTTCCGTCATCAAGTTCAACAGCCGGTATTGTGGCACAGTCAATGGTCACTTGACCAACTGTGGGAATCGGAATATAATACTTTCCCGTTGTTATCAAGGAACCGTTCATTCTTCCGATCACGTGCCGTATAACAGCCAAACGAGTTTCCGGCAATACAGGCTGTTTTTCTTTTGATGACTCTTCAATTTGAGCGGGAGATTCGGCTTCTGAAACTTTTGTCTCTTGCTTTGCGATGACTATGCTTCTTCGTGGAAGTCGTAATATCTCCCTGGGATAAATTAAGTCATAGTTCTTAATTTCCGGATTCAGCTTCTTAATCTCATTTACGGTTTTTACGACCTCTGACAATTTAGTCAATTGAAATTGACGAATGGCAATTCGCGTTATGGAATCGCCTTTTCTTATTGTATAAGCTTCTGACGGTGAAGAACCGTCCCTATCGGCAACGGCTGGCGGCTCTATTTCAGGGAGAATCAATACTTGCCCGGGATATATTCTGTTAATATTTTTTATGCTGGGGTTGAGTTTCTTTATAATGGTAGCCCGGTGCATTGTAAGTCCTGCTTTACTCTGCATTATGCCGAATAGCCAGTCGCCCTCTTTGACTACATAGGTGCGGGTTTTTACTTTCGAGGGGGCTGTTTTTTCAAATGAGAGATGGGCTGTATCCTCCTGTGCAAAGACGCCTTCACAGGTGGCAGTAAGGATAATAAAAGAAAGAAAAAGGAGACAAAAAACTGGTATGCGGGAATTATCCATGATTATTCCTCATCATAATACTGTATAATTATGTAAAAAGTAGCTTTAATATATATGTAATTGTTTTTTTATTAGCATAATTAAACAACTGTGCAAAGCAAAATATCAATATCATTGAGTTGATGGAGATTACCATGTTCAATGTTTAATATCAGTGGTTGCAAGAAAGATGATAAGTGATATAATAAACCGTTTTTTAATGTCAGATTTATGAATGGGGAAATGACTATGGTCGATGTTGGGAAGAATCAGGCTTTTATCAAAGAGTTCCAGGTGAGGTTTGATAAAAAATTGAAAGAAAACGAGATATCAATGTTGGAGTACTGGAAATTTCAGATCGATAAGTTGCTGTCAATGAAACCTGATGGCGTTGCATCGCTCCAGATGCAAATAAAAAGAATCTCAGATATGATGGATAACAGAATCAATATAATAAAAAGGGAGCAACATGATTGACATAGCGAATTTTTTATTTGAAGTGGGGATGTTGAAGAAGACACCCAGGACGGGTTTTCGGTTTTTAGGTTCCGGTTGCGAATCAGTGGCTGAACATATTTTGAGGACTATTTTTATCGGATATGCCCTAAGTAAGCTGGAAACAGATGTTAACGAATTAAAGCTGCTCAAGATGTGCCTTGTTCATGATCTTCCCGAGGCAAGAACCGGGGATATGAATTACATGTATAAAAAATATGTAACAGTGCATGAAGAAAGAGCCGTAAAAGAACTAACGGAGACATTGTTCTTCGGCGATGAAATCACATCCGCGATCAATGAATTTAATGAAAAGAAAACAAAAGAAGCTCTTATTGCCCACGATGCCGACCAGCTGGCTCTTATACTCCAGTTAAAGGAATACGGAGACCTGGGTAATAAATACACTAATGACTGGATTGAATTTGCAAGCAGGCGGCTCTGTACAGAAACGGCAAAGAAGCTGGCTGACAGCATTATTGAGACTGATTCTTCACAATGGTGGTTCAAAGATAAAAGTGACTGGTGGGTGAATGGAGGCAGCAACAACAATACGAAATAGAGACGAGAATATTCTGTTATTATGCATCAGCGTGTGATGCAGGATTAAAACTTCAATAAACTATTCAACCGTCTGCCCTTGTACCAGAGCGAAACCATCCCATAAGTGAAATGTAGCTTCCTATCTTCCGATAAAATTTGACTCTTAAATGAGTTCATCTTACTTGACAGTGCTGCAAAAATACCTTACATTATCGCCGCTTTTAGCAGCCAAGGAGAATAACTGACAATGGTTACAAAGAGAAAAAGAAGAACAGACGAGATAAAAGTCAAGAGGAAAAAGAAACGAATGAGAAAATCTTTTCTTTTTTTAATTATTACTACAATTTTTGTATGTCTAATTCTTTTCTTTATAATCCTCTTTGAATATATATTTCCACCGACCAAAAATAATGTCGCAAAGAAGGAAAAACAGGAGGTCGTCCTGTATTTTTCCGATGCAAATGAAAGATTTTTAGTGCCGGAAAAGAGATATATTCCCAAAGAGGAAAATGCGGAGGATAAGGCTAAAGAACTTGTCAAGGCTTTGCTGGACGGTTCTAAAACAAAATTGATAAACACCTTTCCCGAAAAGGTTACTCTGGAGAGTATTAAGATAGATAATAAGCAAACGGCGTATGTCAGTTTTGACCAGAATCTTATCAAATACCATCCGGGCGGCAGTGCCAGTGAAATGGCAACGGTATATTCGCTGACTAACACCCTTACGCGTAATATCAGCAGTATAAAAAGAGTAAAGTTGATGGTAGATGGAAAAACAATAGAATCTATTAAAGGGCATATTGATACTTCACAGCCGTTTGTTATGAATAAAGACTTGTTGGCGTCCGGCTCATAAGAAGAATGACGTCAAGAAAAAGAAGATAAACTGCCGGAAAAAGCCTATGGCTTCAAAAACGAAACTATCAAGAATAAGAAATATCGGTATTGTAGCGCACATAGATGCCGGTAAGACTACCGTGACGGAAAGAATCCTTTTTTATACTGGGAAATTATACAAGATGGGTGAAGTCCATGATGGAGAGGCTGCCATGGACTGGATGCCTCAGGAACAGGAAAGGGGGATTACGATTACTTCGGCTGTTACAACCTGTACCTGGGAAAATCATGAAATCCGGATTATTGATACACCCGGCCATGTAGATTTTACGATGGAAGTTGAGAGGTGCCTGAGAGTTCTTGATGGGGCATTGGTTGTGTTTTGCGCTGTTGGCGGTGTTGAGCCGCAATCTGAAACTGTATGGCACCAGGCGGATAAATACGGCGTTCCCAAGATTGCTTTTATCAATAAGATGGACAGGGTAGGCGCCGATTATTTTGGTACTGTAAAGACAATGGGAGAAAGATTTAATTCGCTACCATTACTAATTCAAATACCTTTTGGTCAGGAAGAAAATTTTAGAGGGGTTATAGATCTGATTAGACAAAAGGTTATTACTTGGGATATCTCCACACTTGGGTTGACTTTTACATTATCAGATGTCCCGTCCGAAATATCCCAGCAAGTTAAAGCATACAGAGAGAAGCTGATTGAATCACTTGCTGAAATGGATGATGACCTTGCAGAGAAATATTTGGAAGGGACTGAAATCCCGAATAAGGAAATCATACAGGCCGTCAGGAAGGCTACCATTTCCTTGAAAGCGGTTCCTGTTATGTGCGGCACTGCCCTGAGAAACAAAGGTATTCAGCCTGTACTGGATGCTATTGTTCATTTTCTTCCATCGCCGGAGGAAATACCGCCAGTTACGGGCATCAACCCCGTGACCAAATATGAAGAGATGCGGCACAGCAATTACAAAGAGCCCCTTGCAGCCCTCGCATTTAAAATCGCACAGGACGAAGGAAGAAAGTTAAGTTATCTGAGGGTATATTCGGGACAGATGAAGGTTGGAGATGACGTATATAATGCCAGTCTTGGTAAGAAAGACAAGATTGCAAGGCTCTTGAAGATGCATGCCAACAAGAGGGAAAGAATTGATCAGTGCGGAGCGGGAGATATTGTAGCTGTTGTGGGTCTTAAAGATACAACTACCGGAAACACTATTTGTGATGAATCTCATCCGATTCTTCTTGAGCCTATAGAGTTTTATGAGCCTGTTATCAGTCAGGCTATTGAGGCCAAAACGCCGGCAGATCAAGAAAAATTGGCTGTGGCAATAACCAAGCTGATGGAGGAGGATCCCACAATTAAGGTAAAATACAATGAAGAGACGGCCCAAACCGTGGTTTCAGGTATGGGAGAGCTTCATCTTGAAATTCTTATTGACAGGCTGCAAAGGGAATTTAATGCTCATGTCAATGTTGGTAAACCCAGGGTTGTCTACCGTGAAACTATTCAAAAGAGGGTGGAGGTTGAAGGCCTCTTTGAGAAAGAATTGGGAGAAAAAAAGCACTATGGGCATGTTCGGTTAATACTCGAACCTAAAAATAGAGGGGAGGGTAATGAGATTAGAAGACAGAGCGATGAGACAGTTATACCGGAGGAATTCTATAATGCTATCGAAGAGGGTATTCAGGAAGCAACCCTGAGCGGGGTGGTAAGCGGTTATCCCATCGTGGATGTCAGGATTATTGTAAATGGATGGTCTTTTAGAGAAGGGGAGTCTACAACGCTCGGTTATAAAATTGCGGCGGCGTCTGCCGTAAAAAATGGATGCCTGCAGGCCGATCCTGTGTTGCTTGAGCCGATCATGATGGTTGATGTCATTACACCTGGTGAATTTATGGGTGAAGTTATCGGAGATATAAATGCGAGACGAGGGGAAATTCAAGCCATCGCAACAAAGGGTATGATAAGTGAAATCAAGGCCAAGGTTCCCCTGAAAGAAATGTTTGGATATTCAACCGACCTGCGTTCGGCAACCCAGGGAAGGGCTACGTTTTCTATGCAGTTCTACGCATACGATAAGAGCTGATAATCTTGAATCCGGCAGCGGGCGTAAACACCTCCGTTTACTGCGCAGAGAGCTATGTATTAAGGTGGATATAAAAAACTAAGTAGACCGCGGCTATGAAGGATATAGCAGCAAGGCAATACAGCCTCAGTGTTACACTGTGTGAGAGTTGATAATTAGGAGTAGACTGTTTCGATGGCAAAAGCAGATAATGAAAATGATTACCAGTTCAGAGCATTAGTTGCTCCTTTGCTCGATAAGGACAAACTGCTGAAAAGTATATTCCGCATAAGTACTTTTCTCACCGCACCGTCCAATTTGGATGAAATCTTGGCCAAAATCTTGGATGAGGTTGTCGATACGATAGGCTTCGATATGGGGATCATCCGGCTCTTTGATGAAACGAAGCAATACTTGGAAACCAAGGTCGTAAAGAATTACAATCCCGAGGAGACGAAGAAGGCCTTTTCTGTTGCTCTTAATATTGAAGAGCATGATTGTTTATCGACAAAGGTGGCTATATCAGGTCAACTCATAGCCGTTGAAGATGCAGCAACTGATCCAAGAATTACAGTAACCGACCGGATGTTGACAAAGATCCTTAATAAAGGCTCTATTATTTGTGCACCCCTAAAAATAAGTGATGAGGTGATCGGCACTATTGCTGCGTGGTGTAAGGAAGAGACAAACTTCTTCCTTGAGGAAATCAACCTTTTCTTAACGTATGCAAGCCAGATAAGTATTGTCATTCATAACGCCAGACTGTTTGAGACGAACGCGGAAAAAATTCGTCAGTTGATGGTTCTTCAAGGAGCTGTGTCTGAGATAAACTTAAGTCGTGTTCTTGTTAATCGTATCCTCGTCATTCTTAATGAGAGTGCACTCAAAATAGCCAGGGCAGACAAGGTTCTCATATATTTTCTGGATATTGAAAAGGATCGATGCCTCATCAATGATGGCGGGAAAGTATTTATAGAGGACAGAAAGGCTTATGATGAGAAGATAGGGAAAAGCATTATCAGCCAGGCGATGGATACAGACACCATAGTGGTTCGGCGTGAGTCCGACGAGACATGGTCCACAAAATATCCCATTTATGATGACTATCCTTCCGAAATCGTCTTTCCTCTTCATATAAAGGACAAATTTAAAGGTGCATTATATATTGCCAAGCGATCAGGCGGCTATTCACAGGATCAAATTAATATCCTGGATGTCCTCGTTAAGAATGCCGTTACTTCATATGACAACGCTATTATGCACTCTATGCTTTCCCTTGAAGCGCAATCACTAAAGACAGAAGTTGAAAAACTGAAGGAGAGGGAAGATATACTGTTGGGATTTGATAATATTATCGGCAAATCAAAAAAAATGACCGGCATCTTCCATGTTATTGAAGAAATTGCCTCGCATAATACAAACATATTAATTCAAGGAGAAAGCGGCACTGGCAAGGAATTAATTGCCCGTGCTATTCACAGACAGAGCAATAGACATTCAAAACACTTCGTTGATGTTAATTGCGCTGCTATTCCAGGGACACTTTTAGAAAGTGAACTTTTCGGATATGAGGCGGGAGCTTTTACTGATGCAAGAAAAAGAAAAGTCGGTCTCCTAGAATATGCGAACGGCGGCACTTTATTGCTGGATGAAGTGGGAGATATGAGTATACAATTACAAGTTAAATTTCTGAGAATGCTGGAAAATGGTTATATAAGAAGGCTTGGTGGAACGGAAAATATACCTATTGACGTCAGATTCATTTTTTCAACAAACATGGATCTTACGAAGATGGTGAGTGAAGGTTTATTTCGCGAGGATCTTTTTTACAGGATAAGAGTAGTTCCTATTGTTATCCCGCCGCTTCGGGAAAGACCGGATGATATCCTTCTATTGGCGAGATATTATATGGAGGAGTTCAATAGAAAATTCGGTAAAAAAGTCAGGGGATTCAGTAAAGAAGCAGAGCACATTTTGAAAGCCTATTCGTGGCCAGGCAATGTACGGGAGCTGAAGAACATTATTGAACGGGTTATGATCTTACAGAAATCAGGTAATACTCTTACGGCTGATGATCTTCCTGCCGAAATAAAGGTAACGCCTGATCAGAGATATCTTAAGATCGAAATTGAAAAATTTCTTCCTCTTCTGTCTTCCGGGGAAATAAATTACACATCCGTCACAGAAAAGATCATGAATGATATCAAAGAAAAAATAATTGAAAATGCGCTGGAGATAAGCGGCGGCAATAAGACTATTGCTGCGAAACAATTGAGCATTTCACGATATAAATTTATAAGGGAACAAAAAAAAATAGGTAAGCCTATTAATTGATTATCAACATGATTATGTGCTAATATCACACAATATGTGCGTATACCGCACACGATCTAAAGCACTGCGTAATCAAGGAATCTTTTATTATAGGGAAAATAAATTGTGCGGATATCGCACAAATTGGTTTTTCCGATTCATACCTTATTAAATAATCATTTACATTACATATATAAAATAGTCACTAGTGTAGTTTGTAACTTATTGATTTATTTGCTATCATTATGAATATCATTTTTATTTATTTGCGGAGAGGGATAAAAACATAAGCTTGGCAAAAATATTGCAATATTTAAGTGCAACTTAATAAAGAGACCTCTTGAGAACGTAAGAGACCTTTAGGAATAATAGCCGATAGAGCAATCA